>RCUP01000234.1_pt1 | contig 49511 bp, 46 predicted proteins | sample 2166341 | NCBI WGS metagenome assembly RCUP01 (sample SAMN09932325, study PRJNA488358) | compost metagenome | isolation source: compost soil in succinonitrile-enriched | place: Germany: Experimental Botanical Garden | reverse complement strand
TCGGGGATAAACTTGATGATTGCACCGAGCCGGGCCATCCCCAGCAATAACAACATCGCCCCTGCCATCATCGTAGCGATTTGCAGACCGTCAACACCATGCTCGGCCGTGACGCCCGCCAGAATCACGATGAACGCACCTGTCGGCCCGGCAATCTGCAAACGGCTTCCCCCAAAGAATGAAACCAGCAGACCACCGATGATTGCGGTGTAGATGCCTTGCTCAGGTTTGACGCCAGATGCAATGGCAAACGCCATTGCCAGAGGGAGCGCCACGACCCCGACGATCACGCCAGACACCAGATTGCGGAGCCAATGCTCTCGCCCCAACAACCCCGCCTTCCATGCCTCACCTATCGCAATCATGGCTAGCTCCTCAGTGGATGCATGTGCATAATATTAACATGCAGTGATAATTAAAATCCCCTCCGATCCACTGCCTCGTGCGGCTGGAGATGTCTATAGTGGAGGCTCAGATGGAGCTGAGCGGGCATGCACTGCCAATAGAGAATTTTTGAGAACGCGCGTAGCGTGGTGACAGATATGAATCGTCAAACTGTGAAAACCAAACATGCCGAAGGCGTGACCTTCGACACCCATTTGATCGCAAACCCGACCAACCCCAAGGAGTGGATTGTGTTTTTCAAGAAGGACGCTGGGAGAAGTTATTTCCTGGTGGATGACAACGAAGAGGTTGAGTCTTTCGGGCATCTGGATGACTTGATCGCAGAACTTCGAGACTTGGGTCTTAAGACTGCTGAAATCCACTTTTAACCCTTGGGCCACACTCTGGAGACATGATCATGTCCGTGCGGATCGAGTATCTACCCAGTCAAAGCCATGCACCTTGGATCGTATGTTTCGGCACCAAACGAGTGCAGTTTCAGAATGAAAAAAGTGCTCAGAACTATGCTGCCAAGCTCAAGGACCGGATCGACGCGCCGCACGTTTACCCTCGGAGAGATCCGAAAGACAAGTAGTAATCGGCCAAAGCGGACGATCGTTTGAAACTCTACAACTCCCCATGTCTTTCATTCAGATCAAGACCATCCGAGTTCATTTGACTTGAGTTGAGTGTGCGCCAGTGATGCCAATAGCCCCACTGGCGCGGCATTCAAAATCACAATACTCAGACAGTAGGAATTGTCCCGCCATCGATTACGTACTCGACACCTGTCAGTGCGCTGGCCTTAGTTGAAACTAAAAAGCTGATAAGGTCAGCAACCTCCTGGGGTTGGTTGGGACGACCGAGGGGAATCCCGCCCAGGGAGTCCATTACAGACTGCTTGGCTGCCTCTTCATCAATCCCGCCTGACTGCGCAATTCGCTTGACCAAACCAATCGCAGCCTCCGTTTCCACCCCCCCTGGTGACACTCGCAGTACCCTTACGCCCTGCGGACTGAGCTCTTTGGATAACGCCTTGCTGTAATTGGAAAGCGCCGCTTTTGCGGCCGCGTACGCTGTGGTTGCCTCGCAAAGCGGCAACTGGCTTTGGATTGACGTGACATGAATGATCACCCCGGAGTGTTGCGCAACCATGAGGGGCGCCAACACGCGGACTATTCGAACTGAGGGGTAGAAATTCAGGTCGAACGCAGCGCTCCAATGTTCTTCTGTCAAAACCTGGAACCCACCGCCAGGGGCCGAAGAGCCACCCAAGACATGGACGACGATATCGATGCGGCCCCATCTGCGCTGCACTTCGCTGACGACAGCTTGACAACCGTACAGCGTGGTTAAGTCCGCAGCGAAAAAATGTTCGTCTGAAAGCCATTCCGGACGATGCCTGGAAGTCGCAAGAACGTCGGCGCCCTGCCCCTGCAACGTTTGAACGACAGCTTTCCCTATCCCCTGTGTGCCTCCGGTCACAAGAGCGCAGCAACCTTCTAGCTCATTACCGGCAGTCATCAACCAATCTCCAGGGCATTTATCTTTCCATCATGAACACTGAAGGTGTATGTCACTACCGCAGGGCTGCCGGGAAAATTACCGGAGAGCCGCACGCTGATCACCGACTTCGCCTCATCCTCCTGACTGTCCAAGGGTTCGGCCGTCTATTGGTACTTCGCTTTCGCAGCCGCTCTCCATGTGGTGATGGCATCAATACCTACGATGGTTTTCCCCTCATCCAGGACTGTCGCATCCTGCGTAAATACGGTCTTTAAGGTGCCGACGTCGGTGCCGGTCTCACTTGTAAAATAGGCTTCAATGGCTGGGTGCCGAGTGATACTCATCGAGTTATTCTCCTGATGGACAAGTGCTACTCATGATCAGCGCCTCAACCAAACTCGACAAGAACGCACGAAAAAGTAAGTGTCTACTGATGAGCCACAACAAGATCTACACGCCTGATTCAGCGGCCCAAGATGTCAATGCCGTACTTGCACTACTGCGTGGCAGGTGGAAACTGGTCATTTTGTTTCACCTCTTCGATGGCAAGATTCAACGTTTTTCAGATCTCGAACGCGTTGTCAGTGGCATATCTCAAAAAATGCTGGCTCAACAACTGCGCGGGCTGGAGCGGGATGGGCTGGTGATACGTACCGTCTACGACGAAAAGCCACCTAGAGTGGACTACCGCCTGACGGCTTGGGGACAAAACCTTTGTCCTGTGCTTGATGGAATGTTGAAGTGGGGGGATTCAGCTAACGGATCAACTAAATTGGTTGTAACCAACCACACTTGCTAACACGAAATTTTTTACATGGCTGAACGTCGGCTTAGGGTTGCAGCCCTTCGTGACAGGCAGAAAACGGCCGATTCTGTTGAAAAAGTCGGATTGTCAGTTCGCCTGAACTCAGGCCCGGCCACCTCTGGAGAACCTATTCACCACAGTGCGTGGTTTTTTCGGCACTTTATTGACCTTTGCTGCACGGTTATTGGGTTAGTTTGAGGCTTTTAACTTCGTGCAAACGCACCTATCCCGTAAGCGGTGGCCCTTGAGAAGTAGATTTGGCCAGCCGTCGCAGGTTCTGCACCGCGGCGGCCAGCGTGAACTCGTCGGTCGCGCCACTCATACTACGTAGCCGCAAGCGATCCAGTTTCAGGATGCGCTTGAGGTGAGCAAACAACATTTCGACCTTCTTATGCTCGTGGCGAGAGCGCTGATACGCCGGCGTCGCGGCAATGCGCCGAGCTACATTACGAGCGGCTTCATGGACGCTGCGAGCAATCTTGCGGAACGATGTGTTTGGGCAACACTTGGCTTTCATCGGACAGGCAACGCAGTTGGTCTGCCGGGATCGGAAGATGATGGTATTGGCTTTGATGACGTGTGAGCGCTCGTTCTTGAAAGCTCGCCATTCGCTGCGCAATGCGTTGTCGACCGGGCAGCGGTATTCCTCAGCCTCTTCATCCCCAGTGGAAATCGTTGCTCGAAAAACTGTCATTCTTGCGCTCGGTTTTGTCCCTCACCGGCACGTGCGGTTCGATGTCTTTTTCCTCCACCATCCAGGCCAGCATCGGCGCGGTACCGTAAGCGGTGTCGCCAATCAGGTTTTCCGGCTTGATGTCGAACTGTGCTTCAACGCGATCAATCATAATCTTGGTGCTCTCGACCTCGGCTGTGCGATGAACTGGTGTGGGTTCCACATCCACGATGACGCCGTGTTCGGTATCGATGAGATAATTCGTGGAGTAAGCGTAGAACGCAGGGCCGCCTGGAGCAGCTGTCCAGCGAGCCTAAGGATCAGTCAGTGATAAACGCTTCGGCAGCGTTTCGGCCAAAGCCTCTTCATCGAGTGCCTCAACCTGTCGCCCGAGCATCGCAAAATTCGCGAGGCCATCCTGAAAATCTGCGAGCGTTTCGATGCGGATTACTGGCTGGAGAAAGACAAGGGCGGTGGATTTCCGACAGAGTTTCATCAGGCGCTGGCCCGGGATGGCTGGCTGGGTATCTGCATTCCCGAAGCTTACGGCGGAGCCGGCTTGGGTATCTCTCAGGCCACGGTGATGATGCAGGCCATTGCTGAGTCGGGAACTGCTATGAGCGGTGCTTCCGCCGTGCACATGAACATTTTCGGCCTCAACGCAGTTGTGGAGTTCGGAAGCGAAGAACAGAAACACCGGATGCTGCCACCGCTGATCGCTGGTGAACACCGCACCTGCTTCATGGTCACCGAGCCCAATACCGGACTTAACACCACACAACTCACGTCTCACGACTCGCGCGGTGCGCGACAGCGATCATTATGTGTTGCATGGAGTGAAGACTTTTATCTCGACCGCCAGTGTCGCCGAGAAGATGTTGAAACGGTGCTCACCTACACTCCACCGAGGATGATGCGGGTCAGAAACTCCTGATGCGCAAATCTTGGTTTTCCAAATAATGTTTGTGAAGCAGCACCATCCCCAAGGCCCGCAACCAGGCTTGAGCACTCATTGATGAGCAGATCAGTCCCAACGAGCACAAGAAAACCGCCAAGGCACAGGCGTACGCCGCGGTTAACGTGGAGGCCGAGCAGGTAAAGACGTCGAAGGTGCAAACACTGACGGTCCAGGATCTGACCAAGGCCTGGTTGTTGGATGGCGTGGCGCGCAAAGACGGCAATGCCGAGTTGCAGCGCCGTTTTACCAAGGACCTATTCCCGGCACTTGGCAAGACCGCGGTGAGCAGTGTCTCCGAACACGATATTCGGGCGCTGATCCGCACCGTGGTCAACCGCGGCGCTCACCGGCAAGTCATCAGTTTCTTCGCCAACCTCACCCAAATGTTCAGTTGGGCCGGAAATCCTTTCTGATGCGCTGATCAAAGAGGGTAAGGTTGAAGGTTATTCATGAAAAATCAACGCCGAAGGCAAACAGTCGTCACGGTCAACTGTAAAGGACACTAAGACCACACCCCTCGAGAAAAAGCTCCTAGCATCCTGGCTGGCTTGAGTTCCATATCAGAATGGCGCGTCAGAACTCGAATTGATTCAGCGAGCTATAGCTATCGTACGGTACGTAGCGTGAGTGACGGTCACGCAAGACTTTGACCATAGCCATATCAGGATCCATGGAAAAGACCAAGCGTCCACCGTTGGCCACCAAGTGATCAAGCAGTCGTTCCTTGTCACCGGCGACACACTCCGGGTTTCGATCATTGGCACTGTTGACTTCAAGATTGAGCCAATGAGTTCCAGGGATAAGCTCACCCGCAAATAGCACCGATCCGCCGGGCAAGTCGATTTCCGGTAACAGTTGCCCTGGCGTATAACCGTCGCTGAAATGAAAATGCCAACCCTCGCCAAGTTGATCACACGTAGCCTCGTCAATCAGGTTCAGACGCCCGCTACTTTCCAGTCGATGTAGAAGTGGCGCGAGGAACCAGCTGCGATCCCGTGGATGTGGATGCCTCGCGCGTAACCAGTGTCGTTTACCAGTGATATAGCGGGCATTGGGAAATAATAAACCTGGCATCTGCCCTTCCCTCACTTGCTCACGTAATCGATCAGAAACCTGTACATGCAAATGAGTCAGCACCACGGCATCAACATCGGTTTCACTAACCCCCAATAACAGTAAATTATCAAGTAACCCCGCGATGTGTGGCTGACAGCGACAGGTACGGCGAGGGGGTGCCAGAAGCGAATCCGCTCCGGAGACTACCAGTATATTTTTGCCGTTTTGTCGTACCAGTAACCCGCGAGAGGCCACGTCAACCAAATTGTCCTGATCTGGTTTCATCCATTGGCTCCAACGCAATCGTGGCGTATGTCCGAACAATACGCCGCCATCCAGTTTGCGATGGGCGCCCGCCAGAGTGGAAATACTGCGGCTCACCATAATCAACCTCTATTCACTGCCCCTTCACAAGTCTTTGCATTAGGGAATCCAGAGAGAAAGGTTAATTGATCACCACAGACTAAAGCCCCACCTATTTGGGTGGAGTTTGATCGCCTCCTGGGGGGGGTAAGGCAACTGTGAATACGAACAATGCCTACGAGTTGCCGCTTCCGCTCATCACGATCTTGCCGCCAGTGTTCGACCAAACCCTGGGTTTCGGGAAACTGTCGTTGTTACTGGGATCCGAGCTGATAAACGAACTGCCAGTCAAGACGAGGCTTTCTTCGGCCTTGCCCAGCGCCGTTGATGGGGCCAGAAGTGCTGGCAGGGAGATGCCTGTGGCATTTGATTTGCCTGCCAGCACTGGTGACAAACAGCGCATGGCCACCCGCTGGAGTCGTAGAGTTTTGCGCCCGGCAGCGGTGATCTGTGCTGCAGTTGAGTAAGTTGACGACCTACCGCTTTCGGCCAATACCCCCGAAGGATCTACGGGAATTGGTGCTGACCGAGCTACCGGAGAAGTTGATCTGTTTACCCGTTCCAGTCGTCAATCAGGGCGTTGATTACCAGGCAGACAAGAAAGTTACGGTCTATATCTCCTCGGGTTACCAGAGGTCCTTCGATGGAGACAGCCACAGCAACGAGGGCATATTCGGAGTAAGTCCGAATTCTGATGTTGGGCCGGTTTTGATCTTATAAGTCGGTCATTTAACAGCGGCGATATCTTCGAGTTTCCAGGTTTTGTCGAAAAACGCTGATGACGGCCCATAAAAGCGGAAGATCGGGAACCAGCCTTTTCCAGGTACTGTTTTGATCCAGTTGGATTTGTCCGCCGGTTCATCCGGGCCAAACACGATGTCAATCGAACCGTCGGTGTTGACCCGTGGATTGGTGTATTGGCTAACGGAAGGAAACGACTGCCCGTTTTGCAACTCCGATCTGCTAAGGGCATCGTAGACGACGACCGACCAGAAATTGTTAGCCGGAATGTTAGGCAGAATGTGCAGTTTGTAGTTCTTTGCGCCGTCGAGGAAGTTGCCCTCCTCGTCCCGGTAGGTCCAAAGGTACTGGGACCCCTCGCCGACGTGCTTTTCCATCATGGAGGGTGAGTTACCGGCGGCCATGTAATAGACATTGTTACGGGCATCGATCTGCGGGGCACCCTCGCGGGTAAACGTGTAGCTCATGCCTATCGGTGTTTGTTGCCACTTGCGATCGGGGTAATAGAACACGTCCGGGGACTCGGAAGCGTAGGTATTGGCACGCGCCATCGCCGCACCAAGGCGTACCGCTTCGGAGAGCAGCGCCTTGGTCTTCTCGTCCGGGTTGAACGGCTTGCCTTTCTCGATGCCAATTGCCTGCATCTGTGAGCGGTCGAGCGGTCCAAAAACATCCAGAGGCTCTTCGTTAACGAGCATTGTCAGCAGTTCATAAAAGTGAAAATTGTCGGGAAACAACGTGTCTATGCTCTGCCGAGAGCCGTTCATGAACTCCATAGGAGGTGGCGAAGAGGCTTGGGCCAGTGGATAGATCCTGATCTGCTTCATCAGGCCAACAGCCTGATCGGTCTTGCCTTCGACCTGGAAGCCGCGCACGGCAAACGTTAAAGAATAGGTGGGCGAACGAGCGACGAAGTAGTCTTTCGGGATGTCGCCCGAGTAGCCGGGCGGCAGGATCAGAAATCTACCGCCATTACCCTTATCCGCACCAAGCGGGCCAATGTCTGCGACGTAACGCTGCAAGCCGTCCTGAATAAAGCCGAGCATATGTGGCGGGGCTTCGATAACAGTCGGTCCATCGCTCTTCAGGTCAAGGTGGCTTATTGCATAGACCGTCTCGGTGTTGGCGGTCAGCAGTACAGTCTGGGCATCCATCAGGTTTTCCCAGATCACCAGTTTATTGGGTTTGTCTGAACCAAAGGCACGCAAGCCCTCACGCGTGGCAATCTCGCTGACGGGCATGATTTGTGTCAGATACACCTCGACTGCGCGATTGAACGTTGCAAGGTCAAGCAGCCTTTCGGCCGTGTCCCCAACCGGATAGCCGTTCCTGAATTCGAAGTCGCCGGAGCGCGTTTTCAAAGTCTCGGTGTTCAGCCATCCGTGAGATCCCACTTGCTGTGGATAGGCCAACAACGAAAATACGCTTGTAAAAATGAAAATACACACCGAAAGCACTGGACGGATCAAAATGGTGCTCCTTGCCATAACGAAAGCGGTCGAGGCCGTTTCACCACAGAGCTTTTGACCAAGCATCTCGATGGCTAGATAGCGATAAAGAATGGCGACTCTCAAGCATATTAATTAATAGTTGAAACCATCAGGAGTGACACACTTTTTTGATAGTTTTTCCTTCGACTGTTGTTAAACCACAAAAAATGCGGCAGTGGTACGTTGCTGCCAGAAACGAAATGACCACCAGCAACGGTACTTAATTTACAACTGAGTGGGAGCAAGACTCACGCCCCGGAAATTGCACCTCGCGCTTAGCCAAAAATGCCTGGACACCCTCCTCGAAGGTGGGCATATCCAATAACTCACGCTGGCGATCCGTTTCATAGGTCAACTGTTCGTCCAGTGAGTGGCGACTGGCCGCATCGAATAGACGGCGCGCCTCGATCACTCCATGCACGGGCAAACATGCCAGTTGTCGGGCCATGGCCATGGCCTGGTCCGCCAATACGTCATCGTCCACACAGGCGTGGATCATGCCCCAGCGTTCGGCTTGCTCGGCCGACCAGCGTCCCCCCGTCAAGGTTAGCGCCAGCGCCCGAGGGCCGCCGAGCAGCCGCTCGAGGAACCAGGATGAACCGAGGTCCGGCACCAGGCCGAGTTTGGGAACGAATGGCAAATAGAAATACGCTGACCGGGCGGCAAGAACAACGTCAGCCGCCAAGGCCACACCCACTGCGCCCCCCGCCACGCCACCATTCAAGGCAATCACCACGGGCACTGGCAGTCCGCGCAGTTGAGCCACGACAGGGTTGAACACCCTTTCCATCATACGCGCGACATTGGCCCCGCGACTCAACTCCGGCTCGCCGCCGTGCAGCAGCTCATTCAATTGCGCCCCGGCGCTGAATAGCTTGCCGTTGGCGGTCAGCAATAGTGCCCGTAGGCTCTTGTCATGACGTACCTCGGCCAAGGCTTCAAGGACTTCCGCCAGCATCACTGCACTCAACGCGTTGAGCAGCTCGGGCTGGTTCAGGGTGATGACTGCGACCGGGCCTCGTTTGTCGAAGGTAATTAACTGGTAGCTCATGGCAGTAGGAACTCCTGAAAAAAAGGGCCCGAAGGCCCGTGAAAGAGACAATCAATCCGGATGTTTTCCGAATTCAGGCGATCTGCATCAACCGACTGTAAGTCTTGAGGTGATAGTCATCGTTGCCAAATTGATGGCTGAGCATCAGTAAATGCTTGGCATGGTGTGACAGCACGTATTCCCAGGTCAGACCGATACCACCGTGCAGTTGAATGCCCTGGTCGGCGATGAAACGGGCAGCGCGTACAATCAGGACTTTGGCCGCAGCCAAGGTGCGACTGCGCTCGTCGCTGTCCGGTGCATCAGCCACGCAGGCGGCCAGAATGGCCATTGAAGAGGCCTGATCCAGTTCGATGCGCATGTCCACCATACGGTGTTGCAAAGCCTGGAACTTGCCTATCACCTGGCCGAACTGCTGGCGGGTCTTGAGGTAGTCCAGCGTCAGACTGCACACCGCCTCCATGCTGCCGACTGCTTCGGCGCATTGGGCGGCGATTGCCCGGCCCTGCTGATAACGCAGCGCCGTCAGCGCCTGGCCCACTTCACCGAGCAGCGCAGCGCCGCTGACCACCACGTTGTCCAGGTACAGCTCGCAGGCCTTGCGACCATCCATGGTCGGGAAGGCACGACGGCTGACGCCCGGCGCGTTCGGGTCGAGCAAAAACAGACTGATGCCGGTTTCGTCGCGCTCGGCGCCGGAGGTACGCGCGGACACCAGGATCATTCCAGCACTGTGCCCGGCCACCACCACCGATTTACGTCCGTTGAGCTTCCAGCCGCCGTCGACAGCTTCGGCGCAGGTGCGTACGTCGTGCAACTGGTAGTGACTGGTCGGCTCGTCGACGGCGACGGCCAGTTGCAATTGTGCACTGGCCACTTGCGGCAACAATTCGCTGCGTTGTTCGTCATTGCCCAGTTGGCTGAGCAAGCCACCGGCAAAAATGACTGAATGCAGGTAGGGTTCCAGGCACAGGCCACGCCCCAGTTCGGTCATGGTCAGCAGCGTCTCCACCCCGCCCCCGCCAAAGCCCCCATATTCGGCAGCGAAGGGCACGGCGGTCAGGCCCAGCTCACCGAGTTGTTGCCAGAACGCTGGGCTAAAGCCCAGTTCGCTTTTGGCGAAGCGCTCGCGCGATTCGAAATCGTAGCTGTCGCGCACCAGGCGAACGACAGTGTCTTGCAGCATTTGCTGCTCTTCGGAAAGTTTGAAGTCCATGATCGATTTGCCCCTTACAACTCAAGAATCATCTTGGCGATGATGTTCTTCTGGATTTCATTGGAGCCGCCGTAGACCGACGCCTTGCGCATATCCAGATATTGGCTGGCCGGTGCGGTACTGTAGTCGCGGTACAGGTCAGGTTGGTCGCCATAGCCGAGTTCTTCTTCGATGAAAGGCATGGCGTACGGCCCCAGGGCCTTGCTCATCAGGTAGGTAACGGCCTGACGGATTTCACTGCCCCTGATCTTCATGAACGAACTCTCGGCCCCGGGTGCGCCGCCGTCGCGGCTGGCGTCAAGGATGCGCAGGTTGCTTATTTCGATGGCCATCAACTGGATTTCCAGCTCGGCGATTTGCAGGCGGAATTGCGCGTCGTCGATCAATGCCACACCGCCACTGACCTGCTGGCTGGCGATGTGCTTAAGGCGGGTGAGCATCTCTTTGGCTACGCCGATGCCAGCGATGCTGGTGCGCTCATGGGTCAACAGATACTTGGCGCAGGTCCAGCCCTTGTTTTCCTCACCGACCAGGTTCTCCACCGGCACCCGCACGTTGTCGAAGAACACCTCGTTGACTTCGTGCTCGCCGTCGAGGGTAATGATCGGGCGCACGGTGATGCCGGGTGTTTTCATGTCGATCAGCAGGAAGCTGATACCTCGCTGCTGTTGCGCTTCGGGATCGGTGCGCACCAGGCAGAAAATCCAGTCGGCGTAATGGGCCAGGGTGGTCCAGGTTTTCTGGCCATTGACCACATAGTGGTCGCCATCGCGTACGGCGCGGGTCTTCAGAGCCGCCAGATCGGAGCCGGCGCCCGGCTCGGAATAACCCTGGCACCACCAGTCTTCGCTACTGAGAATGCGCGGCAGAAAGCGTGCTTGCTGTTCGGGCGTACCGAACTTGATGATCACCGGTGCGACCATGCTGACGCCGAACGGTACGATCCATGGGGCGCCAAATGCAGCGCATTCCTCGTCAAAAATGTGTTTTTCAACCACGCCCCACTCGGTGCCACCGAATTCTACGGGCCAACCGCTTGCCAGCCATCCCTGCTCATTGAGCAGACGCATCCAGGTGACCTGGTCTTCTTTGTTGAAACGCTTTCCTTGGCGACCACGCGCCGCGATGTCGGCCGGCAGTGTGTGGTGCAGAAACGCGCGCACTTCCTCGCGGAAGGCCTGTTCGGCAGGGGTGAACTGGATATCCACTGGTGTACTCCTCACATTCGGCTGAAGGGAGCCAGGAACAACCCCGGCTGACCCACCGCCAGCAACGGTAGAGGATTGACCGGCGTGTGCACCCCACCCGATCAGGGGGAAAACACCACCCCCCTCACCCGCCACCGGCAGCGCTCGCGGCTCGCGACGATGGCGTCGAATGACGACACTTTGGCGTCCGATGACGAGCCTTGTGACTATCGTCGAGCCGCGCCTCTACACAACCATTGGCAGGGAAAACACCGGCTGCCACAGGCAGTCACTCAACAAGAAGAACAGAAGCCCTTCGCCGTTGTCTGCGGCGCCAAATGGAGCACTGCCCATGAACTTCAATCGTCGACAAACCCTCACCCTACTGGCCGCTGCCAGCGCCACACCTCTGCTGGGTATCGGCGCCTATAAGGCTGGTGCCGAGACCAAGCCAGACGAACCGCAACTGAGCCCCGAACAGGTCCGTGATATCGCCCGGGAAGCGTTCCTCTGGGGCATGCACCCGGTGGCGATTTACCACCTGCGCTACAACCTTGCGCAGAATCAACAAAGCCCCCGCTACGTCGGCCTCAACCGCCTGAAGCTGTCCCGCACCCCCATCACCGCCAAACAACGCGGCGCCACCACGCCCAACGCCACGACTCTCTATGGCACAGCCATGCTGGACCTGAGCGCCGAACCCGTGGTGGTCACGGTGCCTCAAGTCGACCAGCGCTACTGGAGTCTGCAGATGGTCGACAACTACGCCCGTTGGTGGCACATGATCGGCAGCCAGTTCAATGCGCCCGGTCCTGTGCGCCGTTTGTTTGTCGGCCCGAACTGGAGCGGCAATTTGCCCGCCGATTTCGTCGGCGAGGAAATCGTGCAATCGGATTCGGACTTTGCCGGGGCGGTGTTGCGCGTTGCCCTGACCGATGACACCGAACAAGAGTTGCAAGCCATCAACGCGATCATGGATCGCGTCACGCTGATGCCGTTGAGCCAATGGATCGCAGCCGGCAAAAAAGAGGTCAAGGCCGAAGAAGTGTCACTGATGCGGGCCAGCTATCCGACCTTCCCCGGGATGGAAAGCATGCGCGAACCGGGCCGCCTCAAGGGCATGGACTTCTTGCGTTGGGTGAGCCTGATTCTTAACGACCCGAGCTTCACCAAGCAGGCCGACGGACACAAGGAAATCGCTGCTCTGGCTCGCTTCGAACGGCTGGGCTTGAAAGCCGGACAGATATTCAACCCCGACAGCTTGCCCACGCCGTTCAAGGACGCCATCGAAGCGGGTGTCGAAGACGGCCGCAAGCAAGTGCAGGCGCAGATCGCCAAAGGCCTGGGCGCTGATATGAACGGCTGGTCACTCTCCACCAACCTGGGTTATCGCGACAGTGACTGGCTGATGCGTGCCGTGTACGGCTATATCGCTGTACTCGGTCCGATTCCTTCGCGTTCGCACACCGGCAGCTTTTCCCTGCGCGATGCCAGCGGTCAGCCGCTGCATGGCGACCATCGCTACACGTTGACCTTTGACCTGGCCAACATGCCACCCGTGACCGAGTTCTGGGAACTGCCGCTGTATGACCGCGAAGGTTACTTCGTCGACAACCCGATCAACCGTTATTCTCTCAACAGCTACATGGTCCAGCGCGGCAAGCTGCACACCGCCGACGGCAAGCTGGTGATTTATGTGCAACACGAGGAACCGACCGACCCTGATCAACACCGCAACTGGTTGCCGGCGCCCAGGGAGGGCTTCCAGTTCGCAGCACGTTTCTATGGTCCTCACGGGCCGCTGATCGATGGCAGCTACGCCATGCCTGGTGCCGTCCGGGTGGGTTGAATCCCATGGTTTGTCCCTTCCTTTTCGTCCAGAGAAACCCTTGATGAAGTTCACCCGTAGAGATTTTTTACCCCTGCTGACCGGTGCGGCGATCCTCCCGACCCTAACATTCGGCGGGTTTACCTCGAAAACCGCGCATGCGGCTAACACCGCAGTCACGCCCCTGACACCCGAAGAAGCCCGCGCCATCGGCCAGGAAGTATTCCTGTGGGGCATGCACCCGGTGGCGATCTATCACCTGCGCTACATCCATGCACAAAACCCGAAAAGTCCGCGTTTCGTCGGCCTCAACCGCCTCAAGTGGGCGCGCGAGCCCGCCAAGGCGTTACCACGTTTCGCGACCACACCCAATGCAACTACGTTGTATGGCGTGGCCATGCTCGAACTCAGCCATGAGCCGATCGTACTCACCGTATCGAAAGCCGATGAGCGCTACTGGAGCGTGCAAATGGCGGACAACTACTCACGCTGGTGGCACATGATCGGCAGTCAGTTCAATGCGCCCGGCCCGGTGCGTCGGTTGTTTGTCGGGCCGAACTGGAGCGGCGCCCTCCCCGCCGATTTCGTTGGCGAAGAGATCGTGCAGTCGCCTTCAGATTTCGCCGTGGCACTCGCGCGTCTGGCCCTGACCGATGACACCCCGGAAGAACTCAAGGCCATCAACGCCTTTATCGACCGCATCACGCTGATGCCGCTGAGTCAGTGGCTGGCCACGGGCAAGAAGGATGTACGCGCCGAGGATGTGGTGCCGGGCAAGGCGAACTATCCGACTTATCCAGGCATGGAGAATGTGCGTGAGCCAAGCCGCTTGCGGGGCATGGTGTTCCTACAGTGGGTCAGCCTGATCCTCAACGACCCGAGCTTCACCAAGCAGGCTGATGGGCATAAGGAGTTGCAAGCCTTTACCCGCTTCGAGCGGCTGGGTCTCAAGGCTGGCCAGACATTTGAGCCGGCCAGCCTGCCTCCGGCATTGCAAGCCGCCGTGGCCGATGGCATCGAAGACGCGATCAAGGCAATCAAGGATCAACTGGCCAAAGGCACGGGCAAGCCCATGAACGGTTGGTCGCTGGCCACTGATCTGGGCTACCACGACACGAACTGGATGCGCCGAGCGCTGGCCGGTTACATCGCTGTGCTCGGGCCGGTACCCGTTCGCTCCCACACCGCTGCCCGCATCTTCAACGACGCCGCAGGCGAACCACTCAACGGCCAACACCGCTACACCATTACCTTTGACCTGAACGACCTGCCGCCGGTGACCGAGTTCTGGGAGCTGCCGCTGTACGATCAGGAAGGTTTCTTCGTCGACAACCCGATCAACCGTTATTCGCTCAACAGCTACATGCTTCAGCGCGGCAAACTGCACACGGCCGACGGCAAACTGGTGATCCATGTGCAAGTCGACGAACCAACCGACCCTGACCAACGGCGCAACTGGCTGCCGGCACCCCGTGACGCCTTCCAGTTCACCGCACGTTTCTACGGTCCCTATGGGCCGTTGATCGATGGCAGCTACGCCATGCCAGGTATCGTCAAGATCGGCTGACGGACAAACGCCCGGGCCAGCTTGCACTGGCCCGGGCGTTGCTTATGATAAACAATCCATTGTAGGGGTGAGCGTGCTCGCAATGAGGGCGTGTCAGGCAACGCAAATATTGGCTAATACCGCTATCGCGAGCAGGCTGAACTGGCCTAATGATTTTGGACACTTCAATCGGGCGCTATGATGGCGCCCAAATCTGAGGTGTTTGGATATGCGTAAATCTTATTCGAGAGAGTTCAAGCTCAAGGCTGCGAGCATGGTACTGGACGAAGGGCAGGCGATTCCCCAAGTCTGTGCCAGTTTGGATATCGGTCCTACGGCCCTGCGCCGCTGGGTCGATCAAGTTCGAGAAGAACGCCTGGGCTCGACCCCGGTGGGTGCCAAAGCGATTACTGCTGAGCAGCGAGAGATCCAGCAGCTCAAAGCGTTGCTCAGGCAAAAAGACCTGGACATCGAAATTCTAAAAAACCGCCTCCCCGGCGCTCCGCGGCCCATTGGATGAGCAGTACGGCGTTAACAATTGCTGTCGGGCGTTTGGAGTCAACCGCAGCAGCTTTTACGCCTGGCGTCAGCGCCAGGGCAAGGTGAAGCCTGAGCGGGAGAAACTCAAAGCCGTGCTGATCGAACATCACAAGGACTCCAGAGCGTCCGCTGGGTCTCGCACCCTTTCCAAGAAGCTGCAAGCCAAGGGGCATCGTGTCGGGCGGCATATGGCTCGCAGCTTGATGCGCGAAGCCGGTGTTACCAGTCATCAGCGGCGGCGCCACAAGTACAAATCTTCCGGCGTGGAAGCGCTGGTGGCGCCGCATGTGCTCAAGCGCAAGTTTGATGTCACGGCGATCAATCAGGTGTGGTGTGGCGATGTGACGTACATCAAGGTGGGCAAGCGCTGGATGTATTTCGCGGCGGTGCTGGATCTGTTTGCTCGCCGGATCGTGGGCTGGTCGTTTTCAATGATTTCCGATGCCACGCTGACCTGCGAAGCGTTGCGAATGGCGGTCCAATTGCGGTGCGTCCAAAAGAGGTGCTGTTTCATTCTGATCAAGGCTGCCAATACACCAGCCACAAATTCAGGAATGAGATGCGCAAGCATGGGCTCCTGCAAAGCATGAGTCGCAAAGGTGAATGCTGGGACAACGCCCCGATGGAGCGTTTCTTTGGGAGCCTGAAATCAGAGTGGGTGCCAGAAGATGGCTACAGCTCGGAGCATGAAGCCCGAGTGGATGTGCAGCGTTATGTGATGCGTTACAACAACGTCAGGCTCCACAGCTACAACGACTACCGGTCGCCGGTAGCTATGGAGAAACTGGCGGCGTGAAACCTTAACTGGTGTCCAGAATTACTTGACCAGTTCAGGCTCGCTCCTACAGGGGCGATTGGCCCTTCAATCAGATCGAGCCGAACCCTCCGCCGCAGAGCAGGGTTTGCCCGGTCACGTAGTCCGACTCGGGAATGCACATCAGGTAGACCGCGCCAGCAGCCTCGTCTGCGGTGCCAGGACGCCCCAGCGCGATACTGCTTTTCATCTGATCGAGCACGACCTTGGGTGCACCAATGTTCAACTCGCGCCCTTCAATGACCGCCGTATGCACGTCATCGCCTTCGGTCAATTGGGTCAGGCGCGTCTCGATATGACCGAACGCCACCGCGTTCACATTGACCTTCAGGCGTCCCCATTCCTTGGCCAGCGTTCGGGTCAATCCGAGGATTCCGGCCTTGCCTGCCGAGTAGCCGATCTGCCCAGGCATGCCGCCGGCGGCCACGGAAGCAATGTTGACCACCTTGCGCAGCACTTCGCGACCTTCGGCGGCCTCCTGTTTTGCTGCAGCGGCAATGATTGGTTGAGCTGCTCGCAAAATGCGAAACGGTGCGGTGATGTGGCAATCGATCATCGCGTACCACTGTTCGTCGGTGTGTCCCTGAATCCTGTCGCCCCAGGCGTAACCGGCGTTGTTGACAATGATGTCGATACCGTCAAAGGCATCGACCGCGGTGTTCACCAGGCGCTCGGCAAAGCCCTCGGCGGTGATGCTGCCGATGCAGGCAACGGCTTCGCCACCCGCGGCGTGGATCTGCGCGACCACCTCTTCGGCCGGTTCGGCATCAAGGTCGTTAACGACAATTCGCGCACCGTCCGCAGACAGTTTCAGAGCAACGCTGCGACCGATGCCACGACCGGCCCCCGTCACGATGGCCGTTTTGCCACTGAGTTTGTTCATCTTGTTACCTCATTAACGGCCGGGCTGGCCAGAAAGGGCTTGCGTAATTCGGTCTTGAGGACTTTGCCGACGCCAGACAGTGGCAACGCGACGCGAAACTCCACGCTGCGAGGGCATTTGTAGCCGGCAATACGTTCGCGACAGTGAGCCACGAGGTCGTCGGCACTGGCGCTGGCATTGGGTTTGAGAACCACGACCGCATGCACCGACTCACCCCATTTTTCGCTGGGAATGCCAATCACCGCGCACTGCGCCACGGCTTCATGGCTGGCGATAGCCTTCTCGACTTCAGCGCTGTAGATGTTCTCGCCACCGCTGATGATCATGTCCTTGAGCCGGTCACAGATATGGATGAAGCCGTCGGCGTCCATGTAGCCGCCGTCACCAGTGTGCATCCAGCCGTTTTTCAAGGCGGCGTGAGTTGCCTCCGGTTGCTTCCAGTAGCCGAGCATCATGTTCGGACCGCGCACTATCACTTCCCCGACGCTGCCACGGGGCACTTCGCGGTCATCGGCATCGACAATGCGCACTTCGGTGCAGGCTGATGCCTGCCCGGCGGAATACATCTTGCCGCTGACCTGGTGCTCGACACTGTGGTACTCGCCACTCAAAGTAGTGGCCATGGGCGCCAGTTCGGTCATGCCATAGCCCTGGAAAAACTGCGCACGAGGGAAAGCCTCGCGGGCCCGATCGAGCAGTGCTGGCGTGATGGTGGACGCCCCGTAATACAAAGTGGCTAACGAGCCCAGGTCCAGCGCCGCCGATTGCGGATGGCTGTCGTGCCAGTCCAACAGCATCTGGATCATGGTGGGTGCCAGCAACACTTGATTGACCCGTTCTTCGGCGATGGTCTGCAACACCCTGCCCGGTTCGAAGGCCGGCAACACCACATGGCAGCCACCACTGATGAACAGGCCGGTCATGGCCCAGATGTCGGCCAGGTGAAACATCGGCATCACATGCAAAAACACCGCGTCGGGGCCATAGGAGCCCGTCGCCACGGTAGCCATCGAGGAACTGGCGACGTTGTTGTGACTGAGCATTACCCCTTTGGGAAACCCGGTGGTGCCACCGGTGTAGAAAATCCCCAACAGGGCCTGGCCACCGCGACGCACATCCTCCACCGGTGGGCTGTCAACGATCAGCGTTTCGTAATCAAGCATGCCTGGCGGCGTATCAAGGGTGCCGGAATGAATGACCCGCTGCACGGTCATCGCCTGTGTAACAATTTGCTTACCCTGCTCCATGAAGGCGTCATCGACGATCAGAACCGAGGTTTCAGAGTCGTCCAGTGAATACAGAATCTCACCGAGGCTCCAGCGGCTGTTGACCGGATTCAGCACTGCATCCGCCCATGGCACCGCCAGAAAATACTCGATGTAGCGCGCCGAGTTCTGCGCCAGAATGGCGACCCGATCACCGGGCTTGATCCCAAGTCGTTGCAGGGCAGCGGCCAGGCGCGCCACCCGCTCGCCGAGCTGGGCAAAGGTCAACTCCTCACCGCAATCGCGCACGGCAATCGCATTGGGCCGCTGCTGGATATGGCGATGCAGACCTTGGGTAATGTACATGCCGTTCTCCCTATTGTTTTTATTCTGAAAGGGTCTCGAGGCGACCCTGCTGCAAGAGACAACGTTAAAGCGAACGCCCCACCAGCTCGCGCTGGATCTCGTTGGTCCCGCCGTAGATGCGCTGCACGCGGGCGTCGGCCCACATGCGACCGATCGGGTATTCGTTCATGTAGCCGTAGCCGCCGAAGAATTGCAGGCAGCGGTCGAGCACCTCGCCCTGACGTTCGGTCAGCCAGAATTTGCCCATCGAGGCCAGGGTCGAATCGAGGGTGCCATCCACCCATTTTTCAATAATGTGGTCGCAGAAGGTGCGCGCCGCCAGCACGGTCGCCTTGACGTCGGCCAGTACGAAGCGAGTGTTCTGGAAGTCCAGTACCGGTTGGCCGAACACCTTGCGCTCGCGGGTATATTCCAGGGTCAGCTCCAGAGCGCGCTCCATGGAGGCCATCGCGACAATGGCAATCTGCGCTCGCTCGTAGGGGAGCTGGCGCATCATTGAATAGAAGCCCTGCCCTTCGACGCCACCAACCAGGCAGTCGAGCGGCACTTCGACGTCATCGAAGAACAGTTCCGAGCTGTCGGCGGTGGGCTGGCCAAGCTTGTCCAGACACTTGCCACGGCGAAAGCCCGGGCTCTTGGTATCAACGATGAACAAGGAAATACCCTTGGCACCCTGGCTGGTATCAGTCTTGGCCACGACCACGACGATGTCGCTGATCTGGCCATTACTGATGAAAGTCTTGGAACCGTTGACGATGTATTTGTCACCCTTTTTCACCGCTCGGGTACGCACGGCCTGCAGGTCGGAGCCGGTTCCCGGCTCGGTCATCGCCAGCGAACAAATGACTTCGCCGCTCGCGATCTTCGGCAGCCATTTGCTTTTCTGCTCCGGCGTGCCGTCGGCCAGCAGGTAGTGGCCGACGATATGGCTCATCATGATGCCCGCACCGCAAATGGTGCCGCTGAACAACTCAAGATTGACCACCGCGACGTGGGCCGCAGTGCCGCCGGCACCGCCGTATTCCTCAGGAAAGTCCGGCAGGATCATGCCCATCTCGCCCATTGCCCGCCAGGCTTCTCGGCTGACGTGATGTTGCTGGCGCCATTGCTCTTCCTGGGGTGCCAACTCCTGAGCGATAAAGCGCCGGATGCTGTCGGCGAATTGCCCGACTTCTTCAGTGATCCAGGCCGATGTGTAGTTTTCGATCATGTGAAGGCTCTTCGATTTAAGTGATCGTGGGCATACACCGGATCGCAGACGTATCTCCGGTGAGCCCACTGAAATGACGAGGGCTACAGCTTCACTTCACCGACGTTTCGCTTTCGGCGGCGGCAGGCTTCTTGTTGGCGCCCGCGGTCATGCGCGGCATGCCCGTCGGGTCCAGCAACATGCCGAAACGCTGGGTGTTGTGGGCGTGGGTAACCTGATGCAGGGCGAACGCGGTCTGCATGGCGCTGACCCGCCCCTGGGCATCTTGGGCAGCGTTGAGCGCTTCTTTGGCCAGCTTCAGGGCGAACGACGGTTTCTGGGCGATGTTGGCCGCCAACGCTAGGGTGAAGTCAGCCAGTTTCTCCTTAGCCACGACATGGTTGACCATGCCCATGCGCCAGGCGTCCTGCGCATTCAGCCAGCCGGAGGTGAAGAGGAACTCCTTGGCCTGACGCAGGCCCATTTCCCACGGGTGGGCGAAGAATTCGATGCCGCAGATGCCCATTGCCACGGTGTTGTCCATGAACAAGGCGTCTTCGCTGGCCACGATCAGGTCGCACGGCCACACCAACATCAGGCCGCCGGCAATGCACTTGCCCTGCACCTGGGCAATGGTCGGTTTGGCGATGTTGCGCCAGCGCTCGGAAAAACCGATATAGATTTCCTTTTCCCGGGTCATCTGCGATTCAACCGTCGAAGTGGAGCAACCGAACCCGCAGAAGGTGCCGACCGTTTCCCACTGGGCCATAGCGTCGGTGGGATCGACTTCGGTCACGTCATGGCCGGCGGAGAAGTGCTCACCGTTGGCTGCCAGAATGATCACCTTGACCTCGTCGTCGCGGTTGGCGCGATCCATGGCGGCATTGAGTTCGTACAGCAGATGAGTGTCTTGGGCGTTACGCTTGTCGGCGCGATCGAGGCTGATGCGAGCGATGTGCGGCGCCGGTTTTTCGTAGGAAATGGTCTTGAATTCGGGAACGTGGGACTGGGTCATGATCATTCTCTCGAGAGTGTGGGGAGATTGTCGGATTGCTGCAGTTGGCTGGGTGAAGCGCCAAACCAGCTGCGGCAGGTGCGGGAGAAATTGCTCAGGTCCTGGAATCCGAGCAGGTAAGCGACCTCCTTGACGGTATGGCTCCCTTCGCTCAGGTAGCGTGTGGCCAATTGTCGACGGACCTCGCGCAGCAGCGTCTTGAAGCTGGTGCCATCGGCGGCGAGCCGACGCTGCAGCGTTCGCACGCTGATACCCAGGCGTTGTGTCACCGCGTACTGGTCGAACAGACCGGCATTGATCTGTTGCATCACCGCCTCAGTCATTGACGGCGTCGTTTGTGCACGGTCGAGTGGCGGCTGATGGCGCATCAAGGATTGAACAGGTTGAGTGGTGCATTGCATTGTCTGAGTCATCACTGACCTCTTGCGCTAAAGAGACGCAGCGCGAAGCCCGCCCTTCGTGGAAGGCGAGACAACGGTTGATATTGGCGGCCCGACTATCCGCGGTCGGCTAAGCGATGTGACGCGTCTGGTTTTCCCAGAACGGCTTGCGCAGCTCGGTCTTCAATACCTTGCCAACGCTGGACAACGGCAAAGCCTCGCGAAACTCGACGCTGCGCGGGACTTTGTAGCCGGCAATACGTTCACGGCAGTGAGCGATGATCTCTTGGTCGGTCACACTCGCGCCGGCCTTGCGGACAATCACGGCATGCACCGCCTCACCCCATTTGTCGCTGGGGATACCGATCACGGCGCCTTGGGCGACGTCCGGATGACTAGCGATGGCGTTCTCGACTTCGGCGGTGAAGATGTTCTCGCCGCCACTGACGATCATGTCCTTGAGACGGTCGCAGATGTAGATGAAGCCGTCCTCATCCATATAGCCACCGTCACCGGTGTGCATCCAGCCGCCGCGCAACGTTTCGGCAGTCGCTTCGGGTTTGTTCCAGTAACCGAGCATGATGTTCGGTCCCCGTGCGACGATTTCACCCACGGTGCCACGCGGCACTTCGCGGTCTTCGCCATCGACGATGCGCACCTCGACGCAATTGAGTGGCCGCCCTGCCGAGTACATCTTGCCGCTGTGCTGATGCGCTTGGCAGTGATATTCGGGCGCGAGCATGCTGATGCTCGGGGACATCTCGGTCATGCCGTAGCCTTGCTGGAAATCTGCTGCCGGGAAGGCCTGGCGGGCACGATCGAGCAACGCGGGTGAAATCACCGAAGCGCCATAGGTGATTTCCCGCAGCGGACTCAAGTCGAGCGCGGCGACGGCCGGGTCCGCCTCACGTGCGTCGAGCAACATCTGGATCATGGTCGGTGCCAGCAAGGTGTCGCTGGCCTGTTCCCCGCTGATCAATTCCAGTGCCTCTTTGGGCTTGAACGCCGGCAACACCACATGAGTACCGCCACTGATGAACAGTGCGACCATCGCCGCCAGGTCAGCAAGATGGAACATCGGCATGGCATGCAGGTAGACGGTATAGGCATCGAAGCCCGTCTGGCTGATCGCGGCCAGCGCTGAGAAGCCGATGTTGTTGTGGCTGAGCATCACGCCCTTGGGGAAGCCCGTGGTGCCGCCGGTGTAGAACACGCCCAGCAGCGAATCGCCGCCACGACGAGCATCTTCGACAGGCGCATGCTGGGCGATCAACGCTTCGTAGTTGAGCATGCCCGGTGGTGTTTCGCCGTCACCGGAATAGATCATCAGGCGCAGGCTTTTTGCCGCACCGGCAATCTTGTCGGCCAGTGGCAGAAAGGTGTCGTCAACGATCAACACTGAGGTCTGCGAGTCGTCCAGCGAGTAGACAATCTCCGCCACGCTCCAGCGAATGTTCACCGGGTTGAGCACCGCATCGGCCCACGGCACCGCCAGGTAATATTCAAGATAGCGCTGCGAATTCAACGAAAGCATCGCCACGCGCTCGCCGCTGGCCACGCCCAATGCCTTGAGTGCGCCGCCCAGGCGGGCCACTCGATCACCCAGCTGAGCAAAGGTCAGGCTGCGCCCCTGACTGCGAATGGCTGTTGCTTGGGGACGCTGCTGCATATGGCGATGCAGCCCTTGAGTCATGTACATCAAAACCTCCACTCTTGTTTTTATTCGGAGTTCAGCTGATGCGCTTTCCAGCCAGAGGTGGGACCGGTTTTCGGCCCCACTTCAACGGACAGTCAGAGCGAACGGCCCACCAGCTCGCGCTGGATTTCGTTGGAGCCGCCATAAATGCGCGTAACCCGTGCTTCGGTCCACATGCGGCCGATCGGGTACTCGTTCATGTAGCCGTAGCCACCGAAGAACTGCAGGCATTTGTCGACCACTTCACCAGAGCGCTCGGTTAGCCAGAACTTGCCCATCGAGGCCTGGCTCGCATCGAGCTTGCCATCGACCCACTGCTGGATCAGGTGGTCACAGAAAGTCCGCGAAGCCAGGGTGGTGGCCTTGATGTCAGCGAGGGTGAAACGGGTGTTCTGGAAATCCAGCACCCGCTGGCCGAACACCTTACGCTCCCTGGTGTAGTCGAGGGTCAGCGCCAGGGCACGTTCCATGGTGGCCGTCGCATTGATCGCGATCTGCATGCGTTCATAGGGCAACTGATTCATCAGGGTGAAAAAGCCTTTACCCTCGACGCCCCCGAGCAGGCAATCGGCCGGTACAGCGCAGTCGTCGAAGAACATTTCCGCGGTGTCCTGGGATGCCCAGCCGAGCTTGTCCAGGGTTTTGCCACGGCGGAACCCCGGCAATCGGGTGTCGACCAGGAAGATCGACAGGCCTTTGGCGCCGCCGTCCTGACTGGTCCTGGCCACCACGGCCACCATGTCGCTCATCTGACCGTTGGTGATGAACGTCTTGGCGCCGTTGATGATGTATTGGTCGCCCTGCTTCACCGCGCGTGTACGGATCGCTTGCAGGTCGGAACCGGTGCCCGGCTCGGTCATGGCCACCGAGCAGATGACCTCGCCCGAGGCGATTTTCGGCAACCAGTGCTGCTTTTGCGATTCGGTGCCGTCGGTCAGAATGTAGTGGCCCACGATATGACTAATAGTCAGCGCCAGCCCGGTGGCACCGGCATAGGTCATTTCATTGATCACGACCGCCACGTGCGCCGGTGTGCCGCCGGAGCCGCCGTACTCTACAGGCACATCGGGCAGGATCATGCCCATCTCCCCGGCTGCCAGCCAAGAAGCGCGGTCAGCCTGGTGCTGTTCGCGCCATTTTTCTTCCAGTGGCGCCAGGGATTGGGTGACAAAACGACGGACACTGTCGGCGAATGGCGCAACGTCCTCGTCCAGCCAGGGCGAACGGTAGTTATCCAGCATGGGGAAGGCCTCGAATGCTTAGGAATATTGATGCCGGATGCTCCATGGGGAGCATCGCGGACAAGAATCGCGCTTAGATGGCGCCGTGACCACCGCCGCAGACCAGGGTCTGGCCGGAGACGTAGTTGGCTTCCGGCAGGCACAACATCACCACGGAACCTGCGGCTTCGTCCGGGGTGCCTGGACGGCCCAACGGAATCACCTGGCTCGCGCCATCGATCATGGCCTTCTGCACGCCGACCTTGATTTCGCGTCCCTCGATGGTGACGGTCTTGCTTTCGTCGCCGGCCAGCGCCTGGGTCAGGCGGGTTTCGATGAAACCAAAGGCCACGGCGTTGACGCACACCTTCATGCGCCCCCACTCCTTGGCCAGGGTCTTGGTCATGCCGAGGATGCCGGCCTTGGCGGCGGAGTAGTTGGATTGACCGGCGTTGCCGCCAGCGGCAATGGAGGAAATGTTGACCACCTTACGGAATACTTCGCGGCCTTCGGCGGCGTCTTTCTTGGCCTGGGCGCTGATCACCGGTTGTGCGGCACGCAGAATGCGAAACGGTGCGGTCAGGTGGCAGTCGATGATTGCGTACCACTGCTCGTCAGTCATTTTCTGGATGACGTTGTCCCAGGTGTAGCCGGCGTTGTTGATGATGATATCGATGCCACCAAAGCTGTCCACGGCGGTTTTGACGAAGCGGTCGGCGAAGTCTGCAGCGGTGACGCTACCCACACAGGCGACGGCGTCGCCACCGGCAGCACGAATCTCGGCGACCACTTCTTCGGCCGGAGCGGCATCCAGGTCATTGACCACGATTTTCGCGCCGTAACCGGCCAGTTGCAGGGCGACGCTACGACCGATGCCACGACCGGAACCGGTCACCAGGGCTACTTTTCCTTCAAGCTTTCTCATTGTTCTGCTCTCGTTTCTTATTAGAGTCGGAGTGTTTATGTACGGGTCAGGCCAAGGCCACTACGGCGATACCTGCGAGTTTTTCCTCGCCATACTGGTTGCTGCATTTGATGTCGATGCGCACACGGTTTTCGCCATCGGTTTCGAACTTCTCGACAATGGTGCCGGTGCAGGTCGGGATGTGGCCCAACTGGGTGATGCCGGTGAAGCGCAGGGAAAATTCGCGGATCTGCTGTTGCGGCACCCATTGGGTCAGCAACCGTCCCAGGTAGGCGGCGGACAACATGCCGTGGGCGAAGACATCGGGCATGCGCGCCTTGCGGGCAAAATCGATGTCAACGTGGATCGGGTTATGGTCGCCCGAGGCGCCGCAGTACAGAGCCAGGGTAGTACGGTTGATGGCCGGCAGTTGCAGAAACGGAATCTGGTCACCGACCTGGATATCGCTGTATTGGGTACCGCACTTCAGGGAATTGCTCATCGAGTTCTCCTCACCGCTGAACAAGGGTGCTGCGGACATCGGCGACATGTTCGCCATCCTGATTGGTCACGCGGGTTTCGTTGACCACGAACTGCAGCGCACCGCCCTTCTTCTCGTAGACGTCGGCGACGCGGCTGTCGAAGGTCAGGACATCGCCGGCCACGGCAGGTCGGTGATAAACGAACGATTGCTCGGCGTGCAGGATGCGGCCCAGATCAAAGCCGAATACGTTCAGTTGCTCGACCAGGTCCACGCCCTCGCCTTGCAGGCACATAAGGAACGTCGGCGGTACCGGCAGAGACTTGTATCCGGCAGCCTTGGCGGCGGCCTCGTCGGTGTAGATCGGGTCGGTTTCGCCAATGGCTTTGGCAAAAAAACGCAGGCGGCCCTTTTCCACTTCCACCTGGGTGACGCCCATGGAGCGTCCAATCAGACTCTTGTCTGCCATTTCACTTCTCTCCTGTTGGTGGGGTGAGTACGTGCGCCTGCTCGGCGCACGCATATGGCTTCAGGCGCGGCCGTAAAGGGTCACGACACAAGCGCCGCCCAGGCCGAGGTTATGTTGCAGGGCCAGGTTCACGCCTTCGACCTGACGGGCCTCGGCGCTGCCGCGCAGCTGATGGGTCAACTCATAGCACTGGGCCAGGCCCGTGGCGCCCAGCGGGTGACCTTTGGAGAGCAGGCCACCGGACGGGTTGGTGACCACCTGGCCGCCGTAGGTGTTGTCACCATCGAGCACGAAACGCTCGGCACCGCCCACCGGGCACAGGCCCAGGGCCTCGTAGGTCAGCAGTTCGTTGTGGGCGAAGCAGTCGTGCATTTCGGCGACGCGGATGTCCTGCGGGCCAACACCGGCCTTCTCATACACTTCACGTGCAGCACGCTGGGCCATGTCGAAACCGACCATCTGAATCATCGAAGGCGGCTCATAGGCAATCGGCGCATCGGTGGTCATCGACTGGGCGAGGATCACCACGTCGGTACGCAGGCCATGTTTTTTGGCGAAGGCCTCACTGCAAATGATCGCCGCCGCGGCGCCGCAGGTCGGCGGGCAGGCCATAAGGCGGGTCATCACGCCCGGCCATACCACTTGGTCGTTCATCACGTCTTCGGTGGTGACGATCTTGCGGAACAGCGCCAGCGGGTTGTTGGCGGCATGTCGGCTGGCCTTGGAACGGATCGCGGCGAAGGTGCTTTGGGCTGTGCCGTACTTCTGCATGTGCTCACGGCCGGCGCCACCGAACATACGCAGCGCCATGGGCACGCCTTCAGCATCGGCGGTCAGCAGTTGCGCCACCTCGGAGCATCTGCCCATCGCTTGCGGACGGTCTTCCCACTGGCCCTTAAGGGCGCCGGGCTGCATCTGTTCGAAACCCAGCGCCAGCGCACACTCGACCGCCCCGCTTTCCACCGCCTGACGGGCCAGATACAGGGCGCTAGAGCCGGTGGAGCAATTGTTGTTGACGTTAACCACCGGAATACCGCTCAGACCGACTTCATACAGCGCCGACTGGCCCGAGGTGGAGTCACCGTACACATAACCGACATAGGCCTGCTGCACCAACCGATAGTCCAGTCCCGCATCGCTGAGCGCCCGGCGCGTGGCTTCGGCCCCCATCTCAATGTAGGAACCACTGGCGCCCGGTTTCAGGAACGGGATCATGCCAACACCGGCTACGTAAGGTTTCTGCGACATACACACTCCTTCAAATTTTCTTTGTTGTTTTTGTTGATCGGCGGTCCCGAACAAACCACCCCTCCATCGTTGCGCAGCCGCTTCAGGCTGTACCCGCTCAGACGGGGGGAGCTCGGGTGGGGGGGGATTTGATCGGCAACGATTCCCCGCCGCATGCACTCAAATGATCGCGCCAGCGCTGCGCAGCTCATCGATTTGCGCAGCGCTCAAACCCAATTGTTCAAGGATTTCCAGGGTGTTTTCGCCGTTTTGCACCAGACCTCCCGCCTTCACTGGCGTGCGGCTCAAACGTGGCGCAGGGGCCGGGTGCAGTACGCCGTCGGTTTCCATGAACAGGCCACGGGCCTGGTTGTGCGGGTGGGTGGGGGCTTCGCTGAAACCCAGCACCGGGGCAAAGCAGGCATCAGTGCCTTCCAGCAGTTGAGTCCAGGCATCGCGGGTGCGGGTCAAGAACACTGCTTCCAGTTTTTCGCGTAGCACTGGCCATGCTTGCTGGTGCCACTGCTGCTTGAAGCCCGGATCGTCAATACCGCACAACTCCAGCAGCAGTTGATAGAACTGCGGCTCGATCGGGCCAATGGACACGAACTTGCCGTCGGCGCAGGCGTAGCAGCCATAAAAAGGCGCGCCGCCATCGAGCATGTTGTTCTGACGCTGGTCGTTCCACTGGCCCTGATGACGCAGGTCGTAGTACATGCTGCCAAGCAAGGTCGTGCCGTCGCAGATTGCGGCATCCACCACCTGACCCAGGCCGGACTTCTGCGCCTCGAACAGCGCCGCCAGAATGCCCGCGACCAAAAACATCGCCCCACCGCCCATGTCACCCACCAGGTGCAGTGGCGGGGTCGGTGGTCGGTCGGCATGGCCCATGGCATTGAGCACACCAGACAGGGCGATGTAATTCAGGTCATGCCCCGCCGCGTGGGCCAGCGGCCCGCTCTGGCCCCAACCGGTCATGCGCCCGTAGATCAACTTGCGGTTGCGTTCAAGGCAGATGTCCGGGCCCAGACCAAGGCGCTCCATGACACCGGGGCGGAAGCCTTCGATCAAGACGTCGGCGCTATCAATCAGCTTAAGCAGCACTTCAGTGGCGCCAGGCTTGCGCGGGTCGATGGCGATGCTGCGTCGCCCGCGCCCGAGCAAACTGCCATCGGCATTGAGAAAACCGGCCACATGGCGGTCAACGCGAATGATCTCCGCGCCCATGTCCGCCAACATCATGGCGGCGAACGGCGCGGGACCGATCGCATTCATTTCCACTACTTTCACACCAGCCAAAGGCCCAGGCATTTTATAGCTCTCTGTTTTTGTTTTAAGGAGACTGTCCACTGGGGTCAGTCTGTCGAGGGTCAGTGAGGCCGACTGGAAATACGGGCTGCACGGGGGTAGCATCATTCGCATCGCTCTGCTGCGTGCCTGCTCGTCAGCCCGTAGTGATGCAGCACACTAGACGTCCGGTGTCATGGCGTACCCACTCCCCATGGGGAGCCGCCCCACCCCACCCGTCCATAACAAGAACAGCTGTAGATTGGATTCCCATGCCTGCGACCCGTCCGTTAATCACCACCCGCTTTTCTCCACCGCGTATCAGCAGCCATGCGGTACTGCGTGCGCCGCTGCTGTCGCGACTGCTATCGGCGCACAACTGCCGCCTCACGCTGATCAATGGCAGTGCCGGCTTCGGCAAGACCACCTTGCTTGCCCAGTGGCGCCAGAGCCTGCTCAAGGAAGGCAGCGGTGTGGTATGGCTGTCGCTGTCGCAGGAAGACGCGAAGCTCGAATCATTCTGCGCCAACCTGATCGGCGCGCTGCAACAGGCGGGCCTGCCGCTGGAAGACGACTTGCTGCTGTTGATCAAGGGCGATTCGCAGGATGGCCTACTGGCCCTGGCGTCGGTGATGATCAATACCTTGGCGCGGCCCCATACAACGCTGTACCTGATGATCGATGACTTTCAGTTCGCCACCGATCCCGCTATCTCACAGCTGATGCAAATCGTGGTCGACAGCGCGCCGCCCCTGCTGCATGTGGTCCTAGCGTCGCGAGTATTTCCCGATTTGAAGCTGGGCCGGCTCCGGGCGATGGCCGAGCTGTGCGAGATCAGCGGCACGGACCTGGGCTTCAGTTTCGATGAGTCGCTGGCATTCCTGAAGTCCTATCTAGACGAAGGCATCGATCTTGACCTGGCCCACACCATTCATGCCTCGACCGACGGCTGGCCCATCGGCCTGCAAATGATGTCCATCTCGCTCAAGGCCAACCCGCGTAAAAGCCTAAACAGCGATCGCGTGTTGTCGAGCAAGGCCGGCCTTGTGGATTACCTGGTCGAAGACGTGATCAGCGACTTGCCGGCAACGACCATGACGTTCCTGGAGCAGATCTCGATCCTGCGTCGCTTCAATGTGAAGGTGGCCGCCGAGGTCAGCCAGTCGTGCGAGGCGGCAGCGCTGATCGCCAACATCGAGGCGCGCAACCTGTTTATCGTGCCCATGGACATGGAGTGCCAACACCCTTGGTATCGCCTGCACCCATTGTTCGCCGAGTTTCTCCAGCAACGCCTGATTGCATCGGATACCGACAGGCAGGCGCTGCACCTGCGTGCTTCGGCGTGGTTCGAACAGGCCGGGATCGTCAACGAAGCGGTGTATCACGCCGTCCAGAGCGAAAACTTCGAAGCGTTGGTCGCATTGCTGGAACGAAGCCAGCCCGATCAGCACAACATCAGTCATCTCGGACAGTTCGTACGCTGGCTCGACTGCGTGCCCCTTGAGCGTCTGGTGCAACACCCCGGCGTCCTGTTACAAGGCGCCTGGGGCTGCGTGCTGACGATGATGACCAGCAAGGCCCAAGCATGGATCGATGCACTGGAGCAAAGCCCCCACGAGGAGGCTCATCTGGGACCACACATTGCGCTGGTCAGGGCGTCAATCGCCACGCAACAGGACGATCTGACCCTCTGCGAACAGCTCCTGCGGGGGATACGTGATCACCGCTTCAATCATCCGTTCAATGAACAGATGCGGGCTTGCCTGTATGTCCACTGCCTCAATCATAGCGGCCGACAGCAAGAGGCCTGGGATTACATCAATGGGCCCGAGGCTCGGGCAATACGCTCCAGCCAAGACGAAGTGGCGCTGTTGGCCGTCGTCACCGCCGCCCATGGCGCGATGCTCAGTGGCAATGTGCGCGAAGCTTCACGCAACATCGTCGATGTGTTGCTCGTGGCCGAAAGCACCCACGGCCGTCGTTCGATCAGTGCCAGTTGTTGCGGCGTGGGAGTCGCCGAGATGCATTACGAAATGGACCGCATCGAGGATGCCCGTCAGGTATTGAGCAATCGGCTCAATCTGTTGCACCTCTCGCCACCGGAAATCACCATTAGCGCGATGATCAGTGTCGCACGTCTCAACTGTTTGCAGGAGTCGCCAGCCAGCGCCTTGGCTTACCTGGCCAACAAGGCCACCGAGTTGCGCGCCCAGGGCTTTGACCGCGCCATGGCGTATAACCTTGCCGAACAGATCCGCATCCTCCTGGGTAATGGGGACTGGCGCCAATGCGAAAGCCAACGCGCTGCCCTCGAAGCGCTGGCCCATCGTCATGATGGCGACAGCCCGGCCGACGATGAAATCGCTGCCGTTACCCACCTGTCGCGGGCCCGCACATCCCTGGCCCGGCAAGAGCCGGATCGAGCGATAGTGGCCCTCGACCGCCTGGAGCAACTGGCGACGCGCTACGGTCGCGGGATATGGAACGTGCAGTCGCAGCTTTTGCGCGCCGTCGCGCTAAATGATCTGGGACAGACTGCGCAGGCCCAGACATTGTTGCGTAAGGTCGTGACCGAGAGTCTTCGCATGGGCCTGGTGCGCACCTTGCTGGATGAAGGGGCTCCCCTGCTCTCGCTGCTGGCCAATCTGGCCTGTGAAGACGACCCCGTCCTGGAAAGCTATTGCACGCGTCTGGTCGCGGCGCCGCTGAGCTTTGCCACTGCACCCACGGTTTCTCCACGGGCAGCGACAGAAAACGGTGTGAGCGACTCATCGCTATTCACCCGGCGGGAAATGGAGATCATCAATCTGCTTGAGCAAGCCATGTCCAACAAACGCATGGCCCAAACCTTGAACCTGAGTCAGGAAACCATCAAGTGGAACCTCAAGAACATCTACGCCAAGCTTGGCGTGTCCGGGCGCTACGAGGCTCTTATCGCGGCCCGGCAACGCATGGAGCAATAGGAAAAAAAACGCCCCCGCAAGCGGGGGCGTGATTCAACCGGTGCTTCGATACTCAGCGAATACCGGCACTGCGCAATGCTGCCGGGGTAAAGTCGGCCATGTTCGGCGTGCCTCCGTAGACGCTGCCGTGCTTGGATTCATTCATCATCGCATTGACCAAGTAGCGGCCGGCGATCAGGTCGTACAGGGCTTGGGCCGCATAGGTGCTGATGCCCTGCGAGTAATCGTTGTAGGCCATGCCCTCGGCGACACGCCACAGCTGCCCACGCCCGTCGTAATGATCGACCAGCGCGGCCTGCCAAGTGTCTTCATCGAAATACATGTGGCGCTTGGCATAGATGTGCCGCACCCCTGGCTTGACGGTGCCCTCAACTTCCCATACACGGTGCAACTCGTAGCGAGTCAGGTCCTGATTGATATGGCCGGGTTTGAGAATGTCGGCGTACTTGAGCGAAGGCGACGCCAGGCGGTAGTTGTTGTAGGGGATGTACATCTCCTTCTTGCCGATCAGCTTCCAGTCGTAACGGTCGGGCGAGCCATTGAACAAGTCGCCATTGTCCGTGGTACGCATACCGTCCGACGCGGTTCCCGGACCGTCATAAGCGACCTGCGGGGCGCGGCGGACCCGGCGTTGCCCCGCGTTGTAGACCCAGGCCAGGCGTGGTTCCTTCACCTGGTCGATGGTCTCGTGCATCAGCACCACGCTGCCGGCCAGGCGAGCTGGCGCCGTTACCTCCTGCTTGTAATAGAACAGGATGTTGCTGGAGTCGGCCTGGGCATCGGCAGGCATGAACTGCGGGAAGGCAATTTCATCTGACAGCTGAACAATGGTGAACGACCCATTGACCTGTGGCACCGCCTGGACACTTTCGCGTTTCTGGTTCAGACCGCGATAGCGAGTGAGGTGGTTCCACAACACTTCGACGCCACTATGAGGGATCGGAAACGCGTAGTAACGCGAGTCGGCGAAGTTCAGCAAGCCATTGCCGCCGTCGGCCGGCTGGGTGTTGAGCGCACTTTTCTTTGCCGCATCATAGACATTCTGCGGGTTGGCGGCGGTGCGGTGGGATTTGTACACCGGGATCCTGTAGGTGTCGGGGTAGCGCTTGAACATGGCCATCTGACCTTCGCTAAGCTTGGCCTTGTATTGTTCGGCATTGGCCGCGGTGATAGTGAACAGCGGTTGCTCGCCTGCAAATGGGTCGCCCACGAACAGGTTGGTCACCGGCGCCGCATCCGGCTTCAGTCCACCGGTCCAGGCCGGAATGCTCCCATCGGCATTGCCTTCCTTCTGGCCGCCAAGCGGAGTCAGGCTGGTACCCAACTTGGCGGCTTCCTCCGGAGAAACTGCCGCCATCGCATTACCGATCAGAAGCGCCAGTAAAAGCGCACCGGTTTGCATCAATTTTTTTGTTTTCATATTGGGGCTCTCTCGCCTGTCTTCTGTCAGAAGTTCACGCCAAAGCTGAGCGCGACGAAGTCGCGATCACCGTTGGTATTGAAATGCCCACCGAAGAAATCGGTGTAACTGAGGCTTGCGGTGTAGGTGCTGGCGTAGTCGGCATCCAGGCCGAGGCTGACGGCCTTGAGCCCTTCTTCAAAGTTCGGGCCGTTGCCATTTACGTCATGGGACCAAGCCAGGCTCGGCGCCAGGTTGATGCCGGCGAACACGTTCGGATAGTCCAGGCGGGCGCGAGCGCGGTAGCCCCACGAGTCAGTGGTGTAGAAGCCCTTGTCGTTGCACTCCTGTTGCGCGTTGCTCGGTGTGGTCACACCCGCCGGCTGGCCCGGAACCTGCGCCTGCGAGCCTCGGCAAGCAGCCAGACCGGCAGCACCGGGCAGGATGCCGCTACCGAAGATACCGCTGCGGCCGAAGCGCAGGTCGGTGCCATCGGTCTCGCCCAGGCCATTGATGCGGTTGTAACCGACTTCGCCGACCAAGGTCAGGCGGCTTGCGCCCAGGATCTGATCGAAGAACTGGGTGGCGGTCATCTGCGTCTGCAGCACCGGCATACGCTTGTAGCCATTGATCACACCGCCCGGCGTGGTCGTGGCAAAGCCGGTGGTGACCAAAGGCGACGTGGCGCTGCCGATGCTGCCGTTAACCACGTCCTGGCTGTTGAGTTGCAGCGGCATGTTGGGACGGAAACTGACTTCCCCCCCCAGCGAAGTGCCACCCAGGTTGGTCTGGAAGCTCAAGCCATACAGGCGAATGTCTTCGGGATAGTCGACAAAGTAGCGCGTGTTGCGAACCACATTCAGCGAGCTGGCAGGCGTGCCGGCGCCCGTTGTCCGGAGTGCGCTCAGGTAAGGGTTGCGACTATGGTAGTTCAGCGCATAAAGACCGAACTCGGTGTCGTTGAACTCCGGTACGAACCAGCGCAGGGCCACGCCAAACTGACCGCTATCACGGGGATCATTGTCCTTGGTGCGCGGAATGTACGCATCATCGCCCCCCCCACCCTGCGCCGCTGTGCCAGCGACCGCCGCCGCGCCGCCGGTGTTTTTGGCCACACCCGGCGCCAGGTCCAGGCCGGAAGCTACCAAGCGATCGTTACAGCCCTTAGCCACCGCGTCAGTACCGAAAAAGGTCCCGCAGTTGTCGACGACGGTGCTTTCCCACTGCAACTGATAGAACGCTTCGGCACTGAAATTCTCGGTGAAGTTCTGCGACATGTAGAACATGTTCACCGGGATCAGGCCTTCCTTGACCTCCGCCCCAGGGCGACGCAGTGCTGCGACGTCGGTGGGGTTGATCGAGTTGATGCCGTTGCCGATAAAGGTACTTTCACCCCAGCTCACCACCTGTTTGCCCAAACGCACGTTGCCCGGCAAATTGCCGATGGTGTAGTTGTGATAGACAAAAGCATCAAGGAATTCGGCGCCGGAAGCCTTGGCCAAATCATCACGACCGTGGTCGTCGATGTCGTAGAAATGCAGGTGCTCATCCTTGAGTTTGAAGTCGTACCAGTACTTGCCGCGCACGAACACGCCGCTATCGCCGTACTTCAGTTCCAGGTCGTGCACGCCCTTGAAGATCTTTGAAAAGGTCTCGCCTTTCTTGAAGTTCAAGCGATTGTCATCCGAGACTCGGGTCGCTGCCCCCCCGCGTACACCCTGGGAGTTGAAATTGGAAATGAAGTCCGGATCTGGACCGCGTACGGCCCAACTAGCACCGACCGACAGCGACGAATCGAACTGTCCCTCGATTTCCCCTATGTTGAAACTGACGGCGTTGGCCTGCGCACTGAGGCCTGAAGCGATAACAACGGCCAGCAGCTGGGGCCGAAAACCTCTGTGCATTGTTGTTTTTATCATGCAGCACTCCGATGACGGGTGAGGAAAAGCGATCGTAGATCTCTTGAACGAGGCACTTACCGACAGTCTTGCCCGTGATGACCGCGAGTCGACAGTGATGCCGACCACGAACCGAGTTCGTCCGCCAGTGAGCGCCGAGTACATGGATTTGTAGTTTTTGTTTTTACGGCGGTCCGATGCTAAGTGCCGACGCGGATGCTGCGCCCACTCATAGGAGGGGAAAACGGGGGGGGGTGGAGGTCGGTTAAGTCCGATGAGGCAGCTTGCCGCCTACGCAAAACACTCAACAACGAAGCGTCCGTTAAACGATTCCGCCAAACCACCCTTATGGGGGGGAGTGGGGCGCAAGGTCAGACATTTTGTTAAAACTCCGAGCTGCCATTGCCTGACCTATTAAGGCTGCCCTACTCCACCCGACGAGAACTCGCATGACCGACGCATTGCTCAACGACCGTGATCTCAGCTTCCAACTCTATGAAATGCTCGACACCGAAGCGCTGTTGCAGCGTCCGCGTTATGCCGAGCACGATCGTGGCGTGTTTGATGCCACCCTGGAAACAGCCCGCCAGCTCGCGGCCAATTACTTTGCTCCGCACAACCAGAAAGGCGACAGCCAGGAACCGACATTCGATGGCGAACGGGTCAAATTAATACCAGAGACCAAGATTGCCTGGGACGCCTTCGCCGCAGCAGGGTTCCTCGTCGCCCACCACGACTACGAAGACGGCGGTCTTCAACTGCCCGAAGTCATACTGCGTAGCTGCATGGCCTATTTCAATGCTGCCAACGCTGCAACGGCCGGGTATCCGTTTCTCAGCATCGGGGCCAGCAATCTGGTGAAGAGCTTCGCCAGTATCCCGTTGCAGGAGCGTTTCCTCGCGCCGATGCTCGCCGGCCGCTTCAGCGGCACCATGGCCCTGACTGAACCTGGCCAGGGTTCGGCGCTCGGCGACCTGCGCACCAGAGCGCAGCTTGCCGCAGATGGCAGTTATCGTGTGTTCGGCCAGAAGATGTTTATCTCCGGTGGAGACCACGAACTGACCGACAATATCGTGCACATGGTCTTGGCTCGGATTGAGGACGCGCCCGCCGGAACCAAGGGCATCTCTCTGTTTCTCGTACCCAAATTTCTGCTCGATCAGGATGGCAACATCGGTGCCCGAAATGACGTGGCACTGGCCGGTCTGCTGCACAAGATGGGTTATCGCAACACCACCTCGACGGTATTGAACTTCGGTGAACGTGACGGTGCAGTCGGCTATCTGGTCGGCGAGCCAGGCCAGGGCTTAGGCTACATGTTCCAGTTGATGAACGAAGCCCGAATCGGGGTCGGCCTGGGCGCTGCTTGCCTGGGCTACCAGAGCTACCTGCATGCGTTGGACTACGCACGCGAGCGGCCACAAGGACGCCTGCCCGACAACAAGGACCCACTTTCGCCGCAAGTACGTATCGTCGAGCACGCCGATGTTCGGCGCATGCTGTTGCAGCAAAAAGCCTATGCCGAAGGCAGTCTCGCCTTGTGCCTGTATGCAAGCAGCCTGATGGAAGATGCCCGCACCGGCACCAGCGAGCTACAGCGCCGGGAGGCTGCGGAACTGCTCGACCTACTCACCCCCGTAGTGAAGTCTTACCCCTCGCGGTACGGCCTGCTGGCGTCGGAGATCGGGATACAGGTTCTCGGCGGCTCCGGCTACATCCGCGAGTATCCGCTGGAGCAGCTGTACCGCGACAACCGCCTGAACCCCATCCACGAGGGCACCGAAGGCATCCAGGGCATCGACCTACTCAGCCGCAAGCTCGGCCCGCGCGGCGGCGACGGCTACCGCCAGTACCTCGTTCAGGTTCGCACGAGCCTGCAACAGGCAGCCGGCGACCCCGCGTGTGCTCCCCTGGCCGCAGCACTGGGCCAGGCCCTCGTTCTGGTGGAGCGCGTCACCTTGGCACTTCAAGGCCAGATAGAAGCCGATGCGACACTGGGCCTATCCAATGCCACTAGCTACCTGGACCTATTTGGTCGAACGGTGGTCGGCTGGATTTGGCTGCGCCAGGCTCTGCTCGCCAGTCGCGCCCTAGAGGCCGGCGCCAGTGGCAGTGAGGCGACGTTCTATCAGGGCAAACTGCACACGGCGCGCTACTACATGGATTGGGAGCTGGCACCGCTGGAAAGCCAGGCACGCTTGCTGATGGCCGGCAACCGTCTGTGCTTCGACATGCAGAACGACTGGTTCTGAACCCTGAATCCGATTTTTGCCGGTAGCCCTGTCGTGGCCACCGGATAACGAGGTGACCTATGAGTGACACGAACCTGTTTTCCCTGAAAGACAAGACCGTCCTGATAACGGGCGCATCCAGTGGCATCGGTGCACACTTGGCCGTGACCGCCGCACGGGCCGGTGGCCGTGTGGTGTTGGCGGCTCGCCGTATCGAGCGCCTGAACCAACTGGCCGAGGAAATCCGTGACAATGGCGGCCAGGCCTTGGCGATCACGCTCGACGTCACTGACCGCGCCAGCGTCGAGGCAGCACTGGACGTCGCGCAAGCTGCATTCGGCAGCATTGATGTGGTACTCAATAATGCGGGTATCGGCGACAACCAACGGGCGCTGGACATCAGTGAGGAAGATTGGCGCGCCATGCTCGCCACCAACCTCGACGGCGTATGGCGGGTGGCGCAATGTGCCGCGCAGCGGATGGTCAAGGACAAGCGCTCAGGCAGTATCGTCAATATCGCTTCGATTCTCGGTATGTGCGTGGCTAACGGCTACAGCCATTACTGCGCGGCCAAGGCCGGTGTAGTGCATCTGACCAAGTCGCTGGCCATGGAACTTGCGCGCTATGACATTCGCGTCAACGCCATCGCTCCGGGGTTCTTCCGTACGGAAATGAATGATACGTACACCGATAGCGAGGAAGGCCAGGCGTACTTTCGCAAAGCTATTCCTATGAGCCGGCTTGGCAAGCTTGCCGAGCTGGATGGCCCGTTTCTGCTTTTGGCAAGCGACGCAGGTACGTTTATGACCGGCAGCATCATCCCGGTCGATGGTGGACAACTTTCCAGCAGCATGTAAGTCACTAACCCATGAGCAGCGAGGATGACGTCACCGGCCAGGGTAACGCCCCCGGCGACGTCATCTTTCGAGGTAGTCATCACAGGAGCATAGCCAGGGTTCCCGAAAGCTTTTTTACACACTGGGCCAACAATGGTCGCTCACCACGTTGTTCATTTAACCATCTCGACATCAATCATCTTCCCGCATCTGTCGACCTTTCTTATCCTGTGCGAGATCGATGACCTGGCCGCCTCCTAAGCACGGGCTGGCATTACTTTCACGGCTCCAAGCACTGCTGCGTAAAAAAACTGGATGTCACCGTTCAGTCTTCAGTTGAAGGGTTTTCACTTCTATTCCATTGTTTCTCGACGCCACAGGCAGCTATAGGTCAGCCTGTGTAAAAACGCGCTGAATGCGTTGAAGGCTGAGATTTGCTGGTGTTACCGAGGAACTGGCAGACTCATGCGCGGATTGATCCACTTAACTTCCTTAGCGCCGTGGGACTGATTGGGCCGCGTTAGCGGCTTAGGTCAACGCATCAGGTCGTACAGGTTTTTGAGTGTGTCATCGCTCACGGTTTGTTCGAGCCAGCCCTTCTGGCTTCTGGCTTGGCGAAATAGCAGGTCAAGCCCCTGCTCGCTCATTACTTTACTCGTGGCATCGGTCCTTTTGAGAGAGATCAACTGCGCCGCTGGAGGAACGTCGCAGACCGAGGGACGGTCTGTTGCGTTTCACACTTGCCGCCAAGGAAATACTCCACCGACATCGGTGGCCCCCACTGATAGAGGCTGTCGTCACAGGCTTGGGTGTAACCTGCCGGTGAGTCCTGGTTGAACAAGTCGCCATCCGTAAAATGCTCGATGAGGTTGCCGGACGGGTCGCTCCAGTAATCGAAGATCTGGCTGCCCAACACATGCCGGCCCACCCCCCAAAATGGCGACCAGCCTTGCTGGGTCATCCAGGCATGTCCCAGGCACTGCGCATCGAAGTCTTGAACCTCGTAGGAAACGTGATGGACAAAGTCTTTTTCCGCCTGGAACAGTGCAATCGTGTGATGGTCGGTCCATGCACTCCCACGGTTCAATCGCAGGAAGGCGGCAGCCGGGCAATCCCGATTGGGTACTTCAACCACCAGATCGGAGGGCAGCATGCCCAGCATCTGCTTGTACCAGTCCAGATGCGCGACCATGTCCTGTACACCGATTGCCGCATGCCCGAGACGCAGCACCTGCGCAGCACCTTTACCCGGTCGCTGCACATCGCCGAAGCGCTGTTTTTCTTGAGCCGAGTTAATGGTCAACGCCGCGCGCAGGTTTAAAGAACCCACTGGTTCGATGCCGTGGACGAGCTCGACCCGGCGCCCGGACGGATCATGCAGCGCGACACATCGACCGCCCCCAGGCCCCTCCAGTGCGTGGATGGCTGACGCACCCGGCAGCTGAGTTGCGTGGTGCAGGTCATCGAGACTCTCGACCGCGAACGCAATGGCGCCAAAGCTGCTGTATTTGGATTTCTCGGCGATGTACACATACGGCAGCGAACAGGCCCCGCGCAGGTAAAGCCGCTGTTCGGTTCGATGCATGACGACCAAGCCGAAATCGGTCAGGAAGCGTTCGATCACCGCGAGATCGGGATGACGGTAGACGACGTGGTTGATGTCTTTTATCTGCAACACGATAGTTCCTCCTCGGCCGCTTCCAGAGTACTGTCTCTGAAAAGGGCCATCAGCTAAGGTCAAGGCTGCCTGGCCAGTTACTTACGGCCTTACCATTCAACGGACCGAGCAACGGTCCGGTCGAATTCAAGGCAGCCGAATCCGAGAACTGCAAAGCAGTTCGCAAGAAAGGTGGCCACCCTGAATCGCAGAATCAGCGGTCGCCCTAGGTGCAGTCGGGGTAGCTACTGCTCTATCTATAAGGTAAGACTGATGCTCGGCTTCAGGCCGGTGAATGCTCGTCGGCAATCAAATTGCTCAGCGTGCCGAGCCCTTCGATTTCTACGGTGCACAGATCACCAGGCTTCATGAACAGCGGCGGACGGCGCGCCCAGCCGATCCCCGCAGGCGTGCCGGTGACGATGACATCACCAGGCTCCAGGGTGACCGCTTCACTGAGGATGGAAATCAGGTCGACGACGTTGAAGACCATGTCGGCGGTATTGCCTTGCTGCACGATCACGCCATTAAGGCGAGTCACCAGATTCAAGCCGCTGGCGCCTGGCGGCAGTTCGTCGGCACTGACGAAGGTCGGGCCAAACGCGCCCGTGGCGTCGAAGTTCTTGCCAATCGTCCATTGCGGCGATTTGAACTGGTAATCGCGGATTGAAGCTTCATTGAAGATCGCATAACCGGCGACATGCTCCAGCGCACGCTCCTTGGCGATATGTCGGCCACCGGTACCAATGACGACCGCCAGCTCACCTTCGAAATCCAGTTGCTCGGAAACGCGCGGCCGAATAATCGGTTCTCCATGGCCAATCAGACTTGAGGTGAAACGCGGAAAAAAGGTTGGATAAGACGGCTGCTCGTACGGGCTTTCCTTGGTGTGATCGGCATAGTTCAAGCCGACACCGACAATCTTGCTCGGACGTTCGAGTGGTGGCAGGTAAACTATTTTCGACGGGTCAAGCAAACGCGCATCGCTCAAGCGCTCGTGGGCGGCTATCAATGCGCCCTCGCCCGCCTGGAGCAAGCCATGGAGCGAGCCCGGGTAGCCCGCATCGTTTTCGTTCAAGCCACGCAGAACGCCCTCTTGCTCAATACCCAGGCCTTTGGAAGTGCCCTCAACGAAATGTAAAAAACGCATGATCTGTACCTCTATTGTTCTTATTTGTCTTCGCAATGGTACGGTACGTTACCGTACCATTGCGATGAAAGGCGCACTCAAACGAAAAGCTGGTCAAGTGTACTGAACACCTTTTTTGTAAATTTTTTGGCTGATTTAAACGGTCGATGCACACCTGTCCGGCTGGAAGGCATATCGAGAGCGGCGTACGCTATGGCGAACTTCGCAGCGTACTTTTCAGGAATACCCGAGCCACATGGAAACCCCTACCCCCAAACAGGCAGCAAAGCGGCAAAGCATTCTCAAAGTAGCGACTGACATGTTCCTGACGGATGGGTACTCCGGGGTCAGAGTCGACGGGCTTATTGCGAAAACCGGCGGATCAAAACGTACGATCTACAGCTACTTTGGCGGCAAGGAGGGACTGTTTTCGGCGATTATCGAGCAACTCTGTGCAGAGAATGTCAGCCCCCTCACCCACATGGATCTCAAGCAACAACCCTTGCAAGATGCCCTGTCGACCATTGCGAAGATCTTCCTTGATGTGGTGCTTTCAGCTCGCACCATCGCCCTGCACCGACTGATTGTTGCCGAAGCGCTGCGTGCTCCGGAAGCAGCACAGTCGTTCTTTGACGCAGCACCGGCAACGGCTTACAACTGCCTGGCCGAGTACTTCGTCTGGGCCGAAGAGGCCGGGCTGATCACCCCGGGCAACGCTCATACCCGCGCAAAGATTTTCCTCGATGCACTGACAGGCGACCTGCAACTGCGTTGCCTGCTCGGGCTTGGCAAGTGCCCTTCGAAATCGGAAAGGGCGCACCTGATCACAGAGACCATTTCCATTTTCATCAACGGGCTGTTGCCGACGGGGCGCTAGGCCGTGCGATTGCCTGGCGCTGGTTCTTTGTCCTGTCAGACTTTCCGGGTTTTCGCCGAACCTGTGCTGCCTTGAAGTAACTCATGGCTCAGTACCCGCTGAGTGGTTTCTTCATAGTGCGCAGAGAGAATCTCACAGGCAGTCTTGATGTCCTTGCTCAGAGCCGCGTCTAGCAGGCTCTTGTGCTCGCCCCTTACGTCGCGTGAATCACTGTCGGCGTAATGCATGGCGAGCAGACGATAACGCGCTGTCTGGTCGCGCAGCGTTGCGGCAAAACGCAACAGCCAGGATGAGTCGCAGCTGGACAACAGTGCCTTGTGAAAGGCGTCGTGAGCGATTTCCCACTCAGGTTTGAGAAGGCGCTCTGCGCCCTCGATAACCGGCAGACGATCAAGTCGATGGTGCGCCGCGAGCACCCTGCTCTCCCACTCCACATCGCCCTGACTGATCGACAGCGCCAGCGCCCGGCACTCGATATGCAGACGCGTGTCGGTGATATCACGGATTTCCTGCGCGGAAATGCGCCCAACGCTGAAACCCTTCTGATCTTCCGCCTCAACAAATCCCGTCGCTGCCAATCGCGATAACGCCTCGCGCAGTGGAATCACACCCGCGTCGTAGAAGTCCGCCAGTTCCTTGAGCCGCAAACGGCTACCCGGCACCAGCCGGCCATTGATGATGTCCTGACGAACCCGCACCTCCAGCTGCGACGCCATGGTGCGCTTCTCAAGGGGCTCGCTTCTATCGGGCCATTGTTCGGGTTGATTCATGGAAAAGCATCATCCTGCGGCGGGTCATGGGCAAATCATACACAGCGGCGGGATTAATAGAAAATAACTGAAAAATATATTTTATTGTTGACGGTATATTTTTATGGCGTTAGCTTTTTGTCCTACAAGCCGCCGTTTCCTGGTGGACGCTCCAACCCAAACAACCACAACAAGAGGTTCACCCCATGCGATACGTTTACTTCAACCATCAAGGCTGCGCCGTGCTGGGCGTACGCACCGCAGACGGCGTCAAAGTGCTAGGCGAAGAGACACTGGAGTCCCTGCTTGAGCGTGGCGTGAACCTGACCACCTACGGTGCGAACGCCCAGGGTTCTGTTGTCGACATTGGTGAACAGGACTATCTGCCGCTGATGCGTAAACCGGGGAAAATCATTTGCGTCGGGCTGAACTACGCGGATCACACCAAGGAATCTCCCTACGCCCAGCCGGACTATCCGACACTCTTCCCGCGCTTCAACAGCAGCCTGACCGCCCACAACAAACCGCTGATTCGGCCAAAAATATCCGACACCCTGGACTACGAAGGCGAAATGGCCGTGGTGCTGAAAAGCGGCGGTCGTCACATCCCGAAAGACAAAGCCCTGGATCACGTCGCCGGCTACGCACTGTTCAATGAAGGTTCAGTACGCGATTACCAGTTCAAATCGCCGCAATGGACGGTGGGCAAGAACTTTGACGATACCGGCGCATTCGGCCCGGATCTGGTCACCGCCGATGAACTGCCCCCCGGTGGCAAGGGCCTGTTGCTGGAGACCCGCGTCAACGGCAAAGTCGTTCAATCCGCCAACACCAATGACATGCTCTTTGATGTAGCGACGGTCATCTCCACCCTTAGCGAAGCGGTCACGCTGGAAGCCGGGGACGTGATTGTCAGCGGCACTCCGGCCGGTGTCGGTTTCGGCATGAACCCCAAGGTATACCTCAAACCGGGCGACGTGGTTGAGGTGTCGATCGAAGGTATCGGCAAGCTGGTCAATCCGGTCGTTGACGAAGCGTAGAGAGCAGAACAGCCCATGCCGACCCGGTATGGCTCGACAACAAGAAAGCGGCCCGATGCAGGCTGCGACAGTTGGAGGAATACGTAATGACCTTGTCCGACAAGGCATTGGACGGTTCGCCCCGCCCGTTGGGGGTCCACTCGCTGGACCACTACGCCCTGGATGTACCCTGCCTGGACACTGCCCGGGATTTCTACACCTGCTTTGGCCTGGATGTCCGCGAAGAGAACGGAGCGTTGGTGCTACGTACCTTCGGTGATCCGCACCCGTGGGCCTACCTTCACAAAGGTCCCGGAAAAAAGCTTCGGCATATCGCTTTCGGGGCCTATGCCGAGGATCTGAGCGCATTACGAGCGCAAGTCGAGGCCGAAGATTGCGAAGTGTCGCTGTTGGCCGACCAAGGTTTCCGCTTCGTCGCCCCGGATGGCACGCAGGTCGAGGTGCGGCTTGCCGACAAGGTCACGCCCGATTGCAAGCCTGCCGTCAGTTTCGACAGTGCCTGCGGTGGTGAACGTGGGTCACCTTATCGCCGTCACGCATCGCCAGTTCAGCCGCGGCGCTTGTCGCACATCATGCTGTTCACGCCGGATCTGGCGCGCACCATCGAGTTCTACGAACGCGTCCTGGGCATTCGCCTCTCGGATCGCTCGGAACACGTTGTCGCCTTCATGCACACCGTGCACGGCGCCGACCATCACACCGTTGCCTTCGTGCAGTCGCAAGCCCCCGGCTTCCACCATTGCAGTTGGGACGTTGCGTCAATCAACGAAGTCGGCCTCGGTGCCATGCGCATGGCTGACCACGGCTGGAAGCAAGGGTGGGGTTTCGGCAGACACGTGCTGGGTTCCAACTACTTCTATTACGTGCGCGACCCATGGGGCAGTTACAGCGAGTACTCCTGCGACATTGACTTCGTCCCGGCAGGCATCACGTGGGAAGCAGGCAACCATCCGCCAGAGGATTCGCTGTACCTCTGGGGACCGGATGTGCCCGACGAGTTCATCGTCAACTACGAAGCGCTATGAATCGGCCCGTTACACAAGAACAAGATTGCGGAGCAAAGAAATGAATCAGCAACACTCGACTGAAGTCCTCGAAGTTCCCGTATTGATCGTTGGCGGAGGCCCGGCCGGCCTTGCAGCCTCTCTACTGCTGTCGCGCTATGGCATCAAGAGCCTGTTGATCAACAAGTACCGCTGGACGGCCAACAGCCCTCGGGCACACATCACCAATCAGCGCACCGTCGAAGTGTTCCGCGATGCAGGGGTTGAGGCCCAAGTCGCTGCCGCCGCCTCGCCGCACGAACTGATGGCCAACAACGTATGGGCCACCAGTTTTGCTGGCCAGGAACTGGGCCGTCTGCTGACCTGGGGCAACGCGATAGAGCGCAAATCCGACTATGAGACGGCCAGCCCTTCGGCGATGTGCAATATCCCTCAACACATACTTGAACCCATCATCGCCAACGAAGCGCTACGAGCCGGTAGCGAGATGCGCTTCAACAGCGAACTCCTCGACTTCACCCAGGATGCCGAGGGTGTCACCGCGCGCATCCTCGATCGCACGGTGGGCCACGAGTATCAGGTTCGCGCCCAGTACATGATCGGCGCGGACGGGGCGCGCAGTCGTGTGATGGAACTGCTCGGAATTCCCCTGGACGGTGAAATGGGCCTGGGTTGCGCGGTCAATGTCTGGCTGCGCGCCGACCTGCGCCGCTACTGTGAGAGCCGCCCCGGCGTGCTGTACTGGATGGTCCAGCCGGGAAACGACTACTGGGTGGGCAGCGGCACCTTCATCTGTGTAAAACCATGGACCGAATGGGTGATGCTCTATATGTACGACCCCACCCAGGGCGAGCCGGACCTGAGCGAAGCAGCCATCATCGAGCGCGCTCGACGGGTGATCGGCGACGCTGAAATCCCTGTCGAGATCCTCTCCACCAGCAAGTGGCAGATCAACCATGTTGTCGCCAACCGGTACTCCCAGGGGCGGGTGTTCTGTGCGGGCGATGCCGTGCACCGCCATCCACCGGCCAATGGGCTGGGCACAAACACCTCGGTGCAGGACGTTTACAACCTGGCCTGGAAGCTCGCCATGGTGCTCAATGGCCAGGCCGGTCCCGGCTTGCTGGACAGTTACAACACCGAGCGCCAGCCGGTCGGCCGGCAGGTCGTTGACCGAGCGATGGGCAGCGTGCGCAACATGCTGCCGATTGCCAACGCCCTCGGCTTCAAGCCGGGACAGAGCGAAGAAGAAGGCTGGGCCAGCCTGGGTGAGCTGTATACCGAAAGCGAAGTCGGTCGCGAGCGCCGCGCCGAGCTGAACCAGGCCATCGCCCTGCAGAACTATCAGTTCAACTGCCATGGCGTGGAACTGGGCCAGCGCTATCGCAGCTCAGCGGTCATCGATGATGGCAGCGAACAACCGGCCTATACACGAGACCGCGAATTGTATTACCACGCCACCACCTGGCCCGGCGCGCGCTTGCCCCACGCCTGGCTGCATGATGCGCAGGGCCGGCGGGTGTCGACGCTGGATATCTGCGGCAAGGGCCGCCTGACCCTGCTCACCGGTCATGGCGGCGGGGTCTGGAGCCAGGCCGCCGAGGCCGCGGCCCGTGAGCTGGGCATCGAGTTGCAAGTAAGGCGTATCGGTATCGGCCTGGACTACGCCGACAGCTATGGCGACTGGGCTCGCTTACGCGAGATTGAAGAAGACGGCTGCCTGTTGGTGCGTCCCGACAACCACATCGGTTGGCGTGCACAGAGCGCCAGGCATGCCAATGGGACGGTCCTGCTCGACGTACTGAAGAGCCTGCTCAACCGCCGCTAGTCCTTAACACCCCCTGAACGCATGAACTTTCGCGCGGGCCGGCAACGGCCCGCCACGGGCATCGCTCGCCCGTGAAAAAACACGCATGAAGGTTTCGCTTCACCGGGAATAACAACAATAAAAAGAGGCAGGTTATGTTGACCATCGGCAAAAAAATGCTCGGTGCGGGTTTGCTCGCCCTCGCATCACTGCATGTGCAGGCGCAAGAACAGGAAAAGGGTGAAGGCTCGCTGGTACGCAGTCTTTTTGGACCAAGCCTGGAGCAGGATTATGGAATCAAGGTCTCAGGCCTGCTCGACATCGGTTATGTGCGCAACAACCGTTCTACCAGCGATGAGCGCGACGATGGCCTGAGCAACTTTCCGTTGACCGGCTACTCGGACGAGGGCCTGGAGCTGGCCTCGGTGCATTTGTTTATCGACAAGCCACTGGTTGCCAACGTTATCCCTCGCGTGACGCCCCTGCCGGGACCAAGACCGGAGCAGTTTTCCTTCGGTTTCAGCATGGAAACCCTTTACGGGCGCAATGGCCAATTCGCCCGTACCTTCGGTTGGGATATGCACTGGGATGCCAATTCGCCCGGTGACGATGACACCGACTCGGCCAAACGCCACAAGCAGAAATTCGTCGCCACGCCCAACCTGTTCGCCTCGATGTACATGCCGTACGGCCCCGGCATCAGTCTGATGGCCGGCATCTTCGGCCCGGCCATCGGCTACGAAATTCCACCGAACATCCGTGAGGCACGTAACCCGTTCGCCAGCAAGACCTACGCCTTCGTCACGGAACCCAGCACCGTATCCGGCGTCCTTGCCAGCACTCGTCTGTTCAATGGCGAAAGCAGTCTGCTCGGTGCCGAGCTGGGGGTGGTGCAAGGCTGGAACAACTTGCGCGACAACAACCACGGTAAATCGGTGATGGGCGCCCTACGTTGGCGTACAGCAGACATGCGCACCTGGGTCGACTACGAGTTCATCGTTGGCGATGAGGAAAACCATAACGTCGACGACGTGCAAGCACCCTCTGCACGGCTGATCTCGCCCCACGGGCAACTTCGCCAACAGCATTCGCTGAACGGTTGGCATGCCTTTGATTCCCAATGGTCGATGGGTGCCGAGTTGGTTTACGGCCGGCAGTCCGGCGACGGCAAGGTCGACACCGTGGACATCGTCACCGGACCGGGTTTCGACGGTGCTTCCTGGTGGGGCGCCAACAGCGTGCTGACCTACCAGTCGCGCCCCGATCTGGCGTTCTCGCTACGCGGTGAACACTTCAGAGACCATGACGGTTTCGTGCTGTTCCCCACCAGTACTGCGCGAGGCGATTTCAACGCCCTGACCGTCGGCTTTCGCTGGGACGTCAGCAAAAACGTCAGCCTGCGTCCCGAACTGCGCTACGACTGGTTCGAACCCCTTGAACACGATCACATCTACGGCAACGGCCGCGACCGCACGCAAATGACCGGGCTGGTCGAGGCCCTCGTTTATTTCTAACCCTTCCATTGAGCGTCGACTTTCGTCGGCGCCCTGTCCACCCATGCCCGCAAGGGCGGAGATCTGCCATGAATAACAAGAAATGGGACTCGACTTACGAATGGAAAGCCGTCGCGCTACTCGCGCTGGGCTTCGGCCTGGTCGGCCTGGATCGCTTCATCATTCTGCCGCTGTTCCCGGTGATGATGCGTGACCTCAACCTCAATTATCAGGACCTCGGCAACATCTCTGCGGTGCTGGCGCTCGCCTGGGGGATTTCCTCGATTTTCATGGGGCGGTTGTCCGACCGGATCGGTCGACGCAAGGTGATCATTCCTTCTGTGATCATGTTTTCGTTGTTGGCCGGATTATCTGGCCTGGCGACGGGTGTCGGGGCGCTGTTGCTGATCCGCGCGGTCATGGGTGTCGCCGAGGGGGCCTTCACACCGACCTCTATTGCCGCCACCGCCGAAGCGTCCCACCCAAGGCGACTAGGGATGAACATCGGCATCCAACAGGCCTTCTTCCCCCTACTGGGGCTCGGTCTTGCGCCGATCGTCGCGACCCAATTGCTGCTGGTCGTGCCGTCCTGGCGTTGGGTGTTCGTGTTGGTGTCGGTCCCGGGATTTCTGATCGCCTGGGCGCTGTACCGTGTACTGCGCGAACCCCGCGAGACTGCGCCGGCGGTGCAACACGTAGCAGTGCCCGGCACTCGCTGGACGACGGTACTGCGTCAACGCAATGTGTTACTCAACATCGCGTGCATGTTCTGCATGCTGACGTGCTTGTTCGTCAGCTCGGTCATGCTGCCGAACTACCTGACGGACTACCTGCACATGGGCATGCAGCAGATGGGGTTCGTCATGTCGGCCATCGGTTTCGGTGGTTTCTTCGGCATGGTGGTGATGCCCACCCTCTCCGACCGACTGGGGCGCAAACCGGTGGCGCTGCTTTCTTGCCTCGCCACAGGCTTGGCGCTTTGGCTGATGATCCAAACGGGGGCCGAGCCCGTGAAGCTGTTCCTGCTGCTGTTCGCGACCACCTTCTTCAACTTCAGCATGATCTGCCTGACAGTAGGTCCACTCACCAGCGAGTCAGTGCCGCCAGCTTTGATCTCTACGGCCACAGGGCTGGTCGTTGGCATTGGGGAGGTGTTCGGTGGCGGTGTTGCGCCGGCGCTGGCGGGGTACATTGCCCAGCATCATGGTATTGAAAACACGCTCTACCTGGCCCTGAGTGGCGCGGTGCTGGGTCTGGTCGTTGCGCTGTTCCTGCGCGAAACGGCACCTCATCGCGTCATGTCGAAAACCAAAGTCAACGTGGAAGCGGCATAGCCAGGTCAGATCTTTTCGCGAGATAGAAGAAAGGCAATTCACTCTCCCCGGAGCAGACAGGACGTCGGAATGGGATCTGTTTTTTGAAAGAAAAGAGTGGGTCCAAAGCCATGCACGGGAAGTGCATGCCATCGCCCGGAGCCACGAACGCCGGGCGATGTTTTTTTACCTCGAACCCTCATGGCAACAACGGCAGCGGCTACAAGCTGCTGCCTCCTCTCACTGCGCAAGCATTAAAAGGCATGAAGATACCGAAGCGTTAACTGGGTCCCTTCAGAGTGGTTTTCAGCACCGCTTTCAAAATACATGTTGGCAAACAGTGTTTGTTTGCCTTGCCGATACATCACACCCGGCCCAATGCCCACGACTTGCTCTCGGGAGTCTTTCTGCCGATGTCCGTCGATCCGGTCATCGCTGATCTGCTTGAGTTGATAGCCGGCCACCCCTACCCGCCAGGTATCGGATACAGCATAAGAAACCGCCAGATTGCTGTGGATCGCCTCGCCCGGCTGGATACTGTCGACCTTCAGCGCGGACGCCGGATCGTTGTTGCGACTTGACCATGCATAGTGGAAACGACCGCTCACTTCCAGGCGGTCAGTCAGCTCCCAGGT
>RCUP01000232.1_pt1 | contig 49588 bp, 63 predicted proteins | sample 2166341 | NCBI WGS metagenome assembly RCUP01 (sample SAMN09932325, study PRJNA488358) | compost metagenome | isolation source: compost soil in succinonitrile-enriched | place: Germany: Experimental Botanical Garden | reverse complement strand
TCCTTGCTCGCCGGGGGGCTCTTCCGGGACAGAGTGAAGGCGGGGGAGTTCACGATCTCGGACCTTCCCACCCTGCGGCAGCTTGAGGCGCAGCTGCAACCCGCAAACGAGCCCGCCAAGACTTGGGATGCCGCAGCGGTGATGGAGCGGCTGTTCGCCCACTACCCGCGGCCGGACTTGCCGGAGAGCGCCGCCGCCACCCGCCTGGACGATTGGTACGATGACCTTGAAGGTCTCCCGCTTCAGGTGATCGAGGCGACCGCGCGCGACTGGCGCCGCAGCAACGCCCGATTCGCCCCAACGCCGGGGCAGTTCCTCGACAAAGCCAAGCGCTACGCCGAGCCGCACAGCGTCGGCCTGGGCCTGGTCAAGATGGCGATCCGCATCTTGAGCGAGCAGGCGCCTGCAAACGACACCGCGCCCCAAGGAAGTGCAGCATGAGCCGGAAGAAGAAGCCCCACGACCCGGCCGCCGCCGAGCGCCACCGACTGGAGCGAGAGGCGAACGCCGCCGAGGTCGCCCGCCTGCGCGCCCAGCCCAGCACGGCGGTGAACGTGGACAAGCGCACCGGACGCCTGACCGGAGCATGGCGCCTGAACTGTTTCAACACCCTGCTGGCCCAAGGCTCGCCGGAGCGCGAGGCCATCGACTGGCTGGACGCCACGATCCGCACAGCCAACGGCGAGAACGGTCAGGAACGCCGGCCCGACTTCATCCGCGCATCGAACGACGGAGCGCCAGGCCAGAACATCACCGATGCCATGATCAAGGCCAGCGTAGATCTGGAGATACTCGAGCAGAACACCAACCCCGCCGACATGCGGATGCTGTTCGCCCTACTCCAACCGGACGCCGACCTGATCACCCGCTGGCGCGGCGCGGTCGAGCGCTTCACCGCCGAGACGGACGCCAAGGCCCAGGGTGCCCGAGTGCGAGCAGCCTGCTCTCACCTAGCTTGGATCAGGGACCGCTTGCCGACGCTGCGGCGCCAGTATCGAGAACGGCGAGCGGCCGCTTAGGCCTTTTCAAGGACTTCGAAGCGGGGTACAAAAGCCAAGGTCGCCGACCGCGTCCACAAGATCAGGCCCACGGGAAACCGGCGGGCCTTTTTCTATGCCCGACCTGACCATGTTCGGCCCTACGGGAATGGCTGGATCAGGGGCGGCGCCACCTCCGGTTGACTCTCACTCGCCCATAACGCGAGTATAAGAAACCTTCGTTTCGGAAGGTTTTGGAGGGTGGAATGAATATCTCGAAACGCCTCGCCGTCGTCGCTTTCGCCGCAACGGCCTTCATGACCACGACAGCTTTCGCCGGGCCCGGCGGTCCAGGCGCACCGGTGATCCTGTACGACACCGTCTATTACAGCGACGCGACCCACACCGTTGAAGTCGGCCGCAATTATGGCGTCTGCTATGGTGGTTGGGGCACGCCCATTTGGGCTGGAGCGAGCCAGTTCACCGACGGCCAGACGACGGCCCACTATGAGAACGTCCGCGTAGGACGGTGCACGGCCGATGGCCCGATCCTCGAGTAGGGTCTACTCCCATCGGACAAAGAACGCCCCGGGTCGCTCCGGGGCGTTTTCAATTGGTGCTTATTTCGCCCAAGCTTCGGCCGGCGTCACTTTCACTTCGCCCTTGGCTACCACGTATTCCTCAAAGGTCTGGATCGAGCCGTTCGCAACGCCGCGAATGACATGATCCCCGGCAAACAGCCCTGCGAGTAGCAGACCTGCCGAGAAGGACAGCAAAAGCAACGCCAGGATTTCTAGCCATTCGCGCCGGTTCGGCGTGTCGGCCTTTCCCTGCAAGATTGCTGGCAACTGCGCCACGACCAAACCAAGCAGTCCGCAAAGCCCGCCCATGGTGAAAATCGTCGTGCCGTTCGCGATGTAATAAGCGACTTCGCGGAAATCATCCTTGGCTGCAAACATGCTCAACAAGAAAACCAGGCATGCGATGTTTGCGCTGATCAGACCCAACGGGAGTTGGCGACGGAAAAACGAACCTTCGCCGGTAAAAAGAGCAATCACGTCAAACCCCTGAAAGATGAACAACGATCTCTTTCAGAGCGATTCATCTTCACGATACGTGAGCGAGCAGCGTTAATCGTTGCTCCGCTTGAAAAACAATCAAAGGATTTCAAACGATGGGCCGAGGAGGCGCACGCCCAGGCGCTGGCCGTCGTAAGGGCGCACCGAACAAGGCGACCGTAATCGTCAAGGACGCGGCCCAGGCCTTCACCGCCGACGCGCTGGAGACGCTCGCGGGCATCATGAAGGACACCGCTAAGCCCGCCGCTGCCCGTGTGGCCGCCGCCAACGCATTGCTGGATCGTGGCCACGGCAGGCCGAAGCAGTCGGTGGACATAGACGCCCGCGTGACGACACCCAAGACCTTGAACGACTTCTATGGCGGCGACGCTTAATCCAGCGCTGCGGGACTTCTGGCAGACGCCGGCCCGCAACCGCGTCCTGAAGGGCGGACGGTCCTCGTCGAAGAGCTGGGACGCCGCGGGCTTCGCGATCTTCCTGGCGGCGAACTACCGGGTCCGCTTCCTCTGCACCCGCCAGTTCCAGAACAAGATAGAGGAGAGCGTCTACACGCTGCTCAAGATCCAGATCGAACGCTTTGGCCTGAAGGCCGAGTTCACGATCACCAACAACCGGATCGTCCACAACATGACCGGCGGCGAGTTCATCTTCTACGGCCTCTGGCGCCACATCGACGAGATCAAGTCGCTCGAGGACATCGACGTCTGCTGGATCGAGGAAGCGCACAACCTAACGGCCGCGCAGTGGGAGATTCTGGAGCCGACCGTTCGCAAGGACGGGTCTCAGTTCTGGATCATCTTCAACCCCAGGCTAGTGACTGACTTCGTCTATCGTCGCTTCGTCACGAACACCCCGCCGGACACCATCGTCCGCACCATCAACTACACCGAGAACCCCTTCCTTTCAGCCACCATCATGAAGGTCATCGAGGCCAAGAAGGCAGAAGATGATGAGGAGTTTCGTCACGTCTACCTGGGGGAGCCCAGGGAAGACGATGAGGCGGTCATCATCAAGCGGTCTTGGATCATGGCCGCGATCAATGCGCGCGACGTCCTCAAGCTGCCGAAGAGCGGCCGGCGCCGGATCGGCTTCGACGTAGCCGACGGCGGGGACGACAAGTGCGCCACGGTCGAGGCTCACGGCATCGAAGCTGTCAGGGTCGACGAGTGGAAGGCTGGCGAGGACGAGCTGCTGAAGTCGGCGTCTCGGGTTCATGCCCAAGCCGCTGAGGCGGGCGCAGAGATCGACTACGACAGCATCGGCGTTGGGGCCTTTGCGGGTGCCCACTTCGCCAGCCTGAACGACCAGAAGAACGCGCGGATCGCCTATCACAAGTTCAACGCTTCGGGCGCCATCCTGAACCCAAAAGCGCGCATCGATCCGAAGGACCCGAAGAGCCCGGCTAACGAGGATTTCTACCTCAACCTCAAGGCTCAGGCCTGGTGGGAAGTGGCGGCGCGGTTCCGGAACACCTTCAACGCCGTGACCAAGGGCATGACGTTCGACGAGGGCGAGTTGATCAGCATCGCGCCCGATTGCGACCACCTCGACCTGCTGATCGACGAACTATCGACGCCACGGCGCGACTATGACGGGAGCGGCAAGGTGAAGGTTGAAAGCAAGAAGGACCTCGCCAAGCGAGACATCCCCTCCCCCAACAAGGCCGATGCTTTCGTGATGGCGTTCGCTCCGCGTGATGCCGCCGGCGCCGCCCGCCGCGTGAAGGTCAGCTTCTGATGGCGGTGAACGATGCCGATCCAGCCTGGGGCGTTTACGCTGACGCTCGCCAAAAGGTGACCGACCTGGGCGCCGGACGGGAAACGGCACTTGATCGCATTCGCCCCCTGCCCGGCCACGACAAGGCTACGGCCGAGAAGTTCCGGAAGGGCGCATATTTCCTCCCGGTCGTCGCGCGGACGCAGGAAGCCTTCGGAGGCCTAGTCTTCAGCAAGACGCCGACGCGCGCCGGGCTCGAAGGGATCGCGAGTTACCTGAAAGACATCACCGGCTCGGGCCAGGACGTCGACCGCTTCGCCGAGCAAGGCTTCGACGGCATCCTTGAGACCGGCGGCGTCATGGTGCTGGTCGACTATCCCGACGCACCTGAAGGCGCGACGGTCGCAGACGCCGAGGCGAACGGCGTCCGCCCCACCCTCAAGCTCTACACGGCATCCAACATCCTATCCGCTCGCTTCCGCAAGATCGGAGCTGCCCGCAAGCTGGCCCATGTTCGCGTGCTGGAGCAGGTCGAGGAGGAAGATGGCGACGACGAGTTCAAGCTCACAGACGTCAAGCAGGTCCGCGTGCTGGACCTGGATCAGGCAGGCCTCTATCGCCAGCGCGTGTTCCGCAACGCCGCGGGCGCATGGGCTCAGTTCGGAGACACCGTCGAGCCGAAGCGCCAGAACAATCGTCTGGACGTCCTGCCGACCTTCTTCTCGAACTCTCGCGATGGCGAGCCAGTACCGGCCAAGCCACCCTTGGAGGACATCGCCGACATCTCCATCGCCCACCTGAACAATTCCGCCGCGCTGGAGTGGGCGCTGCTGTGGACCGCCAACCCGACGCCGGTCTTCAAGGGCCTGAACATCGCCGAAGGCGCCACCGTCAAGCTCGGATCGAGCGAGGGCCTGATCGTTACGGAGGGTGGCGACGCCAAGTTCATGGAGTTCACTGGCGCCGGCCTGGAAGAGCTTCGGTTGGCACTGGAGGCAAAACGCAAGGATGCGGCCCTCATGGGAGCCCGCATGCTGCTGGAGAGCGGACGGGCGGCCATCGCTGCCGAAACCGCACGCATCGAGCGCGCCGGCGAGACCTCGGTCGTATCCGGCATCGCCAACGCCCTTTCGGATTGCCTGACGAAGGCCCTCACCTTCATGGCGGACTGGGCCGGCGTTTCGAGCGCTGGCATCCAGTACTGGCTCAACACCGACCTCAATCCGGCTGGGCTCTCAGCTCAGGAGCTGACCGCCCTTCTCTCGGCTTGGCAATCGGGCGCGATCACGCTGGAAGACCTGTTCGAGAACCTGCAGCGCGCTGAGATCGTGGACCCGGCCAAGAGCTTTGAGGATCACAAGGAAGCGCTGGAAGCCGACGGACCGGGGCTCGGTGCCATCATTGACGACGCTGCCTGATGGCCTCGCCAGCCGAGCGGATCATCGACGAAGCGGTTCTCCACCGCATCGCCCTCTCCCGCTACTCCACATGGTCCGTCCAGCGGGTGCTGGCCGTATTGAACCGCACCGACGAAAGCCTCGTCGCCCGCATCCGCCAGGCTGATGCAGAGGGACGAAACAGCGCCCGTCTCGAACGCCTTCTCGATGAGGTGCGTGCTCTGCAGGCGGACGGCTGGACGGTCGTCCGTTCTCGCCTCGGAGATGACCTGGCGGCGCTGGCTGCAGCCGAGCGCGACTTCTCGGCCCGTATGGTCCGATATGGTCAGCAGGCGGCAGGAATGGTCGGCGTCACCGGCGTCCCCACCACGGCCCAGGTCGTCGCCGCCGCGACCGCCCGTCCGTTTCAGGGCCGCTTACTTCAAGACTGGCTGAGGGAAGCCGAAGAAGGCGCCGCCAAGCGAGCCCGCGAGGTCATACGGCAGGGCTTCATCGAAGGGCGCTCCGCGGCCGACATCGCCCGGCTGCTCAGAGGGACAAGAGCCAACCAGTACCGCGATGGCGTACTGGAGGTCAGCCGCCGCGGCGCTGAAGCAATGGTCCGCACCGCCAACAGCCACTACGCATCGGTCGCTGCCCGCGAGACCTATCTCGCGATGGGCGTCACCAAGGTTCGCTTCATCGCCACCCTCGACGCCCGGACGACGATCACCTGCGCGAGCCTGCACAACTCTGTGCATGAGCTCGAACGCTTCCCCTGGCCTCCGCGGCATATCAACTGCCGGAGCACGGCGGCGCCTGAGATCGAAGGGCTGAAATCAGTAGAGGCACCGTCCTACGATGAATGGCTGAAACGCCAACCGACCGACCGGCAGGATCTTGTGCTGGGTCGAGCGAAAGGACGTCTCTACCGCGCCGGCGACCTGACAGTTGACCGGTTCGTCGATGACAAAGGCCGCCTTCTGACCCTGGACCAATTGCAGACGCTATCAGGCCTGGCTCCTTTGGTGCGAGTGCTGTCGCCTATCGGCCCTGTAGCCAGCGAAGAGCTTGCAGCCCTGACGAGCTACACTGGCAGCGGCTATCGCGCGATCAACGGGGCGCTACGGGGTGTGGCGCCGTTCACTCCTGAGGTTCGGGACGAGATCGATGCTCTGGATCAGTTGCTCGAACGCTCCAGCCTGACCGAGCCGTCCACGCTCTATCGCGGCGTGGGGCCGAACATGATCGAGCGGTTCCGGGCCGAGGGCTTGCGGGTTGGCTCAGTCATCACTGACCCGGCCTTCATGAGCACGTCGCTGTCGATGGAAGCGGCCAGGCAGTTCCAGTCTGAACAGGAAGGGGCCTACTTCATCCGCATCCTGGCGCCTGCCGGAAGTCGAGGTCTCAATGTCGAGCGGATCTCGTCTTTCGGCGAAGAGGAACGCGAAGTGCTGCTTGCTCGCGGGCAAAGACTGAAGGTGGTATCGTATGATCATGCGACCCGAACAATCAGCGCCAGACTCCTCGCCTACCGGCCTTGAGAACCGGTTCGTGGACAACGAGCCGCGCGGGATCGAGATCGACAATTCGGACGCCGAGGGCGAGCCCTTCGACTTCGGCCAGGACGACAAGTGAAGTCGCCCTTCAAGGTCATCGACGGAACGCCGGAGCCGGAAGGCCCGCTGAAGCGCATGAAGGCGTCGCTGCCTGATGCGCCGATTGTCCGCTGCCCTCGGTGCACTGGCCTCGCCATGCTGGAGGTGAAGCTCGGCATGATCTGGAAGAACGGGAAGCCGACCGGCGGGCAGAAGCAGATCGTATGCGCGACCTGTTTGGCGCGAGGCGAACACGTCGTCGTCAGCTGACCTTCACGTTGCACGTCGAGCAGTGAATCTCTGGCATCGCTGACGGAAGGGCGGGCTGCACCACGCGAAAACCGTTTGAGAGGTAATCGATAGTCCGGTCCGGGCGGCGCATGAACGGATAGTCGTTCTCTGAGATGTCGGCAGGACCGGTTAGCCCGCATTTGGGGCAGGACAGGCTACGTTCCCATCGATCTCGAGCGGCCATGGCGATCTCCTTTGGCGAGATCGTCTCACGTATTCTTCTTTCTACAACCCGCCGCAATCCGGGGGGCTTTTTCATGCCCTGAGCAGAGCCGGGGCATCCACCAGGGCGTGAGCTGAGCAGCGCCCCCTCTGTCCGCTGAGCGGGAGGAACTACCCACCATGAACACCCTGAAGAACCGCCTTTCCGGCGGCGGCTCCGTGCTGCCTGTCGCCACGAACTACGCACCGACTGGCCCGATGACTTTGCTGCGCGGCCCGATGATCCCTCAGGCCCCGAACGACGACCAGGGCGGCGGTGGCGGGGGCGACGATGGCGAACCCAAGCCCATCGACCCGGCGGTCCACGCAGCCCTCGCCAACGCCCATGAGCGCCTCAAGAAGGACGCCAAGGCCGACCGCGATGCCTTGAAAGAGCTGAACGACCGTCTGGCCGCCATCGAGGCCGAGAAGGAACAGGCCGAAGCCGACAAGGCCAAGGCCAGCGGCGACGTCGAAGCCGTCCGCACCCAACTCGAGACCAAGCACGGCCGCGAACTGAAAGCCGCCACCGATCGCGCTGAGAAGGCCGAGCTCCAGGTCGAGAAGCTCGTCATCGACAACGGCCTGTCCGCCGCCTTGGACGAAGCCCGGGTGAAGCCTGAACTGAAGCGCGCCGCCGCGGCCCTGCTGCGCGAAGGCGTCGAACTGAAGGACGATGACGGCGAGCCGGTTGCTTACAAAGGCGGCCTCCCCCTGGCCGAGGCGATCAAGCTCTGGGCTGAAGGCGACGACGGCAAGCCCTTCATACTGGCCGGCAACAGCGGCGGCGGCGCCCCCGGCGGTGGCAAGGGCGCCACCAACGTCCCGAACCCCTGGAAGGCCGGGCCGACCTTCAATCTGACGGATCAGGATCGGATCGAGAGGGAGAAACCCGACCTCGCGGCCCGACTGAAGGCTGAAGCGGGCGCGGCCTAAGCCGCCCGCGCATTCGATGCGCGCGCCATCACGGCCGCGTCTGACCCCCTAACTCAGATAGGAGACGGACATGGCTGTGACCCAGCTTTCCGACCTGCAGTTCGGCCCCAACTGGGAGCGATACACGACTGAAGCGGCCACGCGCCTGAACGCCTTCGCGGCATCGGGCGTGCTGGTGCGCGATCCCTTCCTGGACAACCTCGCTGCCCAGCAGGGCATCACCTACAACCTGCCGCACTACAAGCGCCTGACGAAGAACGAGCCGAACATCTCGTCCGACGATCCGGCGCAGAAGGCCACGCCGCAGAAGATCGGCACTGGCGTCGAGGTGGCCCGCAAGCTGATGCGGAACAACGGCTGGTCCTCGGCCGACCTGAACACCGCCTTCATCGCCAATGATCCCATGGCCGAGATCGGCAACCAGGTCGGCGAGTACTGGGCCGCCGTGAACCAGGACACCGTCCTGAACACTGCCCTGGGCTTGCTGGCCGACAACATCGCGAACAACAGCGGCGACATGCTGGTCAACGTCGCCACGGACGCCACCGGCGCCCCGACCGACGCCGAACTGTTCGGCACCGACATCATGATCAACGCCGCCCAGACCATGGGCGACGCAAAGGCCAAGCTGGTAGCGGTCGCTGTCCACTCGGTGATCCATGCCCGGATGCAGCGCATCGGCGCCCTGACGGACCACTTCGATCCGGAGACCGGCGCCCTGGCGTTCCAGTCCTTCCAGGGCAAACGTGTGATCATGGACGACGGCATGCCCGTTACCGTGGGCACCAACCGCGTCACCTACACGTCGATCCTGTTCGGCGCCGGCGCCTTCCGCCATGGCGCGGGCTCGCCGAAGACGCCGACCGAGGTCGAACGCGAAGCCGCTGGCGGCAACGGCGAAGGCATCGAGACGCTGTGGAACCGCCGTCAGGACATCCTGCATCCGACCGGGTTCGCCTGGAAGGAAGCGAGCGTCGCCGGCGACAGCCCCACCTATGCCGAGCTGAAGACGGCCACGAACTGGGACCGCGCTTTCGAGCGGAAGAACGTCCCCTTGGCCTTCGTCCGCACCAACGGGTAGCCAAGCCCACAACTGAGCGAACGGGCGGTCTTCGGGCCGCCCTTCGCATTTCTGGAGGATCGCATGACCGATCTGAACTTCTTGAACCAGGTGGCCCAGAACGGCGGCGCCATCCCCGACGAGCTGCGCACCGAGCCGGTAATCGACACTGAGGTCGAAGCCCTGCGCGCCCGCCTCGCCCGCCTCGGCGTCAAGTTCCACCACAAGGCCGGCCCGGAGAAGCTGCGCGAGCTGCTGAACGCCGAACTGGACGACAACACGCACGGCCTCACCCGGCGCGAGATCAATGCCGATCTCGAGAACCTGCAGGTTGAGTTTCATCCCGACGCACCGCGCGAAGACCTGCTGAAACTGCGCGACGAGGCCAAGGCTGCCGCAACCGCCTCGAACGGCGGCGACGCCTGATGTTGATCGTCGAGAATGGCGTGGTGAGCTGGCCGGCGGGTCCGTTGGCCACGGTCGATCAGGCCGACGACTACGCTGCGGCGCGGGGCTGGTCCGATTGGGCTGCCCTGGCGCCTGAGCGCAAGAGCGGCGCCATTCTCGACGCATCGGCCTACGTGCGGGCCTCCTACCGGCCACCAGCCAAGGCCAACACTGCGGTCGAGGAGCAGATCAGCGAAGCGGTCATCGAAGCGGCCCGGCTGTCCCTGACTTCCCCCCTGATCGGGGCGAGAAGGCTGGCCAGGCGGCGCGCAAGTCGGTGAAGGCCGGTTCTGTCGCGGTGGAATACGAAACGTCCTCAGCAGAGAGCAGGAGCGCGGCGCGGCTGGCGCTAGTGGCGAGCCTGCTGCGCTACGCTGGGGTTAATGCCATCGGCTCCGGCGTCAATGTCAGACTGGCCAAGTCATGAGCATCCTCGACGATCTGCCCGATGCGATCGCAGAGGCGCTAGACGACGTGTTTCGCGCTGCGGTCCTATTGGTCCCTGGCAGCAAGGTCTCCGACGGCCAAGGCGGATGGAAACCGGGCCCCGCGGTCGAATACCCCTGCAAGGCGCTGGTCGATGACTACAGCGACATGCGGCGGGCGACGGCGGGCTTCCCGGCCAACGACCGCAAGATCATCATCTTGGCCGCCAGCCTGTCCGTGGAGCCCGCCGTAGGGCACGCCATCCGTGCCGAGGGCCGGGACTGGCAGATCATCAGCCTGTCGCGCGATCCCGCCGCCGCGACGTGGGAATGTCAGGGGCGCTGATGGCCACTGTCACGATCAACCTCGCCGCCCTGGAGCGCATCGCTGAAGACAGGGCCGTGAAGGGCATCCAGCGCGCTGCTCTGGCCAGTGAGGCGATCACCAAGGCGAACCTTTCGCGTCCCGGCACAGGCCGCATCTACGGCAAGCACCAGGCCTCTGCCCCCGGCGAACCGCCCGCTGCCGACAGCGGCGAACTGCGCCGGAAAACCCAGGCAGACACTCAGGTTCGCCGCGAAGGTCAGGACTTAGTCGGTCGTCTCGTCCAGAACGTCGAATACGCCCACGCGCTAGCCGTCGGCACAGAGAAGATGGCGCCGCGTCCCTCTTTACAGTTGCTCGCCACGGACCACGCCGACGACCTGCGCGACGCGTTCATTCAGGGGGCGCGGGAATAAGCTCCAAGGCCGTCAGCACCGCAATCAACCGTCGGGCTTCGGGCTCATAATCACGCCATAGTGGTCGAGAGACGACACCCTGCATGATGGCTTGAAAGTCAGCGATCCTGTGCAGGTTCGAGTTCGCTTCGGGATCGTGGCCATCGGCATGGGCCAATGCCCGCGCCACGAGTTCTAATCTGTCCATCTCGGCACCCTACCCTATTGCCGCCTCGCGGTCGGAGGTTTCATGAACTCGACCGCCACCATCTTCGCCCGGCTGGCTGGCGTCGCATCCTCTCTGGCGGCCTACAACGGCGCCCCGGCCATCTTCTCCGAGCGCGCGCCCGACGACTTCCTGAACGCGCCGCCGGCAAAGCCCTTCCTGATCATCGCCGTGCCGACGCTCGATGAGCCGATGGAAACCTTCACGGAGATCGGCCGCCTGATCGTGCAGGACGTGCGCGGCTATCAGCGGGACAATGGCTCGGGCGTCGAACTCGAAGCGCTGATGCGCACCATTCGCGATCTCTTCCACAACCGCCCTGGCGAACTGACGGTGACGGGCGGCAAGTGCGACGTCTGCCGGGTCAACGGCCCCACGCAGTCCCCAACCTCGGACGAGGCCTACATCGGCCGGCGCGTCATGATCCGTCTGGATCTCGTCCAGGCCTGACCCCTTTTCGCGCGCCGTGGCAGGCGGTGCGCGCGCTTCACGCCCTCGCGGCGCCCTGGCCCCTGCCTTATCGATAGGAGAACCACCCATGGCCGCACTAGTCCAAGGCAACGTGACTGTCGCCATCAACACAGGCACACCCGAAGCTCCCATCTGGACGAACATCCCCGGCGTCACGACCGCCTCCTACTCGGGCTCGGCGCCGCGCGAGATCGACGCGACCGACTTCGACACTCCGGTAGGCGAAAGCGAGACGCTTTACGGCGCCAAGCCCAACTCACCCCTGACCTTCCAGATGCACCTGGACCCCGGCAACGTGACGCAAGAGCTGCTGTGGACGGCGTCGGCTGCGGGTGATGACGACGTGCAGGTCCGCCTCAAGGGCAAGACCAAGGGCACCACCTTCACGGGCCGCGTTGTGATCGGTGAAAGCCACGCCGTTGATGGCAAGCTGATGAGCGATGTCAGCATTCTGCCGGTCGCGGCTCCACTGCGGGCGACGATAGCCTGATGAGCGACGAACGCGATGGAATCGTCCGTCTGATCCTGCCGGATGGACGGGCGATCCGGCTCCAGCTGACCTTCGCGGTTCTGGACGCGCGGGGTCATGGCTGGTTCTTCGATCAGTTCAAAACCATGCAGGGCGGGCGGGCCTCATCCGCCGAAGCCCGCGCCGAGTTGCTGGAGGCCCTTAGCGGCGGTGCCGTCACAGTCGATGACGTCCGCAGCGCGCCTGTCTCGCGGTATCCCTTAGCCCTGACGATGAAGGCCATCTGGTCTGCGTGGGAGCTGGCGCAATATGGTCCTGGCGGGAGGTCTGGCGACGAGGCCCCCGCAAACCCTCCGAAGGCCCGCCCGACGTTGTGGGGGCGTATCTTCGGGCAGCGCGCAGGGCAGGAATAGACGAGGAGACCTTCCGGCGCTCGACCCCTTACAACGTCCAGGCAATGATCACCGCAGCCGGGGAAGCCGCGCTGATGACGGGATGGTGGGTCGCCCGTTTCGCAGTTGAGCGTGAGCCCCGGCTTTCCGTCCTGTCGCATTATCTGGAGGGCGCCGGGTCGGGCGAGGCAGACGACGGTGATGCGTTGATCGCCTCGTTCGGCGCGATGCACGGGCTGGCGGTTGAGGACATGGCCGATCCTGACGGCCCAAGGAGATCAGTTTGACCGAACGCGACTCCGTGCATAGTGCCGACGCATGCAACAGCGGGGGCGACGACGTGCAGCGTGACATGGATTTGGTCAGGGATTTGCTGCTCTACTTCGAGGCGCGGCAAGACCCCTCGCTGATCGAGTACCAAGATGTCTCGATCGACGCTCGGTCCGAACTTGAGATCGGTCACCACCTCAATCTCCTGTTCAACGCAGGCTTGCTTATCGCAGAGCCGGTTACGACAGACACAGGACGAGTGATCTATGTCATCCCGCAAACGTTGAGTTGGGCTGGCCATGAGTTCCTGGACAATATCCGTGACCCAGAAATCTGGAAGCAGACCAAGTCCGGAGCAGCCAAGGCCGGCGGGTGGTCCCTCAAGGTCATAGCTTCCATCGCAGAGGGCATCCTTAAGGCCCGCGTGGATCAGCTCTTCGCAAGTGGCCAGATCGGCTTTTGATCCCGGTTGAGCTGCGGAGCGAGACGCCAAAGTTCGGGTGACGAATTCGCATTGTGAATCGTCAGGATGAGGTCCAGCTTTCCAAGATGAAGTTGCTCAACCACGGCTGGACAGCGCTTAGGGTCCTCTTCGGGCTCTTCTTCATCTATGCGCCCATCATGGTGATCGTGAAATTCGGCGGCCAACAACCGCCTGAAACGGTCGCCGCCGCGGGTCATTTCACTGAAGCGTTGAACGCGACTGGCTTCATGAACCCGCTCCTGATCGCGAGCCTCTTGATAGCCGGCGTCGCGATGCTGTTTGATAGAACCGCGCCGGTCGGATTGATCATCCTTGCACCTTCGATCCTCGTAATCGCCTGCTTCCATTGGTTCCTGTCGGGGAACTACATCTGGGGGACGATCTGGCCTGTGTGGTTCCTCATTTTGGCTTGGCGATACCGCAAGGTCTTCGCCAGGCTCTGGGAGCGCCAGCCCAACGTCCGCAGTTGAGCTCCCCCTACCCTCTGATCTAGCTTCACGGGAAGCGGAGGGGCAGAGATGAACTGGGAAGCGATCTTCGCATGGATCGGTCGCGTCGCGACCGTCGCCGCGCCAGTTGGATTGGCCGTCTTGTGGTTTGGGCGAACCTACATCGACAAGTGGCTTACCAACCGCTTCCAGGGGCAACTGGACGTTCTAAAACATGCGCAAGCGCAGGAGGTTGAGCGGCTACGGGCGAAGATTGCAGGCATGCTGGATCGAGCCATCAAGCTCCACCAGCATGAGTTCGAAGTTCTGCCGAAAACGTGGGACTTGCTTACGAGCGCTGTCGGTGCGGCGTCGCGTGCAACCGCAACTTTTAAACGCTTTGAGGATGTCGGAGCCCTACCTCCAGAGGAGCTTGAAGCTTTCTTCAAGAAGAGCTCACTAGAAGAGTATCAGAAACAAGCGATCCGGGACGCGGACCGCATAGACAAAACGACCCTCTTTGGTACATTCCAGCAGCGGATAGAACTCTCGGAAGCCAATGAAGCTGCTTTTGAGTTCCACAACTATGTGGTTCAGCACGGCATATTTATCGAGCCTGAAATCCGAGAACGGCTCAACGTTGCGTCTAAGGAACTCAGGCTAGCCGTATCGATTTGGTCGACGATTGTACGCGGATCAAACGATACGATCGGGGCCGTCGAAAAAGCGCAAGGGCACGTCAATTCAGCATACGACCTTTCGGAAGAGGTCGACAAACTAATCAGTGAACGCCTCTGGAGCGCTTCAAAGCTGGAGCCTTAGGCTGCAAAGCCGCTCAGAACCCCGGCGTGTCGTAGGACCCGATCGAAGCGGACTGCTGGAGCATCAACCAGAAGCAGATTGCTGCGGTTCCAAATCCAATCACCATAGCAATGAGAGCGAACGTCATCGCCTGACGACGGTTTTCAGGGGCAGCGGCAAGGCCAGTCTGGAAAATGTGGAACACTTTCAGCACCAGGTAGCCGCAGCCCATGATGATGACGATTTGGATCAGCCCGACCATGATTCCCTCCCCTGAGGGCGGCAGGCTACTTCTCTAGGGCTTTTTCGACCAGACGACGGATGGCTCGGTCATTGTCCGCATCCACCGGGTCTGACCGGGCTCCGCTGGTCAAACCAAAGGGCAATCCTCAGGGGTCGCTCTTTTCATATGGAGGCACGGCTCGGCTCACGAAGGATTTTGCCACCTAACCTCACGGCATTAACGTAACACATAGTTTGAGTGGCGATCCTGCCCGCCTGTGCTAAAGCGCCGACGAATTGTTCGGGGGACAAGACCGTCATGGATTCGCAATCGAGCTCGATCGAAGACGCAAAAGTCGGTGACGAACTGCTCGCGAAAGTTTCTGTTTCGCCGACGCGCACTTCATATTTTCCCGATCAGGCGGTTGTTCTTACGACCCCAGATTTCATTGAAATCGTTCTGATGCGCCAAGAGGTGTCGATCCGAACCCAGCGTGGCCGGGTGAAGACTGTAACTGATGACGCGGTGCAGATCGAATTTCAGCCAGCCGACATCACATACGATTTGACGGACGTGGCGCACGTTCGACTTAAGCACGGGCCTGCATTTGACATGGCAATCACAGTGCTGAACCAAGCCATCCTCGATGGCACGATCGCGAGAGAGACGGTGTTGAAGCGCTTGCAATCTGGTCCAGATGATAGCAAGTGACGAAGATGGCGAATAGAACAACGATCTCGCGCGCGGTTTTCGGCGCTGGTGCTGTCGCTGTAGGCTTGGTGACGGTTCCAATGCCTTCCCACGCTTTTTCTGACGCCCAAAGTGGCGATATCGTCTCGCTGGCCGTTTACCGCAGCATGAAAGCCGAGACGCCGTGGACAAAGATTTCTGAGAAGCTTCGGGAATGGTCGCAGCTTGAAGCCGATTGGGACGGTGATGGCGCGGCGGCACCATCAACCCAGGCGGTAGAATTCGCTCAAAGCTGCTTGTGCGACCTGCGCGACAACGGCGCTGCCGCTCCAAAAGCGACTATCGCCACCGACGGCGAGATTGCCTTCGAGTGGGAAAATGGTGACGGCTACGCATCGCTTTCCTTTACCGACGACCTCCACGTCATTGCATTTCTGCGTGAAGCGATCGACACCCCGCCCCTGCGCATAGACGAGCCTTATACACAGGCCAGCGTACTGCCGTTCTTGGAGCGAATCAGCGCCTTCGCCTAAAAGCTGGCCATGAGCTGGACAGATCGGCCCGATAGTGCTGCGTGTTGCGAAGGGCCTAAAGGGGCCGTTGGCTTGGTGGAGTCGGTCGCAAGGCTGCTCCATTCGAACATCGATAGCCCCGACATCGCTCCCTTCCAACGAAAGGAACTCACGGGCGAAGGTCTCGGCAGGGAGCCAGTGAACGTCTGTGGCGATGCCGATGGCTGTTCCGTAAATCGAACCGGCCAACTGACCGACGACGACCTCCGCCGTATGTCAGAGGAGCTAGCCGCTAGCGGAAGCAAACCTCGGACTGCGACCGGTGCCGTGATCGCTTCGGTCGAAGCGCTTCGAGGGATACGCGGTCTTGATGATCCTGATACCCAGGTCGTCTTTGTGTATGACGACCCTCTGCCAGGAAACGATCATCACGCCGTCCTACGCATCCCTCAGGGGCTGTCGCGAACTGATTTCAAGGAATTGCAGCGGCGTATAGCGGCGACATTTGTTCGGCGCGTTGCCTAATCCCGAACCCGCCCTCCCCGGCGGGTTTTTCTTTGCCCCAAGGCTCGCTTCGGCGGGCCTTTTTCTATGAGGCCGGTTGGGTTGAGCCCCCCCCCCCCCTGATCTAGCGTCCAGGGGAAGCGGAGGGGCTTATGAAGGTTCGATCTCTATTCGCTATACTGGGTGCGCTCCTCGCAATCAGCGGCTGCAAAAAAGCCCCCCAGCTTTTAGGCCGAGGGGCTTTTCGTTTGAACCCAATCAGTCTGGCGCGGCCAGGCTAGGGGCACATGAAGTACGTCGTCCAAACCGTGTAGTCGTAGTTGGTGGTGTCGCCCCACGTGATGTCAGGGCTGTTGCAGAAGACCTGCGTGTTGCCGACCGGCTTGCCATCGCGAACGTAGGTGAGGATGGCCCACGGCTCCTCCGTGAACGCCGCTGCTTCTACGTTAGCGGGAAAGAGCGTCGCGGCTCCTACGGCTGAAGAGGCCACCAAGGCAGCAGCTAGTGCGACGTGTACAAGTTTCTTCATGGGTATGCCCCCTCCTATGAGCCTTCCTCCCGAAGGCCAGAGCACGATCTTAAGTTGCACAGCCAAATACCAATGATCTTTGCGTGATCGATGAGGGAGCGATCCTCACGGGTCGCCCTTTTCATTCCAGGAGACGAAGCTCCATCCCGCGCCGGGCCTCGCGGTGTAGGTTTTCGGCAGGCGGCGTTCTGAAGACCTTCAGGCCGTCGGGCGGTAGCACTTGCCTGCCCTTGCGACGGAAGTCAGCGATCACCGACGACCTAACCGCGATATCTTGCGACTCACATGGCACGCCATCAAGATGGGTCGATGCGCCCCCTTCCTCTCCCCATTATACAGCCGAAGACGCTTAAGCTATTCAAGGAAATAGCGGGCGATCCCCTGGGGGAGGACGAGCTCGACCGTTGGGTGCTGCACGTGCTCTCCACCGATAAGCGGCTAAAGCAACGCTCGCCCCACACGGTTAGGGAAAACGCCACGGCGGCCGAACGACTGAACCGTCGGCGGCACCTTCGTAATCTCCTTCAGCGGTATCACCGCCAGCTGCGACGACAGGCTAGGACGCCGCTCAAGAAGCATCTGTTAGTTTGGCAGCGCTATCGAAAGAATGCGGTTCTCGATACTCTTGTGCCGAACAGATCAGATCGATGGGTCTTGCCGGCTCGGAGGAGAAAGCTAAAAGATCAAGGCGCTCAAACTATCAACGTTGCGAGCATGTCTTTCTTTGATGATGCCGAGCACTCTCTCGAAATCATAACAAAAATGGCCGAAGCCGAACTGACTGGTCTAAACGTTACCGTAAATTTTAACTTTGATCGCTGCGAAGACATTGGCCCGATGCTGCTCATGGCAGAGCTTGTACCAAAGATGGCTCCGGTTTTCACATCCGGGCGAATGACGTCAGCAGTCCAAAAAGTCCTCGACAGCGTGGGCTTGCGCCACGCCCTTCGCATGTCTTTCCCTGGCCTCACCGACCACTCGGACGTCTACGCCTTCCCGGTTCAGCGTAGGCGGCCGACTGGTTCATCGAGCTCCCCGACAAAAGACCTAGATCCCCAAGGCCGCGAAAAGGTGGCGGATCATTTTTGTGATGAATTGGATCGCTGGTTCGATCTGAGCGGTACCGAGTGCGAGCTTTCCGGTGAGGGGCGATCGCACCTAAAGAATTTGATCGGTGAGTTGCTATGCAATGCGGAGCGCCATAGCTCGCCACTAGACAAGGATGGCTCTTGGAGCGTGGCGGGGTTTATGGCGCGTCGCCAAGACGCATCCGGTCGAGATGTCTTCCAGTGCCACCTAGCCTTCCTGAGCGTTGGCGCCACGATTGCAGAGAGCTTGAAGGCAACAGCTGCTCCCGCGATGCGGTCGCAAATCGACTCTGTCGTTCACAAATTTCGGCAGGTTAATGGGGCTTCTCAGTCCGCCGACACTTTGATGACCCTCGCCGCCCTTCAAGACACCGTCACCTGCGATCCAAAGGCTTTCGAGGAAAGTCGAGGCGGAACGGGCTTTTTGGACGTAATCGATTTCGTCCGCATGCTCGGCTACCAAAAGAATGGGGGCTGCACTGCAAAAATCGCGATTGTGTCTGGGAACTCGTGCATCAAGCTTGAGGCTCCCTATATAGAAGGCCTTAGGCTGGACCCGACGTCAGGCCGGAGGTTGTGGTGCAACACACACAATTCGACCAATGATCCGCCTGATCCATCATTCGTAAAGGACATGGCACGAAAGCTGCCTGGCACCGTTATCAGTGTGATCTTTACGTTAGACCAAGCTTTCTTTAGGGAGGCGTACCATGCAAATTGAGCTTAACGAATTGACAGGCAATGGGCGCGTGCGCAGCCTGAGCGGCCAGGAGCGCGGCGTAGCTGCTCGTCAGCACTTCGAGCTTGACCGTGCTGATGACACTAATGAACAGGTTGTCATTCACGCTCGTGATCTGGATGCCGTGACCGCCTCATTCCTCCAAGGCATGTTCAGCAAGAGCATCCGGAAGCTAGCCACCCGCGACGCTTTTTTGAATCGCTTCAAGTTTGATGCTCCTCCCGAAATTCTGCGGCAGGTCGATAGAGCGATCGTCAACACGCTTGTAGACCGACACCAACTCGGCGCGTGAGCCCTATCGTCGTAAATGTCGAAGCGGCACAGAGCAGCGGGTTAAGCTTTGCTGCTATTGTTTCCGTCCTCTCGTTCGGCGTTGCGCTTTTTGCAGCGTACACCGCGAACAGCGCTCGACGATTCACGCGCCGTCAACACTCGGCCAATGTAAAGCTGGGTCAATTCTCATCTCACTCGACTGCGTTGAACCAGTTTGTTGCTCAATTCTCATCGCTGGCAGCGGATTTAGCTCGGTCCTCCGAGGCGAACGTTCAGATCGACACATTGAGTGAGAATTTTTCGTCGAGATATTACGAAACTACCGAAGCGATTGGTGCGCTAAACGACGCTTTGAAAAAGATCGATGACGCCCAGATTTTTGGTTCGGATTGGCGGCGCCTTTCCCAGCCTCTGGAAACAGTTGAAGCCGATTTCGATTGCGTTCTGAACGTGCAGCGACCGGAAGCGGACCGACGTAACGCTGGCGGACGGATTGGCGTTGCGTTGTCGGATAGTGCAAACCAAGTTCGGAGCCGATCGGTGGCCTTTATTAAGGATATGACCGAGGCCAAATAAGTTTTGCCCTGTCGGTACTCCTCACATTCAGTTGCCAAGAAATCGCAAGCAAGCTCCAGAGCGCTCTGAGCCTTCTGGCGCTTGGCGGCTCTTGAACACCAACCCCCAACCCGCCCTCCCCGGCGGGTTCTTCGCCTGCGACCTAGGGCATTGGTCCGTCGTCATGGATCGACCCGTCGGGCCAGAGTTCACGGTCAGGGAGCGGGAGTAACGCGCAGTTCCACCTCGACCGTGCTCTCTAGCGCCGGCTTATCGAGTATGGCGATGCCAGCCGAGATAGCGTTTGCTGCCACGATCACCCCTGCTGAAACAGCTATCATCGCGATCTGGAAACGATGGGTCTGCAACTCCTTGCGGGGATCGGGCAACGGCACGATCCTCTCCCCCAGGTGAGTAGGGCCGTATTGATGTTGAGCGCGTCGAAATCCTAGCCATACGTCGCGATGGGCGAGGATCGACTTGATAGAAGACCAGGCCAAGGCGACGACGATCAAGACCATCGATCCATGTAGGAAGATGATCGTAAATCGATCAATGGGCGCTGCCCTCAAGGCAAACGATCCCGCGACCAGAGCCGAAACGAGCGTCAGATAGGACGCGTAGATCAGCTCGATCTGCTTGGCTCGGAACAGCACCTGCTCATTCAGGTAGCGATAGTGCTCCAGCTTTAGGTCTGACTGCCCAAACATCCCGGCCCCCTCGGCGGTGAGGGGAGCACCCTGCTCGGTTCGCGGAACGCCGTCACCCTGAACAGAATTCGAACAGGCTCGCTTCGGCGGTGCCGTGGCAGAAGGCAACTCCCAACTTGGCCGTCTCTTCAGTCGATACCGCTACGTGGTGGCTCGGCCAGGCGGGGCATTCCTTCCATCGGCGTCAAATACTCGCGCCAGATGTAGTGGGTGCGTTCCCGGATTAGCTCCATCTCGCAACTGGCGGCCATGACGGTGCGGATCGTGCCGGGTGCCCAATAGCTGTCCACCGCACCACACGCCGCTTCCACATAGGCCCGCCACCGCCGCTCACCCTCGCGGATTTCCGCTATCAAGGCCTCGGAATCCCTTTCGCCGTTCTCCCGCAGGACCGCATGGGCGGTGTCCGTGTACAGGCGGAGGTTCTCCTCCAGGGCCCTGACGTCGCGCCCCGCGCAGACGTTCTGCTCCAGCGTCGAGCCTGCATTGGCGCAGTCGACATCTGACCAGTCGTCCTGAACCGCTGCCGTGCTGATCGAAAGTGCACCGAACAAAGCTAACAGCGCCGCCATCGCGACCTCCCCTGACTGATCTAGGGCCTGATACTGGCATCTGCGGTGGATGCTGGCCATTCGAGAAGAGGGGTGCCTCGCAGCCCTCCCAAAACCGGAGCCTCCCCATGTCCGACGCCCCCGTAGTGGGTTCGGCAGCCTTTGAGCTGCGCGCAACCCGGATGAAGCTTGGAGAAGACATCAAAGCCGCTGAGCGCGACCTGAAGGCCGCGATGGGCCAGGTTGAGCAGGACGCCGACAAGGGCGCCCGCGGCATTGGTGCCTCTATCGGCCGAATGGCAACTGGGGCGATGGCCGCAGTCACCGGCCTGGTGACCGTGCTGGGCCTTGCTGCAGCAGGCGCGCTGAACCTCGGGCTCCAGGGTCTCCGGATGGCGGACGACATCGGAAACGCCGCTCGCAGGATCAACATCGGGACGGAGGCGCTCCAGGAATGGAGGCACGTCGCCAAGGCAACCGGTGCCGAGGCTCGGGACGCTGACAAGGCGCTCGACAGCTTTGCGATCAAGCTTTCACAGGCGTCGGCCGGCATCTCGAAGGAGGCCGCAAAGGCCTTCTCCTACCTCGGCTTCGGCCGGGACGAGCTGCGCGGCTTCAAGTCCACGGAGGAAGGCCTCGACAAGGTCACTGACGCCATTGGCAACCTGAAGAGCGAGGCAGACCGGGCTGCTGTCGCCGAGGCACTCGGCCTTGGTGGGCTGTCGAATGCTTTGAGGGATAGCGCCGTCGATATCGCCGCCCTCCGCGATGAGGCGCGACAGCTCGGCATCGTCATGGATGCTGAAATGATCCGGCGCGCCAGCGATGCACAGGGCCAAATCGATACCCTGGCTCAAGTTATTGACGTCAACCTGAAGTCGGCCTTCATCGATCTGGCACCCGCGATTGTCACGGCTATCGGCCTTATCGCCGATCTCGCGAAGGGGCTGGCCGATGCGCTTGATAGTTGGAGGGACTTGGATTCCAAGACGGGACGCGGGCTGCGCACGGAGAGGACTGCACTAGTCCGAGAACGAGACGCGATCGTCAATGAGTTCGGGACCGCCCGTCTTGACGACAAGCGCGTCATCGCTCGCCCGATTGCCGGGCAATCCTATTCAACCCAGCGCCCTGCGGGCTTGATTGCGAACCTGAGCGGCACGCCTGAAACGCCTTCGGGGTCTAACGATCAGTGGTGGCGAGCCTTCTACACCAACATGAAGGACCGCGTGAGCGTCAGCGCCGGTGAGCAGTTTGACAACGCCGGCAAACGGATTGCGGAAATTGACGCTGAACTGGCGTCACGCGCTGCTCTGACTACTCCTCAACGCACAGACCGCGACCGTGGCGGCTCCCTGGCCCTCCCGCCGCCACGCGTGCCGAAAGGGCGTGTGGATCGAACAGCCGAACGTGAAGCCCGCCGCGCTGAGCGCGTCGAGCAAGAAATTTACAGGTTGCGCCAACGCGCCCTGGGCATCGCCGACGACGAACTCCTGACGGTCCAAGAGCGCTACGACCTTGCCCGAGCTCAGGTGAAGCTGGAGCGCGAGGCGGAAGCCAAGGAACTGGAGAGCCGCAAGGCCCGCGGCGACATTACCGCCGAGGAATACAATCAGCTCAAACTGATCCAGACCCAGACAGCGACGCTGGAGGACCGGGTGTCGTCGGACATCCTCGCCCACGACCTAGCTGACGAGCGACTAGCCAAAGAACGTGCCCTCACCGATCTGACGGCGGACCTTCTGTCGCTTCAGTCGAGCGCGGCCCGGTCAGCCAAGGAGCGCAGGGAGATTGAGCTTCGCCTGCTGGCTATGGCTCAGAGCCGCGCCCGCGAGGATCTGGAGCGCGACCTGAGCCGCGATCCCAACCTGCCTGACGCCGACAAGCAGGCGCGCCGCGACGCCCTCGGGCAGGTTCAGAGCGCCCAGCGCGCCGCCGTGAACCGCCAGACCATGTCGCCGCTGGAGCGCTGGCGCGACGAAAGCCTGAAGACGGCCGACGAGATCGCCGAGGCCTACGAGAGCATCGCCGCTCGCGGGCTGGACGCCCTGAACGACGGCATCGTCGACGCGATCATGAACAGCAAGAGCCTTGGCGAGGTGTTCAGCAACGTCGCCAAGCAGATCCTGGCCGACCTGACATCCATCGCCGTCCGTCGCTCGATCACCGAGCCGTTGGCCGACATGCTCTTTGGCGGCAACTCGGGTGGTGGCGGTGCCAAGGCAATCGCACAGGCGGCAAAAGGCAGCGGCTCGACCAACTGGCTCTCCAAGGCATTCAACATGGGGCGCTCGTTCTTCGGCTTCTCTGGCGGGGGTTATACCGGCGACGGCGGCGTGCTGGAGCCCGCTGGGATCGTCCACAAGGGCGAGTTCGTCCTCCCTCAACATGCCGTCTCGCGCATTGGACTTCCGAAGTTGGAGGCTATGCGCCTAGGCACCCTGCCCGGCTTCTCGGCTGGGGGCTTGGTCGGCGGCGGCTCCATCCCTGGTGTTGCGCCACGCCAATCGGACCCGGTCGTCTTCGACATGCGCGGCGCCTTCGTGCCGGAGGCCTTCATGCGTGAGGTCGAGCAGAAGGTCTCTGCCGGTGAAGCGCGGGTGCGCGGCGAAGTGGCTGGCATTGCGGTATCAGCCGTTCGTGACGCTCAAGACCGGTATGCGTTCTGATGGCGATCACCTTCCCGCGCTCCATGCCGCGCCGCAGCTTGGCGACGCAGAAGTTCGAACTCGAGCGCATCGACTACCTGTCCCCCACCGTCGGTGCCGGCATTGGCTCCGTCACGGCAGGGGCGCCCGTCTGGGCTGCAGAATGGTCCCTGACCGGGATGACCGAGGATCAGGTCGAGGAATGGCGGGCCTGGCTGACCAGCTTGCGAGGGTCGCAACGGCCGTTCTTCGGCGCCGACCAACGCCGGTCAATCCCGAGGGCCTACAAGAAGACCGGACTGCCCCCCGGCTTCAACGGCGACGCCACAGCCTGGTCAGTAAACGCCGACCGTGACGTCCTGACGCTGACCCTGCCCGCGGGCTTCATTCTGATGACCGGCGACTACATCGGCTTCCGCTGGGGCGCGAACGGGCGGACCAAGGTTCGCCTGCTGGAAGGCCGCGTCGGCACCGGTCCTGTCACCGTCGAGCCCGCCGTTCCGACGGTCGTTCCAGGCAATGCCGTCGCCTACGTCCTGAACCCCGTCTGCGTCATGAAGCTGACGCCCGATACCGAGTTCGGCGCCATGGGCGTCGACGGACAGATGGCCGGCAAGATCTCGGCCATCCAAGACCTCCGCGCCTAAGGGGCCAATCTATGAGAAGCCTTAGTGTTTCGGTCCGCCGTCAACTTTCAGGCGGTTGTCAGATAGCGCGATGCGCAACGCTTCTGCCGCTTCCGCTGGCAGCATCAAAGGCAATCTGGCGGGTCCAGAAATCAGATGCAGGATGAAACCCCCATCGGGCAATGGCGCGATCTCAAGCTCCCTAACCGCATAGGCTAGGCCGCCGGTCTCCCCTTCAGGGCGCGCCAAAAGCGTCACAGCTAAATCCAAGGCGATTGTCGGCGGCACCTGAAGTCCAAGCGGCGTGCCATCTGAGACGACCTCAACCAGCCGGTCTGGTCCGAGCCAAGCGGCCCTGCCCAATCCAGTGACGACAATTCCAGTCGGAAGTTCTTTCTGCATTTCCCACCCCACCAAACCGCGATTTCCGACCCTGTCTGGAACGCGCGCCCAAGTCGAGTCCGGGGCTCACATGAAAAATTACAGCGCACCGGCGCTGGCGGAAATCACCGCCGGCACCGCAGTCGTGTCCGCTGCGGCATGGTTCGGCGGGTCTGACCCCATCGGCCTGTGGAGCGGGGACGGCCCCTTGGCCTTCACCGACGACCGAGGCGTAAGTCGCGCCTTTCAGGGCATCGGAGACCGGGCCTTCGCGTCCATTTCTGGCGGATCGCTGGGCGGCGCGGAACAGGGCCAGACGCTGGGCGTCTCCGGCATCGACCCCGCCCTGGTCGGCAACCTTGATCTGGAAAGCCTGCGCCGGGTCCCGGTGATCCTGTGGCGCCTGGTCTTCAATGGCGCCGGGACCCGCTTGCTCGACGCCCGCGTCCATCTTCGTGGCCGCATCGATCAGGCGCCGCTGGAGGAAACGCCCGGCGGCAGCTCCACACTGAAGATCGCCATCGAGGGCGCGGCACGGGGTCAAGGCCGCCGCTCCGAGCGCATGCGTTCCGACGCCGACCAACGCCTGATCAGCGCCACCGACAGCGCCCTGCGCCGCGTCTCCTTCGCGGGAGAGAAGACGATCTACGCGGGCGGGAAACCACCCGAGCGTGCGGGCTCGGCGTTCAAGGGCGTCTCGGCGGGGCAAGGCGGCGGCACGTCCTTCACCACGATCGGAAGCCGGGTATGACGAGAGACCCTCACGCCCTGATCGACTTCCTCGACAGCCGCGCGGACTGGACCTTTGGCTATGAGCCGAAGCCCAGGATGCACGACTGCGCCCGGTTCTTCTCGGCCGGCATCGAGGCGGTGACCGGCATCGCGCCGCTGGACCGGTTCGACGGGTCGTGGACGACTGAGATGGGCGCCGCGCGCGTCCTGCGCCGTGCGGGCGGGCTCGACGCCGCTGTCAGCGCCATCATGACCGAAATCCCCGTCACCCTGGCCCAGCGCGGCGACGGCGGGCTTGTGGCGGGTGATGCTCTGGTCCTGATCGAGGGCGCGACCGTCGTTGGTCTGAGCGAGGTCGGCTATTACCGCCTGCCGCGCTCTGCCCTGCTCAAAGCCTGGACTGTCTGATGTCCAAGGTCGCGAAATGGATTTTCCCCGCTGCCGGCGGGAAAGACGGCATCATCGGCACCGCAAAGGCGGTCGTGGGTATCATGACCGGCAACTGGGGCATGATCGCCGCTGGCGTCGCTCAGGTGGCCGGTCTGGGCAAGAAGTCTCAGGGGCAAGCCCGTCAGGCCAGCGTCCTGCAACTGACCCTTGGCGAGACGCCGCGGGAGGCCGTGCTTGGCCTGACCTGCACAGGCGGGTCGCTGGTGGACGTGTTTAACTTCGGCGGTCAGTACGGCACCGACAAGGTCACACGCTGTGTCGCCCTAGCTGATCACCTGATCGACGGGATCGTCGGCTTCTATATCGACGACAAATACTATCCGTGGGTCGGCGACGGCCTACAGGCGGCGTTCAACAGCAAGCTGAGCTTCCACTTCCGCAATGCCTCGGCTGCTGGCCATGAGCCGCCGCAGCACGTTCGGGAGAACGGAGGATGGGTTGCGTCTGACCGCATGGTCGGCATCGCCCATATCTGGATCGACTGGTTCGTTGACGAGAAGGTCTGGCCCCAGGGTCACCCGGCCATCCGCTTCGTCCTGCGCGGCCTGCGCGCCTACGACCCGCGCTTCGATCCGCAGTTCGGCTATGGCGGCCCGAACCCGCAGACGTGGGACAACCCGGCCAGCCACAAGTTCACGCGCAACGCCAAGGTCCTGCGCTACGCCTACACGCGCGGCATCTATGCCGAGGGCCACCACGGCGACCCCAACTACCTGCTGATCGGTCGCGGCCTGTCTGCCGATGAGGCGCCGCCCGAGGCCGTAATCGCCGACGCCAACCTCTGCGACGAGATCGTAGACGGCGTCGCCCGCTACACGGTCGGCGGGGTCATTTCTGCATCTCAGCCCTTCATCGACGTGGACGGCATGTTTGCTGCCGCGATGGCCGGCGTCATCGTCCAGCGCGAGGGCACGGTCGATGTCGAGGCCGGGCAGGCCAAGGCCGTCGTCGTCACGATCACCGACGCCGATCTGGTCGGGGGAGAGCCTGTCAGCTTCAGCCGGTTCCTGCCCGACAATGACGGCGGCCGGATCAACACCGTCATGGGCCGCTATATCGAGCCCTCGCTGGGCTACAAGGACCACAGCGCCCCTGTTCGCCGCTCGCTGGAAGACATTCTGGCCGATGGCGGACCGCGCGAACAGACGATCTCCCTGCCCCTGGTCGATCAGGTCAAGCAGGTGGATCGGATCATCGAAATCCACCGCCTGCTGGGGCGCCTGGAGCGCCGCGCCAGCATCGTCCTGCCCCCGAAGTTTGCAGGTCTGGAAGAGGGCGACTGGATCGCATGGCAGAGCGATCGTCGGCACGGCGGGGCTACGGTCCGCTACCGGATCGAGACCTACCGCCAGCCCGAGACCTGGCGCATGTATCTGACGCTGCGCGAGATCGCGTCCTCAGCCTTCGGCGTGCCCGATCCGATTGCAGACCCTGTCCGTCCGCCCTCGCCCCCCACTCCGCTCGACGCCCTGGCCCTGACGGGCGTTCTGGCGGAGGCGATTACCCTGGCGGCTGATCCTGCTGAGCCGGTCGAAGGCGAACCCGCGCCTTCAGGCAGCACAGTTCCCGCCATCCGGTTCAAATGGGATGTCCTGACGCCTCCTCCTGAAGGCGAGGAAGGCGAACCGACCGAAGCCGTTGACGCGGCGATCCTTGCCATCCGCGCCGAGGTGCGTGTGGTCGGCGGCGATGAGGTGGCGCCGACGCGGACAGAAGACGTCCGCAAGGGCGTGCTGGTCACGACCAACGGCGTCGGTGCAAACCAGACACTGGAAGCCCGGCTGGTGCCGATTGGCGAGCCGTGGCGGCCGGTGCTACCGAGCGCATGGATTCCCGTCACGACTGGCGACCTGATCGCGGGCGGCCTGTCGCCGGACAGCCCCGATTGGGACGAGATCCGTGCTGTGGGCGGCACGGCGGCGGCCGAGGCCGAAACCCGGCTTCAGGCTGCGCTGGACGCCGCCAAGAGCCAGCTTGAAGCGGCCGACGCCATGACGGCGAGCGCCCTTCTGGACGCGGACACGCGGTTGACGAATGCGGTGAACGGCAAGGCGTCCAACGCCACGGTCACCGCCCTGAAGTCCCAGGCGGACGGCCTGTCGGCCTGGCGCGTCACGGCCGAGCAGGTTCTGACCGATCTGCCGAACAACTACGCCTCGGCCTCCAGCGTGACCGGGCTTCAGTCCGAGGTCACGGCGGCGCGGTCGGGTTCACCGACCCTGCTGGCGCGTCTGACGGCTGACCGGCAGGTCGTGACCGACGGACTGGCAGGGAAAGCCTCCGCTTCCGACCTCACCGCCCTGACCTCGCGCATGACCTCGGCGGAGGGCGTCAACACGGCCCAGAACACGCGGTTGAACACCGTGGAGACGGACCTCTCGGGCAAGGCCGCGAGCAGCGACTTGACCAATCTGGCAGCGACGGTCACCGGTCAGGGCACGACGATCAGTGGCCACGCCACCCGTCTGACGACTGTCGAAAGCGACCTTGTGGGCAAGGCTTCCACGTCAGCCGTGACCACCATCCAGGCGCTGGCCTCCTCACGCACTCGGGTCTTCCGCCAGCCCTCCGAACCCGGCAACCCCGCGAACGGCTACCCACTGGTTCAGGGCGATCTGTGGATCAAGAACGGCGCGGGCAACAACGAAGAAATCAGCCTGTGGACCGGGTCGCTGTGGACGCCGGCGCATGATCCGCGCATCGCCTCGACGGCTGGCCAGGTCGTGTCGCTTGGCGCCACGGTGTCGGGCCACCAGACCGCGATTTCTGACCTACAGACCGGCAAGGCGTCAGCATCTGACCTCACCGCCCTAACAACGCGGGTCACGACGGCCGAAGGCGTGAACACGGCTCAGAACACGCGTCTGAACACGGCCGAAAGCGACATCCTCGGTAAGGCCTCGTCGACGTCAGTGGCCACGCTTTCGTCTGAGGTGACGACCGCCAGGAACGGGTCGCCCTCGCTGGCGGCGCAACTCACGTCCATGCGCCAGACGGTGACGGACGGGCTGGCAGGCAAGGCCTCCACGACTGAAGTGACGACTCTGAGCAGCCGTATGGGCGCCGCCGAGTCCTCGATCACCTCCGTGGCGTCCACGGCGGCCCTGGCGAACGGCAAGGCCAACGCCATCGTCGGCAACGTCCTGGACGTGAACGGCTTCATCTCTGGGACCAAGTCCGAAAACGATGGCGTCAGGTCGTCGTTTGAAGTGCTGGCCAGCACCTTCGCCATTCGCGCCGTCGGCACGGCAGCCCGCACCGAGTTCATCGACGGCATCTGGTACGCCTATGACGCCACCAACTCGGTTCGCTCAAGCTGGGGACGGCCGCACGGCGCCAATGGCCACGGCCTGGCTTGGTGGACCGGTCCGAACTCGGTCGCCAAGGGTTCTGAGGTCAAGGGCAACGCCTACGTCTTCATCTCCATGAACACCGTCGGCGGCCCCCGTTTCGGCGGCTCGGACGTGCCCTCGGGCGTGGTGGTGCCCAAGATCGTTTCCGTGAGCGCACAGACTGCGGTCCTCACCTTCAACAGCGCCCTGACCGACGGCATCTGGGACATGAGCCTCTACGCCCTCAGCGCGCCGGGCTGGATCTCGGGCGCGCCAAGCGGAACCTGGGCGATCTATGAGCAGAACGTGGGCTCCGCAGGGACGGCCGGCACGCTGATCGCCAGCGGTTCGGTTCGGCCCAACGGCGACTATGAGCCGACGACCTTCGACTTCGGCGGCGGGGCGTCGTCTGCCGTCAAGGTGGCGGGCGACCGCCAACTGCGCGTCATTGTCAGCGGCATATCCGCGACCAGTCTGATCTTCAGGGCGACCTATTCGTCTGCGACGGGTGGAGGCGGCGGGGGCGGTTCGGGTGGCGGCAGCACCGGGCCAGCGTTGTCTGACACGGCCCCGCCCGCCATTGCCTCGGCAGGCGCGGTCGGCACGGCCGCCACGGCCGCGCGCGGAGACCACACTCACGCCCATGGCAATCAGGGCGGCGGGGCGCTTCATGCTGCCGCGACGTCCTCAACAGCCGGCTTCATGCCTGCAGCGGACAAGACGAAACTGGACGGCATAACGCTGGCGACTGCGCCGACGGCGAATGCAGTGGTCCAGCGGACGGCGTCGGGCGCCATCGAGTTCGGGGCCGCCCGGTCTCACACCGGCACCTATTACTTCACCCCGACCGAGGACAAATACCTGCGCGGCCGGTCGGTTGATCCCGGCTTCGTCTTCTCACACGCCGCCACCGGCCCGTCCTTCACCCCGACCTCTGACCTTGTCCTCAAGGAGAACGTCGAGGCGGTCAGCAATGATCCGGCGGCGGTGCTTGAGGTCCTGAGCGCGGGCCAGATCGAGTATGATCGGGTTCAGGACGGCGTTCATGCTCTGGGCTTCAGCGCCCAAGCCCTGCGGGACATCAACCCGCTGTGGGTTGTCGGCGGCGAAGTGCTGGACCCCGAAGGACCGCCCGAGGACCTGGAAGGCGCTGTCATCGACGAAGACGGCGTGACCTTCCGCCGTCCTTTGGCGGTCGATCCTATGGCCATGGTCAGCTCCCTGTTCGCGGCCGTCCGCCAGTTGGCCAACGACACCGGCTACGCCGAGACCCGCCTTGAGCAGGCGCTCAACCGCATCGAGGCCCTAGAGGCCGAGGTGGCCGCCCTGACGGCGGCGTAATCCACTTCACAACCGAGGAGGCCAAGATGGCCAAGACCCAATCGCCTGCCGAAACCCTGCAGGCTGAACTCGCCGCCCTGCGTCTGGAAGACGAAGCTCGCGCCAAGCGGGTCCGCCGCATCGAGGCGCTGCAACTGCCCGTCGCTGCAGAGGTGGCCGCCGTGCTGCAGACCAAGACCGTGGTCGAGGCCGCCGTCCTGCTGCCGGATCTCGCCGCGAACCTGACCGACAACATGCAGGCGGTGATCAACAATCTCGCGACGCAGATCGGCTACGCCCTCACGGTCATGGAAGCCGAAGTCCAGCGCATCCAGGCGCATGTCGATGCGGATGCGCAGACGGAAGCCGAGGCGGGCAAATGATCCGGAGAGCGATCAGTGACGGTGGCAGGGCCAGCGCCTCTCACCTCTCGACCCTTTCGCCCTATGTGAACCCGCCTTCTGCTGCCTCGCTACGAGCCGAGATCACGTCAGCCCGCACCGGGTCGGGCTACCTCAGCAGCCAACTCGATCTGAGCAAGCGCCGTTTCGAGCAAGATGCGGGTCTCGTCGCCTATGGCACCCTGCCATTCGGCGGCGCGTTTTCTCAGCTCATCGGCCGTGCGAAGCGGGTTTTCCTGCTGCTGAATCCAGATCGTCGCCATCGCGCGTAAGAGCCGGTAGTCCGCATACTGGTCATGAATGGTGCTGGCTTGTAGCTCTGCGCGGGAAGCAAGCTCGGCCTCCAGCCGAGCCACTGTCGCCTTCAGGTCTTCGATCTCGCGAAGCATCTCAGTCTCGGACATCCGGTTCCCTCCCTCAAAGCGGGAGACGGTTGACCACATCTCGGTTGACCGCAAGCCGACCTACTGACGAACCCGGTTCGCGCCGGGTCATCCACCACCACAATCTGACATCGGAGGGGGCGCATGACGCCATCAATCTGGCTCGCACTCGCGAGCCTGTGCGCCGGCTTGTTCGTTCAGGTCGCTGTCTTTGCTTTCATGCTGGGGCGCCTGTCACAGCGGGTGACGACGCTGGAAAGGGATGGCTCTGCGCTCCAGGGCATTCGGGACGCTGTGACCAAGCTGACGGTCCAGATGGACAACGCCCAGGGCGACATCAACCACATCAGTAGGGACGTCAGCGGATTGCAGAGGTCCCTGTCCAACATCGTGACGGATCGGGCCAGCAAGGCATTGGAGCTTCCGCCGACGCCTCCACGCCAACGCCGCCGAGGAGCGCCGTCATGACCCGCAAACCTCCACGCTGGTGGCCAAAGGTGATCAACCTGCCGCGCACCACCACGATCCTCGCACTGGGCTTCCTGGCTGGGAACCTACTGTTCCTGCCGGTGATCGCCTGGCTGGGGGACGCCGTGGCTGAGCGCTACGCCGACGCCGTCATGCTGGTCGCCTCGATGTTCAAGGACGGGATGTTGCTGATCCTGGGCTTCTACTTCGGGCGCAACCAGTCGGACGGCGGGACGGGGTAGGTTCTTCCCGCCGGCGTCTCGTAGTCGACAACCTCGCCGTTCGTCTCAAATCCGTAGGCTTGCGCCCTCCGAGCCGCGCTCTCTGCGGAGGCCATCATGTGGTCAGGTCGACGCTTTGGACGGCCGTTCACTACCGGCGCAAACTCATACCACGTCCGAAGCCGTCCTTCGGCGGGCACCCAGCGCACACGCAGTATGACGGCGGTTTTCACGATCACAGCCCCCCCCCCAGATCGCCCACTTGGACTACCGTTAATATTTATACGGGTGACTACGCATTTTACAATCTGGGCTAGAGACCCGGCTCGGTCCTCGAAGGTGACGAAAAAGCGAGCCGGGTCACGCCGCCCTAGCCAGTGGCGGCTTCATCTAACCACAGGCAAGTGCGGGCGCCTCCGTCATATGTTGGTCTGCAGGGGCAATTCGATCGACATTGCCATGTCGGCGTCGTGGTCGATCAGCTTCCCGGGTTCACAATCCATCGCACCGCGCCTACCAAAAGCAGCGCGCCGCTAAAGATCGCCAGCCCAATCGTCGAAGGCACCAGGTGCGGATGCCAGGGCGCGCGGGTCTGCAGCTTGCGCCATGTGTCCAGGCACCAGATCAGACCGCACCCGCCGAGCAGGATATCTACCCAGGCGGGCCAGATCATGAATGCCGCTCTATGCCGTCCGACGACGCTGGATTGTCAGCGCCGCGCCGCCAGCCAGCAGGACGCCTAGAAGGATCATCGCCCATTCGGACAGAGTGGGGACGGCTACGGGAGCGGCGGCAATCTGCACGCTATAGGTCTGTGTCGTCGAGACGGGCTGGGTGCAGGGCATGGGCATAGGCGTGTACGGAGGGATGGGGCTGGGCGTCATGCACGTGGAGATGACCGTTCCTGTGACATCGACGTCGAAATTGTACGTTCCCGCGGCTGTGGGGGTCCCCATCAGAGTTGCTGATACCAAGGATAGCCCCGGAGGCGCTGAGGTGGTTGAGAAGCTGGTTGCCGTAAAGCCAGGCGACGTCAGCGGCGCTGAATAGGGCGCGCCGACCTGTCCTGACGGCAGGATGATTTGAGCTGACGCCGTTCCAGCGATCAGAACGGTCGCGGCCGCAGCCGCTGCGAATAGATTCTTCATGACACCCCCAGCTTCCAAGGCTGAGGGCGTACCGGCGTTTGCCGAAAACCTCAACTCATACCCTAACAATCTGAAATGGAGACCACCATGCTCGACGCACGTCGATTGCAGGGCCGCCTCGGCGTGTCCGCTGACGGCATCATCGGCGCCGGAACCCTGACGGCCCTGTTCGCGCGGATGGGGGCCGCGCCCGCCATCGCGGCCGAGCTGGGACTTGCCGCCAACGTCCACTTCCGGACCTACGGCATTCTCGACACCGGCCTGCGCCTGGCGCACTTCATGGGCCAGTGCGGCCATGAGAGCGGCGGCTTTCGCTACATGGAAGAAATCGCCAGCGGGGCCGCCTATGAGGGCCGCGCGGATCTCGGCAACACTCAGCCGGGCGACGGGCGGCGATACAAGGGCCGGGGGCCGATCCAGACGACCGGCCGCGACAACTACCGACGCGAAGGCCGTGCGCTGGGCATCGACCTAGAGCGAAACCCGCACCTCCTGTCGATCCCGTCCCTTGGCCTCCTGGCCAGCGCCCGTTTCTGGTCTCGCATGGGGCTCAACGCCTATGCCGATCAGGACGATGGCGCAGCCTGCTCTCGCGGCGTGAACTGGGGCAACCCGAAGTCCGCCAGGGCGGCGAACCATGAGGCCGAGCGTGCCGTCCAGACCGCCAAGGCCAAGGGGCTGATCCTGTGATCGCCTTCGCCATCCGCTTCGGCCGCGCCCTCACCCCGACCGGCTGGCTGGTCATCGTCCTGCTCGCCGCCTTCCTGATCTTCGGCGCCTACTGCTCCCACAAAGGCGCTGAGGGTGTTCGCGATCGCCACGCCGCCGAGCAAGCCAGGGTCGAAGCCAAGGCCTCCAGCGCGCGGGAAACGGCCGCCAATGAGCGCCTTGGCGACACCACCACCATCACCAACCGGAAAATGGAGAGAGATCATGCCGCTGAAGCGCTTCCTGACAGCCTGCCTGATGATCGTGAGTTGCGGCGCCGCTGTCGCCAATTGCGGGACGTTGGTCGCATCCCTCCCGCCTGTGGAGGACTTGAGGGTCCAGCCTAAGCCAGTCCCGTCGGACGACGTGCTGACCAGCCGGATCGCGGGCGAGAAGCACGACAACGCCGTCGAGGCCTGGGGCGAGGCCGGCTGGGCGCAGGTTGCGCGCCTGTGTCGCTTCTATCGCGAGATGGGGATGAAGGGTCTGAACTGTCCAGCGTACGGAATACCAGAGATCCCCCACGCGAAATAGTGAGCGCTATCGTTGCAGAGAATCGGATTTCAACGTTCTATTCATTCGTCAAACATGGAGCTGCCAGATGCCTAACGGTTTCAACAGTGCAGTAGAGCGTTGGCGTAAAATGTCGCTAGAGGAGAAAGACGACGACCTGACTTGGGCTCGGTTCGAAGGCCTCGAACGGCGCATCATGCGTCACAACCCCAAAAACCCTACTGAGGCCGCTGGAATGCTGGAAGTCGTCATTGATATGGCAGACGGCCGCGAAGACGGCCTTGATGTTCGGGCCCTGAAAGCTGTCAGGCGATTGCTTCTAGAGTTGCAGACCGAAACGACCTCCTCGAACAATCGCCACGTTCTTGGGGCAGCCTAGGCAAGACCAATTTATCCATCGGACGCATCTGCGGCCCGCTCCGGTTCGCCGGGGCGGGCTTTCTTGCATTTGGAACCCTACGCGGCCCGGATTGTTGAACCCATGCAGACAGGCAGGCTGGCCGCTTCGCTGTCTGTGTAGTCCCTGGGAGGGGACTGAGCGCCCCCGTCGTCCCTAAGCCGGCGGGGGCGTCTCGATTTTAGATCCTGGATGTCAGATCGCGATACGGCGCGCCCCGCTCGCCAGCCTCGGCGCGGGTCAGCACCTTGGTTTCCTGCGCCGATGCCACGTGGATCACGATGTCCCGGTGGCGCAGCCCATCATGCAGGGCTGAGCAAGTCGCCCTGACGCCAGACAGCACGTTCACCCAGTGATCGGTCTCGCATGTGATCAGGCCGGGCAGCTTGTCGGCTTCATCGCCAGCAGCCTTCGCCATGGCGTCCAGGGTGTCGTTCAGTTCGTCGAGGGTCATGCTCGGCGGTCTATCTGAGTCGGCTCTCAGATGACCACCAAGGCTCCATCAGTCACGCCTCGATCTCCTCGGGCTGGTCGAACGGAGGCTGATGGTCGCATGACGCCTGAGCGCAGTTGGTCTGTCAGTTAACAGCCATCGGAGACTGAGATGCCAACATCAACGATCAAAGCTGCTCAATACGTGCGCATGTCCACTGAGCGGCAGGAGTACTCGCCGACGTTTCAGAAGACGACCAATGAAGCCTTCGCGATGGCCCAGGGCATGCGGATCGTACGAACTTACGAGGATGCTGGCGTTAGCGGACTCTCTCTCCGAAATCGAGAGGGTTTGAAAGCCCTGTTGGCCGATGTCCTTTCCGGAGCTGGTGGGTTCACCCATGTTCTCGTCTATGACGTCAGCCGGTGGGGGCGGTTCCAAAACTCTGACCAGGCTGCCTACTATGAGTTCATGTGCGCTCAGGCGGGAGTATCTGTCTTCTACTGCGCCGAGAGCTTCACCAATGACGGGAGCCCCACTTCGCAGCTCTTGAAGCACATCAAACGAACGATGGCGGCAGAGTACAGCCGGGAGCTTTCAGAGAAAGTTTCTCGTGCTCAGCGAGGGCTCCTGGCCCAAGGCTTTTGGACTGGCGGTCGGGCCCCTCTCGGTTTGAGGCGTGTGTTCGCACGGGATGACGGAACTACCATCGCCCCGCCATCTGGCACTTTCGTTCGGAAGCAGCAGGGAGTGCGGACCAAGCTCATCTTGGGTCCAGAAGCCGAGGTGGAGTTCGTGCGCAAGATTTTCGCTTTCTACCTCTATCCTAACGCGACCACGGTGAGCGTAGCGCGAAAGCTCACGGCCGACCCCCAATTGAAAGCAGCGTGGGGAGATTGGTCGGCGAGGCGGGTAAGGTACGTTCTCGATAACGAGGCATACATCGGCAAGCTTATCGGCGGGCGGCACCTAAGACCCGTCGGGATCAAGTCCGGTGGCGACCTTCCCAGGGAAGACTGGATCATCGTGGAAGGCGGCATACCGCCAATCGTGGCGAAAGATGTTTTCGAGGCCGCCCAACGAAAACGTCGGCGCAACCGAACGGCCACCGCCCCCAAAGCCGCCCTCGCTGATCTGAAGCGCATTGGGACTGAGCACGGCTACATCAGTCAGGGGCTGATCCGCAGCTTTGGTCGGTGGAGCCCGGGTGTTTACTATCGACAACTTGGCTCAATGTCGCTCATTCGCGACATGCTGGGCCTCACCCTGCCGGCCAAGTTCGCGAACTATCACTTGTTTCGGGCCGACCTTAACCGTTTTGGACGGGGCAGCCCAAAATACTCCATGGAGGAACTGGACCGACACCTGAGAACAGTTCTTGGCGAACATGGAAGCCTTTCACGTGAGATACTGGACGCCTACGGCACGCCAAGCACCTACACAATTTACCGCCGTTACGGCTCAATGGCCGCTGCATATCGGGCCGCCGGCTATCAACCCAGCGCCTCGCAACTCAGAAAGATGCCGGAATTTGGGGATCGTCGGGAACCAGGCGGGAGCAGCCGTTAGGCTATGCGCCGCTCCTCTTCCTGCTTTGATCATCTGCGCTCGCCCCTCGCCTGATCGGCGAGGGGCGCTTTCGTCAGCTTTCCAGGTGGCCGGACTTCATCAGGCCGAGGATGACAGGGTCCTTCAGTGACTCCTCCACCTCAAGATCGAAGGCGCGGTTCGCTTCCCCCTCGTCGAAGATCAAGCGCGCTGCTCGGGGGCGATGGGTGGTCAGCCAGAAGCTGACCTCCGCTTTCGCGTCCTCCTGCTCAACGCGCTCCAGCTTTACTCCGGCCTTCTCCCGAACGACCAGCTTCGCCATGACGACCTCCTGTCCGGGGGATTCAGTCGGACGCCGCGGCATTGGTTCCGCCTGTCGCAAACGCTGCTCTTCGTTGCCTCTGAGCTTGTCGCCGGCGCTCGATAATATTGGCCTGGAACAGCCAGTCGCTGTGAGCCTGAAATCGCGCCTGACCTTCAGACGTCATCAGCCACTCAGCCCGCATGCCCCGGTGAGCCTGAAAGCGGATCATCCCCTTGCAGTCGTCGTTCGTGCAGAGCGGCAGGTGGTCGAGCATGGGGAAGGCCGTGCCCTTCTCACGCGCGATGCGCTGCAGGTCCACCTCTCCGGAATCGCTGCACCATTGGCATGATCGGGTGACGTGGACGCCGCCCTCAATCAGATCGCCGACAGTCTTGGGGCTCATTGCAGTTGGACGCCCCGCCGTCGCTCCAGCCCGGCCTGCATCCTGACGATCGATCCCGGCGCCAGGGTCTCGATCTCGCGCAGGATAGCCCCTGCCCCAGCTCGACCGTCGGCGCTGGTCAGGTCGAGGCCGACGAGTTGCATCATCAGGTCCGCCAGATAGGCGTCGTTGACGCCGGTCATCGCACCGGCCTCCCGACATGGGTCATGCCCGCGATCAGTCCAGCCAAGAGGCTGACGGTCTTCTCTGGCATCTGGGGTTCGGCGCGGGCTTCTAGCTCCCGGTCCAGTTCAGCCAGGTCGCGGGCAAACGCTTCGTCTGGGCCGCAGGGTTGCGTGTCCATGTCATCCTCCGAGGTTGCCGACCCGGGGCGGACTCCTACGGCGCCGACTGCGGCAACGCCAAGCGATTTGTTCTCTTTTCGTTCACGCTGCACCAGCTCCGCGACCGGCTTTGTCGCAGGTCACAAAACGTGCGAACGCCACAAGAACGAGCGCTGTAAATGGCGCTGTAAACGGGCTGTAAATGTCAGGGAAAGCCTCACTCGCCAATGACGCTAAGTCATTGAAAAGGAAATGGTACGCCCCCTCGGGCTCGAACCGAGGACCCTCTGATTAAAAGTCAGATGCTCTAACCAACTGAGCTAGGGGCGCACACTCTTTGAAATCAACCACTTGGGCTGTTTCCCGCCAACAAGCGCAGCGCCTGTTTGCGGAGGCGGTTTCTGGTTCATTCGCGACGACAGGTCAAGGGCCGCAACGCCCGAAGACGCGTATTTTGTGAGGAAAACCTCCGCCGAGGTCCCGCGAACTCAGACGCCGAAGTTATCCGTATTCGGCGCGGAACGGTCGCCCCCTCTGCCCCATCACGTTCCAGCCCGCATTGGTGGGACGCAGCCGCCCGGCCTTACCGAAGCGTTCCGCCAAGCCAAGCACCACAAGCTGGGCGCTGTTCTGCACATCCTGGGTTCGGTTGCCGTCGACAAGGTCGAGCAGGGCGTTGATGCGTTCCGCTTCAGTCACGATGGGTCCGTCGTCCGTTGAGCCAAGGGGCCGGCGCTCATCCGCCCCCTCGACGAAAGTCCCCGTCGGCGTCTCCGTTCCCCGCGACTGAAAATCTCGTGTCGCCTTCGGGCGGTTCCGGTCTAGCCTTGCCTCATGGGACCTCTCGCCGGACTACGCATCATCGAAATCGACGGCCTCGGGCCGGTCACCTTCGCCGGCATGGTCCTGGCCGACATGGGGGCCGAGGTCCTGCGGCTGACGCGCGGCGGCGGCGCGCCCGCCGCCGTGTTCGACGAGGTCGGCGGCGAGGTCCTGCATCGCGGCCGAACGGCCGTGCCGGTCGATCTGAAATCGCCCGAGGATCGTGACCGGGTCCTGCGCCTGATCGAAAGCGCCGACGCCCTGATCGAGGGCTTCCGTCCTGGCGTCATGGAGCGGTTGGGCCTCGGTCCCGAGACCTGCGCCGCGCGCAACCCGCGCCTGGTCTATGGCCGCGTCACCGGCTGGGGCCAGAGCGGGCCGATGGCGGACCAGGTCGGCCACGACATCAACTATATCGCCCTGTCCGGCGCGCTTCATCCGATGGGCGCGGGCGACCGGCCCCCTTCCCCGCCGCTGAACCTGATCGGCGACTACGGCGGCGGGGCCATGATGCTGGTCAGCGGCGTCCTGGCGGCGATGCTGGAGGCGAAGACCACCGGCCGCGGGCGTGTCGTGGACGCCGCCATGACCGACGGGTCGGCCTTGCTGACCAGCCTGTTCCACGCACTGCACGCGCGCGGCCTGTGGAGCGACCAGCGCGAGGCCAATCTGCTGGACGGCGGCACGCCCTTCTACCGCTGCTACGCCTGCAAGGACGGCGAGTTCGTCGCCGTGGGGGCGCTGGAGCCGCGCTTCTACGCCGCCCTGATCACCGGCCTGGGCCTGACGCCCGATGAGGCTCCGCAGTTCGATCGCGAGAACTGGCCGGCCCTGCAAGCTCGCTTCGCCGCCCTGTTCGCCGCCCGCGATCGCGACGACTGGGCCGCCCATTTCGCCGGGACCGAGGCCTGCGTCACCCCGGTCCTGACCCTGACCGAGGCGGCTGACCACCCGCACAATCGGGCGCGCGGGACCTTTGTCGAGGCCGGAATCACCCAACCCGCCCCGGCCCCCCGCTTTGGCGCTTCAGCCGCTTCGGTCAGGGCCGAACGCCCCATTCGCCCCCTGGATGAGGCCCTGGCCGACTGGAACGGCCGCACATCGCTGCGCGCGTGACGTAAAAGGTTCAGTTGCGGTTCATTCTCCTTCGGTCAACAAGGGGGCAGGAACCCAGCGCCTCAGACGGCGTTTGCCACCCCAACAGGGGGAAGAAACTCAGATGAACCAGTTGATTGTAAAACGTTTGCTGCTGGCGGCCAGCCTCGGCGCCGCCGCCCTCCTCGCCTCCTGCGACGAACCGCGTCAGGACCAGGACTACGAGGCCGTCGAAATCCAGACCGAGGAACCGACCGCTCCGGCCGCCGAAGAATCGGCCGCCCCCGCCGTGGCCGAAGCCCCGATCCCGACCGACGCCCCGCCGCCGGTTGATCGACTGCCCCCCGAACAGCGCACCTCGGAACAGACGGTGCAGCCGGAAAGCGATACGCTGTTCTACTGATTCCGCTCGGCGAGCCTTTGCTCTCCGCCGTCGTGCTCTGAACCAAGGCTCCAGTTTGACGTCGCGGCCCTATCTTCTTCTCGCCAGCGTGGCGCTCTCGGTCATGTGCGGCCACGCCGCCTTGGCGGCCGAGCCGAAAGCCCAGATTCGCGGCGAGGTCGACGGCGAACTGCGTCGTCAACTGGAACAGGCCGTCGGCGTCGTCGATGCGGCGCCGGCCAACCGGTTCGAGGCGCGTCGCCGCGCCCGCAGCGCCATGGAGGCCGCCGAGGCCCTGCTGCGCTCCGAGGGCTATTATCAGCCGACGCTGCAGGACGACGTGGAGGGCGAGGACAAGCCGGTCGCGGTCGTCACCGTCACGCCGGGCCGGCGCTTTGTCCTGGACCAAGCCAAGGTCAACTGGGTCGCCCCCGTTCCTGACGCCGTGACCGCAGAGGTCGTGACCAAGGACATGGGCCTGACCTCGGGCGATCCTGGCCGCGCCGCCGACGTCCTGGCCGCCGAGGGCCGCATCGTGGCCGGTCTGACGCGCGAAGGCTACGCCGACGCCAAGGCCGAACCGCGCCGCGTCGTGGTCGATCACGCCACCTTCACCGTCCAGCCCAATTTCAACATCGCCTCGGGCGCCCTGGTGCGCCTGGACGGGCTTCAGGTCCGCACGCGCGGCTCGACCAATCCCGACTGGGTCGCCGGCCTGGCCCCCTGGAAGGCGGGCGACCGCTATGATCCCGAGGACGTGGCCGAACTGGAACGGCGACTGCTGGACACCGGCGTCTATGACGGCGTCAACGTCTCGCTGGCCGGGCCGGATCAGGTGACGCCCGAAGGCCTGCGCCCCGTGGTCGTGGGCCTGTCCGATCGCGCGCGCAGCCTGCTGGAGGCCGGCGCCACCTATTCGACCGCCGAGGGTGTCGGCGTCGATGTCTTCCAGACCCGGTTCAACCGGTTCGGCCGCGCCGCCACGGTGAAATACGGCGGCCGCTACGCCAGCATCGACAGCCGCCTGGGCGGCGAGATCAGCCTGCCCCACTGGCGCAAGCCGGGACGGACGCTGCGCCTGTCGTCCTACCTCGTCAACGAACAGACCGACGCCTATGACCGCAGCGCCGTCAGCCTGAACGCCGACCTGTCGCAGCGTATCGGCAAGACCTCCTTCTTCACCTACGGCCTGGGGATCGACGCGGGCCAGTATACGGAAAACCGCTTCGACCCGGTCACTGAAGCGCCCATCACCTTCGACCGCGACCTGGCCATCTTCACCGGCCGCGCGGCCGCCTTCATGGACCGGTCGAACGATCCGCTGGACCCGACGCGGGGCTTCCGCCTCTACGTCTCGGCCCAGCCGACCGCCGTGGCCGGCGAGGACACGGTCCTGTTCCTGAAGACCGAGGGCCAGGCCACGGCCTACCTGCCCCTGCAGGACGGCGCCAAGACCGTGCTGGCCGGACGGGCGCGCATCGGTTCGATCATCGGCGGTCAGGAGCTGACGGTGCCGTCGGATCGCCTCTTCTATTCCGGCGGCGGCGGCTCGGTGCGCGGCTATTCCTATCAGAGCATCAACCCGCGCCTGCCCGACAACACCCCGCGCGGCGGCCTGTCGCTGTTCGAGACCTCGCTTGAAGTCCGCCACGACATCGGCGCCAAGTTCCAGGCTGTCGCCTTCCTCGACGCTGGCGCGGTCGGCTTCCAGGAAACCCCGAACTTCAACAACATGCGTTATGGCGCCGGCGTCGGGGTCCGCTACAAGCTGCCGTTCGGTCCTGTGCGCGCCGACATCGCCATTCCGCTGGACAAGCGGGAAGGCGATTCCAACTTCCAGCTCTACATCAGCATCGGCCAGGCGTTTTGACCGACACTCCTCCGCCTCACGAACCCGAAGCGGACGTCGCCGCCGACACGCCCGCCAAGGCGGAAAAGCGCAAGCGCACGCGCCTGCAACTGATCGCCTTCGTCTCAGGCATCGTGGTCGCGGCCCTGCTGGCCCTGGCCATTGTGCTGGCCGTCGGCGGGCGGATGTATCTGGTCTCGGATTCCGGCCGCGAGCTGATCACCAGCTTCGTCGCGGGCAAGAAGATCAGCCGCTACGGCCGCATCAACGTCGAGGGGCTCAAAGGCGATCTGTTCGACGACTTCACCCTGGGCCGCGTCACGGTGACGGACGAAAAGGGCGTCTGGCTGGAGGCGACCAACGTCCGCGTGGACTGGTCCTACTGGCCCCTGGTGATGCGCCGTTTCCACGCCAGCGAGATCAGCGCCGACCAGATCCGCGTCATCCGCCGCCCCCTGCTGGAACCCCGCACCGAGCCCGGCGGCCCCCAGGCCATCACGGTCGATATCGACAAGTTCCGCGCCAACGTCGAGCTGATGGAGGATTTCTCCAAGGAATATGGTCGCTGGACCCTGAGCGGCGACGCCGAAATCCCCCGCAAGGGCGACAAGGTGGTCAACGTCAACGCCTTCAGCCTGAACCGCAAGGGCGACCACCTGCTGCTGAAGGCCGTCATCGGCCAGAAGCCCGAGGACCTGCGCGTCAACCTGCGCGCCGGCGAAGCCCAGGGCGGGCCTATCGCCGGGGCGCTCGGCTATTCGCCGGACAAACCCTTCTCGGCCATCGCCGTGGTCAACGGCGAGATCGTCGACGTCGAGGTCAAGACGGGCGACTTCACCCCCCTGTCGGTCAAGGGCCGCTACGGCAAGGACGGCGCCCGCATCGGCGGCAACGCCGACTTCTCGGGTTCGGACCTGCTGGCGCCCTTCGTCGAGCGCATCGGCCGCACCGCCCGCTTCGGCTTCGCCGCCGTGCCCGACAAGACCCGCGAAGGCTACCAGGGCGTGGCCTGGACCCTGAACGCCGAAAACATCCAGTCCAACGCCCGCGGCCTGCTCCAGCTCAAGGACCGCAACGCGCCCGACGGGATCAACCTGACGATCACCACCCCGTCGCTGACGCGGTTGGCCGGTTTCCCCCTGGCCGAAGCCACCACCTACACCGGCGTCTTCAAGGGCGACGCCAAGGCCTGGACTCTGCAGGGTTCAGCCAGTCTTCAGAACGCCGACCTGGCCAGCTACCGCGCCGCTCGCATCTCCGGGCCGCTCGACATCGCCGTGAGCAAGGGGCAGTTCGACATCACCACTGACGCCCGCGCGGTCGGCGGCTCGACCGCCGGCATCATCGGCGCCCTGCTCGGGGCGACGCCGCGCGTTCAGTTGCAGGGCTCGCGCACGGCTGACGGCGCCTATGTGCTGAAGAAGATCGACGGTCGCGGTCAGGCCCTGACCCTGACCGGCTCGGGCGGACGCAGCATCACCGGCGGCCTCAGCTTCCGGGGCGACGCCGACATCACAGACATCTCGCGCATCCGTCCCGGCGCCAAGGGCTCGTTCAAGGGGCCGATCCAGGCCGGCAAGGCCCGCGGAAACACGCCCTGGACGCTCAGCTTCGACGGGCGCGGCTCCGGCATGGCTATCGGCATGGACGAACTGGATCGTCTGCTGGGCCAGACGCCGCGCCTCAAGGCCGCCGGGTCGTGGAATCACGGCGTCCTGTCCATCAACAGCAGCGAACTGACCGGCGCCGCCGGCCGCATGGGCGCCAAGGGCCTGATCGAGGGCGCCAAGATGCGTCTGGCGCTCGACTGGGACGCGCGTGGCCCGTTCGGCGTCGGCCCCGTCGCCATCGACGGCGCCATGAGCGGCGACGGCGCCCTGACCGGCACCCTGGCCCAGCCCCGCGCCGACCTGCGCGCCGCCTTCGACAAGGTGTCGGCGGGCGGCCTGATCCTGACCAACGCCGACCTGATCCTCAGCTTCCGCAAGGGGACGGACGCCTCGGACGGCCGCATCGTCCTCAACGCCGGCTCCAACTACGGCCCGGCGCGGGCCTCGGGGAACTTCTTCCTCGGCGGCAAGCAGATCCGCCTGACCGAGGTGGACGTCAACGCCGGCGGCGTCACGGCCCAGGGCGCGGTGGCCCTGTCCAACAACTACCCTTCCAGCGCCGACCTGACCTTCACCGCGCGGCAGGGCGCCTTCCTGGCCTCGGGCGAGGCCAATGGCCGGGTGCGCCTGACCGACGGCGGCGGCGATCAGAGCGCCGTCCTCGACGTCACCGGCCGCAACGTCCGCCTGGCCGGTTCGACCTGGGTCGTGCGCAACCTGTCGCTGAAAGGCCAGGGCACGCTGGATCGTCTGCCCTTCACCCTGTCAGCCGACGTGGGCGGCGCTACCCCGGTTCAGTTCAACGGCTCGGGCGAATATTCCCGACAGGGCTCGGCCCAGTCCGTCACCCTGCGCGGCGGCGGCCGTGTGCGCGAGGTCGCCTTCACCACCCGCAGCCCCGCCATCGTCGCCCTGAACGGCGACGGCCGCGTGGTCCGTGTCGATCTTGGCGTCGGCGGCGGCGTCCTGACCGGCGAACTGCGTCAGGACAAGGCTGGCAGCGCCATCCAGGCCGACATGACCAATGTCGAAATGGGCTCCCTGGCCCCCGATCTGCGCGGTCAGATCACCGGACGCGTCTCATTGCAGGGCTCGGGCGACACCCTGAACGGCTCCGCCAACGTCGACCTGAAACAGCTGCGCAGCATCGACGCCCCGCGCGGCCTGGCCGTGGACGGCACGCTGAACGCCGATCTGAGCGACAACGTCCTGCGCATCCGGGCCCAGGCCAACGACGGCACGGCGGTTCAGGCCTCCGCCGACGTCAGCCTCCCGGTCGAGGCCTCGGCCGCGCCGCTGCGCCTGGCCATCGCCCGCACCCGCGACATGTCGGGTCAGATCGCCATCAACGGTCAGATCCAGCCTATCTGGGACCTCTTCCTCGGCGGGGCGCAGTCCCTGTCGGGTCAGGTCGCGGCGCGCGCCACCCTGGCCGGCACGCTGAACGAACCGCGGCTGAACGGCCGAATGGACCTGACGCAGGGCGCCTTCCGCGACAGCGCCACGGGCCTGCGCCTCGAAAACGTGACCCTGGCCAGCCGCTTCGACGACAGCCAGGCTGTGATCGAGCGCTTCGAGGCCGCCGATGGGGTCAAGGGCACGGTCACCGGCAACGGCAACCTGGGCCTGCGCCAGGGCTCGGGTTCGACCCTGCGGCTGGAGCTCACCCGCTTCCGCGTCATCGACAACGACATCGCCGAGGCCCGCGCCAACGGGGTGCTGACCGCCGTGCGGGGCGCCGATGGCAATATCCAACTGAGCGGCGACCTGAACATCGACAACGCCGAAATCTCGCCCAACCTGCCCGGTTCGAACGGGGTGGTGAAGATGGACGTGGTCGAGATCAACCGTCCCGGCGGCGATCCGGTCGAGGTCGAGGCCAAGGCCCGTGGTCCTCAGATCGGTCTGAACCTGAACCTGACCGGGCGCGACATCCATGTGCGCGGACGCGGTCTGAACGTCGAACTGACCGCCGACGCCCGCGTGCGCGGCACCATCGCGCAGCCGCAGCTGACCGGCACGGCCAATGTCGTGCGCGGCGACTATGAGTTCGCGGGCAAGCGCTTCGTCTTCGACGACAGCGGCTCGGTCAGTCTGTCCACAGACCCCGCTCGCATTCGCCTGAACCTGGCGGCGGTGCGCGAGGACCCGACCCTGACGGCGACCATCAAGGTCACCGGCACGGCGGCCCAGCCCAAAATCGAGCTGACCTCGACCCCCTCCCTGCCCCAGGACGAGATCCTGTCGCAGGTCCTGTTCGGCCGCTCGGCCTCGCAACTGTCCGGCTTCGAGGCGGCCCAACTGGCCTCGGCCGTGGCCTCCCTGGCCGGCGGCGGCGGCTTCGACGTGATCGGCAACCTGCGCGAACTGGCGGGCCTGGACCGCCTGTCCTTCGGCGGCGAGGCCTCCAGCCTGACGGTCGCCGGCGGGCGCTACATCACCGACGACGTCTATCTGGAGGTCATCGGCGGCGGCGAAGGCGGGGCGGCGGTCAATGTCGAATGGCAGGTGCGCCGCAACCTGGCCGTCAGCTCCAAGTTCGGCGGCGAAGGCGACGCCAGCCTGTCGATCCGCTGGCGCCGCGAAAGCGACCGCCCCGGCGGCGACCGCACCGACCGACGACGGAATCGCAGCCGCTAACCGCTCGACGTCATCCCGGAAGCGGCGCAGCCGCTATCCGGGACCGCCAGGGATGCGACGCCCGGTGTTTTGGGCGATCCCGGCTCTCCGCCTCTCTGCGAGAGGCTGCGGCCGGGATGGCGGAGCAGACTCCTACAGAATATGCAGGATGTTCTCGACCGGACGCCCGATCCGGGCGCCTTTCGTCGACTGGACGATCGGCCGCTCGACCAGCACCGGGTCGGCGAGCATGGCGGCGCGGATCACGTCCTCGGACGCGCCGCTTTCCAGCAGCTCAGCCGTCCGGGGCTCGCGCTTGCGCAGCAGGCCCGCCAGGCCGCCGCCCGTCTGCTCGGCCAGGCGGTCCAGGGTCGCCGCGTCCCAGCCGGTCTTCAGATACTCGACCACCGTCGGCTGAACGCCCTTTTCCTGCAGCAGCTCCAGCGCCTTGCGCGAGGTCGAGCATTTCGGATTGTGGAAGATGGTGACGGTCATGGCGCACTCCTATCTGAAGCCCTCACCTAGAGCGAAATCGGGTCGGATGCGATCCATCGGAACCCAGATCTTCGCACCGGCATCAAGCCTTGAGACCCTCACGCGCCAGCGCCGCGGAACCGCGAAGGCCGCCGACATGCAGGACGGCGCAAACCAGCATGGCCGCCGCCGCCACTGCGCCGCCCCAGACGGGAACGCCCGCCACGCCCAGCGGCGCCCCGACCAGCAGGCTGACGCCCGTGGAGCTCAGTTCGTATATCGCCCACGCCAGGCCGAAGACCGGCAGGATGCGGTTAGGTCGCCGCCACTGTATCCAACCCAGAATCCCGGCGATCAGGGCGAAGAAGACCGCGAACCCCGTCGTCGCGCCGCGAAACTCGGCGTAGCTGGCGTCCGAGGCGTACCAGACCAACCCCGCCTGCAGCAGCCCGACCGCGCCCCACAGCCAGAACCCCCACGCGCTCAGGCGCGCCATCGCCGCCGCCGTCGAACCCGAATCGACGGGACCGAACGGATTGGGAAAGCTGAAACGACGGTTCATGCGCGACTCCTCGAATGCGGCGGCAAACCTATCCCGCACGGTCCCGTTTTCCCAAGTCCGTGAGCGAGAAACCGCCCCGCCTTCACCTTTGCCTCGCCCCCGTCTAGGGTCGCCGCCATGCGGATTGAACCCCAAGACCAGGCCGTGCTCGACCACGTCGCGGCCCAGGGCGACGCCATCGTCGCGCGGACCATCGCCTGGGCCAATATCAACTCCGGCAGTCGCCACGCCGCCGGTCTGGCGCGCATGCTGGACGTACTGGAGGCCGAGGCGCGCCGCCTGCCCGCCGCCGTCGTGCGCGTGCCGACTGAAGGCTCGACCACCGTGGCCGACAGCGGCGCCGTGATCCCCGAAGCTTTCGCCGACTGCCTGACCCTCACCGCCCGGCCCGAGGCCCCGATCCAGATCGTCCTGACCGGCCACTACGACACCGTCTTCCCCGCCGACAGCGCCTTCCAGACCGTCGTCACCCGCCCCGACGGCGCCCTGAACGGCCCCGGCGTCGCCGACATGAAGGGCGGCATCAGTGTGATGTTGGCCGCGCTGGAAGCCTTCGAAACCCACCCGGACAAGGCCCGCGTCGGCTGGACCGTGCTGCTCAGCCCGGACGAAGAAATCGGCTCGCCCGCCTCGGCGCCCCTGCTGGCCCAGTTGGGCGCGCGCGGCCACGTCGGCCTGACCTATGAGCCCGCCCTGTCGGACGGCACCCTGGCGGGCGAGCGCAAGGGCAGCGGCAACTTCCACCTGATCGTCACCGGCAAGGCCGCCCACGCGGGCCGCGCCTTCCACGAGGGCGCCAATGCGGTCGCCGGCGCCGCCATCATCGCCGCCCGCCTGCACGGCCTGAACGGCCAGCGCGAGGGCGTCACCGTCAATGTGGCCAAGATTGCGGGCGGCGGCGCGCTGAACGTCGTGGCCGACAACGCCGTGGTCCGCTTCAACGTCCGCGTGCCGGATCAGGCGGCCTCCGACTGGATCAACCAGACGGTGCGCGCCATCGCCGCCGAGCCCCCCTTCCCCGGCCTGACCCTGGACCTGCACGGCGGCATGACCCGCGCGCCCAAGCCGATGGACGCCAGCCAGACCGCCCTCTTCCACGCCGTCCGCGACGCGGGCGAACTGCTGGGCCAGACCATCGCCTGGAAGCCCTCCGGCGGCGTCTGCGAGGGCAACAACCTGCACGCCGCGGGCCTGCCCAATGTCGACACCCTGGGCGTCGTCGGCGGCGAGATCCATTCGGATCAGGAGTTCGCCTGGCCCGCCAGCTTCGTCGAACGCGCCCAGTTGTCCGCCCTGATCCTGTGCAAGATCGCCTCGGGCGAGATTGACGCGTTGAAACTGAAACAGCTCCGACTGGAGACCATGTAACCGCATGCTCGTTGTTCGCCCCGCCGGCCCCGCCGACCTTGATCACCTGCTTGAACTGGCCATCCTATCCGGCCCCGGCTTCACCAGCCTGCCCGAAGACGCCGACGTCCTGAGCGAGCGCCTGGAACTGAGCCAGGCCAGCTTCGAGGGCCGTATCCCGCCGCAGGAAGCCTGGTACACCCTGATGCTGGAAGACGGCGATACCGGCGACATCGACGGCATCGGCTCGGTCAAGGCGACGGTGGGGCTGAAGCGGCCTTTCTTCTCGTTCCGCGTGGTCAACAACACGGTCCAGTCGCCGTCGCTGGGCCTGAAGCTGAACCATCAGACCCTGGTTCTGGTCAACGAATGCACCGGCTGGACCGAGGTCGGCTCGCTGTTCCTCAAGGCCGACCGTCGCAAGGGCGGCGCCGGACGCCTGCTCAGCCAGTCGCGCTACATGCTGATCGGCGCCCAGCCCGAGCTGTTCGCCGACAACGTCCTGGCCGAACTGCGCGGCGTCTTCACGCCCGACGGCTACTGCCCCTTCTGGGACCATGTGGCGCACAAGTTCTTCCCCATGGACTTCGACGACGCCGACCGCATGAGCGGCTCGACCGACAAGCAGTTCATCCTCGACCTGGCCCCGCGCCACCCCATCTATATCGACCTGCTGCCTGAACCGGCCCGCGCCGTGATCGGCAAGGTCCACCCTCAGGGCGTGCCCGCCATGGCCCTGCTGGAATCCGAGGGCTTCCGTCCCAACGGCCTGGTCGACATCTTCGACGCCGGTCCGACCGTGGCCTGCGGCCGCGACAACATCCGCACCGTCCGCGACGCCCGCGTCCTGACCGCGCGTATCGAGAACGAGGTCGAGGTCGAACTGCCCAGCCTGGTCTCGACCGACAGCATCTCGGCCTTCCGCGCCGTCCGCGCCCGGGTCCTGATCGACGGCGACAATGTCCGCATGACCCCCGACGTCGCCGCCGCCCTCAAGATCAAGGACGGCGCTGTCGTCCGCGTAAAATCCTGAACCGAGTACCCGCCATGACCCGTTTCACCTCCACCAACCCCGCCACCGGCGAAACCGTCTGGGAAGGCGAAGCCGCCTCCACCGCCCAAGTTGGCGCCGCCGTCGAGGCCGCCCGCACCGCCTTCCCCGACTGGGCCGACCGCCCGCGTCAGGACCGCATCGACGCGGTGAAACGCTATCAGGCGGTGCTGAAAGAGCGCGCCCCCGAAATGGCCGAGGCCATCAGCCGCGAAACCGGCAAGGCCCTGTGGGAGACCAAGACCGAACTGGCCTCGATGGCGGGCAAGGTCGACATCTCGATCCGCGCCTATGACG
>RCUP01000222.1_pt1 | contig 51956 bp, 42 predicted proteins | sample 2166341 | NCBI WGS metagenome assembly RCUP01 (sample SAMN09932325, study PRJNA488358) | compost metagenome | isolation source: compost soil in succinonitrile-enriched | place: Germany: Experimental Botanical Garden | reverse complement strand
GTCAGGCTTTTATTCCGCAAAACCCCACAGGTATCCCCTGTGGGGTTTTGTCTTTTAGTGAGAACACGCGTGTGAACTGCCAGGCGTGCCGGCAGCCGTGCGGTGTGATGCGCTGACCCAGATTCGAACAGTTGACGCCGCAGTCAACTGCTCTAGCAGTTACGCTTGACGACCATAGCAAGGTGGTACCACTCCTTCCCATCCCGAACAGGACAGTGAAACGCCTTCGCGCCGATGATAGTGGACGGACGTCCGTGAAAGTAGGTCATCGTCGAGCTCTTATCCTTCAAAGCCCCGCCGGCATCCGGCGGGGCTTTGTCATGTGTGGGCTGAGGTCTCATATGCTGAGGTCTGATCTGTGTGGGCTGCGGTCGCTCAGCGCGAGTTCGTGACCGTGGCATGGCACGCACGCCCACCGTATCCGTGTGCCGCCGTGGGGCCCGTGTGGAGCGCTGCCGACGCGTGTCGAATCGCGCTCGCGAATCCATGCGTGTCGGTCTGCAAGCCGCGCCAATGCTGAATGTGCACAATTAACAACGCACGTGGGCGGGGTGGCTTTGTGCGGTAAGATTGACCGAGTCAATTCGTTGGAGCGTTATCGTGAGTGATACCCAGACCCCCGTGCCCGGTACGACATTGGACCTGCGCACGTTGACCCACGTGGCCTATGGCTTGTACGCCTTGGGCTTTCTGACGAGTGGAATTCTGGGCATCGCCACGCTGGCAGCCGTTGTGCTCATGTATTTGAAGCGCTCGGATGCCGCCGGCACCGTCTACGCCGCTCATTTCGACTGGTTGTTGCGCACGTTCTGGTGGGCCTTGCTGTGGCTGGCCATCAGCGGCATTGCGACGCTTATCTTCATTGGATGGATCGGCGTGGCCGCCACGGTCGTATGGGTGCTGTATCGCCTGATCAAGGGATGGCTGGCGCTCCTGGAAGGCAGCGCGCCTACCACCTACGCCTGACGTCACGTTCAGGTATGCAGAAGGGCCGGCATCGATGCCGGCCCTTCTGCATGTGGCTCCGCGCAGCGCGGAGCAAGCCAAGTCCGCGCGCGTGGAACGGACAGGCTCATATCACAATCGCTACAGACCGATCGAGAGTGGAAGAGGTTGGGATGTCAGCCGCGGCGGCCGTGGCGCACAGGCTGATTGATGCGTCTGCCTGAGACGCGCACCAAGCGGGCGTTTCGGGCGATGGGATGGGGTAGGACGGGTCCACGGATCGTGGAGGTGGCGAATACGCCGGAGACGGGATCAGCGCGGGGGAGCTTGGCTCGCCCGGCAGTGAGCCAGGGCGTCGCGACAATCCAAAGGCAGGGACGTACGCTGTACGCCCTTTGCCTGCTTACTTCAGATGTGCGTTGACCAGTTTGGTCAGTTCGAACATCGTGACCTGATCTTTGCCAAAGATCGGGAGCAGCTTGGCATCGGCGTTGATGTTGCGCTTGTTGCTGGCGTCTTGCAGGTTGTGCTTCTTGATGTATTCCCAGATCTTCTTGGTGACCTCGGTACGCGGCACGGCTTCCGAGCCGATGACAGCGGCCAAGTCGGCGCTGGGGGTCAGGGGCTTCATGAATGCAGCGTTCGGCTTGCGCGCGGTCGCGGGTTTGGAGGTTGTGGCCATAATGCGGCGCTCCTACTCTGGCTGTTGGAAAAATTGTCCTGCGGCCGGAGCATAACGTGTCTCTCCCGTAAAGACAAAGGCATTTATCCTCTGTAGCAACTAAAATGGCCAGAATGTCCCCTCTACCAGGTCATTCTGTAACCTCTATGTACGCACGATCTCCCTTGGAATCGATTCGGCTTTTTCATGACGAATTGACGGCGCTTCGGCGCGATTTGCATGCACATCCTGAACTGGGCTTCGAAGAAGTCCGAACGTCGGGAATCGTCGCGGGCGCCCTGGAGGCCCTGGGGATCGAGGTGCATCGCGGTATTGGCAAGACCGGCGTGGTGGGTGTGATCCGTGGCAAGCGTTGCGACAGCGGCCGCATGATCGGCCTGCGCGCGGACATGGATGCGCTGCCCATGACCGAAGACAACAGCTTCGGGCACAAATCGACCAAGCCTGGCCTGATGCATGGTTGCGGGCACGACGGTCATACGGCGGTGTTGGTCGGGGCCGCGAAGTACCTGGCGCAGACGCGCAACTTCGACGGTACCGCGGTGCTGATTTTCCAGCCCGCCGAAGAAGGCCGAGGCGGTGCGCGCGCCATGCTGGAAGATGGCCTGTTCGATACCTTTCCGTGCGATGCGATCTATGCCCTGCACAACTGGCCTGGCCTGAAACCGGGCACCATCGGCATCAATCCGGGGCCGATGATGGCCGCCGCTGACCGCTTCGAGATACTGATCACGGGGCGGGGCGGGCATGGCGCGCATCCGTACCAGACGATTGATCCGGTAACGATCGCGGGGCAGATCATCACGGCGTTGCAGACCATTGTGTCGCGCAACGTGAACCCGCTGGATTCGGCCGTGGTGTCCATTGGATCGCTGCAGGCGGGCCACCCTGGCGCGATGAGCGTGATTCCGCGCGAAGCCCGGATGGTCGGCACGGTGCGCACGTTCCGCAAGTCGGTCCAGGAAATGGTCGAGACCCGCATGCGCGAACTGGTCTCCGCCATCGCCGGCGCTTTCGGCGGCACGGCGGAAGTGGTGTATGAACGCATCTATCCCGCCACCCTCAATACGCCGCAGCACGCCAATCTGGTGGCCGACATCGCGACCGAGATGATCGGCAAGGAGAATGTGGTGCGCGACCTGGTGCCCTCGATGGGCTCCGAAGATTTTTCTTTCATGTTGCAGAGCAAGCCAGGCGCCTATTTCCGCCTGGGGCAGGGCGGCGCCGATTCCGGCTGCGTGCTGCACAACTCGCATTTCGATTTCAACGATGCCGTCATTCCTCTGGGCAGCGCGATGTTCTGCGCGCTGGCCGAACGAGGCATGCCGCTGGCAGACTAAGAAGCCTCTCATGTCTATTCAAAGCACGACTCAGCTCACCATCACCCGCCCCGACGATTGGCATTTGCACCTGCGCGATGGCGCGGCGCTGGAAGCCGTTGTGGCCGATACCGCGCGCCAGTTCGCCCGCGCCATCATCATGCCCAACCTGAAGCCGCCCGTGACCACCACCGAGCAGGCGCTGGCTTACCGCGACCGGATTCTTGCGGCGCTGGCCAAGGCGGGCGGCAACCCGGCGTCGTTCACGCCACTGATGACGCTGTACCTGACCGACAATACCCCCGCCGAGGAAATCTTCCGCGCGCACGAGTCCGGCCAAGTGTTTGCGGTGAAGCTGTACCCCGCTGGCGCGACGACCAATTCGGATGCCGGCGTGACCGATCTGCTGGGCAAATGCACGAAGGCGCTGGAGGCGCTGCAGAAGTGCGGCATGCCGTTGCTGGTGCATGGGGAAGTGACGGACGCGTCCATCGACGTGTTCGACCGCGAAGCCATTTTTGTCGAGCGAGTGATGAAGCCCTTGCGGCGCGCCTTCCCGGCATTGAAGGTCGTGTTCGAACACATTACGACGAAAGAGGGCGCCGAGTACGTGCGTGACGCCGAGGGCCCGATCGCCGCGACGATCACGCCGCAGCACATGCTGTACAACCGCAACGCGATTTTCCAGGGCGGCGTGCGCCCGCATTGGTATTGCCTGCCGATCCTGAAGCGCGAGACGCACCGCCTGGCCCTGGTCGAGGCGGCCACCAGCGGCAGCCCGCGCTTCTTTCTGGGCACCGACAGCGCGCCGCACGCCCGTGGCTTGAAGGAGCACGCTTGTGGCTGCGCGGGCTGCTATACCGCCCTGCATGCCATGGAACTCTATGCCACGGCCTTCGAGGCGGCGGGCAAGCTCGACAAGCTGGAGGGATTCGCCAGCTTTCACGGTCCGGATTTCTATGGCCTGCCCCGCAATGCGGGCACGCTAACGCTGGCCCGCGAGACATACCGCGTGCCCGAAGAACTGGCGTTCGGCAATACGACGCTGGTGCCGCTGGCCGCCGGCGAAGCGCTGGCCTGGCGCGCCCACGCGTAGGCGGAAGATGGCAGGGCGCTTGCGTCCGCCGAGAAAAAAGGGGTGACCGGCTGTGGGCCGGTCACCCCTTTTCATTTGATGCGCTGCTGAATGTATATATAGAGAGAGCCTGGTTGTCAGAGCGTGCCTTCGCGCCGGGCCTCCAGCAGTTCCCAGCGGGCGAACCGCTCTTCCAGCTCGCTTTCCAGCTTGGCCAGTTCACCGTTGATGCGTTCCACCTCTGCCGGCGCATCGCGGTACAGGCTGCCGTCCGCCAGCTTGCCTGCCAGTTCGGCCTGCTGCGCCTCGAGGGCGGCAATGGCATCCGGCAAGCCTTCGAGTTCGCGGAGGTCCCAGGCGTTTATCTTGCTGGACTTCGCGGGTTTTGGGCGCGCGCCCTTGGCGCGCGAGGAGGCTTCGTCCGCCGGCTTGGCGGCCTTGCCGCCATCGGACGGCGAGGCCGCGGCCTCTGGCCGCTGGGCGACCCATTCATCGTAGCCGCCGACATAATCGCGCCAGTGGCCATTGCCTTCGTAGGCGATGGTCTGGGTGACCACGTTGTTCAGGAAGGCGCGGTCGTGGCTGACGAGCAGCACCGTGCCGGCGTATTCCTGCAACAGCTCTTCCAGGAGTTCCAGCGTTTCGATATCCAGGTCGTTGGTGGGTTCGTCCAGCACCAGCACGTTGGCGGGGCGGGCAAACAGTCTCGCGAGCAGGAGGCGAGCGCGTTCTCCGCCCGACAGGCTGCGCACCGGCGAGCCCGCGCGCGCGGGCGAAAACAGGAAGTCCCCAAGATAGGTCATCACGTGCTTGCGGGTGCCGCCGATCTCGACCCATTCGCTGCCCGGGCTGATGATGTCGACGAGCGTGGCGTTTTCATCAAGCTGCGCACGCATCTGATCGAAGTAGGCAACCGCGACGTTGGTGCCCAGGCGCGTCGTGCCGGTGTCGGGCTGCATCTCGCCCAGGATGAGCTTGAGCAGCGTCGTTTTGCCGGCCCCGTTGGGGCCAATGATGCCGATGCGGTCGCCGCGCAGGATGGTCGTGGAGTAATCGTCCACGACGATCTTGTCGCCGAACGTCTTGCCCACGTGTTCGAGTTCGGCCACGAGCTTGCCGGAACGTTGGCCTTCGGCCAGCGCCAGCGACACATCGCCGACGCGTTCACGGCGCTCGGCGCGCTGGACGCGCAGGCTTTCCAGGCGCCGCACACGGCCTTCGTTGCGGGTGCGGCGCGCTTCGACGCCTTTGCGAATCCAGACTTCTTCCTGCGCCAGCAGTTTGTCGAAACGCGCTTGCTCCAGCCGCTCGGACTCCAGCCACTGGGCCTTGCGTTCCTGCCATTGTGAAAAGTTGCCGGGAAAGCTCAGGAGGCGGCCGCGATCGAGCTCCACGATGCGGGTGGTGACGGCGTCCAGGAAGCGCCGGTCATGGGTGATGATCACCGCGGCGCCCTTCCAGGTGCGCAGCATCTCTTCCAGCCAGGCGATGCCTTCGAAGTCGAGATGGTTGGTGGGTTCGTCCAGCAGCAACAGATCGGGTTCGTCGACCAGGGCGCGGGCCAATGCGACGCGCTTGCGGGTGCCGCCAGACAGCCCGGCGATCTGCACGTCGGCGGGCAAGCCCAGCTTTTCTATCACCGCGCGCGCGCGGGACGGCCGCTGCCAATCCTCGTGATCGCCATCCGAGTCGCAGACCACGTCGAAGACGGTGGCGTTGTCGTCCAGCTCGGGTTCCTGTTCGACGGTTGCGACGCGCAGGCCCGAACTGCGGGCGATGGAGCCGTCGTCGGGCTGCGTTCTGCCGTCGAGCAGCCTGAGCAGCGAAGACTTCCCGGCGCCGTTGCGGCCGATGAGGCCGATGCGTTCGCCGGCCTGGATGGCGAAGTCGGCATGATCCAGCAACGGATGGTGCCCATAGGCAAGCTGGATGTCGGTCAGGGTGATGAGAGTGTCGAGGGCCATGTAGTGGGTAGTGTCTGCGGCGTCTAAGCGAATCAAGGCGTATTGTCGCAGGAACCCCGGATGTCGGCCGAAGGCTCGCCAAGGCTTCCTTGGGGACAGAGTCGCGGCGTGTAATAGAATACGCATTGCAAGGCGGGTCGGGCGATCGCGGTGGGTGCGAATCCATCGAGGAAGGTCCGGACTCCACAGGGCAGGGTAACGGCTAACGGCCGTCCGGTTGCGTCTTCGGGCGCGGCTGAGGAATAGGACCACAGAGACGAGACTGCGGGGCGGGCGGGCATTGCGCGCACCGATACGGCCATCTCCGTATCGCGCCATCCGGCAACGGACGGCGGCATCGCAGGGTGAAACGCGGCAACCTCTATCCGGAGCAACATCAAATAGGCATGCGTGCGGCCCTCGGGCCGTGAAGGGCGGCTCCGTCCTAGCATGCGGGTAGATGGCTAGAGCGGCTCAGCAATGATCCGCGCAGAGGAATGATCGTCCGCCAGGGCAACCTGGTGTACAGAATCCGGCCTATAGACCCGTCTTGCATTGAATTCCCAAGCGCGCGCATGCCCGGCCGGAAGCCCGCCGGGGATCCGGGGCACTGGATTCGCGGTTTTTTTCAGGGCCTGGCCGGGGTTGTTCGGCCGGAAGCCTTGCCAGCCGGGGCAATCGAGCGCCCGTAAAACAATGCAAAGGCATTGTTAGCCGCTACTCCTGAACAAGGACATTTAGAGTGTGCTGCAACCCCCTGATTTATTAGGGGGTTTTTCTTTTTGCAGTTTTACAAATTGATCTAAGTCCTTGTTGTGATTGAAAAAATTGCAACCACGCGCTTGACCGCCCCTGTGCCATACCGTAGAGTGGGAAATAGTAGGAAATTGTGCAATTAAGTGGGGTAAAAGTGGTGTTTCAGGGAAGCAGCGCGCTCACGCTGGATGCCAAGGGACGGATCTCGATTCCGACCCGGCATCGTGACGCGCTCGTATCGCAGGCCGATGGCCGGCTGACCCTGACCCGCCACCCCGACGGTTGCCTGCTGGTGTATCCGAGGCCGGAGTGGGAAAAGAAGCGCGAGCAGATCGCCGCTTTCCCCATGACGGCTCGTGCGCTGCAGCGGCTGTTGCTGGGCAACGCTCAGGACGTGGAACTGGACGGCTCCGGCCGGGTTCTGATCGCTCCTGAACTGCGCAACGCTTCCGGTATGACGCGCGATGTGATGCTGCTCGGTCTGGGCGCGCACTTCGAGCTGTGGGACGCCGCTACCCTGGCCAGCCGCGAGGCTGAGGACCTGGCCAAGGGTATGCCGGATGTGTTGAATCAGTTTTCGTTCTGAAAAAGATATGGAATTCGAACATCGGCCCGTCCTGCTGGCGCCGACGGTGGATGCACTATTGCTGCCCGGCTTTGGCGGCAAGGGTGCGACACGGTCGCATGCGCAGGCCGAGCCGGATACGGCTACGCGAGCGGAGAGCGGCGTCTTCGTCGACGGCACCTTCGGGCGTGGCGGGCACAGCCGCGAGCTGCTTGGCCGTCTGGGCAAGCAGGCGCGGCTGGTGGTCTTTGACAAGGATCCCGAAGCAATCGCCGTGGCCAACGCGTTGGCGGCGGCGGATGCCCGGGTCACGGTCGTTCATGGCGGCTTTGCCACCATGGCGGAAGAATTGGAGCAGCTCGGCATCGGCAAGGTCGATGGCGTGATGCTGGATCTGGGCGTTTCGTCGCCTCAGATCGACGATGCTGAACGTGGTTTCTCGTTCATGCGGGACGGACCGCTGGATATGCGGATGGACACCACTCGTGGACCCACGGTGGCGGATTGGCTGGCGCAAGCCAGTGTGGATGAGATGCGGGAGGTCATAGCGGATTATGGCGAAGAACGGTTTGCTTTTCAGGTTGCAAAGGCGATTGCTGCTCGCCGCGCAACAAGGCCGCTGCGCACCACGCTCGAGCTTGCCGAGTGCGTCGCCAGCGCCGTCCGCACGCGCGAAAAGGGGCAACATCCGGCCACACGCACCTTTCAAGCTTTACGGATTTACATCAATCGGGAACTCGAAGAGCTCGCGCGCACCCTCGCGGCAGCTCTAGACCTGCTTGCCCCGGGAGGGAGGTTGGCGGTGATCAGCTTTCATTCGCTAGAAGACCGCATGGTCAAGCAATGCATCGCGGCGGCGGCTCGTCCGGCCGCTGCGCATGCACGCCTGCCCCTGCGCGAAAGCGAAATGCCCCAACCCGTCCTGCGTTCCCTGGGCCGTATCCTGGCTGAAGACGATGAAGTCTCGGCCAATGCCCGCGCCCGCTCCGCGGTGTTGCGGGTCGCCGAACGTACCGAAACGCCCCTGCCCGCCGAGGGCGGTTTTGCGTTCGTGAAAATCGGTTCGCTGCCCGGCAGCGACCTGGCCCCGCCGCCTCGCCGCGGCGGCAAGGGGGGACGCCGCTAATGGGTCGCGTCAACCTGATCGTTGCGGCTTTGCTGATGCTGTCGGCCATTTCCCTGGTCACCAGCCGGTATCAGTCGCGCCAGCTTTTCGTGGAGCTGGGCCGTGATCAGGCGCATGCGCGTGACCTGGAAACCAATTGGCGGCGCCTGCAGCTCGATCGCGCCGAGCTTGCCCGCAACGCGCGGGTGGACGCGATTGCCCGCGACGGCCTGAAGATGATCTCCATCGTTCCGGACCGCACGCTGTATATGAATCAGGCGCCGCTTCCCGCTCCGGCCGGGGGCGCCCAATGAAGCGCGTTCCCTTCTTCGACAACCCCGTGCTGCGCGGGCAATTGCCCACGTGGCGCGCACGCCTGGTGCTGATCCTGCTGTTCGGCGGGTTCACGGTGCTGGCCGGCCGCGCGCTGTTCCTGCAAGGCTTGTCGACGGAGTTTCTGCAGCAGCAGGGCGAGCGCCGCTATGAGCGCACGCTTACGCTGGCCGCCACGCGCGGCAAGATCATGGACCGCAACGGCGCGGTCCTGGCCTCCAGCGTGCCCGCGCGCGCCATCTGGGCGATTCCCGAAGACGTCAAGCAAGCCACGCCGGGCCAGATCGACGCTCTGGCCAAGCTGCTGGAAACGCCGGCGGGTGACTTGCGCCGTCGTCTGGTCGACGAGGACAAGAACTTCGTCTACCTGAAACGCCAGGTCTCGATGGACGTGGCCGACAAGATCAAGCAACTGGGACTGCCGGGCGTGCATCAGCAGCCCGAAACCCGCCGCTACTACCCGGACGGCGACGTGATGGCCCATGTGGTGGGCTTCAACAGCGTCGAGGACCAGGGCCAGGAAGGCGTTGAGCTCACCTTCAATCAGCAGTTGTCGGGGCGGCCGGGCAGCCGGCGCGTCATCAAGGACCGGTTGGGCCGCGTGATCGAGGACGTCCAGGCCGCCACCTTGCCCGTGGACGGACGCGACTTGCGCCTGTCCATCGATACGCGCCTGCAGTATCTGGTGTTCAAGGCATTGAAGGACGCCATGGACAAGCACCAGGCCAAGGGCGCGACCGCCGTCGTCCTGGACGTGCATACCGGCGAAATCCTGGCACTGGCCAACGTTCCGACCTTCGACCCGAACAAGCGCGAGACCTTCCACGGTTCCAATCTGCGCAATCAGGCCATTACGGACACCTTCGAACCCGGCTCCATCATGAAGCCGTTCACCGCCGCGCTGGCGCTGGAACTCGGCCGCATCACCACGTCGACGCTGTTCGAGACCGGCAATGGCCGCTTCACCTATCAGGGCAGCACCATCAGCGACGTGAGCCGCAACGGCACGCTGGACGTGGCGGGCGTGCTGCGCAAGTCCAGCAACATCGGCATGACGATGATCTCCGAGAAGCTGGAATCCCGCGAGATGTGGGATCGCTTCACGGAGTTGGGACTGGGCCAGGCGCCTCAGGTGGGATTCCCGGGCGCGGCGCCCGGCCGTCTGCGTCCCTGGGACCGCTGGCGCCTGATCGAAAAGGCCACGATGGCCTATGGCTACGGCCTGTCGGTGTCGCTGCTGCAGGTGGCGCGCGCCTACACCGTCTTCGCCCGCAATGGCGACATGGTGTCGCTGACCCTGGTCAAGCGCGACAGCGATCCCACCAGCGTCAAGATCTATACGCCCAAGACGACTGCAACGGTGCGCGCCATGCTGGAGGCCGCGACGGGCCCCGAGGGCACCAAGGCCGCGCAGGTGCAGGGCTATCGCGTGGCTGGCAAGAGCGGCACCGCGCGCAAGATCGTGGATGGCAAGTACAGCATGCAGCGTTACCGGAGCTCTTATGTGGGCTTCGCCCCGGTGTCGGACCCCAAGATCGTGGTGGCCGTGTCCATCGACGAGCCGACGACCGGCGGCTACTACGGCGGCGCGATCGCCGCGCCCGTGTTCTCTCATATCGTGGGGGGGAGCCTCAGGCTGATGGGGGTGCGGCCGGACGCGCCATTTGAATCCACGATTGTTGCTGGTCTCAAGGAGCCAGGCAGATGAGCGCCAAAGGCTTCCTCTCTTCCCCTGTCGCCACGGTTGCTGAAATCGTGGCGTGGTTGCATGCGCGCGTAGCGTTGACCGCGCATCTCAAGCTGGACTCGCGCGATATCGAGCCGGGCGATGTGTTCGTCGCCTGCCCGGGGCTGTCCAGCGACGGACGTCTCTATATAGACAAGGCGTTGGCGCTGGGCGCCAGCGCGGTGCTGTTCGAGGCGCCCGCCAGCGATACCATCCAGGCGATGTCGGCAGAGGCCGCCGTGCTGCCCGTGACCGGCCTGCGCGCGCTGCTGGGCGAACTGGGCGACACCTGGTACGGTCGCCCGTCGGCCGCGCTGGCGGTGGTGGCGGTGACCGGCACCAATGGCAAGACCTCTTCGGTTCAATGGATCGCCCACGCGCTGAGCCGCAATGACAAGGCCTGCGGCACCATCGGCACGCTGGGCGCGGTGCTGCCCGACGGCCGTACGCTGGGCGGCGACCTGACGACTCCCGATGTGCTGACGGTGCACCGCACGCTTGCCGCGATGCGCGATGCCGGGGCAAGGGCAGTCGCGATGGAGGCGTCGTCTATCGGCATCGAGCAGGGCCGGATGGACGGCGTGCGCGTGGCGTTGGCCGCGTTCACGAACCTCACGCGCGACCACCTCGACTATCACGTCACGATGGAGCGCTATGAAGAGGCGAAGGCGCGCCTGTTCCGCTGGCCTGGCCTGACAGCCGCCGTGATCAACGCCGATGACGAGGCCGGGCGCCGGCTGATCGCCAGCCTGCCCGCCGGCGTCTCCCCAATGGGCTACAGCCTGAGCGACGATCCCGCGATTCCCGCCGCCATGCGCGCGCGCGACCTGCAGGCCACGTCCCAGGGCCAGATCTTCACGCTGGTCTCGCCGCACGGCGAAGCCCAGATCGTGACGCGCCTGCTGGGCGCGCACAATGTCTCGAATCTGCTGCTCGTGGCGGGCGTGCTGTACAAGCTGGGCCTGCCGTTCGCGCAGATCGCGCGCGAACTCGCGGCGACCGACCCCGTGGACGGCCGTCTTCAAACCGTCGAGCCGGTGCCGGTGAGCCACCAGGCCCGAGGCCCGCTGGTGGTGGTGGATTACGCGCACACGCCGGATGCGTTGTCGCGCGCGCTGCTCGCGTTGCGCGCCGTGGCCGTGGCGCGCTCGGGCCGCCTGATCTGCGTGTTTGGTTGCGGCGGCGAGCGCGATCCGGGCAAGCGGCCGGTGATGGGCGGCATCGCCGCCGAACTTGCCGACCATGTGGTGGTGTCCAGCGACAACCCCCGCACCGAGTCGCCCGAGGCCATCGTCGAACAGATACTTGCCGGTGTTCCTGAATCCGCCCGCGCCGACGTTCAAGTCGACCGCGCGCGCGCCATCCTGCAGACCGTCTGGGCGGCGTCCCCGGAAGACGTGGTGCTGCTGGCGGGCAAGGGCCACGAAACCTATCAGGACATCGGAGGGGAAAAGCTGCCCTTCGACGACCGCGAATGGGCGCGGCTGGCGCTGCTGCTGCCGCAGGTCAAAGGCGTGTCCACGGATACGCGCCGGGTCGGCGAGGGTGAATTGTTTGTCGCGCTGGTGGGCGAGAATTTCGACGCGCACCATTATCTGGATCAGGCGCAGGCGCGCGGCGCATGTGCCGCCGTCGTGGCGCATCCGGTGCCCGACGCCGGGCTGCCGCAATTGGTGGTGGGCGATACCCGCGCCGCGCTGATGCGCATCGGCGCCGCCTGGCGTGCGCGGTTCACGCTGCCCGTGGTGGCCGTGACGGGCAGCAACGGCAAGACGACCACCAAGGAAATGATCTCGGCCATGCTGGCCGAATGGCAGGGCGAGGCGGGCCGTCTGGCCACCGCCGGCAATCTGAACAATGACATCGGCGTGCCGCTGACCTTGCTGCGTCTGCGCCCGGAGCATTGCGCCGCCGTGTTCGAACTGGGCATGAACCATCCCGGCGAGATCGCGCAGTTGGCAGCCATCGCGGCGCCGACGGTGGCGCTGGTCACCAACGCCCAACGCGAACACCAGGAATTCATGCATTCCGTGGAAGCGGTCGCGCATGAGAACGGGGCTGCGATTTCGGCATTGCCGGAGGACGGCGTGGCCGTCTATCCGGGCGACGAACCCTATTCGGGAATCTGGGATGCGCTGGCCGGCGCGCGCCGCGTGCTGCGCTTCGGCCTGCAACCCGGCCTGGACGTCTACGCAGAACAGATCATCGCGGAAGTGGATGCGACGCGGTGCCGCGTGGTGACGCCGGTCGGCACGGCAGACCTGGCATTGCCGGTGCCCGGCCTGCACAACTTGCGCAATGCCTTGGCGGCGATCGCCAGCGCCATCGCCGCGGGGGCGCCGCTTGAGAGCGCGGTGCGCGCGTTGGCGGGTTTTGCGCCCGTCGCCGGCCGCATGCAGCACAAACCAATGAGTGACGGAACGTTGCTCATCGATGACACCTACAATGCCAACCCCGATTCGGTTCGCGCGGCCATTGATGTGCTGGCGCGTATCGCCGGCACGCGCGTTCTGGTGCTGGGCGACATGGGCGAAATCGGGGACAACGGCCCCGCCATGCACGCAGAGGTGGGCAATTACGCGCGTGAGCATGGGCTCGACGCGCTCATTACGCTAGGCGAAGCCAGCCGGGCGGCAGCCGCCGCATTCGGCCCCGGCGCGCACGCCTGCGCATCGGTAGACGAAGTCGTTGCCGCCTTGCGCGGCTTGCGCCCGTCCTGCGTATTGGTAAAGGGATCGCGCTTTATGCGCATGGAGCGGGTAGTGACGGCTTTTTCTTTGAATGACGGGACGGCGGCCAAGGGGCAGGGAGAACACCATGCTGCTTGAGATCGCCCGTCTGCTTTCCGATGATGTGCGCGCCCTGGGCGTGTTCGAATACATCACCCTGCGCGCCGTCCTGGCGTGCGCGACGGCCTTGCTGATCGGCCTGGTCGCGGGACCGCGCGTGATCCGCAAGCTGACCGAAATGAAGATCGGCCAGGCGGTGCGTGCCTATGGCCCGGAAACCCACCTGGTCAAGACCGGCACCCCCACGATGGGCGGCGTGCTCATCCTGATCTCCATTGCGATCAGCACCCTGCTGTGGGCCGACTGGACCAACCGCTTCGTGTGGGTCGTGCTGCTGGTGACCTTCGGCTTTGGCTGGATCGGCTGGCGCGACGATTACCGCAAGGTGGTCTATCGCGATCCCGAGGGCATGCCGGCACGGCAAAAATTCTTCTGGCAAGCCACCATCGGCATGGTGGCCGCGGTGTATCTGGCGTTCGCGGTATCCGCGCCCGCCAATACCGAGCTCTGGCCCTTGTTCAAGGCCTGGGTCGGCAGCGGCTTCACGATGGCCTTGCCCACCCGCGCCGACCTGATCGTGCCGTTTTTCAAGACGGTGAGCTATCCGCTGGGCGTGCTGGGTTTCGTGGCGCTGACGTGGGCGGTGATCGTCGGCACCAGCAATGCCGTGAATCTTACGGACGGCCTGGATGGGCTGGCGATCATGCCCACCGTGATGGTCGGCAGCGCGCTCGGCATCTTCGCCTACGTGGTCGGCCGCGTGGACTATTCGAAGTATCTGCTGTTTCCCTACATTCCCGGCGCGTCCGAATTGATGGTGCTGTGCGCAGCGATTGGCGGCGCCGGCCTGGCATTTTTATGGTTCAACGCGTATCCGGCGCAGGTCTTCATGGGCGATGTCGGCGCACTCGCGCTGGGCGGCGCTTTGGGCACGATCGCGGTCATCGTGCGCCAGGAGATCGTGCTGTTCATCATGGGCGGTGTCTTCGTGGTCGAAACCCTGTCGGTGATGATCCAGGTGACGTGGTTCAAGTACACGAAGCGACGTTATGGAACAGGTAGACGCATCTTCCGCATGGCGCCGTTGCATCATCACTTTGAAGTGGGCGGCTGGAAAGAAACCCAGGTGGTCGTGCGTTTCTGGATCATCAGCATGATGCTGGTGCTGATTGGCCTCTCTACCCTGAAGTTGCGATGAATATGATGGAAACCTCCCGCGTTGACGCGCCGCTCGTCCTGATCCTCGGATTGGGCGAGACGGGTGTCGCCGCCGCACGCTGGTGCGCCCGTCAGGGCGCCCGCTTGCGCGTGGCCGACACGCGCGCCGAACCGGGCGGGCTGGCCGCGCTGCGGGAAGCGCTGGCGCAAAGCGACGTGGAATATCGCCTGGGTTGCGACGAGTCCTTCGCCACGGAATTGCTGGACGGCGTGGATCAGGTGGTGTTGAGCCCGGGACTGGCCCCCACGCAATCCCCCGCGGCGAACGTGCTGCGCGAGGCCGAGGCCCGTGGCATCGAAGTCGTCGGCGAAATCGAATTGTTCGCGCGGGCGCTGGCCGATCTGGCAGAGACGCGCGAGTACCGGCCGCGCCTGCTGGCCGTGACGGGCACCAACGGCAAGACGACCGTCACCGCATTGACCCGCCAACTGATCGAGGCCAGCGGTCTCTCCGTTCTGGCGGCGGGAAATATCAGCCCCGCGGCGCTTGCCGCGCTGACGGATGCGCTGGACACCGACACGCTGCCGCAGGTGTGGGTGCTGGAGTTGTCCAGCTTCCAACTGGAAACCACGCGCACGCTGATGGCCGACGCGGCCGTCGTGCTCAATGTCACGCAGGACCATCTGGATTGGCATGGCGGCATGCAAGCCTATGCGCAAGCCAAGGCGCGCCTCTTGAAGATGGCGCGCGTGGCCATCGTCAATCGCGACGATTCCTGCACCGTGGATATGGTGCAGACGCTGAACGCGCTGAACGTGCGCAGTTTCGGCCGCGCCGTGCCGGAACTGGTCGGCGACATGGGCCTGGAACTGGGGCAGGGCGTGGCCTGGCTGGTGGCCTGCGAGCCTAGCGATTTCGACGAACCCGCGCCGCCCGTGCGCCGCAAGAAGGACGCGCCCGAACCGGTGCGCGCCAAGGGCCGCATGAGCCGCCTGATGCCCGTCGATGCCTTGCGCATCCGCGGCATCCACAATGCCTTGAATGCGCTGGCTGCATTGCAGCTTGCGCGCTGCCTGGACCTGGGCTGGGGCGCCATGCTGCGCGCGCTGCGCGAGTATGCGGGCGAACCGCATCGCGCGGCTTTCGTGCGCACGATCGGTGGCGTGGACTACATCAACGACAGCAAGGGCACCAACGTGGGCGCCACCGTGGCCGCGCTGGAAGGCCTGGGCCAGCCGGTGGTGCTGATCGCCGGGGGTCAGGGCAAGGGCCAGGATTTCTCTCCGCTGATTCCCGTGGTGTCGCGCCATGCGCGCGCGGTGATGCTGATTGGCGCCGACGGCCCGGAGATCGGCCGCGTGCTGGCCGCAACCGGCGTCAAGTGCGTGCCGGCGGAATCTCTTCATGCCGCGGTGCGCGGCGCGGCCGAGCTGGCGCAACCGGGCGATGCCGTGCTGTTGTCGCCCGCCTGCGCCAGCCTCGACATGTTCCGCAACTATCCGCACCGCGGGCAGATGTTCGTGGAAGAGGTCGAAGACCTGGCCCGCGACCGTGGGGAGGTGGCATGAGCCGCAATCCCGCTCCCATCGCGACGGCGCGCCGCGCAGAGGCTGTGCAATGAGCCTGATCGCCGATCTCACCGCCAGCGTCAATGCCGTACGGCCCGGCCGTACCCGCATGCGCAATTTCGATCTGCCGCTGGTCATCGCGGCATCGACGTTGCTGCTGCTTGGCTTGCTGATGGTGTATTCGGCATCGATCGCGCTGGCCGACGGTCCGCGCTATGCATCCTATGGCCGCTATTACTTCGTGATCCGCCATGCGGTATTCGTGAGCGTCGGGCTGGTCGGCGCCGCCGTGGTCCTGGCGATTCCCATCCGAGTCTGGCAGCGGATGGCGGTGCCGCTGTTCGTGGTGGCGATCGTCCTGCTGGTCGCCGTGCTGATCCCCGGCATCGGCCGCGAAGTCAACGGCGCGCACCGCTGGATCCCGCTGGGTCCGCTGAATTTCCAGCCGTCCGAACTGATGAAGCTGGCCGCCTTGCTCTACGCCGCCGATTACACCGTGCGCAAGCAGGAGCACATGCAGGCGTTTGCGCGCGGCTTCCTGCCGATGGCGGTCGCGCTGGCCGGCGTGGGCATGCTGCTGCTGCTGGAGCCCGACCTGGGCGCCTTCATGGTGATCGTGGCTATCGCCATCGGCATCCTGTTCCTGGGCGGCATCAACGGCAAGTACTTCAGCAGCCTGCTGGCGGTGCTGGTGGGTACGTTCCTGATGCTGATCTGGCTGTCGCCCTGGCGCCGCGCGCGCCTGTTCGCGTACCTGGATCCCTGGAACGAAGACAACGCCTACGGCAGCGCCTATCAGCTTTCGCACTCGCTGATCGCGCTGGGCCGTGGAGAATGGCTGGGGGTGGGCCTGGGCGCAAGCGTCGAGAAGCTCCATTACCTTCCCGAAGCGCATACCGACTTCCTGATGGCCGTGGTGGGCGAGGAACTGGGCTTTGCTGGCGTCATGCTGGTGATCTCGCTGTTCGCCATCATCGTCTACCGCGGTTTCGACATCGGCCGCCAGGCCATCGCGATGGAACGCACGTTCGCGGGCCTGGTCGCGCACGGCGTGGCGATGTGGTTTGGCGTGCAGTCGTTCATCAACATGGGCGTCTGCCTGGGGCTGCTGCCCACCAAGGGCCTGACCTTGCCACTGATGAGCTACGGCGGTTCGGGCGTGGTGATGAACCTCTGCGCGCTGGCGATGATGATCCGGGTCGACGTGGAAAACCGCATCATGATGCGCGGGGGGCGGGTATGAACGCCGCTGCGATGACTCCCCGCACCATCCTGATCATGGCTGGCGGCACCGGCGGCCATATCATGCCGGGCCTGGCCGTGGCCGATGTGTTGCGCGAACGCGGCTGGCGCGTGCTGTGGCTGGGCAATCCCGAAAAAATGGAGGGCAGGCTGGTGCCGCCCCGCGGTATCGAGCTGGTACCCCTGCGCTTTCAGGGCGTGCGCGGCAAGGGCGCATCCGCGCTGCTGAAGCTGCCTTTTCTTCTGCTGCGCGCTTTCGCGCAAGCCTGGTCGCGCCTGTCCGACGTGCGTCCCGACGTGGTGCTGGGCATGGGCGGCTATGTGGCGTTTCCGGGCGGCGTGATCGCCGCGCTGCGCGGCACGCCGCTGGTAGTGCACGAACAGAACGCCGTCGCCGGCACCGCGAATAAATGCCTGGCGAAGATGTCGCGCCGCGTGCTGAGCGGTTTCCCCGGCGTCCTGCCGAAGGGCGAAGCGATGGGCAACCCGGTGCGCGCCGACCTGTGCGCCTTGCCGGACCCGGCCCAGCGCTATGCCGGCCGCAGCGGCGCGCTGCGCGTGCTGGTCGTGGGCGGAAGCCTGGGGGCGCAGGCGCTCAATACCGCCGTGCCGCAGGCGCTGGCGCGCTTGCCGCTCGACAGCCGGCCGATGGTGGTCCATCAAGCCGGCGAACAACATTTACCCGCGCTGCAGCAAGCCTACGCCCAGGCGGGCGTGACGGCGGATTGCCGCGCATTCATCGATGACATGGCGGGCGCCATGGCCGACGCGGATCTGCTGATCTGCCGCGCGGGCGCCATGACGGTGTCGGAAGTGGCCGCGGCGGGCGTCGCGGCGCTTTTCGTGCCGTTCCCGCATGCGATCGATGACCATCAAACCGCCAACGCGCGCTTCCTGAGCGACGCGCAGGCCGCTTGGCTGCAGCCGCAGACCGCCATGACGCCCGAGTGGCTGGCGGACTGGCTCGCCCAGCGTTCCCGACAAGAACTGCAGGCCGTTGCCGTTCGGGCCCGCGCTCATGCGCGCCCCGACGCGGCGGCCCATATCGCCGACGTCTGTGAACAAGCAGCGGGGCGTTCATCATGAAACACAGAATTCAACATATCCATTTCGTGGGCGTGGGCGGCTCGGGCATGAGCGGCATCGCCGAAGTGCTGCTCAACCTGGGCTACACGGTCAGCGGTTCCGATCTGAACGAGTCGGCCGTGACGCGCCGCCTGGCGGGCCTGGGCGTGAAGATCTCGATCGGCCACGTTGCCAGCAACGTCACCGGCGCTGGCGCCATCGTGACGTCCACGGCGGTGGCGGGCGACAACCCCGAAGTGATCGCGGCGCGTTCCGCGCGCATTCCGGTGGTGCCGCGCGCCATCATGCTGGCCGAGCTGATGCGCCTCAAGCGCGGTATCGCCGTGGCCGGCACGCACGGCAAGACCACCACGACCAGCCTGGTGGCCAGCGTGCTGGCCGCCGGCGACCTGGACCCGACGTTCGTCATCGGCGGCCGCCTGAATTCGGCCGGCGCCAACGCGCGGCTGGGGCAGGGCGACTACATCGTGGTCGAGGCCGACGAATCCGACGCCTCGTTCCTGAACCTGCTGCCGGTGATGGCCATCGTGACCAACATCGATGCCGATCACATGGATACCTATGGGCACGATGTGGCGCGCCTGAAAAGCGCCTTCATCGAGTTCACGCAGCGCCTGCCTTTCTATGGCAGCGCGGTGGTTTGTTCGGACGACGCGAATGTGCGCGAGATCATGCCGTTCATTTCGCGTCCGATCACGACATACGGGCTGAACCCGGAAGCGCAGGTGCGCGCCTACGAGGTGCAGGCGGAAGGCACGCGCATGCGTTTCAACGTGCAGCGCACGCATAGCGACACGCTGCTGCCACCCCTGCAGGTCGAACTGAACCTTCCCGGCCTGCATAACGTGCGCAACGCGCTGGCCGCGATTGCGGTGGCGACCGAGCTGGGCGTTTCCGATAACGCGATCTGCGAGGCGCTGGGCGCATTCAAGGGCGTGGGCCGCCGCTTCACGCAGACGGGCGATTTTCCGGTGCCGGCCAACCATGGCGGCGGCACGTTCACCGTGATCGACGACTATGGTCACCACCCCGTGGAAATGGCCGCCACCCTGGCCGCCGCGCGCGGCGCCTGGCCGGACCGCCGCATCGTGCTGGCCTTCCAGCCGCACCGCTACACCCGGACGCGGGATTGCTTCGAAGACTTCGTGCGCGTGCTCGGAACCGCCGACGCCGTGCTGCTGACCGAGGTCTATGCCGCCGGAGAGCCGCCGCTGGTGGCCGCGGACGGACGCGCCCTGTCGCGCGCATTGCGCGTGGCCGGCAAGGTCGAGCCGGTGTTCGTGGAAGACGTGGCCGAACTGCCGCAGGCGATGGTGGATTTTGTGCGTGACGGCGACGTCGTCATTGTTATGGGAGCGGGTTCGATCAGCAAGGTCCCCGCCCAGGTAGGAGAGCTGGCATGAGCACGCAATTCGGCAAGGTGGGTGTGTTGTACGGCGGCCGTTCCGCCGAGCGCGAAGTGTCCCTGATGTCGGGCAAGGGCGTGCACCAGGCGCTGACCGGCGCCGGCGTGGACGCGCACCTGTTCGACACGGGCGAGCGCAGCCTGGCCGAGCTGGCGGCCGAAGGCTTTGACCGCGTGTTCATCGCGCTGCATGGCCGCTATGGCGAAGACGGCACGATCCAGGGCGCCCTGGAGCTGTTGGGCATCCCGTATACGGGCAGTGGCCCGATGGCCTCGGCGCTGGCCATGGACAAGACCATGACCAAGCGCATCTGGCTGCAGCACGGCCTGCCCACGCCCGACTTTGAATTGCTGGACGCCGACACGGAACTGCGCCTGGTGCCTGACCGCCTGAGCCTGCCGCTGATCATCAAGCCGCCGCATGAAGGTTCCACCGTGGGCATCACCAAGGTGGTGGGCTATTCCGACATGAAGGAAGCCTACGCCGCGGCGGCGCGCTTCGACAGCGAAGTCCTGGCCGAGCAGTTCATCACCGGCCGCGAGCTGACCGTGGCGGTGCTAGGTTCGGGCAAGTCCGCGCGTGCGTTGCCGGTGATCGAAATCGCCGCGCCCGGCGGCAACTACGACTACGAACACAAGTACTTCTCCGACGACACGCAGTACTTCTGCCCGGCCGCCTTGCCCGCGGACGTGGCTGAAGAAGTCGCCCGGGTTGCCGTTAAGGCCTATCAGACGCTGGGCTGCGAAGGCTGGGGCCGCGCCGACTTCATCCTCGACCGCGACAACCGGCCCTGGCTGCTTGAAATGAATACCTCGCCCGGCATGACCGGCCATTCCCTGGTGCCCATGGCCGCGAAGGCCGTGGGGATCAGCTATGCCGATTTGTGCGTAGCGATCCTGTCCGAGGCTTCGTGCAAAGTGCACAGCCCCGCCCGCAACGCTTGACCTGGATATTCCGTGTGGAACGACGCTCGCACTACCAACCTGATCGCCAACACGCTAGCCGTGCTGGCGGTTTGCGCCATGCTCATCGCGGGCGTGGTGTGGGTAGCGCAACGCCCGTTCTTCACGCTGTCGGCCATCGAGCTCGAATCGATGCCGGACACCGAACTGCACTATGTGTCGACCGGCGCGGTGCGCTCGGCGATCGCGGGCCGCTTCAAGGGCAACTTCTTCACGGTGGACCTGGACGACGCGCGGGAGATCTTCGAGTCCGTTCCGTGGGTGCGGCACGCGACCGTGCGGCGGATCTGGCCCAATGTCCTGCGCGTGCGGATCGAGGAACAGCAGCCCCTGGCGCTGTGGAACGAGAACCAGATGATCAACACCTGGGGCGAGGCGTTCACGGCGAACACGGGCGAGGTGGACGACGAGACGGTGCTGCCGCAGTTCGCCGGGCCCGAGGGCACGGAATCGCTAGTCGTGCAGCGCTATGCCGAGCTGGCGCGCTGGTTCGCGCCGCTGGACATGCACGTGCAGCAGTTGGAACTGAGTCCGCGCTACGCCTGGCGCGTCGTGCTTTCCAACGGCATGTTGCTGGACCTGGGCCGCGATCCGGGCGCCGATGCGCCGGACCCGCACGGCCTGCCGGGCGCATTGCCGTTCGCCGCCCGTATTCAACGCTTTGTGCAGGCGTGGCCCGCTGTGTCGGGGCGCCTGGAAGGGCGCACCATCACGCAGGCCGACTTGCGCTATCCGAATGGTTTCGCCCTGGCGCTGGCCCCGTTGCCCGCGTCGGAAACCAAATCCAAATCCACACCGAAACCTCCCAAGAAACGCTAACGCCATGACCCGTGACATCAAGGACCTTATCGTCGCCCTCGATATCGGCACCAGCAAGGTGGTGGCTGTGGTGGCTGAAATCCTGCCTGAAGGCCGCTTCGAAGTGCTTGGCCTTGGCCAGCACGAATCGCGCGGCATGCGCAAGGGCGTGGTCGTCAACATCGAGACCACTGTGAATTCCATCCAGCGCGCGCTTGAAGAAGCCGAGCTGATGGCAGATTGCAAGATTCGCGACGTCTACACCGGCATCGCCGGCAGCCATATCCGCAGCTTCAATTCCAGCGGCATGGTCGCCGTGAAAGACAAGGAAGTCACCGCCACCGACGTCGCCCGCGTCATCGAGACCGCCAAGGCGGTGAACATTCCGACCGACCAGCAGGTGCTGCACGTGCTGACCCAGGAGTTCATCGTCGACGGCCAGGAAGACATCCGCGAACCGATCGGCATGAGCGGCCTGCGCCTGGAAGTGCGCGTGCATATCGTGACGGGCGCGGTCAGCGCCGCCCAGAACATTGTGAAGTGCGTGCGCCGCTGCGGGCTGGAAGTGCAGGACCTGATCCTGCAGCCGCTGGCTTCGAGCCTGGCCGTGCTGACGGCCGACGAAAAGGAGCTGGGCGTCGTGCTGGTCGACATCGGGGGAGGCACCACCGACGTGGCGATCTTCACCGGCGGCGCGATCCGCCACACCGCCGTGCTGCCTATCGCCGGCGACCAGATCACCAACGACATCGCGGCCATGCTGCGCACGCCGACGCCCGATGCCGAGGAAATCAAGCTGCGCTACGGCGTCGCCAAGCAGGTGCTGGCCAGCCCGGACGAATCCGTGGAAGTGCCGGGCCTGGGTGACCGCGGCCCCCGCCAGGTCAAGCGCCAGGCGCTCGGCGCCGTGATCGAGCCGCGCGTGGAAGAGCTGTTCACGCTGGTGCAGCAGGTGGTGCGCGACTCCGGCTACGAGGACCTGCTGGCTTCCGGCGTGGTCCTGACCGGCGGATCGGCGCAGTTGCCCGGCATGATCGAACTGGCCGAGGACGTGTTCCTCAAGCCCGTGCGCGTGGCGGTGCCGGAATACGAAGGCAGCCTGGCCGACGTGATGCGCAATCCGCGCTTCTCGACGGTGATGGGTCTGCTGCAGGAAGCGCGTATGCAGCGTGTGCGAGGCCGCAAGGTGGCCGCCCAGACAGGCAATTTCAAGAGCCTGCTGGCGCGCATGAAGGAATGGTTCATGAATTAAAGGGTGCAGGTTGGGGCCTGCTCCTTGGTGCGATCCGCGGCGGTTTTGCGGGGCGTGCCAGAAAGAGGAGGCGTCTCAAACCCGTGGCGGGCCTATGTAGCCGGCGTCGGCTTTGAGGCGATTCACAAATATAGGTTGTTGGGGAATTTTTGTGATTTGCAAAATCGGACTTGTGAGGGAGTCATCATGATGAACTTTGAGATGCTAGAGAACAACACCAAAGGGACCGTAATCAAGGTCGTTGGTGTGGGCGGTGCGGGCGGCAATGCCGTGGCGCACATGATTCGCAACGGCGTGCACGGCGTGGATTTCATCTGCGCCAACACCGACGCGCAAGCGCTGTCGGCTACCAATGCCCCGGTGCAGATCCGTCTGGGCCGCACCGGCCTGGGCGCGGGCGCCAAGCCCGAACAGGGACGTGCGTCGGCTGAAACCGCGCGCGAGGAGATCCGTGCCGCGCTGAATGGCGCGCACATGGTCTTCATCACCGCCGGCATGGGCGGTGGCACCGGCACCGGCGCGGGTCCGGTCGTGGCCGAGGTGGCGAAGGAACTGGGCATTCTGACCGTAGGCGTGGTCACCAAGCCCTTCACCTTCGAAGGCAACAAGCGCCTGAAGATGGCCGAGGACGGAATCTCGGAATTGGCCAAGCACGTGCATTCGCTCATCGTGGTGCTCAACGAGAACCTCTATGAACTGATGGACGAGGACGCGACGCAGGAAGACTGCTTCCGTTCCGCCGACGACATCCTGCACAACGCGTGCGCGGGTATCGCCGAAATCATCAACGTCGAAGGCAACGTCAACGTCGACTTCGAAGACGTCAAGACGATCATGGGCGAGCAAGGCCAGGCCATGATGGGCACGGCATCGGCATCGGGCGCGGATCGCGCCCGCGTCGCCGCCGAGCACGCCATTGCCTGCCCGCTGCTGGAAGGCGTGGACCTGAACGGCGCTCGCGGCGTACTGGTCAACATCACCGCCAGCCGCTCGCTGAAGATGCGCGAAACGCGCGAAATCATGGAAACGATCCGCAGCTACGCTTCGGACGACGCGACCGTGATCTTCGGCACCGCCTACGACGAGTCCATGGGTGAAAACCTGCGCGTGACCGTGGTTGCAACCGGCCTTGGCCGCGCGCAGGCACGTCCGCAACTGGTTCAGACCACGGCGGAAGTCCTGCGCACCGGTACCGACAACATGCCCATGGGCACGATGGCGGCCGGCCAAGGTGGCGACTACCGCAACCTGGACATGCCGTCTGTCATGCGCAATCCGCGCAGCCAGGCGTCGGCCCAGGTGCGTGCTCTGGAAAGCTCGGGCATGGATCATTTCGACATTCCGGCGTTCCTGCGCAAGCAGGCGGATTGAACCTTAGAGCCGGCCAACGGCTCTAAATGCACTCCCTCATCTCCGGCCCGCCTGTCCCCTCGGGCGGCCGGAGGCAGAGCGGTCCGTGTTTCCCTTGCACGGCATCAAAAAAGGGACGGAGGTTCAGGTCGATCCCGACACCGCGATGGCGGCAAGGATCGGACAGAGTTACAATACGTCAGTTACGCCGGCAAACTATTCACTATCTTGCCGGCTTCCTGGCTCAAATTCCCAAGTCTCATGTTCCGACAGCGCAGCATTCAGAATCTCGTCCGCACGACAGGCGTCGGCGTCCACTCAGGACGGCGGGTGGAGCTCACCCTGCGCCCGGCACAGCCGAATACGGGCATCGTCTTTCACCGCGTAGACCTGCCGCAGGTCGTCGACCTGCCTGCCCAAGCCACGGGCGTGGGCGATACGCGCATGGCGTCCGTGCTGCAGCAGGGCAATGTCCGCGTGTCCACGGTGGAACATCTCATGTCGGCCCTGGCCGGCCTGGGTATCGACAACCTGCATATCGACCTTACTGCCGAAGAAGTCCCCATCATGGACGGCAGTGCGGCGACGTTTGTTTATCTGTTGCGCTCGGCGGGCATCGTCGAGCAAAACGCGCCCAAGCAATTCATCCGCGTCTTGAAGCCGGTGGAAGTGCGCGAAGGCGAAGGCCGCTCCGAGAAGTGGGCCCGGCTGGAACCCCATGAGGGTTATGCGCTGGCGTTCTCGATCGACTTCCGTCATCCCGCCATCGACTCGACGGCCAATTTTGCCGAAATCGATTTCGCGACGCACTCGTATGTGCGCGAGATCGCCCGGGCGCGCACCTTCGGTTTCGTGAACGAAGTCGAGGCCCTGCGGTCGATGGGCCTGGCCCGAGGCGGCAGCCTGGACAACGCCATCGTCATGGACGAGTACCGCGTGCTCAACAGCGACGGGCTGCGCTATGACGACGAATTCGTGAAGCACAAGATCCTGGACGCCATTGGCGACCTGTATCTGCTGGGCAAGCCCCTGGTGGCGCGCTACGTGGCGTGCAAATCGGGGCACGGGCTGAACAACCAGTTGGCCCGCGCGTTGCTTGAGCAGCGCGATGCCTGGGAATTGATTACCTATGAATCGCAGGCAGAAGCGCCCCAGGCGTTTCGCCACGAATGGAAGCTGGCTTAACGCCCAGCTTTCAAGCCGGGCCCGGCCGCCGGGGTGCTCCCCGATCCAAGCGCGCGGGTCCCTGCTTAAGGATGGCGCTGGCCGCCATCCCCTAGCGCGATAGTCGCAAACCGGTAGCAGACCATCGGGCCATCGGCCTGAAAACTTGGTTTCGCTACGTTTCCGGGCAGGCGAAATGCCGGACAACGGGGGTGGCGTCAGCTACTCTTGTGGTGCCTCAAGAGCTTGGCGACCGCATCCGCCAATGCGCCTGGACGCAAGTTGTCGTGCAGCGATTCGAACGCGCCCAGGGCCTTGTCGCCCAGGGGTTGCGCCTCTTTGGGAGGGCGCGGCTGACGGGCGCCGGGCTTGGGCAAACCCGCTTGTACCTTGATGGCAATTTCGTTAAGGTTCCACCCTTGGTCCGCGAGCGACCGCGCAATGCGCGGCGCCAATTGACGCATCTTGGCCGCATGAGCGGCACTAGGCACCACCAGGTGCAGGCACTGGTTTTCCAGTTTGCCAACCTGGCACACGGCGCCCAGCGGGGCGGGCAACACTGCCGCCACCGCATACTGGATTTGCAAGTGCTTGCGGGCGGTCGCCAATACGCCGGCGCCCCGCATGTCATGACCCAGCCATCCCAGGGCGGTATTTTCTGCCCTTCGGCTGGACCCGGAACGTTGACGGTATGAAGAGGGTCTATTCATGCCGGCTCTAAGATTAGGAAGCAAACCTTGAAAATCGTGATTATGCACGCCCGCGAAGGGCAGGACGGGCATTTCACCCTGGGAGGCGCACATCTGGCGTTGTTTCTGGGGTGCGCCCTGATGACCGCGGCCATTTTTGGCGCGGCGCTACAACGATACATCACTCCCATCCTGCCGGCGGTCCATACGGTGGGCTGGCCCTTGTCGGATCAGCCCGGGCGCGACGCCGATTTCCTGCGCGGAAACATGAATCTGCTGGCCGCGAAGGTGGGGGCGCTGCAGGCCAAGCTGGTCAGCATCGATGGCCTGGGCCAGCGCGTGGCCAAAGTGGCGGGCGTGGCCTACACCGATCCCGAATTGGCAAAGCAGTTGGCCGTGGCGCAACCCGAAGCGCTGATCCAGCCGGAAGCCACGCAGGTCATGGACGACCTGTTCACCGATCATCCCCCGCCCAGCGCGGCGTCGGCCGAGGCGCTAGGCCGCCAGCTCGACGAAATACAGGCACGGCTGTCTCAGCAGACGGACAACCTGAAGCTGCTGGACGCTGCCTTGACCAAGCGCTCGGCGGACCAGGCCCGCATGCCGACCGCCATGCCGATCACCGACTATCCCTATCTGTCTTCCTCCTATGGCTGGCGCCGTAATCCGGTGACGGGACGTACCGCCATGCACGAGGGATTGGACTTCGCCGCGCCCGCTGGCACGCCCATCCTGGCGGCCTCGGGCGGGGTGGTGCTGGAATCCAAGTTCCAGCCGGGCTTTGGCAATATGGTCGAAATCGACCATGGCGATGGCCTGATCACCCGCTATGCCCATGCCTCTTCGCTGATGGTCAAGCAGGGGCAGCTCGTCGAGCGTGGCCAACAGGTGGCCCGCGTAGGCAGTTCCGGCCGTTCGACCGGCCCGCATCTGCACTTCGAGGTCCGGCTTGCAGGCCAGCCCCTGGATCCCCGCCTGTTCCTGGGGCCGCAGCAGCATGCGCCGCCCGCCATCGCCCAGGCCGCCACGCCCTGAACCCTTGGCCGGTTGGCTGGTCAAACCGGTCAACAATGCTACCCTGGTAATAGGTTCAGGCTATTGCGCTCCAGGTGCGTTAAACTGGTTCGTTTCCCAGCGGACCCCCGCTCAACCAATAACATCAAGTCACGGGTGACGCTGCCCAAGCGCTTTTGTGTGCGGCGTGGCTCGTGCGGCCGACATACGCATGGTTTCTCTGCTCAAAAAACTCATAGGTAGCCGCAACGACCGGCTGCTTAAGCAGTATCGCAAGCTGGTAACCCAGATCAATGGGCTCGAACCCAAGATCTCCGCGCTCTCCGATTCGGAGCTGGCGGCCAAAACCGAGGAATTCCGTTCCCGCCACGCCCAGGGCACATCCCTGGACGACCTGCTGCCCGAGGCCTTCGCCGTTGTGCGCGAAGCGGGCAAGCGGGTGTTCGGCATGCGCCACTTCGATGCGCAACTGCTGGGCGGCATCGCCCTGCACAGCGGGAAGATCGCGGAAATGCGTACGGGCGAAGGCAAGACGCTCATGGCGACGCTGCCCGTCTACCTGAATGCCATCGCCGGCAAGGGCGTTCACGTGGTGACCGTGAACGACTACCTGGCCCGCCGCGACGCGGAATGGATGGGGCGCCTGTACCACTTCCTGGGAATGAGCACGGGCGTGGTGGTGCCGCAGCAGCCCAACGAAGAAAAGAAAGCCGCCTACGCGGCCGACATCACGTACGGCACCAATAACGAATTCGGCTTCGACTATCTGCGCGACAACATGGAATACCGTGTTGAGGACCGCCGCCAGCGCGTGCTGTTCTACGCCATCGTCGACGAAGTGGACTCGATCCTGATCGACGAAGCCCGCACGCCGCTGATCATTTCCGGCCAGGCCGAAGATCACACCGAACTCTATATCCGCATGAACGCGGTGCCGCCGCTGCTCAAGCGCATGGCAAGCGAGCCCAAGCCGCAGGAGCCGGAACCCGAGGGCGACTACTGGGTCGACGAAAAGAGCCAGCAGGTCTACCTGTCCGAAGCCGGACACGAGAACGCCGAAGCGATCCTGGCTCGCCTGGGCATCCTGCCCGAAGGCGAGTCGCTGTACGACCCGCGCCATATCGCGCTGATGCACCACCTGATGGTGGCCCTGCGCGCCAACAACCTGTTCTTCCGCGATCAGCAGTACGTCGTGCAGGACGGCGAGGTCGTGATCGTCGACGAATTCACGGGCCGCCTGATGGTGGGCCGCCGCTGGTCCGATGGCCTGCACCAGGCTGTCGAGGCCAAGGAAGGCGTGAAGATCCAGCACGAAAACCAGACGCTGGCATCGATCACGTTCCAGAACTACTTCCGCATGTACGAAAAGCTGTCCGGCATGACGGGCACGGCGGACACGGAAGCCTACGAATTCCAGGAAATCTACGGGCTTGAAACGGTCATCATCCCGACCAACAAGCCCATGATCCGCAAGGACCAGAACGACCAGGTGTTCAAGACCGATGGCGAGAAGTACAACGCCATCCTTGAAGACATCCGCGACTGCCACGAGCGTGGGCAGCCCGTGCTGGTGGGCACGACCAGCATCGAAAATTCCGAGCTGCTGTCGGGCCTGCTGAAAAAGGCCAAGCTGCCGCACGAAGTGCTGAACGCCAAGCAGCACGCCCGCGAAGCCGAAATCGTTGCCGAAGCCGGCAAGCCGGGTCACATCACCATCGCCACCAACATGGCGGGCCGCGGCACCGACATCGTGCTGGGCGGCAGCGTCGACAAACAGGTCGACCTGATCCGCGCCGACGAATCCTTGTCCGATGCCGAGAAGACCGCTCGCATCGAGAAGGTGCGCGCCGAATGGAAGCCGCAAAATGAGCAGGTAAAGGCCGCGGGCGGCCTGCGCATCATCGGCACCGAGCGCCACGAATCGCGCCGCATCGACAATCAGCTTCGCGGCCGCGCCGGCCGCCAGGGCGATCCGGGCTCGTCCCGCTTCTACCTGTCGCTGGAAGATTCGCTGATGCGGATTTTCGCGGGCGACCGCGTGCGCGCCATCATGGAACGCCTGAAGCTGCCCGAGGGCGAGCCCATCGAGGCCGGCATGGTGACGCGTTCGATCGAGACCGCGCAGCGCAAGGTGGAAGGCCGCAACTTCGACATCCGCAAGCAATTGCTGGAATACGACGACGTCGCCAACGATCAGCGCAAGGTGCTGTATTCGCAGCGCAATGACGTGCTGGAAGCCGCCAGCGTGGGCGCCACCGTGCAGAACCTGCGCGACGCCGCCGTGACCGAACTGTTCAATACGTACGTGCCGCCTGAATCGGTGGAAGAGCAGTGGGATATCCCGGCGCTGCAAAAGGCGCTGGAAGCCGACTGGCACCTGCATCTGCCTCTGACCGAGATGCTGGAAAAGGAAGAGAGCCTGACCGACGAAGACCTGCGCGAACGCGTGGTGGCCGCGGCGCGCGATGCGTACCAGGCCAAGGTCGATCAAGTCGGCACGGAGTCCTGGTCGCAATTCGAGCGCTCGATCATGCTGCAGGCGATCGATACGCACTGGCGTGAACACCTGTCGGCGCTGGACTACCTGCGCCAGGGCATTCATCTGCGCGGTTACGCGCAGAAGAACCCCAAGCAGGAATACAAGCGCGAAGCCTTCGAGCTGTTCTCGGGCATGCTGGACCGCGTCCGCGACGATGTGGTCAAGGTGCTGATGACTGTGCGTGTGCAGTCGTCGGAGCAGGTCGAACAGGCCGAAGCCGAGGCGGCGCAACCGCACGTGCAGAACGTGCAGTACCACCATTCCGACTACGACGAAGCGCTGGCCGCGACCGAGTCCGACGACAGTGCCCAGCCCGTGCGCAACGCATTGCCCAAGGTCGGCCGCAACGACCCGTGCCCTTGCGGCAGCGGCAAGAAGTACAAGCAGTGCCACGGTAAGCTGGTCTGATAAAGGGAAACCGTCATGCTGCATTCCGTTGGCCGCACTGAATTCGACCACGCTGTCGTCATGGTGCGCGACCGGCTGGATGCGCTGGCGCCCCATTTCGAACGCCAGGGTTTCCACCTGAGCGACAAGGCGGTGCACAACCTGGGGTCGTGCAACCGTCTGATCGTGCTGGAAGGCACGTACGTCGAGTTGCTGGGATGGCCGCCGGGCGTGCCGCCCGCGCGCAAGGAAATCGCCGATTCCGCCTTCGGGCTGGAGGCGCTGGTGTTCCGCACCCATGACGCCGAAGCCACCTACCAGCGGTTGCGGGATGCCGGCTTTGCCGTGAATCCCGTGCAGGAACTGACTCGGCCCGCCCTGCTGGATGGCCAGGAAGTTCAAGCCCGCTTTCATACCGTGCGTTTCGCCGAGCAGCCGCTGTCCGGCATCCGCATGTATTTCTGCCGCCATCTGACGCCCGAGTGCGTCTGGTCGCCGGATCTCATGGCCCATCCCAACGGCGCGCGCAGCCTGCAGCGCATCGATGCCCGCGCGGCAGACGCCCGCGGCGTCGCCGAACGCCTGGCTCTGGTGGCCGGTGTCAACGCCGAGCCCGCCACGGGCGGCTGGGATGTGCCGCTGGCGAACCTGCGCATCCACGTGGCGCAAGATGCCGCTGCGCAAACCCCCGTGCTTTCCACGCTTACCCTGGAGAACCGGGACGGCGCGCACTACACGCTGGATACCGGCCTGTAGCTCGCATTTCTTGCGGGCTGCCGCGCTTGGCTGTCGCCAGGCGCCTTCCCTGATTTCATCCAAACGAGCCCCTGCCGCCGGCGGGAGACTGCGTCCGTCCGGGCAAACCCGAGTTGCCGATCAAAGTGTATGCACTTTAGTATGCACTTTGTCCCCGCTGGAAAATGGCCTCAGGTAATCCCCGGTATGCCGCTCTCCCCACCCGCAGTCCGACCCAGTGCCCGTACCTCGGCGGGCCAGGCGGAGTTGTATGGCGCCGTCAAGGCGATGGCAGTGCGCTTTGAGTTCAAGCCGGGCGAACGCATCAACGAGGTCGAGCTTGCGCGCAGGCTGAACGTCAGCCGCACGCCGCTGCGCGAAGTGCTGAACCAGCTCATGGTCGAAGGCTTTCTGACCCGGTCCGTGAACCGCGGCTTTATCGCCCGCTTGCTGGACGCCAAGCAGATCCACAGCCTGTACGAGTACCGCGCGGTGCTGGAGGCTGGCATTGTGCGCGCCGCGTGCGAGCGCGCAACCGACGAGGAACTGGCCAGCCTGCGGGCTTTCGTGGAGCGTTCGCGCGATGAGCCCGACGACAGCGACGCCGCGCGCTTGCTGGAACTGGACGAAGCCTTTCATCTGGCCCTTGCCCGCTGTTCGCGCAACGACGAATTCGTGCGCGCGCTGGAAAGCGTCAATGCGCGCATCCACTTCGTGCGCTGGATCGACATGCAGCAAGGCCGCCGCGGCCATACGCAGGGCGAGCACCTGCGCATCGTGCAGGCGCTGGAGCAGCGTGACATCGACGCCTTGCCCGGCCTGATGAGCACGCACATCGGCCGGCGGCTGGACCAGATCACCGACGTGATACGCACCGGTTTTTCAACGATTTACATGCGGGACCAGGCCGAACCCGCCAAGGCAGCGCCGGCCAACACCACAACAGCAGGGGAAAATAAATGAATCACACGATGAAGCGGGTACTGGCCGCGGTATGCACGCTGGCCGCCGCGGGAGGCGCCGTTATCGCCACGCCCGCCGTCGCCGAGGAACGGCCGTTGGTGCTGGTCGTACCGTATCCGCCGGGCGGCAGTACCGACATCCTGGCGCGCATCCTGCAGCCGCGCCTGTCGCAACAGTTGGGCGGACGCGCGGTCGTGGTCGAAAACCGTCCAGGCGCCGCCAGCCAGATCGCGACGGCATTCGTGGCGCGCGCCGAGCCGGATGGCAACACGCTGCTGGTCAGCTTTGACAACCACGGCATCAACCCCGCCGTGAAGCCCAAGCTGCCCTACGACACGTTCAAGGACTTCGTCGCGATCGGGCAGACCGTGCGCTTTCCGCTGGTGATCGGGGCGAACCCGAGCGTGCCTGGGGATAACCTGAAAGAGTTCCTGGCCGAAGCCGCCAAGCAGCCGCCGAACAAGTTCAACTATGCCTCGACCGGCGTGGGTTCGCTGAACCATCTGGCGCCGGAAGAGCTCAAGCGGCTGTCCAAGGTCGAGCTGCTGCACGTGCCGTACGGCGGCGGCGGTCCGGCCATCCAGGCCGTGGTGGGCGGACAGGCCAACATGACCTGGTTGAGCTTCGCGGCGCTGCGCGGGCAGATCCAGGCGGGCAAGATCAAACCGCTGGCCGTGGCCGGCGAGAAGCGCCTGCCGGAACTGCCGAATGTGCCGACGGTGGCCGAGTCCGGGTTTCCGGGCTTCGTCGCCTATTCGTGGAGCGGCATGTTCGCCCCGAAGGGCACGCCCGAGGCGACGGTGAAGAAACTGACGGCGGACTTCAAGGCCGTACTGGCCGACCCGGACATCCGGAAGAAGGTAACGGAAGCGGGCTTCGAGATCGTGGCATCCGACGGCCCGGCGCTGGATGCGTACGTGAAGTCGGAGTACGACCGCTGGAGCGCCTTTATTAAGAGCAGCAACATCAATCTGGATAACTGAGCGGTGGATGGCCGGACGGCGCGCCGTCCGGCCGTGCCCGTGAAACACGTGGAGATGACATGGAAAACCTGACCGGCGCCGAAGCCATGGTGCGGATGCTGCAACACAACGGCGTCAAACATATTTTTGGCCTGTGCGGCGACACCAGCCTGCCGTTCTACGACGCGCTGTATCGCCTGGATCACGGCATGCAGCACATCCTGACGCGCGACGAACGCAGCGCCGGCTACATGGCGGATGCCTACGCCCGCGTGACCGGCAAGGTTGGCGTGTGCGAGGGCCCCAGCGGCGGCGGCGCGACCTATCTGCTTCCCGGCCTGGTGGAAGCCAATGAATCGTCGATCCCGGTACTGGGTATTACCTCGGACGTGGCGGTTGGTTCCCGCGGCAAATACCCGCTGACCGAACTGGACCAGGAAGCGCTGTACCGTCCGCTGACGAAATGGAACCGCACGATCGACCGCGCGGACCAGATTCCGGGCATGGTGCGGGCGGCGTTCCGCGCCATGACGACCGGCAAGCCTGGCGCGGCGCACCTGTGCTTTCCGTATGACGTGATGAAGCAGCAGGTGGATGCGTCCGACATCTGGGCGCAGCCCGAACACGGCCGCTTCCCCGCCATGCGCTCCGCGCCGGATCCGGCCGACGTGGCGCGTGCCGCGCAGCGTCTGGTGGGCGCCCGCTCGCCCGTGATCATTTGCGGCGGCGGCGTGGTCATCGCCGGCGCCAGCGGCGCCTTGCAGGAATTGGCCGAGACGCTGAAGGCCGCGGTATGCGTGACCGTCAGCGGGCAGGGGAGCCTGGCCGATACGCATCCGCTCAACGCGGGCGTGGTGGGCTCCAACGGCGGCGTAATGGCTTCGCGCGACGTCGTGGCCGCCGCTGACGTGGTGCTGTTCGTAGGGTGCCGCGCCGGATCGACGTCGACCGAACACTGGCGCTTCCCGAGCCGCGACGTGCCCATCCTGCACATCGACATCGATCCGATGGTGATCGGCGCCAACTATCTGACCGAAGTCGGCCTGGTGGGCGACGCCAGGCTGGCGCTGGAGGCGCTGGGCGCCGAGGTGCAGGCCCGCCTGGCGCACCGGCCCTCGGATGCGGCCGACGGCGCGGTGCTGGCAGGGCGCGCCAAGGCGGCGCGACTGGCCCAACTGGAGCCGCTGGCCAACAGCCTGGAGGCCCCCATCCGGCCCGAACGCGTGGTGCAGTCGTTGAACCGACTGCTGCCCGACGACGCGGTGGTCTGCGCCGATCCCGGCACGCCTTGCCCGTATTTCTCGGCTTATTACGATGTGTCGCGCCCCGGCCGCCACTTCATCACCAACCGGGCGCACGGCGCGCTGGGCTTTTCCATGTCGGCGGCGCTGGGCGCGTGGGTAGGCCGCCCGCAATCCAAGTGCGTGTCGGTGATGGGCGACGGCAGCTTCGGCTTCACCGTGGGCGAGCTGGAAACCATCGTGCGCCACAAGGCCCCGCTGCTGATGATCGTGTTCTCGAACTCTGTCTATGGGTGGATCAAGGCCAGCCAGAAGGCCGGCTACGACAAGCGCTACTACAGCGTGGATTTCAACCGCACCGACCATGCGCGCATCGCCGAAGCCTATGGGGTGAAGGCGTGGCGCGTCGAGGATCCGGCCAAGCTGGATGCCGCGATCAAGGCCGCCATGGAGCACGACGGCCCCGCGCTGATCGATGTGGTCGCGCAGCCGTTGCAGGATGCCGCCGCGCCCGTCAGCCAGTGGATGGGTTGATGCGGTAGCCGCGTCAGCGCCGATGGGGTCCTTTGGGGCCCCATTTTTCATTGCGGTCGCGGGGTGGGGCCCGGCGCCGGCCTTGCCGGGTTGAGCTCCCTCCTATACTGTTTCCGCTTCGGAGGGGCGGACCGAGGGGCTGTCCGTCCTGGGCGCGGAACAGAGGAGTCAGGCATGGATCTTGGGATCAGCGGCAAGACGGCACTGGTGTTTGGCGGCAGCCGGGGGATGGGCAAGGCGTGTGCCCTGCGATTGGCGCGCGAGGGCGTGGCGGTGACGATCGCGGCCCGCAATCCGCAGACGTTGGAGCAGGCCGCCGCCGAGATTTCGCGCGAGACCGGCATTGGCGTGGGCTGGGTATCGGCCGACCTGACGCTGCCGCAAGGCCGGGATGCGGCCCTTGCCGCCTGCCCGCATCCCGACATCCTGATCAACAACGCCGACGGCCCCTTGCCGGGGGACTTCCGGGACTGGTCCCGCGAAGACTGGATCGCCGCGCTGGACGCCATGATGCTGGGGCCGATCGACATGATCCGGCGGGTGGTGGATGGAATGGTCGAGCGCCGTTTCGGCCGCATCGTGAACATCGTGTCGCGTAGCGTGAAGGCGCCGCATGCCGAGCTGGGGCTGTCCAATGGCGCCCGGTCGGGCCTGGTCGGTTTCGTGGGAGGTCTGGCCCGGCAAACCGTGCGCCACAACGTCACCATCAACAATCTGCTGCCGGGCGCCTTCGCGACGGACGCGCAGACCCGGCACATCCAGGGCATGCTGGAGCAGTCGGGCAAGACCTTCGAGCAGCTCTGGGACGAGCGGGCGCGGTCGAATCCCGCCGGGCGCTACGGACAGCCCGAGGAACTGGGGGCGCTGTGCGCCTTTGTCTGCTCCGCGCACGCCGGCTACATGACCGCACAGAGCCTGCTGATCGACGGGGGCGGCTACCCGGGCACCTACTGATCGCGCCTTGCTGGACGCGGGCCGGAGTACAAGGCAAGATTGGCACCCATCGCGTCAAGGACATCCATGGATCAGACCGACATCAAGATTCTGGCGCTGCTGCAAAAAGATGCCACCTGTTCGGTCGCCGACATTGCCGAACGGGTGAACCTGTCCGTGACGCCCTGCTGGCGCCGCATCCAGAAGCTCAAGGACGACGGCGTCATTGCGCGCAATGCGATCTTGCTGGATCCGCGCGCGCTGGGGCTGAACCTGACCGTGTTCGTGTCCATCAAGACCAGCCAGCACAACGAAAAATGGACGCAGAGCCTGATCAACGCCGTCATGGCGCTGCCCAACGTGGTGGAATTCCACCGCATGGCGGGCGATATCGACTATCTGCTCAAGGTCGTGGTGGAAGACATGGCGGCCTATGACCGGTTCTACCGCCGGCTGATCGGCGCGGTGGACCTGCTGGATGTCAGCGCCAGCTTCTCGATGGAAATCATCAAAAGCACCACCGAACTGCCGTTGGGCGCGGTGTAGGCGCGGGCGCGCAATTTTTTTCCTCGGAGCAGCGCTTTGGCGGACGCAAATTTCTTTCTGCGTGTTGCAAGGGCCCCATCTCGCAATTCTTTTGCTCAGGCGGCGGCGTAGGATATCGCTCACTCCAGCCATGGAATGAACCGGGATATCAGAGGACCCTTATGTCGTTTGCAGTACCCGCCGGCTGCGCCGGACTGGCAAAGACGCGGCAGGCGCTTTCGGTGGATGACCTCCTGGCCGGCTGGAACGGCGCCGACGATCTGTGGGTGTTCGCCTATGGCTCCCTGATCTGGCATCCCGGCTTTGCGTGGCGCGAGCGCCGTCTGGCGACGGTGCGTGGTTATCACCGTTCCCTGTGCCTGTGGTCGCACGACCATCGCGGGTCTCCGGACAACCCCGGCCTGGTGTTCGGGCTGGATCGTGGCGGATGCTGCCGCGGCGTCGCGTTCCAGATTGCGGCCTGCGATGTGCCGGCGGTGTTCCAGGCGCTGTGGCGCCGTGAAATGGTCACCGGCGCCTATAGTCCCCGCTGGCTCACCTGCCACACCGAAGCCGCGCCGGTGCGCGGATTGGTATTCCTGCTGAACCGGGCGTGCCAGGAATACGCGGCCGATATCGGCGACGAACGCCTGCTGGCGTCCGTGCGCAATGCCGTCGGGCATTCCGGGCCCTGCCTGGATTACGTGATGGAAACCGAGCGCGCGCTGCGCGCGCACGGTATCGACGACTGGCGTCTGGGCGACCTGGTCCGCAAGCTGGGCCAGGTGTTCTGAGGGCTACAGCAGAAAGATCGTCGCCAGGCCCAGAAAGATGAAAAACCCCAGGGAATCGGTGGCGAAGGTAAGCAACACCGAAGACCCCATCGCCGGATCCTTGCCGAAGCGCGCCCGCACCATCGGCACCAGCACCCCGACCGATGCGCCGACCAGCATGTTGCAGATCATGGCGGCCATCATGACCAGCGCGATGGACATCGAGCGCGAGATCACCCAGGCGAACAGGGCGGCCACGACGCTGCCGCACAGTCCCACCAGCAGGGTCACGAACAGTTCGCGCTTCACCAGTTGCCATAGATTGCGCCCGGTGATCCGGCCCATGGCCAGCGCCCGGATGATGAGCGTCATGGTCTGATTGCCCGAGTTGCCGCCGATGCCCGCCACGATCGACATCAGAAACGCCAGGATGACGATCTGGCTGACCGTGCCCTCGAACCGGGAGGCCACGAACGAGGCCGTGGCGGCGGTACAGAGGTTAAAGAGCAGCCAGGGGGCGCGGTTGCGCAGCGCGGTGGTGACCGGCGCGAAGATGTCTTCCTCTTGCAGGCCGGCCCGGGACAGCGCCTGCTCTTGCGAGTCTTCGCGCATCACGTCCACCACGTCGGCGATGGTGACCCGGCCGATCAGGCGGCCCTGGTCGTCCATCACGGGGGCGGACACCAGGTCGTAGCGTTCGAAGGCGCCGGCGGCGTCGGCGTCGGAGTCCAGCGGGTTCAGCGCCAGGAAGTCCGAATTCATCACGGCGCGCACTTCGGTTTCGGGCTCGCTGACCAGCAGGCGCGATAGGGGCAGGATGCCTTGCAGCTTGTCCTGGCGGTCCACCACGAAGATCTGGTCGGTGTGGTCGGGCAGCTCGTGCAGGCGGCGCAGATAACGCAGCACGACTTCCAGGGTGACGTCCTCGCGCACGCGCACCATCTCGAAGTCCATGATCGCGCCCACGCTGTCTTCCGGATAGCCCATGGCTTCCAGCAGTTGCGCGCGTTCTTCGTCGGTCAGGCCTTTCTGTACTTCCGCCACCACGTCGGGCGGCAGGTCGGGCGCCAGGTCGGCCAGCTCGTCGGCATCCATGCTGCCGGTGGCTGCGACCAGGTCTTGGCGGTCCATCGCCTCGATCAGCGATTCCCGGACCCAGTCTTCCACTTCCAGCAGGACGTCGGCGTCGTGCTCGGGGCTGACCAGCTTCCAGATGGACTGGCGCTCGTCCTTGGGCAACGATTCCAGGATGAAGGCGATGTCGGCCGGATGCAGGCCATCCAGCAGCGTCTTGAGTTCGGCTTCGTGCTGGCGATGCACCAGGTCTTCGACCAGCGTCGCCTTGGCGTCGCCTTCTTCCTGGCGATGCACCAGGTCCGCGACCAACTGCTGGCGGCGCAGGCGTTCCTGCACTTCGGCCAGGGCGGTCTGGGCGTCTTCCGGGTCGAGGCGGCGGGGCGTCGCGGGCGGTTTCTGCGCGGCGGCGGACTGCGTCATGCGTTACGGCTCAAAGTATGGGAAGGGGGCGGCTGCGCCGCGCTTCGTCGGTGGCGACGTAGGTCAGCGTGGCCTCGGTGACCTTGACGACCTCGGCGTCCAGCCGCTGGCGTTCCGCGTAGACCTCGACCGACACCGTGATCGATGTGGTGCCGGTCTTGGCGATGGACGCGTAGAAACTGAGCAGGTCCCCCACGAATACGGGTTCTTTGAACTGGAAGGCGTTGACCGCCACGGTGGCCACGCGGCCGGCGGCGCGCCGGGCGGCGGGGATCGATCCGGCGATGTCGACCTGGGCCATGATCCAGCCGCCAAAAACGTCCCCGTGGATGTTTGCATCGGCCGGCATCGGCATGACGCGCAACACCACGTCGCGATGGGCAGGCAGAGTCGTAAACGGGGTTTTGGTACTGGAGGTCATGCGGCCGACTCCAACGCAAGGGAACCAGCCGATTATGCAGGAAAAACGAGACAGCGGCGTGCGCGCCAGCGCCCCGCCGCCATGCTCGATGGCGGCGGGGCGTGGATTAGCTGGCGAGCTTCACGATCCCGTAGCCGCCAACCAACAGCCAGGCGTACAGAATCAGGCCCAAAGCCATCACGCGCGGACCGGCCTTTCTGATTTGAGCGAAGCGGGTTTCGATACCCAGCGCGGTCATGGCCATGGTCAATGCGAAGACGTCCAGGCGGCGGACGGCGGCAATGGCGTCGGGCGGGATGATGTTGAGCGAATTGATGATGGCGAGCACCAGGAAGCCGACCGCGAACCAGGGAATGGGCAGCTTGGCGCCTTTTTCCTGGCTGCCCGCCTGGGCGGCCGCGCTGCGCAGGTACATGCCCAGCACCAGCAGAACCGGGACGAGCAGCGCCACGCGGGTCATCTTGACGATGGTGGCGACTTCCGTGGTGGCGGGGTCGATATTGCTGGCGGCGCCGACGACCTGGGCCACTTCATGGATGGTGCCGCCGATATAGATACCGAGCGCCTGGGTGTCGAAATTGAGCCAGCCTGCGTGATAAAGCACGGGGTACAGGAACATGGACAGAGTGCCGAACAGCACCACGGTGGCCACCGCCACCGCGCTCTTGTGGGGGGCGGCGCGCAATGTGGGCTCGAATGCCAGCACGGCGGCCGCGCCGCAGATCGCGCTGCCGGCCGCGGTGAGCATGGCGGTGTCGCGGTCCAGGCCCAGCACGCGCTGGCCGACCACGGTGCCGATCAGAAGGGTACCCAGCACCACCGCCACGGAGACCGCCAAACCGGGCAGGCCGACAGCAGCGATTTGCTGGATGCTGATATTCAGGCCATAGAAGGCGACGGCGATGCGCAGCAGGCGCCGCGCCGTGAAATTCACACCCACGCCCCACCCGGTGGGCATGGTGCCCCGGAGGAAATTGCCGTACAGCATGCCGCAGACGATGCCCACCACCAGCGGCGAAAAGCCCAACTGGCGGATGAAGGGCAGGTCGGCCAGTTGCATCACCGCGCCGGCCATCAGCCCCACGAACAGCACACCGTTGAGCCTGTCGCGCCAGGGCGTCGCGATGGCGGCCGGCGCCGCGGCGGCGGCGGGGCTGGCGGGGAGGGGGACGGCGGCGGTACTGGTGGAGGTGCTCATGACTGGCCCTGTGGGCATATCTAAATAACTAGGCGAAATATTAAATCTTCCAAAAATATTTGAAAAATCTTTAATTTAAATATGTAATATCGGGAATTCTTATATTTAATCGCCATGACACCGGACCAGTTGCTCACCTTTGCCTGTGTCGCCGATACCGGCAACATCAGCCGTGCGGCGCAGGTGCTGAATCTGTCTCAGCCCGCCGTTTCTGGCCAGTTGCGCATGCTGCAGGAGTGGTTTGGCGAACCCTTGTACCGCCGCAGCGGGCATGGCATTGCGCTGACCCTGGCCGGCGAGCGCCTGGCCGAGCAGGCTCGCCAGCTACGCCAGGTCTACCGCCAGGCTCAGGCGGTGCGCGAATCCTGGCGCGGGCTGGAAACGGGCGCGCTGCGCCTGGGCGCCAGCACCACCCCCGCCAGTTATCTGCTGCCGCGCCTGGTGGCGGACTTCCGCCATGCTTTCCCGGCGGTGAGCCTGCACTTGTCCGACGGCAATACGCGCGAAATCGTGGAACGCCTGCCCGCGCTGGACCTGGCGTTCATCGAGGGGGATGTGCCCGCGGGGCTGCCGGCCGATACGGCGGTGCATGCGTGGCGGCAGGACGAGGTGGTGGCAATCGTGCGCGCGGATCACGCGCTGGCGGGTAAAGAGGCGGTGACGCTGCACGATCTGGCCGCATCCGCGCTGGTCATGCGCGAACCTGGTTCAGGCGTGCGCCGGCTGGTGGAGCGCGCTTTCTCGGACGCGGGCCTGGCGCCATCGGTCGGCTTGGAACTGGCCGGCGTCGAGGGCGTGAAGCAGGCCGTGCGGGCGGGGCTGGGGGTGGGCTTTGTGTCCGTCATGTCCATGCGCCACGAGGACGGGGCCTTGGCGGCCTTGCGCCTGGCGCCCAAGCCGCTGACGCGCACCCTGAGCATCCTGGTGCCGCATGCGGACGCCGCCGCCCGCGCCGCCGAACGCTTCCTGGCCATGTGCCTGGCGGTCGGGACGGACGACGGCGGCTAGCCGGTTGATCAGGCCTTGGCCAGCCGCTTGAGCGCCAGTTGAACCCAGTAGGTGCCGCCCAGGGGCAGCAATTCGTCGTTGAAGTCGTAGCTGCCGTTGTGCAGCATGCAGGGGCCCAGTCCGTGGCCGCTGTCGCGGTGGTCGCCCGTGCCGTTGCCGATCCAGACGTAACAGCCCGGCAGTTCCTGCAGCATGAAGGCGAAGTCTTCCGCGCCCATGGTCGGCTGCACGTTGGCGTTGACGTTGGCTTCCCCCACGATGTCGCGCAGCACGTCGGCGCAGAATTCGGCTTCGCCGGGGTGGTTGATGGTGGGCGGATAGTTGCGCTGGAACTTGAAGTCCACTTCGCAATCCATGGCCGCGCAGGTGTGGCGGGAGATCTCTTCCATACGGCGTTCGATCAGGTCCAGCACATCCAGCGTGAAGGTGCGCACCGTGCCGCGCAGTTCGGCGTGGTTGGGCACGACGTTGTCGGCGCTGCCGGCGTGGATCTGCGTGATGCTGAGCACGGCCGCATCCAGCGGATTGCGGTTGCGCGTGATGATGGTCTGCAGCGATTGCGCCAGTTGCACCGCCGCCATGACCGGGTCGACGCCCAGGTTGGGCATGCCGGCGTGCGTGCCCTTGCCCTTCACGGTGATCGAGAATTCATTGCTGGACGCCATGATGGGGCCGGGCGTCAGGCCGAACTGGCCGGGCTTCATGCCGGGCCAGTTGTGCATGCCGAACACCGCTTCCATCGGGAAACGCGTGAACAGGCCGTCGTCGATCATGCGCTTGGCGCCGCCGCCGCCTTCTTCGGCGGGCTGGAAGATCACGTAGACGATGCCGGCGTAATCGCGGTGCTGCGACAGGTATTGCGCCGCGGCCAGCAGCATCGCGGTGTGGCCGTCATGGCCGCAGGCGTGCATCTTGCCGTCGTTCTTGCTGGCGTGCGCGAAGGTGTTGACCTCTTGCATGGGCAGCGCGTCCATGTCGGCGCGCAGGCCGACGGCGCGATCGCCCGGCTGGTTGCCGCGGATGATGCCGACGACGCCCGTCCCGCCCAGCCCCCGATGGATCTCGATGCCCCATTCCTCGAGCTTGGCCGCCACCACGTCGGCGGTGCGGAATTCTTCGAATGCCAGTTCGGGGTGCGCGTGGATGTCCCGGCGGATCTTGGAAATATCGTGATGCCAGGCGACGATGGGTTCAAGGAGTTTCATGGGGAACTCGGGCGGAATATAGGGAACGCAACAAGGGTATCATCAATCAAAAATCTATTTAATGGAGACAAATACCATGACGCGTCCGTGGCTTGCACATTACCCGCAAGGCGTTCCGGCGGAGATCTCCACCGAAGGCTATGCCTCGCTGACCGACCTGCTGGACCGGGCCTGCAAGCAATATGCGCCGCGCATCGCCTGCACGGCGATGGGCAGCGACATCACCTATGCCCAACTCGATGCCCATGGGCGGGCATTCGCGGCCTGGCTGCAAAGCCTGGGCCTGCCCAAAGGCGCGCGGGTGGCGCTGATGATGCCCAACGTGCCGGCCTATCTGGTTGGCATGCTGGGCACGCTGCGGGCGGGCCTGGTCGTCGTGAACGTGAATCCGCTGTACACCCCCGAAGAGCTGCAGCGGCAACTGCTGGACAGCGGCGCGTCGGTCATCGTCATCCTGGAGAATTTCGCGCATACCTTGCAGCGCGTGGCCGACCGCGGCCAGCTCAAGCATATCGTCGTGACCGGTCCCGGCGATCTGCTCGGCGGCCTGAAGGCGCCGCTGGTCAACCTGGGCGCCCGCTATATCAAGAAGATCGTTCCGGCATGGCATATCGACGGCGCGCATTCGCTGCCAAAGATACTGCACGAAGGCGCGCACCTGCCGTTCAACCCGCCATCCCTGTCGATGGATGACGTGGCGGTGCTGCAGTACACGGGCGGCACCACCGGCGTCCCCAAGGGCGCCATGCTGTCGCATCGCAACCTGGTGGCCAACGTGCTGCAAACCGAGGCGGTGGCGCAACCGGTCATCCACGACCTGGCGGACCAGCAGCTCACCATCATCAGCGCGCTGCCGCTGTACCACGTGTTCGCCATGACGGTGTGCGGCCTGTATGCCCTGCATGCGGGGATGCGCAACGTGCTCATCATCAACCCGCGCGACCAGCCTTCGCTGATCAACGCGTGGCGCAAGGTGCCCGTCAACGTGTTCCCCGGCGTCAATACGCTGTTCAACGCGCTGGCGCACAACGAGGAATTCGCCCGACTCGATTTTTCCGGCCTGCGGCTGACCCTCGGCGGCGGGATGGCGGTGCAACAGCAGGTGGCCGAACGCTGGCTGAAGATCACCGGCCGTCCCTTGATCGAAGGCTACGGACTGTCCGAGACCTCGCCCGTGGCGACGGTGAATCCCACCAACGCGACGGCGTATTCCGGTTCCATCGGCTTGCCCTTGCCGTCCACGGATGTCGCGATCCTGGACGACGCCGGCCACGAAGTGCCGCTGGGCGAGCGCGGCGAAGTCGGCATCCGCGGGCCGCAGGTCATGCTGGGCTATTGGCAGAAGCCCGATGAAACGCGGGATTCGATGACCGCCGACGGGTTTTTCCGCACGGGCGACATCGGCATCATGGACGAGCAGGGCTATACGCGCATCGTGGACCGCAAGAAGGACATGATCGCGGTGTCCGGATTCAAGGTCTATCCGAACGAGGTCGAGGCCGCCGTGGCGCAGCACCCCGGGGTGCTGGAATGCGCGGCCATCGGCGTGCCGGACGAACACTCCGGCGAAGCGGTCAAGGTGTTCGTCGTGAAGAAAGACCCGTCGCTGACCGAGGCGCAGGTGCAGGCGTGGTGCAAGGAAAAACTGACGGGCTACAAGCGTCCGCGCTTCGTGGAGTTCCGCGACGAACTGCCCAAGAGCAACGTGGGCAAGATCCTGCGCCGCGAACTGCGGCCCGATGCGCAGGTGGCCGCGCCCACGCCGCCCTGAGACGAAACGGCGAAAGGGCGCGTCAGCCCTTCTTGTCCAGGTGGGGCGCGATCATCTCGTGCAGCGCGCGTTCGATGGCGGGGTTGCCCGCCACGACGCGCCCGCCGATCGGCCAGGGGTCTTTCCCGTGCATGTCTGAACAGGCGCCGCCCGCCTCGCGCAGAATCAGGGTGCCGGCGGCAACGTCCCAGGGCGCCAGGCCCATTTCCCAATAGCCGTCGTAGCGGCCGCAAGCGGTCCAGGCCAGATCCAGCGCGGCCGCGCCCATGCGGCGCACGCCGCGCGCGCGGTTGATGGCGTCATGCAGCATGGGCATGTACTGCGCGGCAAAAGAGAAATCGCGGAAGGGAAACCCCGTGGCCAGCACGGCGTCTTCGATCGTCTGCGTGCGCGAGCAGGTGATGCGCCGCCCGTTGAGCCAGGCGCCGATTCCATACACCGCGGTGAACAGTTCTTCGCGGCACGGGTCGTAGACCACGCCGATGACCGGCGTGTCTTCCGTCAGGGTCTCGTTCGCGGATATCTGCGTACCGGCCTGCGCGATGAGGGCGATGGACACCGCGTAATGGGGGATGTCGTGTAGGAAATTGGTGGTGCCGTCCAGCGGGTCGATGTACCAGGTGGCAACGCCTTGGACCCTGCCGCCGGTTTCTTCGGCGACGATGCCGAACTTGGGCGTGCGGGTTTTCAGTTCCTGGATGATGGCGGCTTCCGCCTCTCGGTCCGCTTGAGACACAAGATCGTTGCGCGCCTTGCGGTCGATCACGAGATCGGCGCGATGGTGCGCGTAGGATTGCAGAATGGCGGCGCCTGCATGGGCTGCGGTGACGGCCGCGTCGATCGCGGCGCACAGGTCGATGGGCGAGGCCAGCGATTGGGGCTGATCGTAGGTATCCATGAAACCAGTGTAAGCCCATGTATGCGTCAAACCCGTGGCAATGGGCCTAATCCGTGGCGCCGCGTGGCGTCCATCCAACGCGAGGCCGCCCAAGGACCGATAATCCGCGCTTGTCCCAACTTTGTTTTTTCCTGGACCCCATGTCTGCGACTTACGTTCCCCTGACTCCCGCGGTGGTTGCTCACGATGCGGACGGCAGGCTCTTCAGCCCTGTATACGACGACGTGTATCACTCACCTTCAGGAGGGCTGGGGCAGGCCGAGCACGTGTTTCTGCGAGGCAACGGGCTGCCCGGGCGCTGGCGCGGACGTGGCGCGTTCACCGTTTGCGAAACGGGGTTTGGCCTGGGGCTGAACTTCCTGGCGCTGTGGAAAGCCTGGCGCGACGATCCGCAACGGCCGGCGGCCCTGCACGTCGTGTCCCTGGAGGGGCATCCATTCTCGCGCGCGGACCTGGCCGCGCTGCTGACGCGTTATGTGCCCGAGCCGCTGGCGGAACTGGCGGAGCGTCTTGCCGCGCAGTGGCCCGCGCTGCTGCCGGGCCTGCACCGGCTGGAGTTCGAGAACGGCGCGGTCACCTTGACGCTGGGTTTCGGTGACGCGCAGGTTCTGGCGCCCCGCCTGAAGGCGCGCGTGGACGCGTTTTTTCTGGACGGTTTTGCGCCCGAGCGCAATCCCCGGATGTGGGACTTGTCCCTGATGCGCGCCCTTGCCGCATTGGCTGCGCCGGGCGCCACCGTCGCTACCTGGGCATGCACCGGCGCATTGCGCCAGACCTTGCAGGAAGCCGGATTCGATGTGCGGCGCGCGCCCGGCTACGGGGGCAAATGGCATATGACGGCAGGCGTGGCGGGCGCGGAAGGCCGCAGCGCCGCGCCAGCCCCGCGCGCCGTCCAACGCCACGCGGTGGTGGTGGGGGCGGGGCTGGCGGGCGCGGGCATTGCGCAGGCGCTGGCGGGCCGCGGCTGGCGCGTCACCGTGCTGGATGCGGGCAGGGCGCATGGCGCGCCCACGCATGCGGGCCACCTGGCTGCGGCGCTGACGCCCGTCCTGGCGCGCGACGACAATGCTCGCGCGCGCCTGTCGCGGGCGGGCAGCGAGCGGGCCCTGGCGCGTTGGCAAGGCTTGCCGGGGGGCGCGGCGCCCCGGGTGTGCGGCACGGTTCAGGTGGAGCGCGACGCGGGCCGTTCGGCGGCGCTGGCCGGCACCCTGGAGGCCCTGGCCTTTCCGGCGGAATGGGTGCGCCAGGTGGACCGCGACGAAGCCAGTGCATTGGCCGGTCTGCCAGTGGCGCGCGGTGGCGCATTCTTTGCGCAGGGCATGCTGGTGCAGCCTGGCCTGCTGATCGAGGCCCTGCTGGCGACCGCCGGCGTGGCGGTGTTGCCGGGCGAGGTGGCGCGCGTCGTCCCGGCGGGGCAAGGCTGGAGCGCGCGGGACGCCTCCGGCGCCGAACTGGCGCGGGCGGATACCGTGATCCTCGCCAATGCGGCCGGCGCCCGCGGGGTGTTGTCGGATAGCGGCCTGCTTGGCCCTTTGCCCAGGGTGGCGCAGATGCATGCGCTGGCGGGGGAGGTCACGCTGGTGCCGGCGGCGGCGCTGGGGGGCGGACCCCGCTGCATCGTGGGCGGCGAAGGCTATCTGCTGCCCGACGTGGGCGCGGGTTGCGTTGTCGGCAGCACCTACGTGCACGACGCGGCCGAAGCGCGGATCGGGGTTGAAGGCCAGCGCGTCACCCTGGGCAAGGCCGCCGGGCTGCTGAGCGGCCCATTGCCGGACTTCGACGCGCTGGTTCCCGGCAGCCTGCCTGGCTGGGCGGGATGGCGCGCCGTGCTGCCCGGCCGCCTGCCGGCCGTGGGTGAATTGCCGCATGCGCCGGGACTGTGGCTGGCAGCCGGGTATGCCTCGCGCGGGCTGTCATGGTCGGCGCTGATGGGCGATCTGATCGCGGCGGACCTTTCGGGCGAACCATCGCCGCTGGAAACCGATCTGGCCCAACTTATTTCACCGCGATGAAAAAAAAATGGGCGCACACCAGAGCACCCAGACCGGGTGGCGTAGAATTGCAGGAAATGCCAGGATTTGGCGCCAATAGGCCGTAATTGGCTTCAGAGTTGGCGTTTCGGCGACTCGGCGGCGACTACGCAGCCGGGGGCTTGCCGAGGGCTTTATGCCCCTTTTATGGATGAGATTGCCGTCCAAAAGAGGGACCGAGTTTATTTCAAAGCCCAAATCCGTCAAAATAGCGTCTTTTGATGGTTTTTGGCTTAAGCCGGGGGATGCTCTGTGCCGCCCAAGTTCGACTTTGCCCATACTACCCAGCTCGATAATATCGAGCTGCTGACGTCCCGCCCCAGTCGCATCGATTTCGACGCGGGCGATGGGTTGCACCTGGTAGTCGAGGCGCATGCGCCTGGTGTTTTTCGCCTGCGCTGCGGCGAGGCGAACCACTTCAATGATGACAAGCCCGGCGCGCGTGCGCGCGCCGTGGCCGAGATGCTGCTCGCGCGCCAAGAGGCCGTGAGCGAGGCCGCCATCGCGCCCCGCGAAGGCGGGGATGGCTGGCGGATCACCCAGGGCGACGTTGCCCTCGAGATCCAGACCGGCCCCGTGCGCGTGGCGTTATACCGCAACGACGAGCGGGTGTTCGAGTCCGAGGTTTCCACGCATACGCCCGCATTCGGGCACAACGCGCTGGACCAGGCCGACGACGCCGTCTGGACGGCGGGCTTCACCCTGCAGGCCGACGAACGCGTCTTCGGCCTGGGCGAAACGCCGGGCGACCTGAACCGCCGCGAGGAATCCGTCGTGTCGGACGATCCCGAGCATCGCGCCTTGCCGCTGGCATGGAGCCCGCGCGGTTGGGGGGTTTATACCAACACGATGCGCCGAGTCGAACATTCCGTGGGCGTCGCGCCCGCGGATTCGGCCTATGTGCTGACCGTGGACGACGCCGTCCTCGATCTCTTCCTGTTCGCTGGCGAACCCGCTGAAATCCTGAACCAGTACACCGCGCTGACCGGCCGTGCCGGGCAGCCCGTGTTGTGGGCGATGGGCGCGTGGCTGCAGCAGGCCGCGGGCGAGATGCCGACGCAGACGGTGGCCCTGGTGGCGCGCATGCGCGAAAACCAGATCCCCGTGGACGCCGTGACGCTGGCGCAGCCGGCGGCTTGGGGTTTCCAGGCCGACAAGACGGTTTTTGAATGGGACGCTCAGCGCTTCCCGGACGCCAAGCAGATGCTGGCCCTGTTCCACAAGCACAACGTGCATGTCGCGGCCTCCGGTTTTCCGGGCGTGCTCAAGACCAGCCCGCTGTTCGAGGAACTGGAAGACCGCGGCTGGCTGCTGGCCAAGGACGACGGTTCCGCCCAGGTGTTCGACGGCAACGCCGCCACGTCCGGGCAGCCGTATGGCCTGCTGGACCTGACCTACCGCGACATCTACAACCTGTGGGTGGAACGCCACCGCCAGCTCGTGGAAGACGGCCTGGACGCGCCCGCTTGCGACGCGCAGATCGCCATCCCCGATGGCGTGACGGCCCGCAATGGTGAAACCGGCCCCGCGCTGCGCACCATGTATCCCTTGCTCGTGCGCCGCGCGCTGTTCGACGCGGTCGCCGGCCTGAAGGTGCCGCCGGAAGGCGTGGTGCCCAGTTCCGACCTGTTCCCGGCCGCACAGCGGCTGCCGTGGCAGGTGGGACCTCAGGCTGAAAACACCTGGGCCGGGCTGCGCCACACCTTGCGCACGTCGCTGTCGATCGGCGCCAGTGGCGTACCGGTGCAGGTGCATGGCATCGGTTCGGCCCTGGGCGACCGTTCGGGCATGACGTCCGAGCTGTACCTGCGCTGGCTGACCGTGGGCGTGTTTTCGGCCAATTTTTCCTTCCAGGGCGTGGAAGGCCTGATGCCTTGGGATTTCGGTGACGAGACCCTGGGCCAGGTCCGGACCTGGATGCAGTGGCGCTATCGCCTGGTGCCCTATGTACTGGGCGCCATCGAGGACTCGGCGCGTACCGGCTTGCCGGTGCAGCGTTCCATGGCCCTGTCGTTCCCGAACGATCCGCACGCCCATGAATGGGACCTGCAATACCTGCTGGGCCCGGCCCTGCTGGTGGCGCCGGTGACCGAGCCCGGCAATCAGGTGCGCGTGTACCTGCCCAAGGGCGAGGCCTGGTGGGACTTGAACACGGGGCATCGCTACGAAGGCGGCACCACCTGGACAATCGACTGCGAACTGGGCCAGTTCCCGGTTTTCGGCCGCGAAGGGCACATGCTCTGTCTGGGACCCGCCGCGCAGCATACGGGCGAGTTCAACTCGGCCCGTATCCTGGACGAGGTCTGGATGTTCGGCATGCCTGTGCATAACCCGGTCGTCATGCGCAACAAGATCCGCGTGATGCAGATGCAGGGTTCGAGCTACATCAAGGGTCTGGAAGGGCTGCGGATTTCGCCGTCCGAAGGACTGGAAGTCAAGCGTCGCGGAGCGGAAGTCCGCATCTCCCGCGCGCGCTGAACCCGGCAGGGCCGCTTGCCGGCCGCTGTCGCGAAAAGGGCGGTCAGGAAGGCTCTCCTTCCAGGCCGCCCTTTGTGTCTTCTGCCTGAATGCGGATTGCGCGACGCGTCGCGCGATGTGCCGCGCCGCCCGCGATGTTTTATATTACTTGTAGTTATTAAAAATGAAAGAAACAGTCGTTCTCTTTAGAAGAGAAAAGATACAAAATCGCTTGCCATGATTCACATCGAGAACCTATCCAAGACCTATGCCACGCCGCATGGAGAATTCCAGGCGCTGCGAGGCATCAACCTGCATATCGAGCAGGGCGAGGTCTTCGGCATCATCGGCCCCAGCGGGGCCGGTAAAAGCACGCTGGTCCAGTGCATCAACCTGCTGGAACGCCCGAACGAAGGCACGATCGCCATTGGCGGCCAGGCCTTGACCGGCCTGAACGAAGCGCAGTTGCGCGGCCAGCGCCGCCGCATCGGCATGGTGTTCCAGGGCTTCAACCTGTTGTCGCGCCGCACCGTGTACGGCAATGTCGCCTTGCCGCTGGAAATAGCGGGCGTGTCGAAAGCCGAGATTCCGGCGCGCGTGGAGCGCCTGCTTGCGCTGGTGGGCCTGGAACACCTGCGCGACCGCTATCCCAGCCAGATCAGCGGCGGCCAGAAGCAGCGCGTGGGCATCGCCCGCGCCCTGGCCAACAAGCCGGACGTCCTGCTCAGCGACGAAGCCACCTCCGCGCTGGACCCGGAAACCACCCACAACATCCTGGCCTTGCTGCGAGACATCAATCGCAAGACCGGCGTGACCGTGGTCATGATCACCCACCAGATGGAAGTCGTGCGCGAAGTCTGCGACCGCGTCGCCGTGCTGTCGCAGGGCGAAGTGGTTGAAATCGGCAGCACCCGCGAGGTGTTCGCCCAACCGCGCCACGAAGTGACGCGCGGCATGGTGTCGGCGGCCACCGCATCCGACCTCACCGACGCCACGCTGGCCGCCGTGAAGGCGCGCATCGAAACGCTGGCCGCCGCCAAGCCCGGCCAGGCCGTGCGCCTGCTGCGCCTGTCGTTGACCGGCACGGACGCGTCGGGGGCATTCCTGTCCGACCTGTCCAGGCAGTTTTCCCTGGACGTGGGCCTGGTGCAGGCCCGCGTCGAAGACATCCAGGGCGTGGCCGTGGGCACGATGTTCGTGCTGGCACAAGGCGCGCCCGCCGCGGTCAAGGACGCAATTGCCGCCCTGGCCGCCCGTGACATTACCGTTGAAGAAATAGCTCATGAGTCCGCAACTGATCGATCTGCTTATTACGTCGCTGCTTGACACCCTGCTGATGGTGGGTGTGGCCAGCGCCATCGCGGTGGTCATCGGCATTCCGCTCGGCGTGACGCTGACGGTGACGGCGCGCGGCGCCATGCTCGAGAACCAGCCCGTGAATCACGTGCTGGGCGCGGTGATCAACGCCACCCGTTCGGTGCCCTTCGTGATCCTGATGGTCGCGATCATTCCGTTCACGCGCCTGGTCGCGCAGACCTCCATCGGCACCACCGCCGCCATCGTGCCCTTGTCGGTCGCGGCGATTCCCTTCATGGCGCGCATCGCTGAAAACGCCATGCGCGAGGTGGATCCCGGATTGATCACCGCCGCGCGCGCCATGGGCGCATCGCCGATGCAGATCATCATGAAGGTGCTGCTGCCCGAAGCCTTGCCGGGCCTGATCGCCGCCACCATCGTCACCGTCGTCAGCCTGATCGGCTATTCGGCCATGGCTGGCGCCATCGGCGGCGGCGGACTGGGCGACCTGGCCATCCGCTACGGCTACCAGCGTTTCCAATCAGACGTCATGGCCGCGGTCGTGATCGTGCTGATCGTATTGGTCCAGGCGATCCAGAGCCTTGGCGACCGCTTCGTGCGCCGCATGTCGCATCGCTGATTTCTCTGGCGCAGGTTTTTTCTCTTCCTACTTCCGTAATTCGGGATATCGCATCATGAGCATCAAGGTTTTGAAGTCGCTGGCCGCGTTCGCCCTGGGCGCCGCCGTATTCGCCCAGCCCGCGCTGGCTCAGGACAAGCCGTTGAAGATCGGCGTCACCGCCGGCCCGCACGCCCAGATCTTTGACGTGGTCAAGGCTGAAGCCGCCAAGCAGGGCCTGAACATCCAGGTCATCGAATTCACGGATTACGTGCAGCCCAACGTGGCGCTGGCCTCGGGCGACCTGGACGTCAACAGCTACCAGCACCAGCCTTACCTGGACAACGCCAATGCCGACCGCGGCTACAAGCTGGTCAGCATCGCCAAGACCGTGATCTTCCCGATCGGCATCTACAGCAAGAAGATCAAGTCCCTGTCGGAGCTGAAGGAAGGCGCCCGCATCGCGCTGCCGAACGATCCGACCAACGGCGGCCGCGCACTGCTGCTGCTGCAGGCCAATGGCCTGATCAAGCTGCGTCCGGAAGCCGGCCTGAAGGCCACGCCGATCGACGTGATCGAGAACCCGAAGAAGCTGCGCTTCATCGAGCTGGACGCCGCCCAATTGCCGCGTTCGCTGGACGACACCGACGCGTCGGCCGTGAACACCAACTTCGCGCTGGAAGCCGGCCTGAATCCCGCCAAGGACGCCATCGCTCAGGAATCGCCGGATTCGCCGTATGCCAACGTGCTGGTCGTGCGCGAAAAGGACAAGGACCGTCCCGAGTTCGCCAAGCTGATCGCCGTTTATCACAGCCCGGCCGTCAAGCAGTTCATCGAGACCAAGTACAAGGGCGCCGTGGTCGCTGCCTGGTAAGTCCAGGTTCCACCGCCCCCCGAACGGCCGCCTTCGAGCGGCCGTTTTCATTGGGACGGGCGAAGGCAATGGTGTGAAAGCGAACCCAAGTTTTTGACAAAGCCAGGGAAATCCGCCATAATTTCTGGCTTCGGTCGGGTTGTTAGCTCAGTCGGTAGAGCA
>RCUP01000218.1_pt1 | contig 52255 bp, 46 predicted proteins | sample 2166341 | NCBI WGS metagenome assembly RCUP01 (sample SAMN09932325, study PRJNA488358) | compost metagenome | isolation source: compost soil in succinonitrile-enriched | place: Germany: Experimental Botanical Garden | reverse complement strand
CGGTGCATGTGGCATGGCTCGTGTCGAGCCTCGAGAACATGTGCTGCTACCTGGAATGGCTGAAGGTCTCGCACGGCGCGATCTCGCCCACGAACGTCCTCGTCTGCCCCGAGCGGCACTCGATCGTCCTCGTCGGCGGCTGGGGTTTTGCGGCCCGCTTCGGCGAAGCGCCGCTGGCGGTTCCCGAGCGGACGCTGTCGAAGATGCCTCTGCTCGGGCTCGACGGAGCCAAGGCCGATCCGAGGACTGATCTCCACCTTGTTCGGGCGACCGCGCAGGATGCGCTGGGCACGCCGGGAGGCGGGGGACTGATGAGGGACAAGGGCGTGCCGGAACCGGTCGCCCGATGGCTGCTGCTGCCTCCCAAGGCTGGCGCGGCGGCCGACTACGAATCCTGGGGCAGGTGCCTCACGGAAGCATGGGGCAAGCGGCAGTTCGTCAAGATGGATGCCGACCCCCGCAAGATCTACGCCAACTAAGAAAGGATTTCACCATGGGTGGCGATGCAAGATGGGACGCAGGTAGCTGGAAGAGCTATGCAGACACTCACGTCGCGGGCAAGACCGCAGACAAGATCTTCACTTCGCGCAAGCTGCTGGATCCTTACAATCCGGCGCTGATCGACCGCCGCGAATCGAGGGACTCGGACATCAATCCGAACTCGACGAGCGTCAGCCTCTTCCTCGACGTGACCGGGTCGATGGGCATGCTGGCCGAGAAGATGATGCGCGACGGCCTCAACACGACCGCAACCGAACTCATCAAGCGCGCTCCGGTCAGCGATCCGCACATCATGCTCGGCGCGGTCGGCGACGCGGAATGCGACAGGGCGCCGCTGCAGCTCACCCAGTGGGAATCGAGCACGGTTCTCGCGGAGCAGACGAAGGAGCTGTACATCGAGGGCGGCGGTGGCGGCAATGCCGGCGAATCCTACATGCTTCCCCACGTCTTCCACGCCTTCAAGACCGAGACGGACTGCTGGGCGAAGCGCCGCAAGAAGGGCTACCTGATCACCATTGGCGACGAGCCGACACTCGACGGTGTGACGCGCTCGCAGGCCAAGGAATTCCTCGGCATCGACCTGCAGCAGGATCTGACCGCCGCCGAGTGCATCGCGCTCGCCTCGGAACGCTACGAGATCCTGCATGTCGTCGTCGCGCAGGGCAACGGCTGCTCGGGCCACAGGCGCGACCGCGTGATCTCGCAGTGGAACAGCCTGCTTCCGCAGCGTGTCCTGATCCTCGAGGATCACACCAAGCTTGCGGAAACCATCGTCTCGGCGATCCAGGTCATCGAGGGCGCCAGCAAGTCGGCGGTCTCGGCAAGCTGGACCGACAAGTCGACGGCGCTCGTGGTCGCCAACGCGGTCAGCTCGCTCGCCGAGCGCGGAACAGCGACCGGAATCCGGAGAATCGGCCGCTGAGGCCGACCTCCAATCCTTGAACAGACGGGAGACATGGCGATGAAGACGGCACATGCGGTGATCGGATCAGGCTACGGCGACGAGGGTAAAGGACTCATGACGGACTATCTCGCATACCGCGAGGCGGTTCCCGTGGTCGTCCGCACCAACGGAGGCGCGCAGGCCGGGCACAGCGTCCAGACGCCGGATGGCCGCCGCCATGTCTTTCATCACATCGCGTCCGGGGCGCTTGCAGGTGCCCCGACGCATCTGTCGCAGTTCTTCGTGTCTCACCCGCTCTTCTTCATGCGGGAGCGGAAGACCATTCTCGATCTCGGCGGGAATGCCGCCGTCAGCATCGATCCCCGCAGCATCGTCACGACCCCGTATGACATGATGATCAACCAGGTCATGGAGAATGCGCGCGGCGGTGCGCGGCACGGGAGCTGCGGCATGGGCTTCGGCGAGGCGATCGAGCGGAGCCTCAATGAGGAATTCGCCCTGACTGTCGGGGACTTCGAGAAGGGTGCCGACCACGTCCGCGACACGCTTGACAGGATTCGCGGCGAATGGGTTGCGGAGCGCCTCCGCCGTCTCGGGATCGACGCCCTGCCGCAGCTCGAAGCGGAGTTGCTCGCCAGCGCCGATCTCGTTGAACGGTTCATCGGGGACTGTGCATCGTTCTGGAATGCCATCTCCGTCCGGAGCGACGCGACGCTCGGCGACGGTGTTCTGTTCGAAGGAGCGCAGGGTCTGCTGCTCGATCAGGACTATGGAGCCTTCCCGCACGTCACCCGCTCCAACACCGGACTGAAGAACATGACCGCGGTCGCCCGCGAAGCCGGCATCGGCCACATCGACGTGACCTACATGACGCGCGCCTACGCCACCCGTCATGGAGCTGGCCCGTTCGCGCACGAGGATGCGTCGACGCCGTGGCTTTCGATGGTCGACCCCACCAACCAGCCCAACGACTGGCAGGGCACCATCCGGACGGCTCCGCTCGACATCGATGCGGTGTCGGCGGCGATCCGGCATGATCTCTGCCATGCCGGGGACGGTGTGGAGGTCTCCGCCTCGATCGGTATCTCCTGCGTCGACCAGGTGGGCGAACGCATGCAGGTGGGCGTCGGTGGGAAGCTGGTCGACATCGACAGCGCCCGGCTGGCGGACGTGGTCACAGCAGCCTCTGGCGTTGAAGTTTCGAGGCTCTCCTTCGGCCCGACCAGAGCCGATGTCATCGATCTCGAGGGGGCAGTGGCCAGCGCCGCCTAGGCCGGACTACGCTCCGCGGGAGTCACGGCTACCCGTTCAGTTGGCAGCCGTGACACGAGGGACATGATCGAAGGCCTCGGCATTTCGCTGCCAAAGTCTTCGCCCTGCATCCTTACGTAGGGGTCTCCCATTTCGCTCTCCGCCTCGATGGTCTTCAAGACGCGGCCGAGCGTCCTGCGCGCCTTTGTAGACATGAACTGCGGGAGATCGATCGCATAGCCTTCGAGCAACGTGATGCGTATCCAGCCCCTCCACAGCAGCTCGCTCGTGCTGGTGCCCGCGCGTCTGTTGAAGGCATCGTGGTCGTCATCGAAAGTCATCTCGAGGGGAGTGCCCTTCGACGTGATGTAGTAGCCCGTCACGCGTTCGCCCCGGGAGGACGGTGGCGCAGGCAGAACCCATCCCGGCAGGTATTCGCCATTGACGAGCGGGTTGAGCTCAGCTCCGCAGTCGAGACAGTGGAACGGCTCGATCTGGACCATTCCCACGCCGACATCGCAGAATTCCGCCCTGGCATGGCCGCCGCAAAGTCCGCATTCCTCAATGGGAACCTGCTCTCCATATGTGTACCCGCTCATGCTCTGTCCCCGACATATGCGCGCAGGTCGTCAGGCAGGCGGGATGGCGGACAGACCTCGGCCCCGGCGACGAATTTCCCGTTGATGAGCATGGCGTAGCCGATCTGGCCATCACCCTCGATGCTGACGATCGCATGACGGTCGGAAGAGATCCATTCGAAGCAGATCTCGCCCTCGTCGGCCCATTCGTTCGGCTGCCATGTCAGGGAGGCGAGATGCACGCGGAACTCTGCGGCTTCGGCTTCAATCCGCGACACGCTGGAGGTCGCCGTTCTGCATGCGGAATTTCTCACCGACGGGAGCGTCGGGATCCACGCTCGAGATCAGGGTGAAGGTTCTGCCTTCGAGCTTCGGGGCCGCACGCCTGCGCATCTCCGCCACCCCCTCCGGGGTTACGTCGGCATCGTAGTCTGGCTTCTTCCTGTCGATGTGGTGGCTGTTCGCGACGTCCATCGTCGGCGGTCTCCTGGCTGCTGCGGACGATGGCGCAGCTTCAGATCCTGATTGGTCCCGGCCCTGCCATCGATCCCTCCGTATTGGAATTCGCACCGACTATCGGCCTCTGATCGTGCATCGTCAAGGATTGCGTATAGGATTCAGTCCTGTCCTGCGACGAATCCTTCAAACTCCGTTGACATGCCCCAATATCTCGCGAACCCTTCTTCGCAAAGGAGAGTTTCAATGAACGAAGAGATCAGTGCCAGCCTGGCCAGCCGCGAGGACGGTGACATTCCTGCCACTTGGAAGCTCTTTGCCGTTGTCGCACTGTGTTCGGTCGTTGGGGCATTCCTCTTCTCGCCGACCCGCGGACAGATCGATGAGGGCATCAGGGATGGAACCCACTGGCTCCAGACCTCGCCGAGGTACGCCGACTGCGGCGGCAATGCGGGCAAATCCTGCAGCTTCGGCGACTTCTCCGTCGACCGTTATGGCTCCGGCCAGGACACCGTGTTCATTCTTTCCAAGGAGGGGCGCAACGTCGCAAGCGTCTTCGGAGGCGCTCTCTATCTGTATTCCGGCCTCAACGACGCCGAGCGGACAAGGATTCGAACCGAGTTCGCAAAAGTCGTTGCCCACTGAACCCCATGCTTAGCAAAGGATATTTTCATGCGTTCGATTGAAACGATTGACGAGACCGGACCTCTTCCGAAAAAGGGAGGTGTCTCGCTTCTTGAACTTCTATTGGTGACTGGGATCATGTCCGTGACGGTCGGCGGCGTCGCCAAGTACTATGGCGACCGCAACGACGAACTGCTGGCCGTCGGCACCGAAAGGCTGGTCGCGACGCTCCGCGACACACCGATGAATGAAGCCTGCCCGGAGCAGGCCCTTGGCGCCGTCCCAAACTGCCGGATGTTCGGCGACTACCGGGTGCGCCAGACGCACGATGATAGCTGGATCATCTCCAGGCGGGACGGCGACGGCGGCACTTCGGACGTGGAGCTCGTTCTCGTAAGCGGGAGCAAGCTTTACCCGAGCGAGATGGGAGCGCGGCAGATGATGTCCGCCCGGTTCGAAGCCATCAAGGGCGTGGTTGGCAAATCGGCCGCCGAGATCGCCGCGGAAAAGGGCTGAGTTCCCGGTCGGTCGGATTGCCGCTTTCGGGCGGTTCGGCCGACGACTATCATGAACTCAGTCAGCGCGGAGGAACGCGATGGAAATCGACGGACTCAAGACAGTGGTGAAGCATCGCCAGCCGCACAGCGTCCTGACGCATTTCCTGCCGGTGACAGGCGGAGCCCGGATACTCTCTCTGGAGACGCTTTCGACAGGCAAGGCGCTCCTCGAACTTCGCGAGGGCGAAGACATCCCCAATGACGGCCCCGCCGAAAGGCTATTCATCGACTTCTCCAACGACCAGTCGATGATAGAGCGCATGGTGCGAGCCATGGCCGTGTTCCATTTCCGTCTCGATGAGGCGGAGACCAACCTCACCGACATCGATGCGGATCTTCTGTCGCGCGGCTTCGAGCTGGGGTTCAGGGACGGCGGAGAGCCTTGCTGGATCAGGCTTCATTCATCGATGAACGTCGTCATCCGGAACGCCGAAGAGGATGCGCTTCCGACCCGGAGGGACGAGCGGATATCCATGCTATGCATCATTCCTGGTCGCAATCAGATCCGCTTCATGTGCGAGAACCTCGAGACGGCTTTCAAGGTTCTTGAGAAGGGCCGGCCGTTCAAGACCAAGGTCGACAGCGACGAGGCCGAGATGGTCACGATGGACGTCGTGGACTCGGAGACCGTCGTCTACCACTGACGTTCTGATCAAGGCGGGCAAATGGGCATGCAGGTGCCGCAGCGACCTGCATGCCTTCCATGAAGCTACCCCTTCAGGGTCTTTATTTCAGCGGGCCCGCGAGCCAACCGAAGCGTCCTCCTTTGCGACGAGCCTAAGCCCTGAAAAGAACCGTACGGAGAACTCGGCGAAGGCGCGGCCTTCCTTCGCCGCGCGATAGATGTCACGCAAGGCTCGCATCCCGTCAAGTTCGGTCGCGGCAACCATGAACTCGAATTTGTCATCGAGCGCGGTCCATGCTGCATGGAAGGGGCCCTCGACTTCCGTTTTCATGTAGTATTCGACTGCCGCCAGCGATGTCCTCGTATCGAGCGCCAGCACGGTCACTGGGATCCTGTGGCCTTCGCTGTCGAGGATGCCTTTTTCATGGAGCTGGAGAATGTCGAGACACTCGGAAAGATCAACCATGCCAGGCAGCCGCCCATGTTCGACGAAGCCATCCGCTTCGAATTCGGCAGCCAACTGGCCATCCTTCCGTTCGAGATGGGTTCTAGTGGAGACTTTCATCCGTTGTACCCTTTCGCAGTCATGATCGCAGCCGCCGCGTGGGCTGGAGTGTCGAAGCGTCCCAGTCGTACTGGGCATCGCGGTTCAGCGCCCAGGGGTGTGTGACCCAGACCGCGGTCGGCATACCATCCTGGGCCGCTTCCCTTCAGCTCGTTCGTCCCGTCACTCCACCGGATCCTAGCGGATCGGCGATCATCCGCGGGCTTGAACTCACCGTCTTTGAATATCCACCCTGGAGGAGCAGTCGGAACTTCAGGCGGTGGCATTGGAAGGGGCCTGCGTGCAGTTGTCCTGTTGACGTCAACATGGCCGGGCAACTCCAATGGAGCGACGGCGTAGGTGGAAGGATCAAGCCCCTCGAACCTCTTTTCCATGACAGGGAGTCCCCGGTCGTCGAAGGTCAGGTCCGGTTCGAGCTTCAGCATGCCCGCCAGAGCATCCGGCTCATACCCAGCCTGTCTGAGAATTTCGACGCAGCTCTTGCCGTGGTATGCGTCCGGCATTGGAAGCGTGAACAGCGCGGCCAATTCGTCCGCCTCGGCAACAGTGGGATAACTTTGCTCCGGGTCGGAGATTTCCGCCCTGTTGGCCTCTATGACATTTCCAAGGGCTGCTATGTCTATCATGGACATCCTCGACATCATCACCGGGCCGATCCTGTCAAGAACCGCGTAGCTGAAGTTTTCGTCGTACAACAGGTCGGGGTCTATTCCGTATGTTTGGCCGAAGGCGCTGCAGATCAGATACACGAATGTGTCCGGCCACCAGGATGCCAGCCTGCTAAAATGGTTGCCGGGCTTGCCAATTTTGATGGCTTGATGGAATGCGTTCCAGGTTCCAGGGAAACCATCGAAGCTTCTGGTTGCGTCCATGCCATTGGAAGCGAGGCTCGACACGTCTTCTGCGCTGCGAATGAGATACTTCATTTCCGTCTTTGAACGCGGGATGGCCTCCGGCCCGAGATGAGCCAATGCTTCGAGGGCTTCGATGGAAAAGACATCGTTCCCGTCCGATGTGATTGCATAGTCCCTGAGGCCTTCCGCAACGCGTTTGGCTTTGGCGAGGGCCTCTCCCGAAGGAAGATTTCCACGGGTCAGTATAGCCATCAACGCGATGTCCGGATCGCTGCCTTCAATCCACTTCGAGCTGCCGATTTGCTCATTTTCCTTGGGCAATTTCAAGGACCAGAAACAATGATCCGCAAGCGAAGGATACCGATGGAGAAAAGCGCGAACACGATCTGATGCCACCGCTCTTTCATATCTACCTTCACGGATGGCACCCAAACACCTCATTGCCCGCATGGAGGGGAGATGGAGCCGTGAAAGCACTTCGCTGATGATCCTCGCTCCCTCAGACATTTCCGGGAGGACGGAGACATCGGCATGATTGTCGAGAAAGTCCCAATCGTCCCTCGTTCCGCTCCTGCGCGCTGTGATCCTCTGGTCAACAGCCTTCTGGAAGGCGATATCGTCATTTTCTCGCAGAATGGCCGCGCTTCCGTCATACGAGACACCGAAGAGCATGGTGCCACCGTTCCGCATGCGGGTGTCTCGGAACGAAGGGTCTTGAGGAAGGGCGCGCCCCTCAAAATGAGCCCTAAAGCCGAGCCAGGTCCCATGCCTTTCAGGCACGACCTCGACCGCTTCTGCGGCTAGGCGCACTGCAACGCCGTCCAGATACGACGCAACCGCAGCGTCGGTAATCCATAGTTCCTCTCGCCCAAGCCGCTGCAGGCCACCTGACGAAGTCGGGCCGATCTTCCGGACGACAGCAGCGGCAATCTCGCTATCGATCCCATAGTCGACGAGCGTCCGGACATGATGGGTGAACCTGGCTTCGGCAACAGTTTCCCCGGCCTCGCGATCATCTTGTGACGGAGGGTGCTTTCCGAGATTTGCGAGTAGATCGCTCCAATTTCGATAGTGGTAGAATCTGGCTGAAAGCCTGAGCGAGTCTGAATGCGAAATCCCATGGCCGTACTTGGCCAATTCGGTTCCAATCGCTCTTGCGACGGACTTCGGGCGGGAATCGTTCTTGAAATAGTGGCGCATGCGCAGCTCCCAACTGGAACGGACGTACCCCATTAGGTCCTGGTTGGGTGCGACTGAATCAGGCTATGGCCTTCATTGTCGACAGGCTGCCTGCGCGGCTTCGCGTGCGTTACGCACGATGGGGAACGGAATCGCCTGTGATCCACTGCGCAAGGGGATAACAGAATAATCCCCGGTTGGGAAGTCGCTTGCAGTCCTCTCGCAGGATTTGCATTCCAACCGGGGGCAAGTACAGCGCATCCCCGCCGCTAGTTGGACGCTTGCGGAAGGCTCCGGTCGTTTGCCGGATGTTGCACCCTTCCACGGTGGAACCGCTCGTCCAGCCAGGCAAAGCGCATGTCGAAGGCATCCTGATCATATGGGATCGACTGATCCGGATCCGACAGCCATAGCCTCGATGTGCCGAAAGCGTCGAATGCGTTCGCCACGGCGGAACTCTGCCGGGCCTTGTTCAGGAACCGTACGGCGCGGCGACGGAGCGTTTTCGAGTCCCCGGCATAATCCGCGAAGGCCGATGGACTGTCTCCGTAATGGCGTTCCAGAAACGTCCTTATCTCACGCTTCTCGCTGTCTTTTCCCGAACGCAGGAAATAGTCGAGGAAGGCAGGATGGGTGCCGTAGAACCAACTCACGGGATCTTCCAAGCCCTGAAACGCGGTCAAATTGTACCAGGTGGAGAATTTGGCTGAGTCGAAAACCGCCAGTGAGGCGATGAGATCGACATTCAGTCTGAGAAGGTGTTCCAGCACTCGCTTCGCCGTCTCTCTCCCGTCCCTTCCGATGGCCTCATCGGCGTAGGCACCCATCCCCACTAGCGCAGCGGCCCATGCGCCAATGTCATCCTGATTGGAGTGGCATATTCGTTCGATCTCTTTTGCAGAGCCTTCCCGGTCCCTGCAGTTCCAGACGTAGTCCTGCTCAAACCACGGTGCTCGGAAAGCAAGTCCGCCGCCGCTGTGCAGGATTACGTGTTCAGCCAAACCGTCCGTTTGCAATGGGTGGCGGTAGAAGAAGCCCGCGTCGAACGAGAACATGCGGTGGAAGTGGACCTTGCCGACTGATGCGATGCCGAGAGCCGCTCTGTCCAGAGCACGATTGAGGTCGCCAGTCCGAATGGTCTGCAGCAGCCATTCCGAACTCGGGGAGGCGGCCGGTCGCTCCAGGATCCGCGAGCAAGTCGGCTTGATGTCATCGATGATGGATGTCGCCGCAGGGAAGCCGATCTGCAGCGCCTCTTCCAGAGCGCGAACCTGGTAATTAAGTCGCGCAGCTACATCTTCGGGCGGCATTTGGAGGTCGGACGGCGATGGCGGTGCAGTCCCCACCATGGCGCAGAGCTGGTTCCAGTCCCTGTAGCCGTAGATTCTGGCTGCCACCTCCAGTGAATGCCTGAGGGGAACCCCGATCCCCATTCGGGCGAGTGCCTCACGGAGTTTCGATGCGATTGATTTCGGACGCGACGTGTTGGCGAAGAAAATGCGCATGTTCGTTCTCCATATCCGGATGGAGCCCGCGCGATCCATGGAAAAACGGTGGAAGGACTCTTAAGAGGATTCTCAAAGAGTGGTCTTGCCGGGGCCTGCCAGCGGGTGCCGGCTTGGTCTTTAGACGGGCTACTGGGTCGGCCCTGAACCCGGCACGAGAATATCGAGTACCTCCCCAGAGTCAACAGATGTCATGGATCACTGCTCCGTCGCCTTAGGGATAAGGGGCGGAACCAGTAACGGATCCGCCCCTGCGTCTTTTATGGCTTCGTCGTGTCGAGATGCGTCTGGTTGAGCGGCCATCCGGGCTTCCAGTTCAGCGAGACCCAGTTCACTCCGTCGTTCGATGCCTCGATCTCGGCATTGACGAACTGCGTGTAGGTGGCGTTCCACTGCGCGTATGTGTCCGCCACGATGCGCTTGACGGCGACGGGCTGGCTGAAGCGGTAGGCCTTCCAGAAGCCTTCGGCATCCCTCTGGACGTGCAGCCAGTCGTAGACCTTCGACACCGAGTAGACGTTGGTGTACGGCCCTCCGGTCTGAGGCGGCGCCGGATTGGCCACTAGCAGCGAGTTCAGCGAGGTTCCGTTGGTGTCGTAGAAGGTCGTGATGCCGAACCCGCCGAGAATGTAGGTGCTGTTGATCGCATAGCCCACCGCCGTTCTGTCGATCATGCGGTAGTAGATGTACCCATCGACCTTCACCAGCAGGATCGGAACCACCGTGCTCTTCGTCAGGCCGTCGCCGGGGTCGGTGACGGAAACCGTGAGGTTGACGGTATCGCCGTCGTTGCCGCTCACAGGGCCGCTGACCGTGCCCGTGCTTGCATCGAACGTCCAGCCGCTCGGCAGTCCCTGCACCGAGTAGATGCCCTTTCCGTCTCCGGCGTGGACTGCGGTCGTATTGCCCCACAGTGCTGTGACGCTGGTGATCTTCAGGTTCGAGAGGGTGCCGCCGATCGTTACCTTCACCGGATTGGCCACGGGCTGGATGATCAGCGGATCGCGGACGTACATGTCGCGGGTGAACGCGAGCTGGCGGCCGAATTCGTCGGTGACGGTCGTGTATGCCTGATACCATCCCAGGGGCAGGGTGCTGATGCTTCCGACTGGGACGACCGATCCGGCGGCATTGATTGAATAGTAGTTCGGAATGCTTGCCGACATGGTGAAGGTGAGCGTTCCGACGGCATTGGAGAACACCGGAGCGGGCGAGTTGATGACCGTGTCGTCCCGGCGGATGTTGATTGGCCCGGTCTGACCAGCGGCGAGTGCCAATGCTGCTTCGGGTGCGACGCCGATCCAGAACGGCTGGGTGGAATCGGAGGCGCCGCTCGCGGAAGTGACCGTGATCACGAAGTCCTTGATGACGAATGCCGTGGTCGGTGTTCCGGAAATCCGGCCGCTGGTCGGGTCGAAGAACAGGCCGTACTGCGACAAGTCATGGCTCGCCGAGTAGACGGTTCCGTTGTAGTTCCACGGCCTGCCCTTCACGTCATCGACGACTGTCGGAACCAGTGCCGTTGCCTGCGTCCCAACCTTGCCGAGGATGGTCTTTCCGAGGTCTGAGATGATCGGGTTCGCATTGATGACCGAGATCACGATCGCGAAGGTGTTGGATACCTGCGTGTCGGTCTGTGCCGCGCCTCCGGACTGGAAGGTGTCCGTCGCTTTGATCTGCAGTCCGGAGTATGTTCCGGCTGCGGCGGCGACGTTCTGGCTGGTGATGGCTCCCGTCGAGGGATCCACGTCGAAGCCATCGGGCCACGCGGAGGGGTTGGCCTTCTCATAGGCCACCGTTCCGAGCTTGTAGTCGGTCAGGACGGTCCGGTTCACGGCATCGCCCTGGGTCGCGAGCACCTGCTGGGGCACCGTGACCTTGAGGTTCGGAATGACGCTGATCTTCAACGGCTTGCTTGTCACTCGGCTCGTTGCGTCGGTGACGTAGACGTTCACGGTGTAGTCGGCGACAGAGGTGAAGGTTCCGCTGAGGAGGCCGCTGCCGCTGTTCAGCGAGAGCTGCGATCCGAGCGAGTCCGTCAGGTCGTATGAGTAGAACCGCAGTGCGCCGAAGTAGTTGTCGGCGACGGGCTGCAGCGATGCCGGATAGCCTGCCTTCGTCTTCAGGTCGGCCAGCGTCAGGCCGATCGGCTCCGACGAGAGGAAGACGCGGAAGGATACGGGCAGGCTCGCGGTGCGTCCGAGGAAGTCGGTGGCGCTGACCGTGATGCCCGAATAGGTGCCGAGCTGGGCGAGCGTTCCGGTGAACTTTCCGGAGAAGTACGCGCCAGTCGCGTCGGTCTTGTAGGTGATGCCGGGCGGCAGAGTGCCCGAGACGGTGAACGTCGAGGCTGCACCGTAGGCTGCGTAGACCGGTGTGACACTCATCAGGCCGTTGCCGCTCGGAACCACGATGCCCTTCGGATTTTCCGAGGACTTCAGAACAAGCGCCGATGCCGGAGCGACCGTTATCGTGATCGAGGCGGAGCGAGCGGTGTTGTTCGCGATCCTGTCCGAGGAATCCTGCGCGTAGGCGTTCTTGTGGTCGTCGGTTGCAACGAGGGTGAACGAGAAGGAACCAGCCTGCGAAGGCACGCCCTTCAGCGTCGCCGTCCTCGTGTCGAAGACGATCGCGTCGCGAGGAAGATCGGCCGGGTTCGAAGACTTTCTGCTGTCCCATTCGTAGTGGGGAACGCCGTTGTCATAGATCACGCGGACCAGAATTCCCGGAACCTGACCGTCGAGGTCGAATGTGATGTCACCGATCCTGTTCGTGATGGATGGAGCAAGGCTGACATTGACCGGGTCGCCCTCCTCGGCGGAATACTGGCGCGCCGCGATGGACCGAACCGCTTCCGGCACCGAGACGTAAAGCGGGGCCTTCACGTCGAACGTGATCTGAATTTTCTGGCTTCCGAGTGTCCGGCCATCGGCATCGAGAGCGTCGATCAGCACGCTCCGATTTCCCTGCGTCTCGAAGTGGCTTCCGAGCTGGTAGGACCCGACATCCGGGCGGAACATGAGACCGCTTTCGACGGGCGACGGCGTTGTCACGAACGATACCGGAGGCACTGCATTGCTGACGGCGACTTCAGGCGTGTAGAAGGGTTCGCCGACGCGCAGGATCTTTGTTTTTCCGGTGGTCCATGCCTGCGGCCATCCCGTCCATTCGGGATGGCTTCCGTTCGAGGAGAGAGCGATGTTGCCCGAGAGGGTCGAGACGATCTTCAGCGCTGCAGGCACGGCATTCGTGCGGCCTTCCGCATCGGTCGCGGTGACGAAGGCGTCCCAGTGTCCGAGCTGTGTCGGCTGGCCGACAATCTCGCCATTGGCGGAATTGATCGACAATCCGACAGCGGCCAGCTTTGACGAGGATGCGCCATCCAGCGACCACGCCAGCGGAGCCTTGAACGATCCCATCAGCTTTGGCGTGACGGCATCCTTGCCCTTGTAGGCCAGCGTCCCCTCTTCGAGAAAGTAGCGGGCGGCGGCGGGGTCATAGGCGACTTCGATGGGCGCAGCGGGGCCGACCGTGATCGAGAAAGGTTCGGTCCAGTTTCTGAGGGTCTCCCCGTTCGCTCCAAGGGATGTCGCCGCCAGCACGATGCCCTGGATGACCGTTCCCTCGACAGCGTCCGTCGATCCCTTGATCATGCCGATGATCGGATCGACGGACAGGCCGTACTGCGATATGTCCGCTCCCTTCGTGGCATCGACCGACCATGTGGGCGCGCTCCAGAAGCCGTCGTTCTTCTGCGGGAGGATCGGAGAGGCGAGGTTCTCCGCCAGCGCGAGGCGGGGGAGGTCGTAGTTCTCCTGAACGTCCGCTGCCGGATATGGCTTGACCTTGAGCGAGATCGCGAGGGTGCCTCGGCGTCCGCGGGCGTCCGCGAAGGTAACGGAGACCGGGCCGTCGTAGGATTCCGTCGCGGTTCCTGCCAGCTTGCCCGCGGAGGTGTCTAGCGTAAGTCCTCCTGGAGCCGCTGGATCCGACGAGATGAAGCTGACCCCCTGGAGGCCGCCGATGACGGTGGATTCATTGATCTGAGCGCGGAGGTCAGGGACAGGAACGACGGTCGTCGTTTCGCCTGTTCCGGTGCCGGATACGGTTCCGTTCACGACGACGACGGCGGCAAGCGGCGCGGGATCCGGCCAATCCTGCAGGGTCACGGAGAATTCGACGCTGCCTGAAGACCCGTCGGTGTCGGTGACAGTCGCAACGAAGGGCCCGTATTCGCCCTTCTGAGCGTATGGAATGCCAGCCGCAGCGGAGAGGCGCCCGTTGGCGGCGTTGATCGAGAGCCATGCAGGAACGGCCGATCCATCCTTGGTGGCCAGGGTCCACGATTTCTGGAGATCCTTTGCCCCGGCGGGCTGCTGGACGGTGAAGCTGTCCAGCGTCTGCGTCTTGTCCCATTCGACGTTGAACTTCTGCGGCGCGTTGAGCGACGCGGCAATCGGCTCACGTTCGTCCACGATCACATTGAATTCCGCCGAGGTCACGCTTTCACCGGTGAAGTCGGACATGGTCGCCATGAACGGTCCGTAAGTTCCCGCAGGTTCCGATGTCGCCCCCGAGAGCCAGCCATTGTCATCGAAGCCAACGCCGATGGGCATTGCCTGCGTGTTGGTGAAGGTGAACTTCGGCGTCTCGCCGCCCGCCGTGTCGGGAACGACGGTTGCCGGATCGAAGGGCACGCGGCCGACGGTCTTAGATGCTTCCAGCCGCTTGACGTGGAAGTCACGCACTGGGCCGATCGAGAGAGGGGCGTGAACCTCGAAGGAGACGAAGCCCTTCTTCGAGGTGCCATCGCCGTTGGCAAGCGTCAGATCGACGGACTTCCTTCCGGCATCGACAGTCACGCCACCAATGTCGACCGTTGCGGCGTTGTGCGTGGAAGACAGGAATGACAGGTAGGGAAGGGCGGACGGGTCAGTGAAGGAGAGATCGTAGTCCGGGATGCCCCCGGTTATACCGATCACGCCGTCATAGTAGGTGCCGGCGCGGACATGGCGCGCCTGCGAACCTGTCAGGTCCCCGATGCCGACGGCACCGTTCTTGACGACGACCTGGTACTTGCATTCCTGGGTGCTGACGACATGTTCACCGTTGGCCACGTCGACCACGATTGAAATGTTCTGGTTGTCCCCGGCGACCAGCGCCTGACCCGAAATGATGCCCGACTTGGCGTCGAGCGATAGACCGCCGGGCAGTTTTCCTTCGGTCAGATTGTAGGTGACGGACCCCTGCGCGCCGAATGGCGGCGGGATCTGAATGTTCGTCTCTACGCCCGTCACCACCGGGAGTGCGGATGACGAGAAGGGATTGCAGCCGGGCTGCGGATCCGAGGAGCCGAAGGCAAACCAGTTCGAGTAGCCGACCGTGCCATCGACATCGACCGCCTTGAAGCGGATGGTCGCGGTCTGATAGGGCTCGTACACCCAGCCCCTGATGTTGAGATTGAGCGGCTGCTCGTTCGATGCTGTCGTGCCGGGGAAGACTTCCGTGGGAGTCTTCCTTTCTACATAGTAGCGAACGCCCTTCATGGGATCGATCTTGTAGTTCACGCCGTACGGAGAGGGTGCGCCGAAATCGCGCTGCAGGCCCCATCCCCACTCGAGCTGCGGCAGCTTGTCGACCACGTCTCTGATGTGCGGGAAGGTCGGACCGTCCTCGATGACGTACTTGCCGAAGTATGTGGCGACGACATCGCCCTTGTAGTTCTCGCCCGTGATCAGAAGCTTGTAGGTTCCAGGCTTCGTCGGGGTGCCCTGAACATATCGGTTGTCGAGGTCTACGCCGCCCGGGAGTGCGTAGAGCTTCGCCCAGGATTCGATGGCGACGCCGGACGGCATGCCGTCCGGGACGGGCAGCTCGTCGACCTTGTAGTGACCGGTGTGTGCATAGAGGGTCGTCGGAACGGGCACGCCCTGCAGGGTCACGACGTCAAACGTCACGGAAGCCTTGGCGACCGAATTGCCATTCAGGTCGAAGCCTTCGAGCTTCACGACCTGACCTGCCGCTTCCAGTGTAGGAGTGCCAGAGAACGAGCGAGTTGCGGCGTTGAAGCTAATGCCGTCGGGGAGCGACCCGGACACGATGCGCCAGTCGTCGTCCTGCCATTCCGGCTTGAGCGGCAGGATCTCATCGAACGGAAAACCCACGCCTGCGACGTAGAAGACGGTCACGTCCTTGGATTCCAAGCCGTTGTCCGAAGCCGACTTGAACACGGGATCCTTATACCGGAAGAAGTATTCGCCATGCGATCCGAACATCGCCGCCTGGGATGGCCCGACGCTTGACGCGATCATTGCTCCTGCAAGGAGCGCATTAAGAATTCGATTGCGGATCTTCATAGTCAATACCCCTGTCCTTGGGAGTATTTTCCCAGTTGGCCTGAAACGTTTCAAGTGCGAGATCTGATAACTTCGCGAGGCCTGCCTTGGCCGACATCTCCGCAAGTCTATTTTTGCTGGAATCGAGTCCTTGCATGTAAAGGATTCCGCTCCTAGCCTCGTGGTATTGAATCCTTAAAAGAGGCGTTTTCCTTGACCAATACCTCCATCGGCCAGGCCACGCAGGCGGCCCGGACTGCCCTCGCCGCAGTCCTTTCGCTGGCTGCATTCGTCTTCATCTTCGGCATGCCGTGGAACGATCTGGGGCTCTGGCGGCAGACGGAGGTGCCGGCCGCGCTGATCCACTTCGCCGCCGCGCTGGTCACGTTCCTCCTCGGGTTTCTGATCTTCAAGAAGGACGAGGAGACTGGCGGTCTTTTCCGTCATCCAGCAGTTCTCGCGATCATCGGGCTTGCGGTCTTCACCGCCGCCGTCGCGCCTTTCACGGAATCACCGTGGCGCTCCATCCACGGAACGCTCAAGCATGGCATAGGCGCGCTGTGGCATCTCGAGTTGGCTCTGTTCATCGTCGCCTCGGCACTCGTCCTGCGCTCCAGGGCCGCGAAGATCTTCGAGACCGCTCTCGTCCTTTCGACTTCTGCGGTCATCGCGCTCTACGCCTTCCCGGAAAGCGATCTGATCGGATGGCCGATGTCGTTCCCCGAGTGGGTGGGCCTGCTTGCAGCCGCGGTCTCGTTCGTGATCGTCTCGCGTAGCCGCCAGATACTCTCGATCAGGACGGGAATCGCCCTTGCACTGCTTGCGGGCGGTATCTTCGTATCTGAAAACCGCGCCGTCATGCTGTCGGTGGCCGCCAGCCTGATCGTGGTCGCGGCATGCCGCCTTCCCGTGCTGTCGGCGTGGTTCTCCTCGCCGAGGTTCCGTGCGGCCTTCGTCGTCGCAGCCGGGCTTGTAGGCGTTACTTCGATGGCGGTGATTGCTCCCATCATCGAACAGACTGCCGTCACCGCTCCGGCTCCGGCAGGAACAGAGATGGTGCTGTCCGATAATCCCCTTGACCGCCACACCCTGCAGGAAGGGGTCTTCGGAACGCTCTGGAGCCGCTCCCACATGGTCATGATGGTTCTAGGCGATCTCGCGGAGCATCCGTCCAAGCTCGTCACCGGACAGGGCTGGGGTTCGTTCGCGACGGTCTATGAATACCACGCCCGGGAGGTTCCCGGCCGCCTCTTCCCGACTCCGCTGCCGACATCGTCACAGACGTACTGGGACGCGCAGAAGATGTCCGACTTTCACAGCCACGACCTTCCAGTCGAGGCGCTTCTGTCGGGTGGGGTCGTGGCGTTCGTCCTCTGGTTTGCTGCCATAGGCGCTGTTGCGGCAACCTCCCGAACGGGCCTCGTCGCAGCGACAGGCGTGATGGTTGGCTCGCTGTTCTGGTTTCCGGTCAACCACATGACCATCGCCATCGGGGCGCTGCTCGCCTGCGGCGTGGCGCCGGTCGCTGTTTCGGAGAGGTCGCTGAAGGCAGCCTCGACGGCGATCGCCATCCCGGTAGCACTCGCCTGCGCGCTCTTCATGACGGCCGGCGCTCAGATGTTCACCCTCGCATGGGTGGAGCACAACGAGCGCTACTTCCGTCCGATCGAGGCTGACCGCAATCCGGCCACCTGCAGCTCGATCGCGACCGTCATGCTTCCCGAGGACGAGGTGAACATCTCGCTCTACGAAGTGCTGACGCAGCGAATCCTGCGATCCTCAAACCGCCCCAAGGAAGTCTACGACCGCACCACAAACCTGCTGACGCTGACCTGCACGCTTCGCCACTACTACCAGGATGGCGAGAACATCAGGGCACTGGTCTCCTCGCTCGAGAAGCGTGCGGTGCTCGTCGGCATCGGCCCGGCCAGCTACGGCCCGATGGTCGATGACATCGTGAACTGGGGCAAGGACGTGGATCGTCTCCTCGCGATGGCGCCGCAGCGGACGGAGCATGTCGTGCCCTACCTTTCGGCGCTCGTCCAGCGTTCGAAGAACAAGGATCTGATCCTTGCAGAACTCGACCGCGTCATCGCGAAGCTGCCTCCATCGGATCCGGTGACCGTCTACGTCGAGGCGATGCGCGCAAGACAGGTCGGCGACAATGCAGGCTACCTCGAGAAGCTGAAGAAGGCCGTCTCGATGGGCTACGCGAACATCTACTCGATGCCGCTGGACAAGGCGAAGGAGCTCGGCCTCAAATGAGCGGCATCTTCGTCACCGTCGTCATTCCCGCCCTGAATGAGCGGGAATACATCATCGGCACCCTCGATGAGATCATCTCCGGCGCGTCCGCCTACGAGCACGAGGTCATCGTTGCCGACGGCGGGAGCACCGACGGCACGCAGGCGCTGGTCGAGGCCTACTCCGCGGAGCATCCGTCCGTGCGGCTCATCGACAATCCAAAGCGTCTCCAGGCCGCTGCGGTGAACCTTGCGTCCCTTCTGACGGATGCCAGGACTGCCGTTCTCGTTCGCGCCGACGCCCACTGCTCGTATCCTCCTGGGTTCGTGTCCAAGGTCGTTGATGCGCTTCTGGAGAATTCCGCCCAGTCGGTCGTGGTGCCGATGTTCACGGTGGGCGATGCCGGCTCCTTCCAGGAGGCGGTAGCGCTCGCACAGAACTCTAAGCTCGGCAACGGTGGATCGGCGCACCGCGACTCCGACACCCCCTCGGGATGGGTCGACCACGGACATCATGCGGCTTTCGACCTCGCCTTCTTCAAGTCTCTCGGAGGCTATGACGAGTCCTTCGTAACGAACGAGGATGCTGAATACGATGTCCGTGTCGCCGCTGCGGGCGGCCGCGTTTGGATGAACCGCGGGGCAGAGATCAACTACTATCCCCGCCGTACTCCGTCGTCGCTCGCGAAGCAGTATTTCGGATACGGACGCGGGCGTGCGGGTACGATCCTGAAGCACGGAGTTCGTCCCAAGGCGCGGCAGATGGCGCCTCTTGCCATCTTCTGCGTGACGGCAGCCTCCGTGGCATTCTCGCCGGTCTGCGGCTTCTCTCTTCTGCCGCTTTTCGGATATCTTGGACTCTGCCTGCTCTATGCTCTGAAGATCTGCGCGGGAAAAGGCCTCAGGGGAGGCAAGGCGTTTCAGGTGTTTTCGGCCTTCGTCATCATGCACAACGCCTGGGGAGCGGGCTTCGTGTCCGGCTGCCTGAGCAAAGCTGTCCGGAGGTTCGCGAGATGAGCAGCTCCCTGACGAGGATGGAGCGCCGGGCGCAGCGGACGCGGGCCGAGAAGAAGTCGTCCGGCGCGCTGCAGTCGTCGGTCAGCCGTGCGATCGTCTCGATGGCGCAGGACTTCTCGAGCGGCACGCCCCGTCCTCTCGACGTGTCGAACCTCCTGTCGATGGAGGGATTTGATCACGGTCTGGCGGCTGCGATCCCGCGCATCATGGAGACCGCATCCGGCCAGGACTGGCGTGAGTTCCTTCCCCTGTCCGTCTCGACGCCGTCCCGGTTCGACCTTCCGGGATTCGTCAGGAAGCTGACGGACGAGGCCACATCCATGCGCTTCGACGGAACGATGCCTGACGGTGGCAAGGCGCAGATCCGCGCGGATCTCTTCACGGTCGTGCTGGGCGGCTGGAAGGGGCTGATGGAGGACTTCGTCGCGCACGATGCCAACCTTCAGCAGATCACCCGCTCATTCCGATCCTGCGGGCTTCTGGGAAGGGGATCCTCGGTGGTCCTGTCTCCGGTGCTCGTTGACGCGGATGCGGCGGCCGACATCATGCCCGGCCGCGGGCGACTGCTCACCGAGGTGCTGCAGAGGCCGATGTTCGAGCTGGACTTCCCGCTCGTTGACGCGATGCGGACGGTTCTCGACATCGAACCGGAGCTGGACGGCGACGACGATGCGGTCATCGCCCACCGGATGCTGATGGGCGTGCGGATACAGGTTGCGAGGGACGGCGATGCATTCGACCCCGACATCTTCACGGCTGGTTCAGGTTTCGACGGCGCCCATGGCCTGTCGGTGTGGAGACAGGAGATGGCCGCGCTTCTTCCCCAAGGCGTTCAGGTTCTCGCTCCCGAAAACCTTTCCAGGGGAAGGTCTGTGCTCGCCCTCGAGATCGCCATAGGACAGCTCCTCGCGGAGGCCCACCTCGCAGGTGTGTCGATCACCCATCTCTTCGATGAGCTTCATGTGGGAGAAGCCGACGGAGACGTGCTGATCTGGGCGGTTCATTGCAGCAAACCCCTCGGCCCCGTCCGCGTGTCAAGCTCGCTGGCGTTCTCCGACGCGGAATGGTTTGCGGAAAGAATTACAGCAATCGCAAGCACCACTGTCAGGGACAGCTTGAGGCCAGTCCTGCAATGATTGGAGACAAGGACAAATGAACGAGGATCAAGCACAGAAGGACGTCAGGCCAGTCCATACGGCGAGGATCATCCTCTTGGACGGTGAGCCGGCCATCGAGCTGCCCGACGCTCTGGTTTCATCCCTGGGCATTTCCGAGGACGACGAGGTCAGTCTCACGGTCAGGGACGGAACGCTTGTTCTGGAACTGGTGCCGAGGGGCTAGCACCCCTACATCGCCATCTCGGGCTGCGAGACGCGTTCGAACTCGACCCCGTTCACCCGGAGTTCGGCATAGAGATCCCAGTCCGATCGCGTCTCGACGGTCCAGTCGATGCCGTCTCGGAGATCCTCATCGAGGGTCTCGACCCACGCCTGGTGTGATCGGACCATCTCATCGCGCTGCTCCTCATCGACTTCGAGGACAATCCCTCGGGCACGGTCGATGAAGACGTAGAGCTCGTCGTCCGCCATCGCGTCCAGTTCATTGATTGTGAAGGTCGCCATCGCCTATCTCCTGATTCACTCGCTGGAGGATCCTGGCGAAACATGCAAGCGACCAATCCAAGGACTCGATACAGCCTTGAACCTCCTTTCGATTTGCTCCTATCATCGAAGCTTGCAAGTGGCCGATATTCGGCTGTCGAATCCTTCATCAGGCGCTTAAATGAACCTACATATTTCCGAACCCGGAACCCGCCGAGAGATCGGCTGGTCGACAACCGGATGGGCCTTTCTCGACGTATTTCTAACCGGCATCATGAACAGGCGTCTGCTGATGTCCGTGGTTCGCCGAGACCTGGCATCGAGATACCGTGGTGCGATGCTTGGAGTGCTATGGATGATAGGGGCGCCGCTGGCAATGGTAGCCGCCTACAGCTTCGTCATTGCCGGAGTCTTTGGCCTGAGGGTGGGAGGAGCCGATGATGTGCGCTCTACGGTAATCGGACTTTGGGCATGTCTCGGTGCGTGGCAGTTGTTTTCCGAGACCGCGAACCGATCATCCGGGATGATGTTCGACAACGCTGCGCTGGTAAAACGGACATCGTTTCCTCTGGCTCTTCTTCCGATCTCCATCGTCATAACGTCGTTCGTCGGCGTTATCGTGTCCTATGCTCTCATCTCCTGCCTCTTCGTGCTTCTCATCGGGTTTCCGCCTGTTACCTGGCTGCTGATGCCGCTTGCCTTCGTTCCGCTTGCAGTGTTCGCACTGGGAACGTCTTACATCCTCGCCTCTCTCGGCACCTTTGTTCGGGATGTGCGCCATGCGGTGCCGCTGGCTGTGCAGGTCGGGATGCTTGTCACGCCGATCCTCTACCCGGCAGACAGGATTCCGAAGGTTCTCTCTTGGTTTTCCGTGATCAATCCCCTGACTCCGATCTTTGAGACTGTCCGCGCGCTCATGCTGGGTAGCATGGCTGCCCCCTGGGAGCGGCTCGCCGTCGTGACGGCGGTCTCGATGATCTTCTGTGTCCTTGCCTACGCGCTCTTCCGCAAGCGCGCCCCGGAGTTTGCCGATGTCGTCTGAAGCTGATTTCGCGATCAAGGTCGAGGGACTGTTCAAGCGCTTTCCCGTCCGGCGCGGACTGAAGGAGCTTATCCGCTCGCCGTTCGGCAAGAAGCCCGAGGGGCGCTATGCGCTCAAGGATGTGAGCTTCACGGTGGCCAAGGGCGAGAGCGTCGGTATCGTGGGGGTCAACGGTTCCGGCAAGTCCACGCTCCTGCAGATACTTGCCGGAACGATGTCGCCCACGCATGGGCGCGCCATGATCAATGGCACGGTCGGCGCCATTCTCGAACTGGGAGCCGGCTTCCATCCGGAATTCACGGGGCTGGAGAATGCGCGCATGGGCCTTGTCCTCGCGGGCGTTCCCGAGCACGAGATCGAAGACAAGATACGCGAAGTGGCGGAATTCGCCGACATCGGCGACTACGTGAACATGCCCGTGCGCACTTACTCCAGCGGGATGTACGTCCGCCTCGCCTTCTCGACGGCCGTGGTAGGCAGGCCGGACATCCTGATCGTGGACGAGGCGCTCGCCGTCGGTGACGTTGCCTTCCAGCGTCGCTGCTACGAGAAGATGTCAGCGATCAAGCAGCATGGCGGAACTCTCATCTTCGTCTCGCATGACGAGGAGGCTGTAAGGACGCTGACGGACCGTGCCGTGCTGCTCGATCATGGCGACCAGATCGCTGTCGGCCCCTCTGATGAGATCGCCTTCCTGCATCGCCGGCGCATGCTCCAGTCGCCCGCCGATCCCGCCGCTTCGTCCGAGGACAAGAGCTTCGGAGAGGACTGGATCCGCAACCTGACCTGCACAGTTCTCGATGACGACGGCCGCGAGCGAAGGAACTACGACTCCGGGGAATACATCACCCTCCGGATAGGCTTCGACACCGATCGCGATCTGGTGCATCCGAACATCGGCATGCGCATCCGCACGTCCACCGGGGTCAAGGTGTTCTCATGGGGAACAATGAACCGGGACTGCTCGCTCGGCAGGCCGGAAGACGGTCTCTGGGGGCAGGTAATCCCTCCTGGGCGTATGGATGTCGATTTCCGGTTTGAATGCCGCCTCGGGCACGGCGCCTTCGAGGTGCAGCTCATCGTCTCCGAGGAGCCGACGCCCGACTACCTCAATCAAAAGGTACTCCGCTGGAAGGATTCGGCCGCAGTCTTCCATGTCGGGGTTGACTTCCGGCGCGAACGGTTCGGCGGGGTCTTTGATCTGCGTCCGGAAATCCTGTTGCACACGGAGAGCGATCAATGAGCGAAGCTACTTCCGCAGGCTCGGTGACCAAGAATCTCGATATTCAGGTCATTCGCGGGATCGCTGTCATCCTGGTTTTTCTGCATCATGTACGTGGTCACCTTCCTGAGTTCGCGGCCTACAGGTGGATGCAACGCAACTTTGATTTTCAGGTCGGCGTGGACATCTTCTTCGCGATCTCCGGGTTCGTTATAACCCTGTCACTTTCACGAATGCTTGCACGAGGCACGGCCGATAAATTGACGGCGCCTCAGTTCAAGCAATTTTGGCGAAATCGAGTAGCTCGACTGATCCCTGCAGCATTCTTTTGGGCATTCGCGGCGATAATTGCGATGCCGTTTTTGAGTACCCCATCTGGACAGTTTAACGCGACATTGGCCAGTCTCCCATTCGCGCTGCTGAATATCTACAACCTCTATTTTACCGTCTGCTTCGAGAATAATCTTCTCGGCTCCTGGTGCCCGAGTTACACGGCCACGCACATATACTGGAGCCTTTCCTTGGAGATGCAGTTCTATCTCCTTTTTTCGGTTGGCCTAGTATTCCTGAGGCTAAGCCATCTTGCGATCTTAGCCGGCCTCGTGGCCTGTCTGTCGGTTTTTATATTCGGAGACACCTCTGATCTCGGAGCGATTGGGAAGTTCGTCTATGGGTCATTTCATCGTGGATATGCGTTGATCCTTGGTGTTCTGCTGGGGGTATTTATATCGGGTAGCGCAGCGGCCCTCCTTTCGCGTCTTTCGCCGATCCTGATAGTCATACTGGCGTCTGCTTGCGTTGTCTTGATTGCGGCCGTTCCCAGGCTTCTCCCATACTACCTTTCGAATCTCTGCATCGCAGTACTGAGTGCGTTGCTTCTGGTGCTTGCATTGAAAGGGAATACGTTTTCTGGGTTTATCGCGACATCGCTCCATTGGCTAGGCGAGCGGTCGTATTCCTTCTATCTCTCGCACACACTGGCGATATACGTCATCGCAACATTGGCTCGCTACGCTGGGATATTCGAAACTAAGTCCGAGGTATTGCAGATTGGACTTAGCTTTGTTGCATTCGCAGTTTCGCTTCTAGTCGCGGATATGAGCTACCGGACGGTCGAGCGGTTCGGAAACAAGCGATAAAGCGGCATTATGGAGCAGTTGCCACAAGATTCCGATAAGGGCTGATGCTATCTCCTGAGGGTGCCTCAGGAGTGTTGCGTATGGTGGATGTGGTTGACGGATTGAAGGCGAAATTGGCCGAGATCAATTCCAAGATGGAAGAGCTGCGGCGCGAGATCGTCGTTCTCGATGATCAGAGGGTGGCGTTCGAGACGGTGATCAAGGTCTACGAACCTGGCTTCGAACTAGCTGCGTCGCCCTCGAATACCCGCCGCGCTTCCTCACGCGAAACGGCAAGCGGCCGAGTCACGGAACTTCTCAAGGGCAGAAACAACCGTCACATCGTGCTCGACATCCTGCGCCGCTCCGAGCGCCCGACGACGACAGCGGCGATTGCCGAGAAGTTCGCAAGCGAGGCCGACCTTGGAAGCGAAGCTGCACGGCTGGAGTCCGCCCTCACCAGCAGGTTCTCTGCGACGCTGAACGGCCTGGTAAAACAGGGTCTGGTTCGACAGGCTGGCACTGCAGACGGCCGTCGCCACCTCTGGGAGATCAGCCGCTAGTCCGGCGGCTCGCCCTGCAGCCAGACCTGGTCAACGATGTTTTGTGCGGCACACTGCCAGTAGCCGCAGAGGTTTCGCGAGGTCGGCCTGGAGGTGATGGTTCGCAGGAGATCGGCGAACTGCCAGCGCAGTCCCATGTAGCGCGTGTCTTCCTTCCACGACAGCATCGCCATGTACCAGTCGAGGTACTTCGTCGAAAAGCGGTGGTTGATGCCCTTGTAGGCCTTCTCGACACGGCTGAAGAAGCTCTCGATCACGTTCGAGTTCGTTCCGTCGTCCTCCTGATACTGCAGGCTGTGGTTCACGCGGGTCAACTGCACGAGGCCGATGAGATCGTCATACGCCTTGTGCTCGTCGGCGATCAGGAGCGCCTTCGGGTCGACATGCTTGGCGACAGCCGCCCAGGCGTCCTTGCCGTTCTCGTCCATGATCACTCGCGTCAATGTCCTGTTCGGAGCGTGTCGGTTGGCCTCTCTGAGCGCCAGAACGCACATGCGCTTGCCGTTCTGGTTTTCCTTCTTACGCCCGTCCTTGCGCTCTTCCTTCTTGTTCGCCTTGCGAAGCACGCCGCCGACATACTTGCCGTCGATCTGCACGGTGCCCTGAAGTTTGATCAGGTTACGGCGAAGGCCGACTGCCTCGCGGAGCTTCTGCAGCAGGACGTATGCTGTCTTGTACTGGACGTTGAGCTTGCGGCTCAGATGTAGCGCTGCCATGCCCTTGGCAGCCGTAATCTCCTCCCAGATCGCCATAATGATCTTCTTGAACGACAGCTTTCGGTTGGCGAAGACGGTTCCGGACGTCACCGAGAACTCGGCGCGGCATTCCGGCTCCGAGCATCGGAAGCGGCGACGCCGGACTCTATACGGCTCCAGGCAGCCACAGCGGGGGCAATAAGGCATGCCGCCGTTGTCGGCCCAGCGGAAGTCAACGAACAGGCCGTAGGCGTCGTCCTCGGAGAGCGACCACACTTTCTCGGGATCAAGATCACGGCCATCCGGACGCAGAAGCGGATGCTGTCCGAAGCCTTCCCTTGGGTCGGGCCAAGCGCAACGGTCGTATTTCGAACCTCCGGTCTCCTGCAGAGAAGGGGTCGTAGGAGTTCGGCCTCAGGATAGGAATTCGCTTCTGGAGCATGTTCAGATTTCCGGTCGATACGCAGGACATAGGCGGACAACCCCGTCGGAGGACGGAAGCAAAGGTCAGCGCTCTATTCGTATCGATCTGAACATGCTGGACCCATACCAGGCCCTCTACCGGGAGTCGAGTCGCTTTGATCGCTCCATGAGGAAGTGGGTTGAAGTGCGCCCTATCTCAACGAAGTCATTTCGTCGGTAGAGGCTACCAACTGGGTTCCACAGAAGATATTCAAGGCGAACGGGGATGTCTTCGTTGTCCGCAAGTTCGAGGCAGTGGGCAAGAATTTTCGAGCCGATGCCGAGTCCTCGAAATGAGTCGATCAAATAGAATTCACCGAAGCGGACGAACTCCGGTAGCAATTGAAGCGAGAGAGTTCCAATTGGCCGTCCATTTAGCTCGATCTGACAGAATGGCTTCTCGCGCAATCGCTGCTCATGGACTTGGCGTTGGAACTTTTCATTCCATCCCCACCGCTGAATGATGTGAGGACCGAGGGCCTGCTTCTTCGCCTGGAATGAGAACTCAAACTCCTCATCCGTTGGGGTTAGCATCCGAAATTTCAAATCGGGCGGAAGGTCAGGAACTTTCATAGGATCGAGACTACCCTCAAGCGATCAGGCCGTCACCTCCGTTTTCACTCGACGACTTCGAGGCAAGTGACACCGCCAAATGCTTTGTGGCACTTGCTCCATAATGCCGCGATAAAGCGATGCAGTATGATCACCTGAACTTTTCTCCTGCACGCAATCAGGAATTCGACTTCCTGCGGGGCATCGCGATCCTGATGACCTTTATGGCACACGTCGACAACTTCCTTGCCTATCCTCACAAGCTGAAGCCGATCTTCACCCTGAGCTGGGGCGTAGGTGTCGACGTGTTCTTCGTTCTGTCCGGGTTCCTCATCACAAGATCGCTTCTCGAGTCCTGGTCCACTTATGATCGGACGAGAGTCTTCAAGATATTCTGGATCAAGCGCATCTTCCGCATCATGCCGGCGTCGTTTCTTTGGATCGCTGTGGCATCAATCACGGCCTATCTGTGTCTTCCTGGGCAGGACAACATCGGTGCGATCACGATCTCCGCTGCCGCCGCCGCCGCGAACGTGATGAATTTCTATTACAGTCATTGCGTCACCACCAATGAGGTCGTTGGTGCCTGCGGTGGCATGATGACATTGGCGATATGGTGGAGTCTCTCGCTCGAGGAGCAGTTCTATATCGTCTTCCCGATCATGCTGCTTCTCCTCAAGCCACGGGCCACGTGGATCGTCGTGGCTACGGTCGTGCTCCTATATGCAGTCCAGCACAAGGTCTTCTTCAACTGGTGGGATGCCACGCGTCTCGAGGGCATCTGCCTTGGAGTGCTGCTTGGGATTGCCTATAAGGCATCAAAGGCGATTGATCTCAAGCAATGGGGGCGAACATCCAGGGCCACTGTCGGTCTCCTTGTTCTTCCGCTTCCCATGCTTTTCGCCAATCTCGCCAAAATGTACCCGGACTGCACGAGGGGCTTCGACTTTGCGGCCATAACTGCCTGCTTCCTCCTCGTGTTTCTCGCCAGCCGGAACTCGAGCTTCTTTGCGTTTGGCCTGATTGCAAAATGCGTTTCCCGGCTTGGTAAGGTGTCGTTCTCGTTTTACCTATGCCACTCGGCGGTCCTTGCAGCGCTCGCCTACACGTTCTTCAATTTTCTCGGATACGAGCCCGTCCTTCGGCACTTTGGAGCGTACTTCGTGTGTTCGTTCGTGGTTTCGGTCCTGATGGCTTCGGCTAGCTTTCGTTTCGTCGAACTCCCATTCATCGAAATGGGACGCCGGATATCCGACCGTGCGCGGCATCGACCTTGAGTCTTACGTTGCGGCTTAGTTTCTGTGACGGTCTCTCAACGGCGACATGCATCAGGTGAGCGGCCGCGATGGAAAGCGGGATGCTGACGCCCCAAATCATCCACGGACTTCCGTTCTCGCCAGCAGCCCATAGGACTGCGGAAATGCATCCGAAATGGACTAGATACAGGCTGTAGGAGATGCGGCCAAGATACTGCACTGGCCGAGCGCCGAAGAACCCAGGACGACGCAGTGCAAAGGCAATGAGACCCATTGCTCCAACCATGATGGCCAAGTCTCCTGCAAAGCGTTGCCCGATGTTCCATGGATTATCGAACGGATACATGTACGCCGTCAGGATTAACGCGAGGAGGTGCGCCTCTAGTCGGAAAGACAACGTCTCAAGCAGCGAGAGTATTTCTCGCCGATAGCGAGCCATCACCGCGCCGAAGGCGAAGATTGTCGTGTAGTGTGCTGTCGTCGCATAGGACAGTGCCTTGGCCGCGAGAACGTTCTGGGTGTCCAATTCGACCCAGAACAGGGTGGCCAAAGCTACGGATAGAGATGACGTGATCGCCAGCGTTCCGGTCGGCCAACCCCTTGCGCAAAGGAAAACGAGTGGGAAGATCAACGAGATTCGCATCTCGTGAACGATCGACCAAATGGGCGGATTGATCGCATTTGAGTCGAATTCGCCTATCATTGTCACATGATCGATGATCGAAGCGAGACCCGGATGAAAGCCGCTCTTCATGAGCCACAATAAAGCACCTACGGCAATCAATGACGCGATGTAGGTTGGGTAGAGCCTGGTTATGCGAGCAGCGAAATAGCCTGCGACACCTCGGCTCGAAATGGGTGTCTTCTCCATCATTACGTATAGAGAAAACCCGCTCAGGGCGAAGAACAGGATCACCGCCTGGTGCCCGCCCCAAAGAATTCGCAGAGGACTCCATTTAAGAACCGCCCATGACTCAGGGTGGTTCATCAGGCCATATGGAGTCAGGTGGGAGATCAGGACGGTGAAGGCGGCAAGTCCGCGCAGACCGTCCAGGGACTGATATCTATGGGAATGAGACATGCGTGACCTCTACCTACAGAGACATGGTTCTGCGGTCGGATGGTCAAGTCAATGTCCAATCCTTGAGATCAGAAAACTGCCCACCTCGTGAGTCTTGTTCCAATTCGGGCTGCGAGCATATTGCCGACCAGCTTCAGCAGCCCGGTAATCGACATGTGCTCGCGGCAGTGATCAAGGAGCTCGCCCTTGGTGGGCGGACGTTGCAGATGGTCGATGATCTCCCTCTGCAGCGCGATGTCTCGCATGTCTGAAGCCCGGGGCGACCTGAACAGATCGACCGATGCGGCGAGTGCGGCCCGGAGCCCGTCGGGTCCGGCGCGTCTCCATTGCTCGTAGGCATAGGCGCATCGGCTGGATAGCGTCAGAACCTCGGAAATCTCGCCGAAGTAAAAGAATCTCGGATCGTCCTTCGAGCCGAAGGCGGTGTCCGGGTCGAAACCGCAGACGGCGCGGCCCAGCAAGGTTCCTCGATGGAGGTGATCGGCCGCTTGCTGGTGGCCCCCGGCCGCCGCGGCCAGATGGGCGAGCTTCAGGCAGGCGCCTACCTGCTTCGTAAGGATAGAGGGATGGAAGGCATCGGCGTCGAACGAAAGGCAGGTTTCGAAGGATGCAAGCGCCTGCTTGAGATTTCCGGCTACCATGAACGCCTCGCCGCGGACGTAGGCGAGCGATATCTGCCATCTGACGACATGTGGGTTGATGGACGAGATCCGGAGGTACTCGGAGATCCTGTCGTCATCGATTGAGAACCGAAGTCCCGGCGACGTGTAGGACATCACGCAGAGGGCCGCCCCGGCATCGGCCGTAGCTAGTGAGACCCGATGGAGCAAGGCCTCGCATTCGTTCCTAAGTCTTCCGATGTCGGCGCATCGGTGCTGCTTGTTGACGATGGCGCGAATGACGTTCGGGAAGACGTAGTATCGGCTGAAGTCCAGGCCTCGCCCTGGCTCTCCGCCGAGTATGTCGGCGTGATCCTCGAAGCGGGTGTCCGCTACGAGGTATGGCTTGCGAAGAATGACGACTTCCACGTCGGATTGCTCGTGGGAAATAGCACGCGGAGCCGATAACTTCTGCCAGACCGCGCTGCTCGCTTCGAGTCCCGCATCAGCCCATTGCTGGCTACGTATGGTTACGATCACGCCAGCGGGACGCATCAGGGCCGATAAGGTGGCGGGCGCGACAGAAGCGGCACCTTCCACGTCGATCACGGTGTCGAAGAGATCGTCGGTAGACTGGCCTGTGCGGGTGTCGCCCACGACCTCCCTTGCATAAGTGGTGTCTGAAATGAAGCGCTGCCCGTCTTCGTCGCTTCCAATGACAAGAACGCGGTCTCCAGAGCGTACGGACTTGGCTGCATGGGCATAGCGCGCCATCAGATCGAGCGCCTCTTTCCGCGCGTCTGAGAGAAAACCGGATCCAAACCGACGCTGGTATATAGCCCACCATGGCTCGGTTCTGTCGATCGATCCGTAGGGTGCCGCCTCCGCCGATATCGGCGCCCGTTCGAGTCCCTTGCCCATGCACAGGACATCGAGGTCGGATCGGGAGAACGAGGCACGCTCGCTGGAGTAGAAGGCCCAGAACCGATAGCCTTCGCCTGAAGGAGGCTTGGCTTGCGCGTCAGCGGGTGTTCTGACTAGGAGCACGCCGCCACTGAAGTCGCCTCCGGTTGGGATGCCGCGCTTGTGCAGCGCGATATCCAACTCGCTGTCGGCGACTCCACGGGTATCCATGGGAATAGGGCCGAATAGTTCGTAGAGGCGATTCGCCAGCAACTCTCCCTTGAGCATTCCGGTCAGCCCTTGATTGCCTTCTTCAAACGCCAGGCGATTGCCCGTGCCTTGAGGATGGCCATTCTCGTCTGCGGGTATTCGACGAAAAGCTTCCGCTTGGCGGCGTATCTGAGCGAGGCTGTTTCGGGGGTTTCGAGCTTGTAGCCGTTCCTGAGTGCATGCAGCCTCGCCAGAATGGCGGCGACTGCAATATGCCGATCCCGAAGAAAGGGTCGTCCGACATCCTTGTCATCGATATCAGATCGGAGCCAGTTCTCCGTGAATGCCTGAGTGGCGCGGATTTCGATTTCCTGCTGCCCGATCTTGCCAGAATGGATCGGCAGAGTGGATCTCAGGGGAATCTCCGCCGCGTCCGCTATGGGTGCGATTATCCATTCCCTACGGGTGGCGGAGATTAGGGACAGCGCCATCAGTCCGAGCAGGCCGAACCTCTCGCGCACGAATCCTTCCTTCCAATGCGTGGCCCTGAACTGCGAACGCAGTGAGGTGACCTTGACCTGCTCGGACTTCTCGCCGATCCAGTGACTTGCAACATGTCCGACTGCCTGATGAACCCTTGCTTCCTGCGTCTCAGGGAAGCGATGCAGCCGGAGGAGCGAGGTCACTGCCGTCGACATTGTCTGTCTGGATGTGATGCCGTACGCCTTCGCAATCCTGAAATAGTTAGCTGCGTAGAGCGCGACCCCCTTCTGCATCTGCGAAAGCATCGGATCGTCGGCGAGTTCGATCGACCGCTTCTCGCCGCTTGCTTCGATGGGCGCTCCGTCCCGGTATCCGATGACGGATCCATGCGGTGCCCGGCAGATCGTTTCGAGCAGGTCGACGTTCCGGAACATGGAATTGACGTAGTAGTTCTTCTTGTTGCGATCCGCGATGACCGGGATCAATATCTGCCTGCCCGCTCGCCTTAGCTCCGCTGCATGGTTGGTCGCAAGGTAGGCCCCGTATACGTTGACGGGTCGACCTGTATCCTTCAGGAAGGTGTCGAAGCTCTCCTGGATCTGCCCTGCCCAGCCGACATCGACCAGCAGAACGTTTGCGTCATCGAAGAAACTGATGGATTCCAGATAGCGCTCCATCTCTGCGCGCGCCGCATCTCTGTTAGAGATTATCGTCTCGTTCAGCTTCTCGTCACGCAACAGGAGGTGAAACATTGGATGGACGCATTGATCGAACTGCGTGTCCAGATCTTCGAAGCCATAGTTCGCCGCAATCCGCGCGAGCTGCTCATCGTTTCCGAGGAGAGATCCGAGGGCCTTTCTGATGCTTGTCTGTGCGTGCACGGTTCCCAGCGCCATCTCTCTCAATCCGTACGCGGAAGAGGTGACCTTGAGGGTCGTCAGGCGGGAGACGCACAGGTATCCGGCAGGAACCGTTCCTTCGGCTTTGCCCTGAGCCTTCTGGTAGAGTTCGTAGATCATCTTTAGGAGGAAGCCCTCGCGCGCCATGAAGTAGACCTTGTCGATCTCCCTCTCCTCGGCGATCTCAGCGACGCGCTTGACGAACGTCGAAATCGCGGGGCCGAACACGTCGTGCCCGTATCCGATGAAGCCGCTTCTCAGATCTGCCGACCCATCCTCGGCCGCGATCCTGATAAGTTCGCCGGCTTCGCCAGTCGCCGAGAACTGGCTCCACGCGAACTCCTTCTGGCGCATCCTCTTCAAGCGATCGGGCTTGTCGTAGCGGATCGCGGTGATGCCGAGGTTTGCCTTGGCGGCTCCTTCGATATCCGCGTCGATATTGTCGCCTATATGGACGATCTCGCCGTGACTGGCACCGAGCGTTTCCGCCATGCGACGGAAAAGACGGCCGCTGCGCTTCGTCATGCCGTACTCGCTCGACACGAAGATCTCATCGGCATAGATCCCGACGTTATTCAGGAGCGCCGCGAGATGCTTCTTCTCGAGGTACATGTCACTGGTGACGACCACCCGAAGACCGGCCGACCTCGCCGTCTTCACAAGGCTGGAAACGTCATGGTTCGCCCGGAGGGTCTCGCCTTCCAGACGGATCTCCAAGCCAGTCAGCCGATCGGCGAATTTTTCGGTGTTCGACACGACTGCACCGGGTTCGATGGACATCAGCCACGCCCATTGCCTCATCCAGTCGCTGAACTTCCCTTCGTGATCGAGCCCCTGGCTCGAGCTGGCCGACGCCGTCATTTCCCACGCGACATGGCGCAGTTCCTGAACCCGATCGACGGGAAGGCCTGATTCATCCGCCGCTACGATCACGACCTGCCTTTGAACGGCTGACGGATGCACCGTTCTCTGGACAAGGGTGTCGAACATGTCGAAGGAAGCGATCTTCGCGCCGCGGATGGCTTCCTCAAAGCGCTTCTCGACCGTCTTGGAGGATTTAGTCATCGCATGGCTTCCGTGTAAATCGCCTCATGGCGTGAAATGAAAAGATTCATCGAGTGCTTCTCGACCGCAGTTGCGCGGGCGGCGGCTTGAAGGCGCGGGAAGAGGCCGCGGCTATGGGCATCGACAAGCTTCCGCGCGAGGATTTCCGGATGTCCTGCCGGAGCGAGGATTCCGTTGGCCGAATCCTCGATCATTCCAGCAACGCCGCCGCAGGCGTAGGCACCGATCACCATTCCCATCGAAAGGGCTTCGAGAATGGCCAGGGGCTGGTTGTCGGCCAGTGAGCAGAGCAGGAAGACATCCGCCTTGCCGTAGGCCCGCGCCATCGGCTCTTCGCCACTGACGAAGCCGAGCGCCTCGAAAGGAATGCCTTCGAGCTCCTTCTCGATTGTACTGTCAGGGTTCCCCACGAGACTTACCGCGCAAGGAACTTCCTTGCTGATGGCGCGCACCACTGCGACCGCATGCCTGATGCCCTTCCGGCTGTCGGCAAGGCTCCCGGCTGACAGGATGATCCTCATCGGGCCACCCTGGTCGAGTTTCACATCGGCTCCGCTTCTGGTGAAGATGTCGACGTTGACGCCGTTGGAGACGACCTCAGGGCGGGTGGCGAGCTTGCCGCCGCTAACGGCGTGATCTGCCATCCAGTTGCTTGGAGCGAGAGTGCGGACAGATGAGTTTTCAAAGAGCGAGTGCTTCATCGCATAGCGGCGGCCAGTGAGATCGGCTGCGCCGTCGATCGGCCATTCGCCAACCTTGGGACAGTCTCCGCACCCATCCTCCAGACGTGCGCAGCCCATGTCGTAGAGGCATCCGCCAGTGAAGGGGGAACAATCGTGGAATGTCCAAAATGTGCGGTACTTCTGCGAGACATGCTGAAGGAGAGGAACGGAGAAGCATCCGGACGTATCATGGAAGTGAACGACGTCGGGGACGAATTTCGCCAGTTCCGACATTACGGCGGACGTGTCGACGCCGATCAGCTCGCCCGCCCCGAGACGGCGCAGGGCAGCGTGAGCCTTGCGGACGATCCGTTCGGCCCTTCCGTAGGCATTGACCATCTCGGGGCGGTACCCCTTCGAAGACCATGAAACAAAATGCTTCACATCGTGACCGCTTCGGGCAAGGCCGTCGGCCAGATCCACTGCGACCTTGCTCGCACCGCCGCCCTTGGAATCGGCCTTGCTGACGACTGCTATTCTCATGAACTCAATGCGCTCCAAGGATTCGACAAACTAGAAAAAACGGTAGGGCTGGCGCTGAATCCTGTCAACGGGAAGGGGGCAAGGATTCGGCTATCCCCGCACTGATAACTCACGCCTATTTCATGCCTTGGGTCCCGCGGCATGAAGGCCGTCGAATTGACGAGTTTCACCGAGTCGGTAACATTATTTCTCCACCTAGTTTCTTGAATGGATATTCTAATGAAGGCAATTCTAATCGCTTCGATCGTCGCCATCACGAGCTTCGCCTCGCCATCGCGTGCAGATGAAGGGAAAGCACAGCTTCCGCAGGATTCCAGGTTCATCACGTGCAAGAGCGGCGATGGCCTTTACCAGGACCGCAACAAGAGCCTCTTCATGATCAAGGGCGATCCTCGCTGCGAGCAATGACCCTCGCGCCGGGACGGGCGTAAAGTGAGTTGTGCGATAGCTTCACGCCCGCGCTGCGGACACGACAAGGGGCCGATTTCGTTGATGCACCTGCCCGCCCTGGAATAGTGGATCAGCAGTGATCGCAGACAGGAGATGCTCTCCCTCCTCCTGTGAGGCACAACCGACAATCAAGGCTCCCCCCGGTTCCAGCACGGACTGGGCATGCTGGATGGCGCCCGTCATGTCACCCGGCTGCAGATCCACGCAAGGAAGATAGAACCCGGAAAATCGTCCACGGCCGTAGCCCGCGATCAGGGATGGGCGCATGGGACGGTAATGCACCGCCCGTCCGCCATAGAATGTCTGGGCTATGTCGGTGCTCTCATAGGACTCGCCGATGACATGTATGTCGCCTCCGTCCCGGAAGATCCCGAGTGCTTCGCCATCGGCACCTGATCCGAGATAGACAAGCATCTCGCCCCTCGGGGCTGTGTCCGCCGCGATCCTGCAGCGCTCGAACAATGCGAGCATCTCGGCAAACGACTTCTGGCTGGCGGGCATGGCCGCCTCGGAGATCCGGCTGACGACGAGCCAGCGGAGCCTGCCGTCGCTTGCGAAGGCCCACGTCTGCGGATGAAGCCTGTATCGGTTACTGGAGAGGCGCTGGAAGAGGGCCTCTATCTGCGGGAAGCTCAGACCAGCGACGAAGACGGCCGCCTTGTCGAAGCCCTCGACCCGCGCGGCCACGCGTCTCGCAGAGAAGCCCATCAGCGATGCCGACGGGTCGATGACAAGCATGCCATGTTCGTCACTCCGGCCACCCGCCGTCGTGGAGAGGAGGCCGGCCGCCTGCATGCGGGCGTCGGCGAATTCCATCCGCGGCCCGGCAAGAGTTATGCGGCGTCCCGGCGCGAGCCGCCGTCCAATCTCCACCATTTCGCCGTCCCGGTTCAACATCGCCCCGCTCCCATCGTGATCAGGAGATCTTAGGCGGAGCCATCTGAATTCCCCATGAACGAAGGATTCATTGATCGAGTCCTTGACGATGCCCTCAGCCTGACCAGACCATGAAGGAAAAGAGGAACCCTCCATGACATCGAAGCCGCGCATATCCACGATCATCCTGACCTACAGGCGCGACGACGCTCTCGTGGACACCGTCGCGCGCCTCCGTCCGCATCTCGAGGGCAGGGTGGATCACGAGGTCATCCTCGTTGACAACAACGCCGACGGCGCGGATCGAGCCCACATGCTCGGCGGGATGCCCGGCAAGTGCGTCGTGCTCGGCGGCAATCTCGGGGTTACCGGGGGGCGAAATGCCGGGATCAGGGCTTCATCGGGTGACATCCTCGTCTTCCTCGACGACGACTCCCTCGTGGAGGGCGAGGTGGGGCTGTATGACCGCCTCGCGGCGCGCTTCGACCAGGATCCGCGGCTGGCGGCCGTCGCATTCCGGAGCTGGCTGCGTGAGAAGGACGTTTCGGATCCGGCCGAATTCCCGCACACCGACAAGTCCCTTTCGCGGGACCGGCAATTCGAGACGTTCCGGTTCATCGGATCCGGACATGCGCTCCGCAAGTCGGCTCTGGACGAGACTGGCCTCTATCCCGAGAGCTTCTTCTACGGAATGGAGGAGTTCGAGCTCAGCTTCCGGCTGATGAAAGCGGGATACCGCATCGTCTATGATCCTTCGTTCACCGTCACGCACATGAAGACCGAAAACGGCCGCCTCGTGCGCCGGGATGTGATCGAGCGGATGTATGCAAACAAGCTCTTCATCGCGTGGAAGCATCTCCCAATCAAGGAAGCTCTGCTCTGCGCCGGAGCCTGGGCCGTCAAGACCCTGCTCGACAGCCGCGATCCGCGCTCAATCCTCAGAGCCCTCGCCGCGTTTACCAAGAATGCAAGAATGGAAAAGGCGAAAAGACAGCCCTCCCGTGCCTTGGTCAACAGGATTCGCGAACTTGGCGGAGTAGCCTGGCGATAAGCCGACCTCGAATCCTTGACGCACGTTTCCACGTGGAAGACGCTTAGGTTAACAGTTTCCTAATCGGTTCTTCACATGGCGACAATCGACACCAGCACCGCATCGATATCCGCGGATCATCCTGCCCGCGCCCAGATACCTGTCCTGTTGTCAGCCGCCTCGGATGTGCTTGCGGTGACCTGCGCCGCTGCCGTGTCCTTCCTGATCCTGACCGTCGCCTACGCGGCTACCGGAAGCGGGTACGAGACTGCGGGCCGACTCCTTGCAGAGCGGTCCGGATCCATGGGAGCCGTTCTCGCTGGGCTGTCCGTCTGGTTCCTCTTCAAAGGCCACTACCATCGCCGCATACCCTTCTGGAGCGAGGCGCGCGAGGTGATGCAGGCCTGCGCCCTGGCCCTCCTTCTCGAAGGCTTCCTGCTCTACTCCGGCCGGGCGGACGTGTCGCGACTGCTGACCTGCCTGACATGGGGCATTGCACCCTTCACGGTCATGGCCGCGCGCCTCGCGCTCAAAAGCCTCGGCCGCAAGGCGGGCATCGGGGTGTCCCGGGTTCTGATCGTCGGCCATCCCGAGAGCCTTGACTACGCACGCTCCTTTCTCGCCGCCGATCGTCACCTCGGCTATGCGGTTTCCGGAACCATGTCTCCTGCATCCGGCAGGGAGGTGAGCGATCGAATGGCGGCGCTCGGCGCGGACACTGTGCTCGTTGCTCTCTCCGGCAGAGACGAGACCGAGAGCGCACTCGCATCCGATCTGCGGCTCGCCGGAATTCCGATCATGGTCATGCCGCCAAGGATGGGTCTTCCGTCGGGCATGGGAGTTCAGTACGTCCTCGGCGAGGAAGCGCTGCTGTTCGTCGATCGCGTCGACGCCGTCCCGGTACTCACCAAGGCGGCCAAGCGCACATTCGACGTCGCACTCTCCTGCGCGGTGCTTGCGGTGTTCGCCGTGCCGATGCTGGTTGTCGCAGTGCTCGTCAAGCTGGACGGCGGCCCGGCGATCTTCGGCCACAGCCGGGTGGGCGAGGGTGGGCGCATGTTCGACTGCCTGAAGTTCCGGTCGATGCGCGTCGATGCCGAGCAGCAGTTGGCTGACCTTCTGGCGAGGGATGACGAGGCGCGCGCCGAATGGGCCGCCTCTCGCAAGCTCAAGAACGATCCGCGTGTGACCCGGCTTGGACAAATTCTCCGCAAGACGGGACTCGATGAGCTCCCGCAGCTTCTCAACGTCATCAGGGGGGACATGTCCCTTGTCGGCCCGCGGCCGGTGACGGTGTCGGAAATGGACCAGTACGGAGCGGAGGCCGAGCGCTACAAGCGGGTACGTCCTGGGATCACGGGCCTCTGGCAGGTCAGCGGACGGAGCGACACGACATATGCGCAGCGCGTCAGTCTCGATGCCTGGTATGTCGCCAACTGGTCTCCCTGGCACGACCTCGTGATCATCCTGAAGACGGTTCCGGCTGTCTTGTCGAGACGCGGAGCCTACTGATCCTTCTTGTGGATTTCCGATGATCCGCTAAGGATCGGGTTCAATCCTGGACGAGGCATGAATGTCGGTCAGCCGTGAGATAAAGCAAAAGGTGCTCAAGGACGCGGACTTCTGCTGCCACTACTGCGCTCAGGCCGCCAGTACGGTCGATCACGTCATTCCGCAGGCGCACGGCGGCGGAGATTCACGCTCGAACCTTGTCGCTGCATGCTTCCCCTGCAACAACGAACGCGGGACTTTCCCGTACGAGATCTGGAGGCGGTTCATCCGTCGGTTCGGCCCGCTTCCGGAAGACTGGAAGCGGCAGAACACGAACCTGTACCGCGTGATCGCCGTGGAAAAGATCGTTTCCAACGCAGGGATTGAAAAGGCCGTCGAAGTCCTTATGGAGCGATTCGGAAGGACTCCCGATGAGACACTCGCTCTCATGAACCGCTATGCCAACCGCGCCGACATCCGGTCCGCCCGTCTGGATCGAATCTTTTCCGACCTGGTGGGCGATTATCGTCATTTCAAGGTTGACGTTTCATCCAGTTCCACCACCATGGATTCACTCCGATGACGAGGAACCAGTGGGATCCATTGCCGGCAGCTCCGGGGACGGCATCAGAGTCTAAACGGTGCGCACGAATGCCGACGCAGGCGAGTGTGCGTGCAACGAAGCAGCGGAAACGCTGTTTCGACTGGAGCGGAGGGTTCGACCCTACCTGTCCCTGATCCGGGGATGGCAGAAGTCTTATGACAGGATACGGGAAAGGGGGCCTGCGTCGGCTCCCTTCTTTGTTTGTTCATTTGACAGGCGTTCGAGCTTGGGTCAAATTCACGCTGCTTCAAGGCCCTGCGGCCTCCTAGTACTGAACCATCGGGCCTGATGAACCCGCATGCGTTCGGAGACGTGCGAAGCCCCGGGCGTGAAAACCCGGGGCTTCGCATTTTGTGGCTGTTGCCGCGCCTCGGGGGACGCGATAAGGATCGTCCACGGAGAAATTAGATGGTCAGCACAGGCATCAGGTTCGATGAGGCATCCAAGGCACGGGAGATCGCGGCGGAGCGGGAACGCTTCATGTCGACATCCATAGGCTTCGTCATGGTGAAGACGGCCCCGTGGAGCGGCCGCGCTGCAGAGTTTGGCTCAGTCGACGTTCATGACATCCGATCCGGCCTCGTCAAGGTCTCCAAGCAAGACGGCACGGACGAGGAGTATCCAGACCTCGTCTCGATGCTGGAGTTCTGGATCGGTGACTAGCCGCCGAAGTTGCCATCCCGGCGATCCTGGCAACCTACTCCACGGTTCTCCCTCCCTTTATCGTCGTGCAGACAGCTTGTCTGCGAGTTCGTCGAGCGAAACCGCTGACTGGCCCCCATCCCGCTCGCGAAGCGCTACAGTGCGCATCTCCACCTCGCGGCGGCCAACGACGGCGACGAGCGGGATCTTCATGTTCCGCGCCTCCACGAGCTTCCTCGAGAGAGTGTCGTTCATGTCGTAGAGCACGGCGCGGACGCCAGCGTCAGCCAGTATGCCCACGACTTCGGCCGCATAGTCCGCCTGGTCGCGGGAGATGGGCGCCACTGCCACCTGGTCCGGCGAGAGCCAGAACGGAAGCTCGCCGCCATGATGCTCGAGAAGCATCGCAATGAACCTTCCCATCGAACCGAAGACGGCGTGATGGATCATCACAGGGATCTTGTCCTCGCCATCCTCGCCCACGTAGGCGGCATCAAGACGTCCCGGGAGAACCATGTCGAGCTGCACGGTGCCGCACTGCCACGAACGCCCCATGCGATCCTTCAGCGCAAATTCCAGCTTCGGCCCGTAGAAGGCTCCTTCGCCGGGTTGGATAGAGAACGCCACACCCCGCTCGGATGCCGCGTCGGCAAGCTGTGCCTCGGCCCTGTCCCACATCTCGTCGGTGCCAGCCCGCTTCTCCGGGCGGGTTGAGAGGGCGACCTCGTAGCCTTCGAAGCCCAGCTCCCGGTAGACGCGGTCAAGCAGGCCGATGAACCGGGCCACCTCGTTCTTCACGTCCTCCTCGCGGCACAGAACATGGGCGTCGTCCTGCTCGAACGAGCGGGTGCGCATCAGGCCGTGCATCGATCCCGAGGCTTCGTTGCGATGGCAGGCTCCGAACTCGGCGTAGCGGACGGGAAGCTCCCGCCATGAACGCTTGCCACGGTTGAAGACCTGGATATGGCAAGGACATGACATCGGCTTCAGTGCGAAGTCGCGGCCGTCGTCGTCCGATACGCGGAACATGTTGGCTCCGAACTTCTCCCAGTGTCCGCTCTTTTCCCATAGCTCGCGCGGCATGAGCTGCGGGGTGCGGATTTCAGCGAAGCCGAGGCGGCGCATGTGCCCGCGGATGTAGTCTTCGAGGACGCGGTAGACTGCGTAGCCGCGCGGGTGCCAGAAGGGCATTCCCGGCGCGTCGTCCTGGATGTGGAAGAGTTCGAGGCTTGCGCCCAGTCTGCGGTGGTCGAGGTCGTCCATTGTCGTGCTCCTGATGTGATCGTGATGGAGGCACGGGACCGGTTTCCGGATAAGAAAAAGGCCCCGTCCGTTTCCGGCGAGGCCCGTCTGGCGATACGCGTATCCTTAACGCATGCGACCAGTGCACGGCCCGCCGATGGCGGTCGTGGTGGTCGTTGTCGTTGCATTGGATCGAATATCGCTCATGGATATAGGGATAACCTGGGGATTCGCGCATGACAAGCCCCGCAGAAACGAGAGAAGGCGCCGTCCTCTTCGGACAACGCCTTCTTCGCCTATCGCAGTAGGTGGATTTAGACTCCAACGCGTCCGCTGCGAATGTCGGTCCAGCTCTCATGAGGGCACCGCGTGTGAGTTGATCCAGTCTCGTTGATCAGATCCGATCCGTCAACGATCAGCGTGACAATTGCCGTCCTGCCTTCACCGACCAGTCCGTCGCCGAGTTAAGGGCGTAGCCGGCATCCTTCAGGACCACTTCGATAGCCTTGCGGTGGAACTCGACCTTCTCGGGCTGATCGTCCTTCACGGCATCTGCAAGAGCGCCGAGTTCGAGGGTCGCTTCCTTGAGTATCTGGCGCTTGAAGTTCAGGTCGCCGATGATGTTGTTGACGAGCCTGTTTTCGGGGACGTCCGCCCGCAGCCTCACCACGTAGTCATCGATGTTCCTGAGGTCGGCGTGGGATGCACGCATCTGCGCGTAGACGAAGGCGCTCGCGATGTTCTTGGCCTTTCGTTCGGGGGTGAACGTGTCACCTGTCCATGCCTTCGACTGATGAAACCGCGTTGCGATCTCGTTCATGTCCCTCAGCATGTCGCTCGTGCGCTCGTTGAGATCGGTGATCTTCTCCATGCTGTCCACACCGACCTCCGGCATGGGCCTCATGCGCTCGACTTCGAGGTCGTAGTCCTTGCTGGAGGAGACGAGGGGAGTGCTCTGCTGCTGGACGATCGGGGCAGTTCTCGCAGGATGCAGTTGTTCCGCAGCGTTCGCCGGGGTCATGGTCTGCGAGGCAATGACGGCCGCCATGAATGTTCCCGCTGCAGCGAGGGCGATCTTCACCTTCAGCGGCGCGGTTTCGAGATACTGGTCAAGCCTGGTCAGAACCTTCATGGAACACCTTCCGAGTTACATTACTTGTGATCCTATCAGACTGCCTTGACTCGCATGTGTCCAGCTTGCGTCGCAGGCATTCAAGAGTGACTACAAAGGAGGCAACCGAATCCTTCCGCCATGCGTTGCACGCAACCCAGCCTTGGGTGTTCCGGCGTGGCACCGGCACAATCTGCGACGTATCCTTTTCTGAGAAAGCTCGGAAAGAAAGGAATCCCTCAATGATCAAGCCAATCAAGCGACTTGCCAAAGCCCTCAAGGGCAAGACCCGTGAAGAGCGCGAATTCGCATATCTCTCGGAAGCCTGCGATCTGGTCGACCTCGAATACCGCCAGCGCCAGATTGATCGCGGCCTCTTCGGCGCACGCTAAGCCGCGTTCAGACCGCGCCCTTGGCCGCCTGAACAGATCTCCTGGGGATTTCGATCTCGACCCCGATGTCGTTCGAAGCATCTCGCAGACGGGCGATAATGTCCGACACCACGATCTCACCCTTCTGCTGGCGGGCCTCGCCGACGGCGGCGGTGTATTGCAGGCCAATCCTGGCAAAGCCGGGATGCTCTCCATAGATGCTGCGAGCGTCGGTGTGATCGTCGTATGAAAGTAGCCAGCGCCCCTGAAGACGCGCGATGTTCAATGCCAGCGCCTTGTGTGCGGCGGCATCGAAATGATGGCGATAGAGCCTGTCCGCCTTCGCGAAGAACGGCGGATCAAGATACCAGAACGCATCTTTGGAATCGTAGGATGCCATTGCCTCTGCATAGTGTCCGCATGTCACTGACCTGATCCGGTCGCGGATGCTTGCGAGCTGCCTGATGCGCAGGGCGATCTTCTCCCTGTTGAAGCGGGATCCGATCAGGTCTCCCTTGGCTTGCCTGCGGCCGCCCATGGGGCCAGCTTCGTTGTGCAGGGATCCGGAGAAGCTCGTCCGGTTCAGGAAGAGGCACTTGAAGGCGGCCTCCATCGTCGTCTCAGGGCGAAGCTTCTTCATCCGGTACCATTCGCCAACGCTGACATCCGCGGCTTCGACCATGTCGGCCAGCGCCTCGCCCTCGCTCGAGAAGACGATCCTCCAGAACGCAGAGACCAGCTCGTCCATGTCATTGAGGAGGATCTCTTCGGCGTAGCCCGCCTCGAGAAGCGATATTGAAACGGCGGCGCCGCCGGCGAAAGGCTCGGCGATCAGCTTCGGTCTCCCGCCATCCTTCTGGATCAGGTCGGCGATGAACGGACCGAGCTTGCGCTTGCCGCCCGGATATCTGAGAGGGGTGATGTCGGACCGCGTGGTCCAGAAGACCCTGGCCCCGGCTCCAGGGGCGGAAGGAGAGGCGCAGCCGTCACTCTCGGCGACGGCTGCCAGTTTCGAAGAAGTCATGCCGCGACGCGGGCAGCAGCCTGAACCCACGGAAGGTCGCCGGCTTCGCGGCGCTTCCAGTAGTTCTTGATCTGCGGCATGAACTCGAGCTTGTTTGCGGACTCGATGAGCTTCTCCGGGCTGACATGGGCGAGCGACTGCGTGTAGCCGACCTGGCGGCAGTGCTCGATGAAGGCGCGGATCGAGCCGTTGCGGAGGTTCATCGCCTTCTGATGTTCGTCCAGCGAGTTGCCGTCGCCGGTGAAGTTGCCATCGACGTCGACGTACATCGCATCGACCGCCTTGATGACGCTCGGGTAGGCCTGGTTGTAGTAGAGGCTTGCGTCGAGCGCGTCGCCGAGAGTGCTCGGGTGTGCGGCGAGGAATGCGCGGGCTTCGTTGCCGAAGCGCTTGAAGAAATAGCACGGGCCAAACACGCGGTGACGATAGCCCTTTGCGTTGTCGCGCATCGCCTCGATCGACGGCATGACGTAGTTGCCGTCGCCCTCGATGCGGCGCTTGCCGTTGCGAACGGGGAAGATGGCTTCGTTGTAGAGCAGGACGAGGCCGGTCCAGAAGCCTTCGTCGTACATCATGGCGTTGAACTTGTCGCCCAGAGCGGCGGTGACAGCCTCCGCCATCTCCATTTTCGTCGTGATGGACTTGGGCAGCGCACCCACGCCTTCGACCGATTCGGAGGTCTCGGCGCTGAAGTAGAGGTGGATGGGCGGCTCCACCGATGTGAGGCCGTGCGAATCCTTGGTGGCGAGCCAGCCCTCGAACTGGAGGAGACCGAGGTTGTTCAGGCGGCGGGCGAGTACGTTCACGTTATGCTGCATCTTTGTATTCCTCAACGGTATCGGTCTGCTTGGTGTGGGCGAGGAGGCGCTTGAGGCGGTCCTTGTAGGCGCGGGCGTTCATCAGGCCGGACATGGCCATGTTGGTGATCTTCGCCGCTTCCAGTTCGGGCCTTTCTGCGGTCTCGTACGCCTTGCGCAGCGATGCCCAGCCGTCGAAACCGGCCCAGTCGGCGGCGTCGGCCTTGAACTTGTTCCAGCGCACCGTGTCGTAGCCGTCTTCAGCGAGCAGCAGCTTGGACACGAAGAAGCCGATTGCGTTCGGCAGCGCGTAGTGGACGAACGCCGGATCGTTCTCGCTTGCAGCGACGTCCGCCGGGCCTGTCGCGCCGAATTCGATCACCGGGCCTTCGAGATCGAGCAGCGCCTTTGCCGGGAGGGTCTGCGCCACGTCGCGGCGGAACTTGATGTAGGATTCCCCAGTGTTCTGCAGGTCGCCCGTGTCGTCGGCCGCATGCAGCAGCGGCGATGCCGCGAGGATCGTCCCATTCGACGGATCGACGAACATCACGCAGATCGACGTCCTGCGAGCGTAGAAGTCATTCCCGATCTTGACGCGGAGCGTGTGGCTCCGGTCGATGTCCGACCACAAGCCGAAGTCATAGGCGTTCGGCTCGTTGAGGACGTTGTCCTTGATCTCGACGCTGACGAGCGCCGACGACGGGATTCCGAAGTCCTTGAGCGCCTTCAGGTTCACCAGGATGTGGCGGCCGACCTCGGCGATGTTCGGCTTGACGGCGACGGTGATCGCCTCGGACGGGATGTCGATCTTGCCGACGAAGTTGATGACGCCCACGCGCCGGGATTTGTTCTCGGACATTGTCTACCCTTTCCCTTAGGCGGCCTGCTTGGTGTACTGGAACACCACGCCGCGCAGCTCGTTGAAGTCGCCGAGACCGATCAACTCGAAGTCGGGGCGCATGTTGGTGATCTCGATGGAGTTCGGGCCGACCGGACGAACGCGGCCGTTCTTGCTGCGGAACTCGAAATCATCGAAGTCGAAGTCGGCGATCGAATGCTTGTCCCACTTCGGGCTTCCCTTTGTCACCGCATAGGCGGCCTGAAGGACTACGATGCCGTCGCTTGCGAGGTTCTCGCGCGCCGCGTCCGTCAGCGAGAGGCGGAACCCCTGCTTGTCGTTGCCGCAGGCAGGAACCATGGAGACGGCGAACAGATCCGGATCCTCGACCGGAAGCGGAACGACGGGGTTCACCTGCTCTTCGCGCTTGCCATTCTCCTCGCCGCTTCCCTTCACGCTTCGCTGTCCGGCCTCGAGAGGCATGCTGAACAGGGAGGCGAAGCCATTGCTCTCCTGGTCCGCCGCGCGGCGGGTGAGCGCTTCGAGGAAGAGCTGTCCGCCGTTCTTGAAGGACGGGATGATCTGGTTGCACTTGTTAAGCGGCCAGATGCCGGAGGCACGGCTTGCGATCCACTTTGTGTGGGACGGATCCTCGCTGTCGCGCAGCATTCTCGCCACGCCGTCGCCAGCGCTCGTCACCATGATGCCGTAGCCCGGCTCTGCGGCGGAGAACGTCGACAGGCGGTCGCGGACATGGATGCAGTATCCGGTCTTGAGGGCGGGGTCATGGACGACGCTGAAGGTGATGTGGCCTTCCTCGGTCTCGGTGGCCTCGCCGCGGAGACGTTCGCGCGGATGGAACTTCGCACGCGCAGAGACAGCAGTGCCGGAGCTGAGTTCACTGCCGAGGATCTCAATGAGATCGTTGCTGAACGAGGCGCGTTCGATGCGGCCAGGTTCACCGATGTCGCGCGGCGTGTCGCGGGCGTCGATGAGCTTGCGGACGCTGAGGATGCAGTGGACCAGTTCTTCGCTGCTGAGGTTGTCCGAGTTGCCGAAGACCGGATCTGCCGCCAGATCAAGGATGGAATCCTTATCGATGATGTAGGATTCCTCGCCTTCCTCGACCTTGATTCGGAGCATCCCGGTCAGGATGGCGTAGATGTGCTCCTGCACGAGGCGCTTCATGAAGGATTCAACGGTGAAGTCGCTGCGGATCGACGGCAGGATGAGGCAGGTGCCCTTCGCTGCGGGATCCCGGTCGGAGCCGAGGGCGGCGAGGAAAGCGACAGCGGCATCGTTCTCCAGCGGCGGAACCGACGGATCCTGGTCTTCGCTGTTATCGATGAGCAACTGGCCATAGGGACGGTAGTCCAGGCCCTCGAACTTGTTGAAGCTCAGAAGGGCGAGCGCGAATGCCAGCGCCACGCCATCTTCGCGGCGCGAATAGGCGGCGATCGTGTGAAGGGTGCTGGCGCAGATGATCTGGGAGCGACCGAGGCCCTTGCTGCCGCCGGAGTTGTCGTTGATCTTGCTGGAATTCTGGAAGCCGCCGCTGAACGCCTGATAGCCGCCGGGACGCTCTCCCGCACGCGGTGCGCGATTGAAGGCACCGCCGAGGCCGCAGCCGCCGTCGTTGATTTCCAGGCAGCGGACGAAGCCGTCTTCATCTGCAAAGGATTCGATCCGGGCGCGGTCGACCGGGCCTTCGATGCTTCCGGCGCGCGTGACGATTTCGGAGTAGAGCATCGCCTCGAGATCATCGACATGGATCTTGCGGAAGGCGAAATGGGCCGATGCGGAGCCGGCATCGAGAATGTTCTGCAGCACTTCGCGGAGGAACTTGGAGATCTCGTCCGTGTTGTCGGCGTTGAAGAACTCGTCGTACTTCGTCGCGTCGTTGAATCCGAGCGCCATGCGTTCGAAGTGCCAGCGAGGCGCTTTGGAGCCGCTGGCGGATAGGTAGTCCCTGTAGGCCTGGACCTTGGAATTCATTCGATGTGGTTCCCTTTGCAGTGAGGTTGCACGGGGTTATGACGAAATGAATCCTTGTCGTCAACACAATTTGAAGGACTCGTCGAAAATTCTTTACGAGTCCTTCATTTTCGTGTCATTCGAGTCCTTGGAGAGCCTTATGCGGCGGCTCTTTCGGAGGATTCGGTCTGTCGTGCGGGCTTCTCGCCGAAGGTCTTCGAGATGCCCGTCATGAAGTTCGCGAAGAATGTTGCGAGCTTCGGCGGGACTGCGTTCCCGACCATGCGTGCGGTCTGGGCGATGGATTTTCCGTAGAACTGGTAGTCGTCCGGGAAGCTCTGGAGGGCAGCGGCTTCGCGGACGCTGATCGCCCTGACCTGCTCCGGATCGTAGTGTCCGTAGCGGCCGTTCGACACCGAGAAGCACTTCGTCGTCATCGTCGGTGCTGGCTTGTCCGGATCGAGGCGGGTGTAGACGTCGGTGAAACCACCCTTGTGCTTCGGATCGTTGCGCAGCTTCGCATGGCAGTCGAGGGCGAGGTCTGTGCCGTCGAAGGCGGTATTCAGCCCGCCGGGCACAACCGCCTGCAGGCGACGGTAGTTGATCTCCGAAAGCTTGCTGCAGCGGTGGTTCGGGATGTTGTCGTTGCTGGAGCCTGCGACAAGCGGAGGGAAGTGGGCGAGCGCCTCGCGGACGGTCATCGGCTTTGCGCCTTCGTCGCGCTCGGGAACCTTGAGCGATGGTTCAACGCCCTCGCCGAAGGCGGCGACGAATTCGGGGGTCAGCGCGTTCCGGTGAACGGCCAGCATGATCGAGCGCCTGCGGGTCTGGGGGATCCCGAACTTCGACGTGTCGACGATGTCGGACCCGACGAGGTATCCGCGATCCTTCAGACCCTTCATGAAGTGCTGCCAGACGCCGCCGTAGGAGGGGTTCTGGATCCCCGCCACGTTTTCACAGAGGATCATTTCCGGGAGCAGCTCGTCGATGTAGTCCAGCGTCTGCCCGAGCAGGCCTCGATCGCGCATGCGCTCTGCGGCGCGTTCGTCCGTGAGGGCCTTGCGTGCCATCGACGTGAACGGCTGGCAGGGGGCGCAGATGGAGAGGAGCATGGGGGCATCCGGAAACCGCTTGTACAGCGGGTTCAGCATGGAATCGAGTTCCTGGATGACTTCGCGCTGCTGGCCGTCCGGATACTCATCGTCCTTCTTGAAGATGTCCATCGTCAGGTACTGCGCATGGACGCCGTCGAAGTTGACGTTGTTCTTCTCGAACGTCTCGCGGCACTCGGGCGCCTTGTCGATGCCGGCGATCACGTAACCGCCAGCTTCGATGAGGCCGCGGCTTGTGCCGCCAGCACCGCAGAAGAAGTCGATCGCGAGGAATTTCGGCGTGTTCACATTGAGTTCCGATTGCAAGGCTATACCGCTTTCTTTCAGATTCCCGACGCGTTTACAAACCGCATCGTCTGGACTTGGAAAATCATCACCCGAAAAAACTGAGGGGTAAACCCGCAAGGGACCACTTCAGGCCCTCCCGGAGAAATCCGTGATCTCCAGGACACAGAAATCTGCAGCCGGGCCGCATACGGGATCAGCTCGCATGAATCCCTTTGTTACACCTTCTCCGCAGTGTCGACCGCGAGTCTTGCCGCATCCGCTGGATGGCGAACTCCACGCGAAGCCTCGCGCCCACCCCTTCCGGATCATCGTGGTGGCATCGTAGAGCGGCATCAGGCGAGAGCGCTTCGGGGTGGTTCTATTGACGATGGCATGCGCGGACGGGATGGTTGTCCTCACCACAGGAGCGAAGAAATGATCTACATGGGCACCGGAGGCGACTTTGCGCCGCACACGCCGCGCATCGATGCGTTGATGGGGCAGCGCCTCCGGGCAAGAGGTTTTCTCGGCACGCGGGATGAAGCCGTCTGTCTCTACGGAACCAGATCCATGGCGCAGGCTCTTGAATACGCCCGCGACGAGAAGCAGGAATATCTGAGAATACTCTCTCCGCAGGCCGGATCCGTCGTGTCATGGGCCTCCGGCGTCACGGATCTTCTGCTCATGTTCGAATTGCATCTCCGGGAGATCCATTGGGGTGGTCGGTTCTCCTACAAGGGCGTGAGGTTCGAGACGCTGGCCCGCGATATCGCCGGGGATGTGAGCATCGCCGAGACATATCTCTTCCACGGCCGCCAGAAGAAGGCGATCGGAGCGATGATCGACATGCTCCTGGACGAGGTCGACATCATCGAGCACAAGGTCACCGACGAGGCCAGCCTCATGGACGCGATCGGAGATCATCAGGGCGAGCTCTGGATCACGGGGCCATGCCTGGTGACGGCATACGAAGCGCGGCCGCTGCAAGATCTCGATGCCCTGCCAGCCTGAGAGGCCGTTGTCACTCTCCTTTCTCCGCTGCACCATGATTTCGCAATCAGGAGAGATGACGTGGATATCAGGAAATTCTGCAGCGTTAACGGCTTCGATCTGGACTACAACGGCGGCTTCTTCATCAGGGGCAGTGATCGCCGCGTCCTGACCGGGATCCACGGCACGGTCGAGGCGCTTGAAGCCGCGGAGCTTCCGCTGCTGGATGCTATCCTTGTGGCCGACCGCGTCATAACCCCCTCAGAGGAGACGATCACCCGGTACCGTGCGAACCTGAAAAAGGCGGAGGCGGACATCAATGGCAGCCGTCCGGCCCGACTGGCGAAGCACGCGGAGCTTCTGCCCCATGCCGGCAACGAGATCATCGACGAGGTGCTGAGCCATGTGAAGAGGGTCATCGATGCGGCTCCCCTCCATCTTGCCGAAATCGAGCGCTGCCGTTCGCTTGCAGCGAACGCGCCATCGAGACTTTTCCTTCCTCTCGGCACTTCCGTTAGGCTGAAGCGGGAATGGAATGTCCCCGATCATTACGCCATCGATCCCTCGCTACTGTCCTACATCGCAGCCCACAGGGTGTCGCGGCCTCCGGAGGGCAGCGTCGGCTACGTGACCGGGGCGGGGTATGGAAGCGATGAGTGCGGGATCGTGGTCGCCTTTCCGGACGAGTTCATCGATGGCAAGGGGCGGAAATGGAGGGACACCCTGCATGGCAGCACCAAGCTCGTTCAGATGTCCGACCTCGAAGTCATCCAGTTTGCAACACTGCCGGACGGCACTCCGAACCTTTCGGTGGACGGCGCCAACACTCATTCCGTTACCTACGAGGATGACGAGGTGGTGGAGATGATGATCCTGGAGAACGGCGGAAAAACGATGGTCTTCTTCCTCGGGGACGACTTCGATCCTCTCGATGAAAGCGTCCACTTCTTCGCGAGCATGGAGGAGGCGGTGGATCTGCATGGCGAGATCGAGAGGCTTCATGTTCATGCGATCGCGCCGTGAAGGCATGAACATGAAGGGGCGCATCGAGCGCCCCTTCTGATTTCAAGGATGATGTCGACTGCTAGGCCGACTGCGCCGCTGTCGCGCTTGACCTTTCCTTGCGGCATGCCAGAACCTTGGCCAGTGGCGCGATGGTCAGTCCCTGGACCACGATGGTGAAGACCACGACGACGTAGGTGGTGGCGAGGATCGTCCCCTTGTAGGGGACCTCCGGAAGGGAGAGAGCCAGCGCGACGGAGATGCCACCGCGAACTCCGCCCCACGTCATGAGGCGCACGGTGCCGTGGCTGAACTGCTGGCCGAGACCGCGGAGCACCTGCACCGGAGCGAGTACCGAGATGAAGCGGCCGAAGAGCACGATCGGGATCGCAATCATCGCGGCGACGAAGTGGCTGCCGTCGATGCGGAGCACCATCACTTCGAGGCCAATCAGGAGGAAGAGAACCGCGTTCAGGATCGAGTCGGTCATTTCCCAGAATGGGAACAGGTGGCGCTTGGTGCGCTCCGACATCGCATAGGTCGCGCCGAAGTTTCCGAGGATCAGTCCTGCGATGACGACCGCAATCGGACCCGACATGTGCAGGTCCATGCACAGGGTGTACAGGCCGAGAACGAGTGCGAGGGACATGAGCGTCTCGACGGACGCGTCATCGATTCCCTTGATCATCTTGACGCAGAGGAAGCCCGCGATCGTTCCCATTGCGACGGCGCCGAACACCTCGATCATGAACACTTCGGCGACAGCGAGAAGATTCGCACTGCCCTCGACAGAGACGAGATCGCCATGGGAGTCGAACTGGTATCCGGAGGTGGCCATGGCGATGGCAAGCATGACCGTGAAGCAAATCAGGCCGACGCCGTCATTGAAGAGACTTTCTCCGGCGATCTTCGCGGAAAGGCTCTTTGGAACTTTCACGGTCTTGAGGACGGAAAGAACCGCGACAGGATCCGTCGGCGAGATCAGAGCGCCGAATACCAGCGCCCAGGCAAGCGGAATGCCGATGTCGAGCATGTCGCCGACAGTCCACAGCAGGCCGCCGATGAGGAAGGTCGAAATCACGACACCCACGGAGGCGAGGACGATGATCGGGATCTTGACGCTGCGCAGCGTGCGCAGGTCGACATGAAGCGCGGCGGCGAACAGAAGCGCCGACAGCATCCCGTTCATGACGGTGTCGAAGAAATCGATGCTGGCGATCGCGTTGTGGAGATTTGCAGCGAAGTGAATGTACGGGATGTAGTGGTCGGCCGCGATCAGGGTCAGCGATCCCATGAGGCCCATGACGAGAAGGCCGACAGCCTGGGGCAGTTTGAAGAGCTTGAGGTTGATCCACGACAGGGCCGCCGAGATCACGATCAGCAGTGTCGCAACCTGCATTGGTGAGAGGGAATCGTTCATCCGGCCATCCTTTCGTTCGTCGCTTTGCCTTGCCCGCGGCAAGCACGAGCTTTTTATGAATCCTTTATCACCATGGACGGATATCGGCATGAGTCTTTTATGTCAACATTATTTTCCCAGATGGCGACAAGGATTCGATTCTCAGTCCAGGTCAGATGCGACCGCGTTTGACATCGCTTCTCAGTCATGTGGAAATGGTGCCGCTGTCGCAGATCGGCTTCGCCGGGCGGATGCCTGGAAAGGGTGGCAGCTCCCTCGGCACGCGCTGCCGGGCACTTGCCTCGGGCTGTGGGATCTTCTGATCCTGGATTTCGCCGGGTATGAGGGGAGCAGCTTCATGCTGGTCCCCTCATTTGCTTCACACCGCCCTAGATGATCTCCACGAGCGCCCGACGCTTCTTTCCCACGGAGACGAGAACTCGGTCGCCTACGGCGGCCGCAAACGGAGCCTTTTCATCGGTCACGACCAGATCTCCGATCTTCACACCGTTTCCGGCCATCAGGCGACGACCTTCGCTCTTGGATGGTGCAAAGGCGATGGCAACGAGGAGATCGGGGACGTTTCTCACGTCGGCCAGCGCCACGCGGTGGGTCACCTCGTCAACCACGCCTCCGAAGAGCTGATCGGCCTTGCGCCGCGCGTCGCAAGCCGCGGGCGAACCGTGGACGATCGACGTCACCATGTCTGCGAGAAGCTTCTTCATCTCGTTGACCGCCTCGATATCGGTGAAATCGATGTGCTCGATCTCGCTGACGGGAAGTTCCGTGAAGATGGCGAGGAACCGCTGGAGATCCGCATCCGACGTGTTCCTCCAGAACTGCCAGAAGTCGAAGGGCGACAGCATGTCCGGATCGAGCCAGACC
>RCUP01000217.1_pt1 | contig 52260 bp, 42 predicted proteins | sample 2166341 | NCBI WGS metagenome assembly RCUP01 (sample SAMN09932325, study PRJNA488358) | compost metagenome | isolation source: compost soil in succinonitrile-enriched | place: Germany: Experimental Botanical Garden | reverse complement strand
CGCATATCGGCCGTCAACGGCGAGGGCACGATAGGCTGGTGGCGCACGGCCCTGCCCACGGGCCCCGGCGGAGAACTGAATCAGCGCGACCTCGACCAGGCGCTTGAGAACGTGCGCCGGCTGGGCAGCCAGGCCGACGCTGTGATCGACATCGCGCCAGGCCCGCAGCCGGGCGACTCCGACATCATCGTGCGTCCGGGCACGGGCAAGCGCTGGCATGGTTACCTGGGCGGCGACAACGGCGGGATGGACACCGTTGGCAAGTACCAGCTCAACGCCGGCCTGACGCTGGATTCCCCGCTGTTCCTGTACGACCAGTTGTCGGTGTCCTGGAACAGCAACGCGCACTGGCGCGATGCGGAATCGCACACGCGCGCCGCCTCCATCAACTACAGCATTCCCTTCGGCTACTGGGCGTTCTTCGCGGGCGCCAGCAGATCCACCTACCGCCAGACCGTGGCCGGTTTCGAGGAACCCATCCTTTACGGCGGCACCACCAAACAGATCCAGGCGGGCGTGTCGGTCGTGCCCTATCGTGGCACCGCCTACAAGGGCAACCTGGCGTTCACCCTGCTGCGCAAGCGCACCGAAAGCACACTGAACGACATCCCCATCGATGTCCAGCGCCGCGACGTTACGGGTTACGAGATCAGCTACGGACATCGCCACTATGTGGGCCAGGCAGTGCTGGACATCGGCGGCGGCGTGCGCGGCACGCTGCCGCAGTTCTCCGACCAGCCCGGCTATGTCTACGGCGACCCGGACTGGAACGGCCGCAGCACCATCCTCACCGCCAACGCCGGCCTTTACCTGCCGTTCAAGGTGGCGGAGCAGCCCTTCGCCTATCAGGCCAACTGGCAGATCCAGCACGCCAAGACGGCCATCGTGCCGGCGGACTACTTCACCATCGGCAACCGCTACGCCGTGCGCGGCTTTGACGGGCAGGTGACGTTGGCCGCCGAAGACGGCTGGACGCTGCGCAACGATCTTTCGCTGGATCTCGAGCGCGTGACGGGCGTCCCGGGCCAGCAGCTTTACACCGGCGTGGACGTGGGGCGCGTCGGCGGGCCGTCCGCGGCGTACCTCTCCGGGCGGACCCTCGTCGGCGCCGTCGCGGGGCTGCGCGGCCGGTTCTCCCTGCCGTACATCAATGCCAGCTACGACCTGTCCGCCGGCTGGCCGCTGAAAAAGCCCGAGTCTCTGCAGACCGCATCCACCGTCTTCGCGATGGCCGTGATGTTCGAGTTCTGAATCCGTTATTGCCTACCTGGTGCGCATGATGTCCAAGCTTCGTTCGTTGATTGTCTGGTCCGTGGTCTTCACCCAATTGTGGACGCCGGTGCTGGCGCAGACCCTGCCGATTTCGGTGGACAAGAGCGTGCCCGGGCAAAAGCCGACGGTGGGCGTCAGCAACGGCGTGCCGGTCATCAACATCGCGCCGCCGTCGGCGGGGGGCGTCTCCAACAACCGCTACACGCAGTTCAACGTGGGCCCGTCGGGCGTGGTGCTGAACAACAGCGGCGGCGCAAGCCAGACTCAGCTTGCCGGACAGGTGGCGGGCAACGTCATGCTGGGCAACCAGCGCGCCGCCACCATCTTGAACCAGGTCACCGCGCCCAACCCCTCGCAACTGATGGGCATGCTGGAAGTCGCGGGCAACCGGGCCAATGTCATCGTTGCCAACCCGGCCGGCATCACGTGCAACGGCTGCGGATTCTTGAACGCGGGCCGCGCCACCTTGACCACCGGGCGGCCGCAAGTCGGGCCCGACGGAAGCATCGCGCTGGACGTGGCCGCGGGCAAGATCCGCGTCGAAGGTGAAGGCCTGTACGGGGCCAACGTCAGCCAGGTCGATCTGATCGCGCGGTCGCTGGAGATCAACGCCGGCGTCTGGGCGGACCGGCTCACGATGACGGCGGGCGCGGCGCGCGTGGACTACGCGACGGGCGCCGTATCGGCCCAGGCGGGAGACGGGGCCGCGCCCGCGGTGGCGCTGGATACCGCCGCCCTGGGCGGCATGTACGCCAACAGCATCCGGCTGATCGGCACCGAGGCCGGCGTGGGCGTGAACGTGGGCGGCAACCTGGTGGCCCTGACGGGCGACCTGCAGGTCAGCGCTGCGGGCGACGTGCGCATCGCGCCCAGCGCCACCATGCAGGCGGCACGCGATCTGCGGCTGACGGCAGGGCGTGACCTGGCCGTGGATGGCGCGGCGCAGGCTGCGGGCGCCGTGGCGCTCGCGGCGGGCCGCAACGTCGAGATCAAGGGCGCGGTCGGCGCCGGCGGGCCGGTGGATGTGGACGCCGCGGGCGACGCGACCGTCGCCGCGCAAGGCGCATTGCAGGCCCAGGGCGCGCTGCGCATCGCGGCGGGGCAGGATCTGTTGCTGGGCGGATCCTTGCTGATGGGCGGCCAGGACGTGCGCGTGGAGTCCGGGCGCAATGTGCGGATCGGCGGCAATGCGTCCACGCCCGGCACGACGCCGCCGGCCACCGGCGGCTCGGGCTCGGCGGCCGGCGGAACTTCGTCGGGCGGCGCGGGATCGGGCAGCGCTTCGGGCGCGGGCGGTTCTTCCACGGACGGCACGGCATCGGCCGCATCCGGCGGCGCCGGTCAGGCCGGCGCCGATTCCAGCGGTCTGGTCACGGCCCGGGGCGGCATCGCCCTGAGGGCCGGCCGCGACATGACGCTGCCCGCGCAGGTGACGGCGGCCGGCGCGCTGCATGCGCAGGCCGGCGCGGACCTGACCACGGGCGCAACCGCCCAGTTGCAGTCGGGCGGACCGGCGACGATACGCGCCGGCGCGGACCTGCGCGTGGGCGGCCTGGTCGGCGCGCGCGGCGACGTGTCGCTGATGGCGGGCCGCGACGCCCTGGTGTCCGGCAAGGGCGCGGCCACCGGCCGCCTTGCCATGGACGCCGGGGGCGACCTGCGCCTTGAGGCGCCCGCGCAATGGGATGCCGAAGGCGCCGCGGCCGCAAAAGCGGGCGGTGACATGGCGCTGGCCGGCGTGCTGCGCGCCAACGGCGACACGGTAATCACGGCCGGCGGCAAGCTGGCGATCGACGGCGCCGTCTCGGCCGCTTCCGGCGGCATGAATGCCTCTGCGGGCGGCGATGTATCCGTGGGCGCGCAGGCGCAGGTGGCCGCGGCCGGACCCGTCGGCCTGAACGCGGGAGGCAACCTGCAAAGCTTCGGCAAGGTCACGTCGCTGAAAGACCTGTCGCTGCAGGCGGCTCGCAACCTTGCGCTGGACGGCGAGACGCTCGCCACCGGCGATCTGCGGTTGCAGGCGGGCGAAGTTCTGGCGGCGTCTTCCGCGTCGCGGCTTCAAGCAGACGGTTCGATGATGGCTGCCGCGGGCAACGCATCGCTGGCAGGCCTGCTCATCGCGGGCCAGTCCGCGCAAGTGAACACGCGGGACGGCCTGCGCGTGGACGGCACGTTGCTGGCTGACGCGGGCACGCTCAAGGCCATCAGCGGCGGCGACGTGACGCTGGGAAGCGCCAGCGTGCTGCAGGCGGGCCGGCAGCTCGACGCGCAGGCGGGCGGCAAGCTGCTTGCGGACGGCACCATCTCAGGTGAAACAGACATCCGGGTTTCCGCGGGGACCAACGCCGAACTGAATGGCAAGACGGTCGCCAACGGCGCCCTGCGTGCCGAAGCGGGCGCGGACCTGACCATCGGACAGGCAGGCCTGGCGCAGGGCAGCGGCATGTTGTTCCTGGGCGCGGGCCAGGACCTGCGTGTGGCGGGTACGGCCGGCACCGCGGACATGGGGCAGGGGGGCGACGGCTTCCTGCAGGCCCAGGCGGCGCGAGACATCTTCGTGACCGGCATCGTGACGGCAGGCACGCCTGCCAGCCTGTCCGCAACGCGCAACCTCGGCATCGACGGCACGGTGACGGCGCTGGGGGGTGGACTCACGGCCGACGCCGGCGATCAGTTGCGCGTCGGCGCAACCGGCCGCATGCAGGCCGCGCAGAACCTGATTGCCCGCTCGGGTGGAGACCTGGACTCTGACGGTGTCTTAGTCGCGGGCGGCGGCCTTGCGCTGACGGCCACGGGCGATGCTCGTCTGGGCGGCACCGCGGCCGCGCTGGGCGACGCCGCCGCGGGCAACCTGCTACTGGGCGCACGCGATGTGACGGTCAAGCAGGGCGGGCAGTTGCAGGCCGCGGGGACGCTGACGGCGCAAGCCCAGCGTGATCTTGTTGCCGCCGGCACGCTGGCCTCGGTAGAGGACATGATGCTGGCCGCCGCGCGCGATGCGCGCGTGGACGGCACGGCGGCCAGCGATACGAACCTGTCGCTCACCGGCCGCAACGTGGCCGTGGGCGCGGCGGGCCTGGCGCAAGCCGCCGGCACGCTCACCGCCACGGCGCAAGGCACGCTGCTCGCCGTGGGTAGCATGTTGGCGGGCGTCACGCAGACGCTCACGGCCGGCGACGACATGACCGTGGACGGCACCGTCGCGGCATTGCAAGGCGACCTGACGCTGGAAACCCTGCGGGGCAATCTGGTCCTGGGCACCGCGTCGAACCAGCAGGCGGGCGGGATGCTGGCCGCCACCGCCGGCGGTGCGCTGCAGGCCTTGGGATCGGCGGCCGCCGGGCAAGGCCTGACGCTGCGCGCGGGCACGGACGCCACGCTGGGCGGCATCGCCGCCGCGCGGGCAGGCAACGTCACCGCCACCGCCAACCGGAATCTGACGACCACCGCCGACGGCCGAATTCAGGCCGCCGACGCCATTGACCTCGAGTCTGGCGGCGCGCTGCAGAATGCCGGCATCCTATCGGCCGCGGGCGCGGCCACGCTGCTGGCCCGAACCTCCCTCAATAATTCGGGTTCGGTGCTGGCGGGCGGCGACGTCAACGCCACCGCGCTGGGCGCGCTGACCAACGCCGGCCGCTTCATCGCGGGCGTCGACGAAGACGGCGCGCTCAGCCTGCCGGGCAGCGTCAAGCTGACCGCCGCCTTCATCACCCATCCGGGCATCAGCGCGGCCGGCAAAGACATGACCTTGTTCGCGGACGGCATGGACCTGTCCGCCGGCAACCTGTCGTCCATCGGCAAACTCGCGCTGACCTCGCCCGGCGACATCGCCACGCGCAACGCCGTCCTCCACGGCGGCACCCTCGACATCGCCGCCGCCAACCTGCGCAACCAGGGCGGCAAGCTGACGTCTGCCGGCGACGCCGTGCTGACACTGGGCGCCGAACTCGACAACACCACCGGACTGATCGCCGCCGCCGGCAATATGCAGATCGAAGCGGCCCGCGTCGGCAACGCCGCCGGCACGCTGGCGGGTGGGGACCTGACCCTGGCCGCCGCCGGCGCTGTCGACAACCGCGGCGGCCTGATCCAGGCCGACGAAACCCTGACCCTGAACGCCGCCGGCCTGGACAACAGCGCCACGCTGACCGCCGCCGCAGCGCCGCCCAAGGGCGTGCTGGGCAAGCTGGTCACCATCGTCGCCGACCGCGTCAACAACCAGGGCGGCTCCATCAGTGCCGGCCAGGACCTCGCGATCACCACCGGGGAACTGGACAACGCTGGCGGCGAAGTCGCCGCCCAGCGCTACGCGACGGTAGACGCCGCGCTGCTCAAGAACAGCCAGGGCAAGGTGATGGCCGGCGAACGCCTCGCCATCATGATCCAGGCCCTGCAGGGGCTCGGCGCCCTGCAGTCCGCGCAGGACCTGTCCTTCACCTACACGGGGTCGCTCAACCAGACCGGCGACATTGCAGCGGGCCGCGATCTGAGCATGTCCGTCGGCGGCGCCATGGACAACAGCGCCACGGTCAGCGCTGGCCGCGACCTGACCATCTCGGCCGCCTCGCTCAACAACCAGGCCAGCGGCGAGCTGCTGGCCGGGCGCAACAACACCATCAATGTCACCAACGGCCTGACGAACTCCGGCCTCATCGACGGCGGAGCGACCAACATCAACGCACGCCGCGTCGACAACTTCGGGCGCATCTACGGCAACACCATTTCGATCCGCGCGGGCGAGCTGGTCAACGGCGCGGGCCCGGGCGGCGGCGCCGTCATTGCAGCGCGCGGCGACCTGGACCTGGGCGTGGGATCGCTGGTGAACCGCGACCACGCGCTGATCTACGCGGGCGCCGATCTGCGCATCGGCGGCATGCTGGACGCCAACCGCAAAGCCATCGGCCAGGCCGTGTCGCTGCTGAATGCGTCAGCCACTGTCGAGGCAGCGGGGAATGCGGCGATCTCGGCCGCGTCGCTGCAGAACGTCAACACCAACTTCGTCAGCCAGACGCTGCCGGTCCTGACGGTCCCCAAGCTGTATGTGACCCCGGCCGGGTCGACGGACATGTACGACATGGAGACCAACTGGTTCTGCGACCAGGTAACGCCAATGTGCGGCAAGGTTCCCGAATGGTTGAACGACGATCCGGAGCGCCGCTTCCTGTTGCCGTCGGACAGGTATCCGGCATCGCGATTTGGGCCGCCGTTTGATTATGTGCCGAACATCAAGGGCCGGGCAGGTCAGACCGCGCCGATCCCGGTGACGTATTTCGCACAAATGGAATCCTGCGGGGGCGATGCCGGCAATTGCATGGTTACGCCGGAGCGTTTTGTGTACGCCAACGATGCGCCGATCTGGGCGGTCTTTGGCGTCACGCCGCCATCGGGTCCTCTGCCGGTCTGGCAGCCGCTGCAACAAGACTGTTTCGGCCCGGAAGCATGCGCTGCTGAAGCTGCGCGTCGCCAGGCGTACGAAGATGCCTACACAGCATTCAAGGCCCAGCATCTCGAACTGGACCAGCGCATCCGCGAGTTCAACGCCGACTTCGACAACCGCCTCGTAGGCACCTTCACCTACTACCAGGTTGACGAAACCGTCACCGAAACCCGCACCGTCTCATCAGACCCCGCCAAGATCCTGTCGGGCGGCTCCATGACGCTTACCGGCACCGTCACCAACGACAAGAGCCAGATCGCCGCGGGCGGCACCCTGTCCGTCGCCGGCCCCGCCATCAACAATATCGGCGCCGGCGGTGAGCGGATCATTACCCGCATCGGCACCCTTACCGTCACCCAGGCACGCGACCGCGACCGCAAGGACACCACCAGCGCCTACACGCAAACCCTGGCCGCAGAATCCATCGAACTGCCCGTCGGCACCTCCGGCGGCAACGTGTCTGTTTCGCTCAGCGGCGGCGCACCCGGCGCCAGCGGCGCCACTGCGCCCGGCCCCGTCCTGATCGCCAGCATCGGCTTGCCCGGCGGCAACGTCGTGCGCACGGTCTCCAACCCGGCAACCATCCCGGACAGCCAGCTCTTCGCCGTCAACGGCACGCCCGACGCGCCCTACGTCGTTGCCACCGACCCGCGCTTTGTCGGCAACCGCCCCACGGTCTCCAGCGACTACCTGTTCGACCTGCTGCAGCAGCCCGGCGCACCCGTCGGCAACAGCGGCGCCTCCGGATCCGTCAACGCCGGCCTCGGCAACCGACTCGGCGGCCTGAACGCCCTGATCCCAGCCGGCGCAAAATTCCTCACACCGTCCGGCCAGCCCCGTCGCCTGGGCGACGGCTTCTACGAACAGAAACTTGTCGCCGACCAGATCCTGGCTACCTCCGGCCAGCGCTTCCTGGAAGGTTTCGGCGACAACGACAGCCAGTACAAGGCATTGCTCGCCAACGGCGCGCAGTTCGCGCTGGACAACGGCATCAAGCTGGGCGCCGCGCTGACCGAAGCGCAGCAACGCCAGCTCACCACCGACCTGGTCTGGCTGGTCGAGCAGACCGTCACGCTGCCCGACGGCAGCACCGAGACCGTGCTGGTGCCGCAGGTCTACCTGCTGGTGCGTGAAGGCGATCTGAAGGGCGACGGCACCCTCATGGCCGGCCGCGACGTCAAGCTTGCGGCCGACGGCGACATCGTCAACAGCGGCACCATCGGCTCGCGCGACGCCACCGTCATGACCGCCGCCAACATCATCAACCAGGCCGGCGGCCTGATCCAGGGCGCCGTCGTCGACCTTGCGGCGCGCGAAGACCTGACCAATCTGGTGTCGCTGATCAAGGGCGACTACGTCGCCCTGTCGGCGGGACGCGACATCGCGCTGACCTCGACCGCGGCTACGGAGAACAACGGCGCCACATGGGGTTCGTACGTCTCCGGCGTATCGCGCGTGGACGCGGGCAACCTCAGCATGCAGGCAGGACGCGATCTCAACCTGACGGCGGCGCAAGTCACGGTCAAGGACGACGCGCGTCTGCAGGCGGGCCGTGACATCAACCTCGCCACGCTTGAAGAAAGCCACGGCGAGTCGCTGGCGCGGAACAAGAAGAACCGCCACGACCTGAGCACCAGCACTGAAATCGGTTCGGTGATCGCGGCGGGTGGAAACCTTACGCTGATCGCCGGGCAGGATGTGAATGCGCGCGCGGCGGATGTCACGGCGGGGAAGCAGCTTGCCGTGGGCGCCGGCCGAGACATCAACCTGACGGCGGGCGTGGAGACCGGTTCGGCTTACGACGAAACGCACTACAAGACCAGTGGGTTTATGTCGTCGAAGACGACGCACACGATCACATCCAGCGACTGGGCAACGGCCAAGGGTTCGAACTTCACGGGCGACACGGTTGCGCTCATGGCAGGACGCGACCTGACCGTGCAAGGATCCAACGTCATTGGCGATAACGACGTATTGCTGATGGCAAACCGCGATATCACCATCGCGGCGGCGGCCGAATCGTACAAGGACTATCAGTACGAAAAGGTGACGCGATCGGGCCTGGGCGGCGGTGGCGGCTTCAACATCGGCTATAGCAAGCAAGCCCGAACCGATTGGATGAAGGGCGAGAGCGGCGGCTATTCCAGCAGCACCGTAGGTAGCGTCGGTGGCAATGTGACCATCGACGCCGGGCGCGACGTGGGCGTGTTTGCCAGCAACGTGCTGGCGCAGGACGGCGATATCTCGATAGCCGGCCGCAATGTGGCCATCGTTGCCGGGGTGGGTGAGGCCCGCCAGCACGAATATCACGAGTTGAAGCAGTCCGGGATCACCATAGGCGTAGCTGGTGGCGTGCTGGGCGCGGCCCAACAAATACACGGCACGCTCAAGCAGGCAGGCGAAGCCAAGAGCGGCCGCTTGGCGGCGGTCAAGGTGGGGCAGGCGGCGTACCAAGCCGTGCAGGCCGATCGCATGATGGATGCAGCGAAAGGTTCCGAGGCGACGACAGCCCAAAAGGAAGCCGCAAGCGCCCAAATCCAGATCAGCATGGGGGCCAGCAAATCGGTCAGCGAAACGAAGCGCACGCAAGAGACGGCATTCGGCTCATCTGTCATGGCGGGCGGCAACGTCTCGATCGTCGCGCTGGGCGAGCGTGGCGTGGCCGGCTCGGGCAACCTGTCGATCATTGGAAGCGATGTCAGTGGTAAGAACGTGCTGCTGGCGGCAACGAACGACCTCTTTCTGCTGAGCCAGGCACAAACGGCAACGGAAGTCTCCACCAACAAGAACAGCGGCTGGAAGGTCGGCGTGGGCATCGGCGTATCCGACAGTGGCAGCGGTGGTGGCATCAACATCTTCGCGAGCGGATACGCGGGAAAAGGCAACGCCAACGGCAACGGCACGACCTACCGGGAAACCCAGGTCAGCGCACAGGACAACCTGACGCTGATCTCGGGTCGGGACACCGTGCTGATGGGCGCCCAGGCGCGCGCCGACAGCATCCGCGCCGACATCGGCCGCAATCTGACGATCGCCAGCGAACAGGACACGGACCGCTACAACGCCAAGCAAAGCCAGATCAACGCGGGCGGCAGCTTCAGTTTCGGCTCCATGTCCGGCAGCGCCTATATCGGCGCCAGCACGGGCAAGACCAAGTCGAACTACGACAGCGTGGCCGAACAGTCCGGGCTGTACGCCGGGACGGGCGGCTTCGATATCTACGTCGGCAAGCACACGCAGTTGGACGGCGGGGTGATCGCGAGCGACGCGGCGGCGGCCAAGAACAAGCTGTCGACAGAGACCTTTGGCTATACGGACCTGCAGAACAAGGCCGAATACAAGTCCACCACCGTCGGCGTGAACCTGGGCATGTCGGGCGCGTTCGACGTCGCCAACAAGGGCGGCGCAAACGCCATCGGCCCGTCGGGCTTGAGCTTTGCCCAGACCAGCGGAAGCGATTCGGGCACGACGTACGCCGCGGTTGCGCCGGGCACGATCGAGGTGCGCTCGGACAAGGATACCGGTCGGGATAGTACGGCGGGCTTGAGCCGGGACACTGCGGGCGCCAATGGCAGCATCGGGCAGATCTTCGACAAGGACAAAGTCCGCGAGCAACTGGAGTTCCAGCAGGCGTTCGGCCAGCTGGGGATGCAGATTGCGGGGGATGTGCTGAAGGATCTGAAGAAGGATAACCCCGATCTTTGGGGGGAAGGCAAAGCAGGCGCGATTGCAATGCATGCCGCAATCGCGGGGATTGGTGCGGCGTTGGGAGGTGGGAACGTAGCGGGTGCGATTGGGGGGACTATTGCTGGTGATCTGGCGAGCAATTTAGTCCAAGACCAGATCGCTCAAGCGGTGGCGGGTTTGCCTGAAGGTATGCGCGACCAGGTGTCGAAGGTGATCACCAACGTTGTGGCGAGCGCGGCTGGAGGGGCCGTCGGGGGACTTAGTGGGGCGGGTGGCGCTTCGATTGCCGACATGTATAACCGGCAATTGCATCCAGAAGAAAGGGAGTTGGCGAGAAAAATCGTGGACCAAGTTCGAGCGCGCGGAGGAAATATTTCGGTAGAGTATGTTGAAGACCAGATGCGGCAGATGTCTGTGGTGGTCGATGGGAAGACGTTTTTTGGGGTTCCCGACGTGCAAATTGGAAGTGTGGTGCAGACTGACTCTGGAGCGGTTTGGTTTAACGATCAAGGTGCGGGTGTTTACGTGCAAAAAACAGCAAAGCCAGACTTTGCAGTTCAAGGGTTGATTTTGGACTTAATAAATAGCAGTGAAGTGCCGAATCTTGTTCACTATCTTCCGACACCGATGCTTCGTGATACCGGTTCGCGTATGGGATATGTCCCGAGCGATGGTGCGTTGGGTAAATATTGTGTCACTGCAGAGTGTGCTGCGGGCCTGGCTCCTAATATGACGCTACTAGGACATTTTCATCAGGCTATGCAAGCGGCCGATAATGCTGCCTTAGTATCGACTTGGGCTGGCAAGGTTGCGGCTAACGCGACGTTGGCGGGCAATTCTCCGGTAGCAGCCGGAGCTTCCTCAGTAGGATTGGCTGCAAGTCTATTCGAACAAATGGTTCGACCAAACTACAATAAAGCGCTAAATGATTCGTTGGTTGATGGCGTTGTTGGACTCGCATCTGATCGTGTTCCCATACTATCTCCAGTATTTACAGAGACAGGGGATTGGGTTAAGGGTAATAATTATTTTGGTTATCCAGTTTTTAAATAGATACTTATATGTTAATTAAAAATGGAAATTTTCATCCTGTTGTTCGGTTTGTCCTCGTTGTGGGCGGGATTGGGATTGCCTACTTGGGGGCATGGCTGGCATCTTACTGGGTAGGGCTTCTTGGGGTAGTGATTTGCGGCATTGGTGGATACGCTTCCAAAGCTAGTGCCGTCGGGATAAAGCCGTTTCAAGAAAGTGTCAAAAAAAATAAACACAGATAAATATGACCGGCTCTGAGAATTTCGTATCACTGGCTATTTGAAAAAATAGCTTCCAACGCGAGAAGGAAGCGAGATGAAGAAGGTAAGGTACAACGAAGAGCAGATTGTGCGGATATTGCGCGAGGCCGACCGAGATCCGGTGGCCGAAATGGCCAAGCGGCATAGCGTGAGCGAGCAGAGCATCTATGGCTGGGGCAAGCGGTTCGGGGAGTTTGGCGTGGACGAGGTGCGCCGGCTCAAGGAAGTCGAGACCGAGAACGCGCGGCTGCGCAAGTTGCTGGTCGGGCGGGACCTGCAGATCGAGGTGATGAAGGAGGTCAATCGCCGAAAGTCGTGAGCGTACAGGTTTGGCGGCAGCGGGCCCGTCTGGCTTGTCGCTGGGGGTGTCCTAGCGCCGGGCCTGTACGCTGTATGAGGTGTCCCGTTCGGGGTTGCATATGAGCCAATTAAGGCGAGCTGCCCGATCCCACGAAGCGGTACGCTGAGTAGGGATTGTTCTTTCTAGGAGACCTCTAAGGAGCACCGTCACGCTGATTGGCATCGATCTGGGCAAGCGTAGCTTCCATGTACACGGGCAGGACGTGACCGGCCGGATAGTTTTTCGCAAGAAGTGCTCCCGTCGTCAGACGCTGGCATTGTTGAGCAATGTGCCGAGCAGCACGGTGGTGATGGAAGCCTGCGCGGGCGCGCATGGGCTCAAAGCGGTAGGTGATTGGAGGCTTGCGTTTTTGGTAAAAAAGTATATTTTCTTTCTAGTGTTTTTCCTGTTACTATTTTTTTTGGGCGGGATATTATTTTATTTTTTATTAATCCCTATATTGACGATGATGTCTACGGGAGTGTATGAATTTCCCTCTCTAGATAGAATTATTTCACATGGAAAATTCATGGTAATTGTCTCTCCCATCTGTGCGGCCGCAGTTACCCTGCTTTTGAAGCGTTGATAAATAAAATGGCCTAATCTGAAATAGTCATGAATACTGGAGTGGGGATAATATTAATAGGTTTGGCATCGATGTTTATTTCGTGGTTGATTTTTGGAAAAAAGGAGTGTGAAACTAGACGGGATAAATTTATTTTTTGGTTGAAGTCAACCTTGGTGGCGACCGTAGTTTTAATGATTTGGTTGTTGCACTGCAATCCCGATTTTGGTGTTTATTATGCTGCATTGATTTCTTTTTGTTGTGGGGGGTTTATGAACTTATGCCGATCATATGTAGGTCTAATGATCCCGTAGGGGGATTGAAATTAAGGTGTCAGGTCGCATTTTCTGCGATCAGGGAATGTGTGATTTTAACTCGGCTACTTTGAGAGGGCGCGTGATTGCGGGGTTCGAATTCAATCAAATTGGACGGTTATGTTCAAGTTAAAAATAACGGCCGTCCTGGTGGCTCTGCTGCTCTCTTCAGGCTGCTCATTCATTACCGGCTCACCGCCCAAGGCGTTGTCAAGAAATCCCGAGCCACAGGAAATGATCAGCCCTGTGCTCATCTACACCTCCAATTGCGATTTCCAAAAGAAGATCGACGGCATTGGCCTCATAGGCGCCCGAACCGCCTATCCAGCGGCTTATGCCGGAGAGGCAGTATGTAAAGCGTTGAATGCCGAACTTCCGGGCGCGATGGATGCGGTTGGCGTCAAGGCAAAATTCAAGCTGCGCGAAGTAGATCCCAAGACCGCCAGACCGTTGACTATGAAAGAGGACGCTCGGGCCGTTGGCGCCAAGTATGTGATTGCATTGGGTGAACCCGGTGGATTTGACGGCTATCAGCAGTACGGACCTTCCGTGGGGCTTCATATCCGTCTTTATGACGCAGAGTCAGGCGAATACCGTGGATGGGCTGAAGTGGAGTATCCGATTTCGTTGCGCGATTTCTCCAGTCGGGGACCAGCGGTGGAGGGGCAACGGATAGGGGCCGATATCGCGAATACGCTGGCTCGCACGATGCTGAAACGCTGCACCGAAGCGTATCCCTATCAATGCGCCAAGGTTGGGACATTTCGCCTGGCAGAGCCAAGGGACGCGTACGGAAAGTGAGCGGTTGCTGCGGTTGGGCGAAAATTCGCTTATCGATCTAGCTGCCTAAATCAGGCGCGGGATTGGGGGCATTTGGCTCTGAAACGACGAATTCGGTGGTTAATATTCTATTCAACTCGGTAAGGCAGCGATAAACTCGGGGATCTCGCCTGGGTTTTGAAAAACGCGCCCGCAGTTGCTGCCGCCAAGCAGATCGCGGCGAACCATATCGAGGCTGTTTCTGGCGTGCGCGATGGGACGGTTTCGCAGATGCCCGATGGGTCTAAGGGCGAGACTGCGCGTATTGTGAGGAACGCAGAGGTACTGGCCGCGGATGAGAAGACGGTGCTGGTGCGGCAGAATCCGGTTACGGGGGAGTATGAGGCTGTTGGCGGCAATTTAGCGAACAGCGGTGCAAAAGGAACTGGGGCTGATGTTGATAATGCTGCACACAACGTCGCTAAATTTTCTCAGATGAAGCTTGATCTTAAGACGACGGAGTCGACCAATACGATTGTTGATAGTCTGCGAAAAACAGGACAGCTCCCTGATTATTATGTGAATAAGACACAAGCAGCCGAGCAAGGTTGGCAGCCAGGAAAGGCTTTGAGCAATAGTGTGCCGAATGGGCAGATAGGCGGGAATGTCTTTCATAATACAACTAATGTGCTGCCGTCAGCTCCCGGCAGAACTTGGTTTGAGGCTGATATTGGGATAAATAATATTATGTCGCGTAGTAATCAAGCTGGAACAAGGTTGCTTTATTCTAATGATGGGTTGTTATATATAACGACGGATCACTACAAATCTGTGGCTCCTATCGGTACTTGGAAATAGGGTTGGTCTATGGAAGTGAATTTTGATGGTTGTAGGATTGTCACTGAGCAAGATTTTCACCACCATCTTGCGATGGCTTTAGGTGTTCAAAAATTCTATGGATATAATTTGGATGCTTTGTGGGATTTGCTTAGTGCAAATGTTGAGCGGCCACTAGTATTGAGGTGGAACGACCACGAGGCATCTAGGCGGAGTATGGGGTGTGATTTTGATAGAGTTGTACAAGTGCTAGAGAGAGTGAGGTTGCAAGATGAGTGTTTTGGATGGGTAGAAAAATTCTCTTATATTCTTGATTAATTGATTTCTTGATGTTGTGTGGGAATATCCGGTTTGGTGACGCCCTTTCCTTAAGTGGACAATGCTGCTACGGCAGGATCCGGTTACGGGAAAATATGAGGCCCACTGGCTCGAGGGCTGGTATAACCGTCAACGCCTACATTCGGCAAACGAATGGCTTGCTCCTGTTTCATAAGAGAATTCCCGCCTCGCTGCATGGCTTGATGTACGCGGAAACGAGGGGGGCAAGATGTTTGATGATTTTGATGTAAGAAATATTTCTTTGAGAATAGCTAATAAGCCAGGAAATAGATAATTTGTTGCTTGACCTGCCCCCGCCGACCTGGAAAGCAAGTGGGGTTCCCAGGGGACGTATAGCCAAATGACAACGGTCATTCTGGGCGCGGCCAGGGGCAATGTGACCGGAGGTGCAAGTCAGTTTGTCCAGGCGGCCGCCGTCAACTACCTGCAGACCTTGGGCGCCGCGCAGATCAACGAATTGAGCGGCTTGTTGGGCGGAGAAGGTTCCGTTGGGCATTCGGCGCTGCATGCGTTGCTGGGTTGCGCAGGGGCAGGCGCGTAAGGTGCGTCGTGCGGTGCTGCCGGCGCTGGGGTGCTGTCAGGCGTGGTCCTTAGCAAGCTGCTGGAGAGCATGGATGGGGCCAGCGGCAAGGATCTGTCTCCTGAAGAAGCGCAAGCGCGTGTCAACCTGATAAGCAGCATCGTCGCAGGTATTGCCGGGGCGATTGATCCCACCGCTGCGGTATCGGCAGGGCTTGCGGCGCGTAATAGCTGCAATTTACGCAGGCTTGCTTGAAGACCATAAAGCTGCGCATGAGGAACTGAGCGCAAGGCTCAGCGCCTGGAGCGAGCCGTCTATGCCGGGATCTTCCGTCTTCCGGATCCAGCTGAAGCGAAGTAGTGCGTCACGGCGGCCAATTATCCAAATTGGTCGCCCGCCGCATGCTGGGCCATCCGCCACCCCTGTGCATTCCAAGACAATGCATGGGTGGGCGAGATCCCCTCCAGAAACTGCGCATCATGCGACACCACCACCACCGCACCCGGAAACCCCGCCAGCGCCTCCTCCAGCGCCTGCGCTGACGCAATATCCAGGTGATTCGTCGGCTCATCCAGCAACAGCAACTGCGCCGGTTCCTTGCGCCACAGCGCGCACGCCAATGCGGCCTTAATGCGCTCCCCACCGCTCAATGTCGCAGCGGGCGCGTTGACCAATGCAGGGCCCAGGCCCAGCAGCGCCAATCGGCTGCGCATTTCGCCGTCGGGCAATGCGGCGCCCAGCGCGTGCAGCGTTTCCAGCAGGGATTTGTCGTCCGGGATGCCGGACGCCCGCTGGTCCAGCATGGCTGTCGGTACGCGGACGTCGCAGGTGCCTGCGCTGGGCGTCACGTCCCCCGACAGCATCGACAGCAGCGTGCTTTTGCCGCAGCCGTTCGGCCCCCGCATAGCAAGCCGAAATGGGCCGGATAGCGTCAGCGTCAGCGGGGGAGCCCCCAAGGGGTAGGGCGGTATCGCGTCTTCCAGGTGCAGGACGCGCCGGCCCTGCGGTATGGCGGTGTCGGGCAGCGCCAGGGCGACGGCGCTTGCGGGAAGGATCCGGGCGGCGGCTTGCTTGACGGCGTCGTCCAGGGCAGTGCTGGCCTGCTGGCGGCGCAGGCGTTCGCGGCCGGCGTGGCCCTCGGCGTTGGCTTTTTTCATACCCAGCAGGATCGCCGCCTGGTTCGTGTCCCGGGCCTGGCGCGCATTGCGCGCGTTGCGTTGTTGCTGGCTATCGTGCTGCTGGCGCAATGCGCGCTGGCCAGCGGCGCGTTCGTTGCGGGCGTGTTCCAGGGCAGCTTGCGCAGCGGCGCCTTGCAGGTCGCGCTGGGCGCGATAGGTGCTGTAGTTGCCGGCGTGGCCAGTGAGCGCGCCGCGTTCCAGTTCGACGATGTGGGACATCGCGTCAAGCAAAGTCCTGTCGTGGCTGACGACGATCAGGCCGCCGCGCCAGGCGCGGATCTGTTCCATGAGCCAGGCGCGGGCGCGCGCGTCCAGGTGGTTGCTGGGTTCGTCCAGCAGCAGGGCATCGGGGCGATGCAGCAGGACGCCGGCGAGCGCGACGCGGGTTAGTTCCCCGCCGCTGGCGCCGGCGGCGGGGTGGTCGGGCGACCACGCGGGCAGGGCCGCGCCGGCAAGCATGCGGGCCCAGTCGTCGCGGATGCGCCAGTGGCCGTCCGCCAGGTCGAAGTCGGTCTGGCGCGTGCTTCCGGCTTCGATGCGGGACAAGGCGTGCAGGATGGGCGCGATGCCGGCGACGTCTGCCAGTGTGGTGTCGGGAGTTTGGGGCAGGGCCTGGGGGACGTAGGCGATGCGGCCGTGGCGATGGATGCGGCCGGATTGCGTGGCCAGTTCTCCGTGCGCCAGGCGCAGCAACAGGGACTTGCCCGCGCCGTTGCGGCCGATCAGGCCGTGGCGGGCGGTAATGAAGTCGTGGCTGACATCGTCGAGCAAGAGGCGGCCGTCGGGCAGCGCATGGCTGACGTGGCGCAGGCTGAGGAAAACAGCCGTGTCCTGTGGCTGAGGGGGCGTGTGCGCCGCTGCGGGCGCGCGGGAAGACTGGGCCATATGAAGCTCTCCGGAGGCGATGAGACGCGTTGCGCGTGGCGCAAGCGGTGATCAAAGGGGGGAGGGCTTAGAGAATCATGGCCGGTCGGGGCTCCGCGTTGAGGATGAATGGTGGATTCGAACGATACGGCGGCAGGAAAGTTCCCGGCGCGCGGATCGCTGGGTGTTGCAGAAGGCGGCTTGAAGCGCCTCAGTCCTCCAGCAGCCGAAGATCCGGCGGCCGGTTTTCAATAATCGCTTCCATGCTGAAGAACCCCGTCACCGTCGACAGTTCAAAATCCGTGATCAGCTTCTGATAGAAGCGGTCGTACCCCGCCATGCCGCGGCAGACCACCTTGATCAGGTAGTCCCAGTCTCCGCCGATGCGATAGAACTCCGTCACCTCCGGCAGGCGCTCCACGTGCTGGCGAAACCCATCTGCCCAGGCCTTCGCGTGGTGGCTGGTTCGGATCATCACAAATACCGTCAGATCCAGCCCCAGCGCAACCAGGCTGACCTCGGCCCGCGTGCCCCGGATGATGCCGCAGGCGTTCAGGCGTTGAAGCCTGCGCCAGCACGCGTTTTGCGACAGGCCGACACGGTCCGCAAGTTCGCGCTGGGACAGCGTGCCGTCTTTTTGCAGGCAGGAGATGATGCTTAGATCAAGTTTGTCTATTTTTTCCATTGATTCGATCATATGACCCGTTTTAATGAGCTAATAGCAAAAAAACGGTGATGTTTCATCCGGGCTTCCATCGTATGATATTTGCGAATAGTTCGGAACACACACGCCATGAATACGTTTACCGCCGCGGCTCCGGTACTGGCCTCGGCCACGCCCTTGCAGCAATTCCAAGACAGCCTGAAAGCGCCGGATATCGTCACGGCGCTCGCCGAAGGACTGATAGGGAAGGATGCCTGCATAGACGGACCATTTGGCGCCAAGCCTCTGGTCTACGCCGACTACGTCGCGTCCGGCAGGGCGCTGATGCAGGTGGAACGCTTTGTTCTTGAACAAGTGCTTCCGTATTACGCCAACTCGCATACCGAGGCCTCCTATTGCGGGGGCTTCATCACGCGTCTGCGCCGGGAGGCGCGCGCCGCGATCGCGCGGTGTTGCGGCGCTGGCGACGAGCACGCCGTGATCTTCGCGGGGTCCGGCGCAACCGCGGGTATCAACCGGCTGGTGCATCTTTTTGGCGTGGACGCGGCGCTTGCCGCGGGCAGGCAGGTTCGCGTGGTGATTGGTCCCTACGAACATCATTCGAACATTCTGCCGTGGCGCGAATGCGGCGCCGAGATCATTGAATTGGAAGAAAGCCCCGAAGGCGGGCCCAATCTGGTTCAACTGGCCGCCGCGCTGAAGGCGCCGGCAGATACGCTGGTGATCTGTGCGCTGTCCGCGGCCTCGAATGTGACCGGCATTGTCGCGGATGTTCCCGCCATTACCCGGCTGGTCAATAGCGCGGGCGCGAAGATGTTGTGGGACTATGCCGGCGGCGCGCCGTATCTGCCGGTGGCGATGTCGCCGGCAGCCGATGCGCGGATCGACGCCATCGTGTTCTCGCCGCACAAATTCATTGGCGGCCCCGGCGCATCGGGCGTGCTGATCGTGCGCCGCGATGCGGTTGTCGCTACCACCCCAACGTGGCCTGGCGGCGGGACCGTCAAGTTCGTTTCTCCCGCTGGCCACGACTACAGCAGCAGCCTGGAATCCAGGGAGGAAGCGGGCACGCCCAATGTCGTCGGTGACATCCGCGCGGCGTTGGCTCTGCTGGTGAAGGAAGCCTTGGGCGCGGACTTCATGGAACAGCGCAATGCGCACTTTGTTCAGCGCGCGTTTGCGGCGTGGCAAGGCGCGGAAGGACTTGAACTGCTGGGTTCCGCGACAGCCAAGCGCCTGCCGATCTTCTCGTTCCGCGTGCGTGACGGCAAGGGCGGTTTTGTGCACCAGCAACTGGTGACCCGCATGTTGAGCGACCGGTTCGGCATCCAGGCCCGCGGCGGTTGCGCATGCGCAGGGCCCTACGTCCACCGCCTGCTGGACATCGACGATGCCCGATCGCTGCAGATGCGTCAGGCCATTCTTGAGGGCCGCGAGATCGAAAAGCCCGGCTTCGTCAGGCTGAACTTCAGTGTGCTGCTGCCGGATGCCAAGGCGGATTTCATCCTGGAATCGGTGCTTGCGCTGGCGGCGGACGCCACCGGTTTCGAACACCTGTACGGCTTCGATCCAAGCCGCGCCATTTTCTCCCCGCACGGCGCGGACAAGAAAGCCGCCTGAGGCGTCAAACGCGGGGGCCGGGCACCGTCAGGGCCTGGTTTGTCCAGCCCCCGCGTGCCATCCCGCCGCTCAATCCTTCATGTGCAGGCCGCAGGTCCGGATCCACGACGCCTTCATGCCGGTGAGGTCCTCCGACGCGTCGGTCAACGTGCGCACGACCTGATCCGAAAACTGCACGCCCTTGCGCCGGCAGGCTTCGAAGTCATCGCTGAGCGCAAAGCGCGCGTCCAGCAGATCCAGGCGGCCCTGGCACAGTTCGCGGTTCAACTGCAGTTCATTGGCGGCCTCACGGGTGCGCTGGACGTCCTGCGCGCGCTTGATGCGAGCCAGCGAGGCGTCGACCTGGGCGACGCAGTCTTCGGCGTGCGCCGGCGCGCTGGCGCAAGCGGCGATGATCAAAAGGGCGGCGAAGGGCCGGTGCGGTGTTGCTGCCATGCGGAGAAGCCTTGGTAATGCATTGGGAACGGCTTGCATCATAACTGCCGCGAAATCGGCCCGGGCGCGCGGCCCTGGATGATCAGCCACTAAGCAAGTCAAGCTTCCAGCGGCGCCACGGCGGCGCCCTGGATCTTGTGGCGCGCCAGCGCTTCGGCGACAAAGCCGGATTTTTTCATGGCTTCGACAAAGGCGGACAGGTAGGCGCCGGCCTTGTCGCCGCGGCTCTTGGGCACGCCCATGGCCTGGCGGATGAGCATGAAGTGGCCGTCCAGCAGGCGTAGCCCCCCCAGGCGTTTCGCATCGGCTTCCAACTGCTGCTTCACGCCCGCGGCTACCTCCATGTTCTCTTGCAGGAAGGTGTCGACGACGGCGGGCGAGGAGGGGGCCCGGAAGATCTCGGCTTGCTTGAGTTCGCGCGTCAGGTACAGGTCATAGGCGCTGCCCTTGCCGACCACCACGCGCAGCCCCTTGCGGTCGACGTCGTCGATGCTGGCGACCGGCGAGTCCTGGCGCACCAGATAGGCGCCTTCGATGACGACATAGGGCGCGGTGAAGGCGATCTGCTCCCCGCGCAGCGGGTCGATGGCGAAGAAGCCCACGTCGGCCTGTTCGGCCGCGACCGCGTTCACGGATTCGGCCGCGGTCTTCCATACGACGAGTTCCAGCTTGACGTCCAGGCGGCGCGCGAGTTCCGCGGCCAGATCCACCGACACGCCGCCCGGCTGGCCGGTGGCGGGGTCGGTGTTGGCCAGAATGGGGTTGCCCAGGTTGATGGACGCGCGCAGCGCGCCGGTCGGGGCGAAAGCGGAGAGCAGCTCGTGATCGGTCTTCATGGCTTCCTTTCTTGAGGGAGCGCCGCGCCGCAGGGCACGGACGGTTCCGAAAGAATAGCCGCAAGCGCCGGCGCCGCGCGATGCCTTATTGCGCGCGGCGCAGAATGTAGTGCGACGCCATCGGGCCGGTGGGGCGCGTGCCGTCCCGGTACAGCATGGTCACCTGGTTCTCGCCGACGAACCATCGCTGGCTGTCGCCCGCTGCGTCCAGCCGGATGGTGCTGCCGTCGGACTCCCAACTGAAGGTGCCCTCCACGATCTCGGGCTGCGGCTGGCGGTCCACGTACTGGGTCAGCTTTTCGTAGCGGCCGTCCTTCATCAGCGTCAGGCGGGTGCGGATGCCGGGGCAGTCCGCGCAGGGCAGGGTGCCTTCGTAGCTGCCCGGCCAGTCGAGCGAGTTGCGCGAGGTGTGGCCGTCGATGGGCACGGACCGGGCGGTGATGGGCTTGGAAGGCGCGCAGCCCGCCAGCAGGGCAAGCGTCAGGGCGCAGGTCAGGGTGGTTTTCATCATGGCGAGCTCCTGTGGGGCAGACAGACAGCGTTCACGATACGGACAGTAACGGGCGCATGCTGAAACTGGATGTAAAGCCCTGGGCGATCCGGCGGGGCTATCTTGCCCGGCCGCGCCTGCGCTAAGCTCGGCGTTTTCGTACCGGCGCGGCGATGGGCGCTGCCGCCGCATCTGGACAGGGGCGATCAGCATGAAGGGCGAACACCACTACGACGTGACGGTGGACTGGACCGGCAATACCGGCAGCGGCACGTCCAGCTATGCGGCGTATTCCCGCGACCACCTGATCCAGGCGGCGGGCAAGCCGGATGTGCCGGGTTCCTCCGATCCGGCATTTCGCGGGGATCCGGCGCGCTGGAATCCCGAAGACATGCTGGTGGCGTCGCTGTCCGCCTGCCACAAGCTCTGGTATCTGCATTTTTGCGCCGTCGAAGGCGTGACGGTGGAGGCGTACCGGGATGAGGCGCAGGGCGTCATGGTCGAAGACCGCGAGCGGGGCGGTGCGTTTTCGCAGGTCACGCTGCGGCCCCACGTCACCATCCGCGCCGGCGGCGACGCCGCGCTGGCCCAGGCGCTGCACGAGCGCGCGCATCATTTCTGCTTCATCGCGAACTCCGTGAACTTCCCGGTGCGGTGCGAGCCCCGCATCATTACCGCTGCCTGAGCCTCGCCGCCGTGCCGGCGCCGCCAGGCCGAGGCTAAGTTACGAGAGTGCGGGCGCCGTTGTGCGCCGCCGCCATTTAACCGAACGACCGATGCCGACGACCTTTCCCGACGGGGCTTTGCGGATCCTGGGTTTTGCGCGCATCCAGGCCACGGTTCTGGATTCCAACGTGGCTTCCGGCGTGCGGGCCGGCCGGGTTTGCCGGTAGACTCGCTGCTATCAGCCTAACGGGAACCCCATGACTTCCGCCTTGCTTGTGATCGACGTCCAGCGCGCGCTGTTTGAAACATCGCCGCCGCCCTTTGACGCCGCCGCCGTCCTGACCCGCATCAATGCGCTGGCCGATCGCGCCCGGGCGGCCGGCGCGCCGGTCATCTACGTGCAGCACGAAAGCCCGGGCACGATGATGGCGCATGGCGGATCCGGCTGGGACCTGGACACGCGCCTGACGCCGGCCGAAGGAGACATCCGGATCCGCAAGACCACGCCCGATTCCTTTCTGCGCACCGGGCTGGCGCAGGTGCTGGCCGACGCCGGCGCGACGCAGCTCGTGGTGTGCGGCTACGCCACCGAATTCTGCGTGGACACCACGGTGCGGCGCGCGGCGGGGCTGGGCCTGCCCGTCACGCTGGCCGCCGATGCCCACACCACGCACGACAAGCCCCATGCCAGCGGCGCACGGATCCGGGACCACCACAACGCTACGCTGCCGGCCATTTCCAGCTTCGGCGTCAAGATCGCCGCCGTGCCCGCGGCGGAAATCTACGCCAGCGGCCAGGCGCACGAATCCTGATGGATCCTGAACTGCTTTCCCTGCTGGTGACCCGTGAAATGCCCTTTGGCAAGTACAAGGGGCGGCTGATAGCCGACCTGCCCGGGCGGTATCTGGCGTGGTTCGCGCGCGAGGGCTTTCCGCCCGGCGAACTGGGGCGCCTGCTGGCCTTGATGCATGAACTGGACCACAACGGCCTGTCTACGCTGCTGGATCCGTTGCGCAAGTCCCGCAGGGCCCCCTAGGCGCCCCGCGCGAAACGGCGGGAAACAACTGGTCCGGATTGTGTAGCGTCTTGGCACGGCCGCCGGCGGCGGCTAAGGCTACGATAGTGCGGCGCGTTCCGGCGCGGGCCATCGGCTTCGCGTTCGCCCGCTTGCTCATCGAAGAGAGGTTGCCATGCATAAACACCACGTCTCCGCATTCCTGCTTGCCGCCCTGTGCGCGGCCGGCGCCGCCCAGGCGCAGAACGCCGCGCCTCCCGGGCAGGAAATGCAGTTTCCCAGTACCCGCTCCAAGGACGGCAGCCTCTCGCCGCCTTCGACGCTGCGCATGACGGTCTCGCCCGAAGCCGGGTCGCGGCCCGTCGCGGTCGAGGATTCCCCAGAAAGCCGGGCGCAGTTTGTCCGCTGCCGCCAGGTATCTGACCGCGCGGCCGTGGACAATGCCCAGATGCAGGCCGGTTTGGCGCAATGCCTGAAGGAACTGGAGCAGCGCCGTCAACAATAGGGCGCAGGCCGGGGAGGGGGCTGGATTACATGCGGGCGGAGCCGAAGCGAGTACACTTGTCCGCCGTTTTGCTTTCAGCCCAGAATTCTCCATGATTTCCACCGCATGCGGCGTCGACTTCGGCACTTCCAACTCCACCGTAGGCTGGAGCCGCCCCGACCAGCGCGCGCTCCTCGCCTTGGAAGACGGCAAGACCACCTTGCCGTCGGCCATTTTCTTTCATGACGAGGACGCCGAGGTCAGCTATGGCCGCGCGGCCATCTCCGACTATCTGGCGGGCTACGACGGGCGCTTGATGCGTTCGATGAAAAGCTTGCTGGGCAGTTCGCTGATCGACGGCTCGACGGAAATCCAGGGCCGTTCGATTCCGTTCCGCGTGTTGCTGACGCGCTTCATCGGGGAATTGAAGCAGCGCGCCGAGCAGGCCGCTGGCCGCGGTTTCACGCGCGCCGTGCTGGGCCGGCCGGTGTTCTTCGTGGATGACAACCCTGCCGCCGACCAGACGGCCCAGGACACACTGGGCGAGATCGCGCGCAGCGTGGGGTTCACCGATATCGAATTCCAGTTCGAGCCGCTGGCCGCCGCATTCGATTACGAATCGCAGATCGACCGCGAAGAGCTGGTGCTGGTCATCGACATCGGCGGCGGCACGTCGGACTTCTCTCTGATCCGCCTGGGGCCGGGGCGGGCCGCCAAGCCGGACCGCAGGGACGACATTCTTGCCTATGGCGGGGTGCATATCGGCGGCGTGGATTTCGACAAGCAATTGAGCCTGGGGCATGTCATGCCGCTGCTCGGCCTGGGCAGCCAGCTACGCAGCGGCAAGGACGTGCCGTCGACGCAGTACGGCAACCTGGCCTGCTGGCACACCATCAACCAGGCCTACACGCGCAAGGCCGCCGAGCACTTCGCCTATATCCGCGCCGAAGCCGGCGACCGCGAGAAAATCGACCTTCTGCTCAACCTGGTCAAGGAACGCGCGGGTCACTGGGTGGCGGTGCAGGTGGAAGAGGCCAAGATCGCCCTGTCCGAGGCGCCTGCCGCGCGCATCGACCTGTCGCGCGTCGCGCCCGAGCTGGGCGTGGAAGTGACGCGCCCCTCGTTCGACGCCTGCGTGGGCCGCCTGATCGAAAAAGTCGAAGCGACCGTGGGCCAACTGCTGCGCGACGCCGGTGTGGCGACGGCGGATGTGGACACGGTGTTCTTCACCGGCGGCTCCAGCCGCGTGCCGCGTCTGCGCGAAACCGTGTCGGCGCTGGTGCCGACCGCGCGCAGTGTGGAAGGCGACCTCTTCGGCAGCATCGGCGCGGGCCTGGCGCTGGACGCGGTGCGCAAGTTCGGCTGAGCGGGCCGGATCCCGGCGGGGCAATGGTAAGCTGCAATGCGTGCCCGAGGCGGCCCGCCGCCTGTCCGTTTCAACAGATCAAGACGCCCTCATGACCCGCCCCATCGATTCCCATCTTGTCGAAACGCTGGTAACCAGCGAAGCGTCGTACGACGGCAGCTTCCTGAAGATCCGCCGCGATACCGTCAGCCTGCCCAACGGCAACACCGGCATCCGTGAATACGTGGTGCATCCGGGCGCCGTGGTGGTGATTCCGCTGCTGGATGACGGCCGGGTCTTGCTGGAACGGCAGTTCCGCTATCCCATCGGCCGCGTCATGACCGAGTTTCCCGCCGGCAAGCTCGATCCGGGCGAAGATCCGCTGGTCTGCGCCAAGCGCGAGCTGCTTGAAGAAACGGGCTACACCGCCGACCAATGGGCGCATGCCGGGGGGCTGCACCTGGCCATCGCCTATTCCACCGAAATCATCCACATCTTCTTCGCGCGCGGCCTGCGCGCGGGGCCGCGCCAGCTCGATCAGGACGAATTTCTGGACGTGATCAGCGCGCAGCCCGCCGACCTGATAGACGCATGCAGCAAGGGCGAAGTCACCGACGCCAAGACGCTGACCTGCGTGCTATGGATGCAGAACGTGCTGTCCGGCGCCTGGAAGCTGGACTGGCGGAACAACGCCGCCTGAGGCGGCTTGCGCAAGCCCGCGTCAGGCCATGCCCGCGTATCCCGTTCTTGTCCAGCCATCCGGTCTGCGCTTTGACGCCGAGACCGGCACGCCGCTGCTGCTGGCGGCGCAAACGGCGGGCATCAAGCTGCCCAGTTCCTGCCGCAACGGCACCTGCCGCGCCTGCATGTGCCTGATGCTGGAAGGCTCGGTGGTGTATGGGATCGAATGGCCGGGGTTGTCGCGCGACGAAAAGGAAGAAGGCTGGATCCTGCCCTGCGTGGCGCAGGCCGTATCCCCGCTGGAAATCCAGGCGCCGCACGCGGCGCCCATCGACACCACCCCCGCGCCGGTTCGTCCGCTTACCGGAGCCAGACGCTAAGCGCGTGCCCGGGCAGGAGCGCGGCTGCCATGCCTGCCGCCATGCCAAGCACCATGCCGCCGAAGGGCGGCGCGTCCACCGAAAGCGCCGCGGCGATGCCCAGCCGCGCGCCCAGGATCATGCCGACGGCCATCAGCACGGCGCAGATCGCGCGCGCCGCCAGAGGCGGCGCCGCGCCTTGCGTTCGGGGCCACGGCAGCAGGGCCGCCAGCGCCATCGCGGCACTGCTAACAGGCATCAGCGTTGCATGCCGCCACGCCAGTTCCGCCAGGCTGCCCGGTGCGCCGCATCCGCTGACCAGCAGCGCGGCCGGAATGCGCCAGGCGTCGACCAGCAGGCCGGCGGCCATGGCCGCCGTGCAGGCCAGCCATAGGCCCGCCGTGCCGGCCGCGGACGGCAAGCAACGCCTAGCCGTGGCCGGGGCAGGCTTTTCGGGCCTCGACGTCGTAACGGTCATGGTGGCGCACCCAGTCGCCCAGGTCGAAGTGGGGGCCGTTCTCGTTGCGGCCCAGCGGAGCAAGGTCCAGGTAGTTGTAGGCGCCCGCCAGACGTTCCACCCCGCGCTCGAAGGTCGAGTAGGTGTGGAAGATCTCGCCATCGGGATCGCGGAAGAACGCGCTTGCGCCCGGCCGTTCCTCGACGTCTCCGTCGGCCTTGGGCAAGGAAGCGCACAGGTCGAAGTTGAAGTCGCAGCCCTCGGACGAGTACCAATCGAAGTTCCAGCCCATGCGCTGTTTGAACGCGGCCAGCTTGGGATAAGGCGCGCGCGACACCGCGACCACGGAAATGTCATGGTGGCGCAAATGCATCAGGGCGCCCTCCAGGTGGTCGGCCAGGAACGAACAACCCACGCAGCCTTCCTCCCAGTCGGGACTGAACATGAAGTGATAGAGGATGAGCTGGCGCTTGCCCTGGAACAGGTCGGCCAGGCCGTGCGGGCCGCTGGCGTCCAGGAACTGGTAGGCCTTGTCCACCTTGACCCAGGGCAGGGCCAGGCGCTCGCGCGCCAGCGCGTCCTGGGCATGGGTCAGCGCTTTTTCGCGGCTCAGCAGGGCCTCGCGCGCGGCGTTCCATTGGTGGCGGGATACGACAGGGTGATCGGTTTGCATCGTACGACTCCTTGGCGTGGCGGGCCTGGCGGCCCGGACAGGGCGCGAACGGCCGCGATTCAGGCCAGACCCGCCAGATGATCCGCAAGCCGGTCCATCGCGCCCGACCAGCCATGTTCATGGCCGTCTCGCGTGGCTTGATCGACGAACGGGGTCTGCAGGAAGGCAAGGTCGGTGCCGGTGCCCGCAGCGGTGAATTCAAGGGTGATCAGGGAGGTCTCTTCGGGCGTGTCGCGCCAGGCCCACGTGAAGACGAGCCGGCGCTGCGGCTCCACTTCCTGGTAGCGTCCGCTGGCATAGTGTTCCCGCCCGTCCTCGGTTGCGAAGCCGATGTGGTAGGCGCCGCCCGCGCGTACGTCCGTTTCGGCCAGCAGCACGCGCCGGGTTCCGGCCGGGCCGAACCAGCGCGTCAGCGCTTGCGGGTCCGTCCAGGCGCGCCAGACGCGTTCGACGGGGGCGTCGAAGCGTCGCTGGAGCCGGAGTTGGATGGGGGCGTCGGAGGTGGGGTTTCGGTCTGCCATGGGTGGATTTCCTCTTCGTGATAGAGATACCGTGCCAGCGAATCGAGTTGCCCGTTCCAGAACCTTTCATAGCGGGCAAGCCAATCGGACGCGGCGCGCATGGGTTCGGGCGACAGCGTGCAGTTCACGACCCGCCCGTCCTTGGCCCGGGCGATCAGGCCGGCGTCTTCCAGCACCCGCAGGTGCTTCATGAAGGCGGGCAGGGACATGGCGTGGGGCCGGGCCAGCGTGCTGACAGACGCGGCGCCCTGCTCCAGGTCGGCCAGCACCCGGCGCCGCGTGCCATCCGCCAGCGCCGAAAAAATGCCATCGAGTGTGTCGTCGTTAAAGTTAACCATAAGGTTAAGTTTTAGGCCGCAACTCCTGCCATGTCAAGATGGAGGAATCGGGAATTTCCCTAGGGGGCGAACGAAGCGCGCGCGGCGGCGGCCGCCGCGCTTACTTGCCGCGCGGCTTGATGATGTCGCAGGCCGCGGCCCCCTCGCTGGCCTGCGCGCCATCGCCCAGCAGGGCGCGCACGCCGCAGATCGATCCGAACATGCGCTTGCTGTCGTGCCCCACGCCGCCCACTTCGAAGCTGGCATGGCGCAGGACGACGGGCTTGGCGCCGCGCGCGGCCAGTACGTGCTCGTACTGCACATAGCCCGTGCCGCGGGCCAGGCGGGTGGCGCCCTGGGCCTCGGCGCCGCAGGCCTTGTCCAGCAGGCGGTGTTCCGGGTTGTTGTCGGCGCCGCCCAGCAGGTAGATGACGTCGCGCGCCGCGTAGCGCACGAAGAGCCTGGAATCGTCCGTTTCCCGGGCGTACGCGGGCAGCTTGTCCGTGCCGTACTTGTATTGGTTGTAAGTGGGGCAGATGCCGCGTTCGTAGGGCGCATAGCCCTTGCCGTCGGCGCGCGGCCGTTCGTTCGTCAGGTACAGGTACGAGGACGGGTTGGCGATGACGTAGCGCAGCGCCAGCCCGTCGCGGCGCAGCAGGCCGTCGATGTTGTTCAGCACCGCGTAGCGATGCACGAGCTGCGCGCCGGCGGAATGCCCCGCCAGCACGATGCCGGCCAGGGAGGCCAGGCGCTTGCGGTCGTCCAGGCTGCGCAGCAGGTCGTCGAGCACCTGGAAAGAACTTACCGGCGCGGGCCGGCCCGCCGCCTGGATGCTGTCTTCGCCGTCTTCCCAACTGGCCTTGCGCCAGGCCGCCATGCCGCCGAAGCCCGAGTCGATCGATCCCGGAAAGCGCGGCGCCAGGATCAGCGTGTCGCGTGCCCGGCCGGCGTTGCCGGCCACCAGGGCGGCGGCGGTTTCGTAATAGTGGTCGGCATCGCGCTTGACGCCGTGGACGACGATGAGCACCTGCTTGATGGTGCGCAGATCGTCCTTGGCCAGGTCGCGGTTGGCGTAGACCGGCATCTTGTACCGGTGGCCGGGCTTGCCGAGCTCGACCGTCTGCCAGCGCAGGGGCGCCGCGCGCTTGGGCGAGGGCTCGGCTTCATCGTAGTTGTAGGGATCGGGCAGCGGTGTCTGGGCGTGCGCGGCCAGGGGCGTCAGCATGGCCGTCATGGCCAGTGGCGCCGCCAGGCGGCGCGCTACGCGCAGCGCGCAGGCACGCCATGCCTGGGACGAAGCGGTTGCAGACGCGCGGCGCATGGCGCGGCTGCCGTTCAGCAGCTCTCGTGTCCCAGTAGTTGCTTCAACGCGGGCAGGTCCAGGATGCGGACCTCGCGCTGGTTGATCTTGATCAGGCCGTCGCGGGCAAAGCGCGAAAACAGCCGGCTGACCGTTTCGAGCGTCAGGCCCAGGTAGTTGCCGATTTCTTCGCGGCTCATGCGCAGCACGAACTCGGTGGACGAATAGCCCAGCGAGGCATAGCGCTGCGACAGGTTCAGCAGGAAGGCCGCCAGGCGCTGCTCGGAGCGCATCGAACCCAGTGACGCCAGCATCTGGTGCGAACGGGTGATCTCGCGGCTCATGAGGCGGCGGAATTGCTGCTGCAGCGACGGCAGGTGCGACGCCACGCGGTCGACTTCGTTCAGGCGGATGACGCAGACTTCGGAGTCTTCCAGCGCCACCGCCGCCGACACGTGCTTGCCGTCAAGCATGCCGTCCATGCCGACGATTTCTCCCGGCAGGTGAAAGCCGGTGATCTGGATCTGGCCGGTCGCGTCTTCAAGCTGAGTCTTGAGGCTGCCGAAGCGCACGCCATACACGGCGTCCAGCGGGTGATCCAGCGAATACAGCGTCTTGCCTTTTTCAAGGCGGACACGCTCTTTCACCAGCTCGTCCAGCTTTTCGACTTCCGCGGCAGCCATGCCCACGGGAACGCAGACGTGGCCCAGCATGCATGTGGAACAGTGGGCGGCATCAGGGGCAATGGGGACCCGTTTTTGCATACGATGACCTTTAGAGTTCCCATTGCACGGCAAAGGGCCGGAATGGGTGCAACGCGTGAGACAGGCGTCTATTGTAGTCCGTTGTTACTACGGGTGTCTTACCGGCCGCCGGGCGTTGTCCGCGCGAGACGGTGGACGATCCAGTCGTCGCCGGCGATGTCGATGGCCGCGGCCCGCAGCGCGGGGTCGATGGGATAGTACTGGCAGGTCAGCAAACCGCCCTGTCCGGGGGCTTCCAGCCGGGCCCGGACCGTCCTGCGCACGAAGCAGCAGGGCGTTCCGGGCTGATATTCCTCGATCTCGTCCATCAGCGCGATCAGCGCCGGATCCACCCGGAAAACGTCGCCCCGCACGCGCCTGCCGTCGTCCACCGGAATCAGGCCCGGCCAGTCGCCAAAGTCCACCAGCATGCCCGGTACGCTGGCCGGTCCCACATGGCGGGCCGCGGGCAGGCCCCGGGCGGCGGCGGCCCGGGCCAGATCGTTGATTTCGCCGGCCCGTAGGGTGCCGTAGACAAATGCGTATATGCTCATCGTTCAGGTTGCCGATGCACGTCGAAGAAGACCATGAGGCGCGCGGGGTGTTGAAATTTCCCCGCCCGGCCACATATTCAGGTTATCGAGCCAGCCGGCACGTAGCGGTCAGGCTCCCCACAAGCCACAACGACCATTATGCGATTCGACAAACTCACCACCAAGTTCCAACAAGCGCTGGCCGACGCTCAAAGCCTGGCCGCCCGCAACGATCACCCCTACATCGAGCCCGTCCACGTGCTGTCGGCGTTGCTGTCGGATTCCGACAGCGGCGCCGGCAGCCTGCTGGCGCGTGCCGGCGTGGCGGTCAACCGGCTGTCGCCGGCCCTCGAAAACGCCCTGAAATCCCTGCCGCAGGTGCAGGGCGAGGACAACGTCCAGGTGGGCCGCGACCTGCAAGGCGTGCTGACGCGCACCGACAAGGAAGCCGCGCGCCGCGGCGACACCTACATCGCCAGCGAGCTCTTCCTGTTGGCGCTGGCCGACGACAAGGGCGACGCCGGCCGCATCCTGCGTGAAGCGGGCCTGCAGAAGAAGGCCCTGGAAGCCGCGATCGACGCCGTGCGCGGCGGCGAAAACGTCTCCGGCGCCGAAGGCGAGGCCAACCGCGAAGCCCTGTCCAAGTACACGATGGACCTGACCGAGCGCGCCCGCCAGGGCAAGCTGGATCCCGTGATCGGCCGCGACGACGAAATCCGCCGCACGATCCAGATCCTGCAGCGCCGCACCAAGAACAACCCCGTGCTGATCGGCGAACCCGGCGTGGGCAAGACCGCCATCGTCGAAGGCCTGGCGCAACGCATCGTCAACGACGAGGTACCCGAGAGCCTGCGCGGCAAGCGCGTGCTGTCCCTGGACCTGGCGGCCTTGCTGGCCGGCGCCAAGTTCCGCGGTGAATTCGAGGAACGCCTGAAGGCCGTGCTGAAGGAACTGGGCCAGGACGACGGCCGCAACATCGTCTTCATCGACGAGCTCCACACCATGGTGGGCGCGGGCAAGGCGGAAGGCGCGATGGACGCCGGCAACATGCTCAAGCCGGCGCTGGCGCGCGGCGAGCTGCATTGCATCGGCGCGACCACGCTGGACGAATACCGCAAGTACATCGAAAAGGACGCCGCGCTGGAGCGCCGCTTCCAGAAGGTGCTGGTCGACGAACCCGATGTGGAATCCACCATCGCCATCCTGCGCGGTCTGCAGGAACGCTATGAAATCCACCACGGTGTCGAAATCACCGACCCGGCCATCGTGGCGGCGGCGGAGCTGTCGCACCGCTACATCACCGACCGCTTCCTGCCCGACAAGGCGATCGACCTCATCGACGAGGCCGGCGCCCGCATCCGCATGGAGATCGACTCCAAGCCGGAGGTGATGGACAAGCTGGACCGCCGCATCATCCAGCTCAAGATCGAGCGCGAGGCCGTCAAGAAGGAAACCGACGATGCGTCCAAGCGCCGCCTGGGCGTCATCGAAGACGAACTGGAAAAGCTGCAACGCGAATACAACGACTACGAAGAAATCTGGAAGGCCGAGAAGGCCGCGGTGCAGGGCACCCAGGCCATCAAGGAAGAGATCGACAGCGTGCGCGCCGAGATGGCGGAATTGCAACGCAAGGGCCAGTTCGACAAGCTGGCCGAGCTGCAGTATGGCAAGCTGCCCGATCTGGAATCGCGCCTGAAGGCCGCCGAAGTGGGCGCCGCCGAGGCCGCTGAAAACGCGGAAGGCGACGAATCGCGTCCGCGCCTGTTGCGCACCCGTGTCGGCGCCGAGGAAATCGCCGAAGTCGTGTCGCGCGCCACCGGCATTCCCGTGTCGAAGATGATGCAGGGCGAACGCGAAAAGCTGCTGCACATGGAAGAATTCCTGCACAAGCGCGTGGTGGGCCAGGACGAGGCCGTGCGCCTCGTGTCGGACGCCATCCGGCGTTCCCGCGCGGGCCTGGCGGACCCGGCGCGCCCGTACGGGTCGTTCCTGTTCCTGGGGCCGACCGGCGTGGGCAAGACCGAACTGACGCGCGCGCTGGCCGAGTTCCTGTTCGATTCCGAAGAGCACCTGATCCGCATCGACATGAGCGAATTCATGGAGAAGCATTCGGTGGCGCGGCTGATCGGCGCGCCGCCCGGATACGTGGGCTACGAAGAGGGCGGCTACCTGACCGAGGCCGTGCGGCGCAAGCCGTACAGCGTGGTGCTGCTGGACGAAGTGGAAAAGGCGCACCCCGACGTGTTCAACGTGCTGCTGCAAGTGCTGGATGACGGCCGCCTGACCGACGGCCAGGGCCGCACCGTGGACTTCCGCAATACCGTGATCGTGATGACGTCCAACCTCGGGTCGCACCACATCCAGACGCTGGCCGGGCAGCCGTACGACGTCATCAAGGAAGTGGTCTGGGACGAACTCAAGCAGACGCTGCGGCCGGAATTCCTGAACCGCATCGACGAAGTGGTCGTGTTCCATGGCCTGGAGGCGCAGCATATCGAGTCCATCGCCCGCATTCAGCTACGCCGCCTTGGTGAACGCCTTGAAAAGCAGGAAATGCGCCTCGAGGTTACCGAACCGGCGTTGGCGGAACTGGCCCGTTCCGGATTCGATCCCGTGTTTGGCGCGCGGCCGTTGAAGCGCGCGATCCAGCAGCAGATCGAAAACCCGGTGGCGCGCCTGATCCTCGAAGGCAGGTTCGGCCCGCGCGATGTGGTGCCGGTGGACTGGCAGGATGGCGAGTTCATCTTCACCCGCACGCTGCAGTAAGCAAAAGGCCCGGCGATGTGCCGGGCCAGCCGATACCGGTCGGGTCAATCCCTGCAAGGCGGACACGCCTTGCAGGGATTTTTCATGGAAGGCGGGCGAAGGACGCCGCCGTCCACTTACTCACTCACGGTCACGAACACCGGGTTCGAATAGAACCACAGGTCGTTGTAGTTGCGCGCGTTGATGGCATTGAAGCGCGCCACGTTGTCCGCGAAGTCGACCTTGGCGTCGGGCAAGGGTTCGCCGGCGGCGGTCTCGCCGGCCACGTCGACGCCCAGGTTCGTGCCGCGCAGGCGCAGGTACTGGCTCTTGTCCGCCGTCACCGTGGCCTTGATGACGTTGTAGCCGTCGGCATCCACCGTCCAATCGGCGCGGGTATAGCGGGCCAGCACGCGCGTCGTGGGGTTGGTGTCGTTGTCGTACTCCGCCGTGCCGGCCAAGGCACGGGGGGCGACGTCGCCGACGATCAGGTCCACGTGATTGACCGTGGGCTTGACGTAGGTGGGGTTGCCGCTTTCGATGGGGTACTCGTAGTTGTTGCTGTCGGGGCTGCGGAAGCGGATGGTGATCTCCACCTTTTCGCCCTTCGCCGCCTTCAACTCGCCACCCATGTGCGCGACGCCGCTGGCGCCCTGCGCCTGGAAGTCCAGCGTGTCGATCAGGTCACCGAATACTCCGAAAAGCCGGCCGCTCTTCAGGCCAGCCATCACAGCCGCCATGTCGTCGCCGTCCTTCCAGACGTGGGTCTTGGCGTATTCGCCGGGGGCGTAGCCGCTGCTGTACAGGCCGGAAGCGGTGCGGAAGTGATAGTCCGAATCGGCCACGGTCCAGATGCGGCGTCCTTCGCCCAATAGCGCGTCCCAGGTGCCGCCCAGATGCGCGACCAGATAGTCCACGCCGCCGTACGTGCGATTCGGCAGGAACGCGGGGGTGTAGGCCGTGGCATAGCCGCCGCGGTCGGGTTCCATCTGGTTGCCCACCATGCCTTCGATCGCAAAGAAGACGGACGGCGCCAGGTCGTTCATCTCGCGCAGTTGCGCGACCGTGTACTTGCCCGCGTAGCGCGAGGGGTGGTTCAGCAGCATGTAGCTGTCGGGATGTTTGTCGCGCAGCCACTTCAGCGCGGCCATCGAGTCCGCATGCGTGGTGTAGGCGCGCGTTTCGCCGGACAGGCGCGACACCAGCAACGGGTCGAACAGGCTGGGATCGCGGTTGGTGAACAGGTACTCGAATTCGGCCACGGCTTCCAGCGACTTGGCCGACAGCGGATCGTTGACGCCGATGCCGATGTTGACGTGGTCATGCGTGGGCATGTCCCATTCGAACGACGAGAAGATGATCTTGCCCGCGTAGCGGCCCGCGGCCTGGGCTTCCTTGATGAAGGGCACTTCGTACTGCGCCATGCCCTGGGAAAAGGGAATGGCGCCGCCGGCCAGGTTCACGCCGGTATGGTCGCGCGCCGACAGGCGCAGGTGGTTCGAGATCGCGGCCCAATCCAGCTTGTAGCGGTCGAAGGCCTGGTCCAGCGCGCTTTCCAGGCTGACCTGCGCGTCGTCCGACTGATAGGTGTGCACATGCAGGTCGCCGGTGCTCCATGCGCCGGTCTCGACCGGCTTGGGATCGGCCGGAGGCGTCGGGTCGGTTACCGCGGGCGGGGCAGGCGGGGGCGCGGCCTCGTTGTCGTCATCGCCACCGCAGGCGCTCAGGAGGGTGACGCAAGCCAGCGACAAGGGCAAGACAGCCCGCCGCAGGCGGGAAACTTCAAACTGCATGTAAAACACTCCAACGTCATGACGGCATGCGGTACGCAATGCCGCGGAGCGCCGAACTATGCGGGCCGCGAGTGACGTGGGAATGACAGCGGCGCGCCGGCCGCCGGCCGCGCTATTTTTTTCCGCCTGCCGTCTCGGAAAGCGCTTGCTTGATGATGGCGTTGGCCGTCCAGCGCACCACGTCGGTGATCTCGGCCAGTTCCAGTTTCCAGATGTCTTTCAGGACCAGGAATACCTCGGTGCCGTAGACCAGCGACAGCGCCTGCGCCACGCGGTCCTGTTGCGCGGGTGTCAGGTCGGCCGCCAGCGGCGCGATGGCGCGCTTCAGGATGTCGACCCGGTGGCCGCGCACCAGCCGCGGTTCGGGACCCGCCTTGCCGGCGCTGGCCTCGGCGTGCTGCTGCAAGGACACCATGATGGCGGCGCGCAGCGGCGCCTCGTGCGATTCCAGGCGCGGATAGGCAAAGCGCAGCAGTTCGTCGACGCGCGCGGCGGCGTCCGGCGCGTTGGAGTCCCAGGCCAGGATGGGGCCCAGGCTTTCATCCACCACCGCCGCGATCAATGCGCTCTGGCTGGGGAAGTAGCGGTATGCCGTGGCCCGCGACACGCGCGCGTGTTCGGCCAGCTCCGCGACCGAAGGCGTGACGCCTTGCGCCATGAGCTGCTGCGCGGCGTCCAGCAGCGTCTTGCGCATGCGCGCGCGCGGTCCGTGCGGGGGTTCTCCGCTGGCGGCGGCCTGGGGGCTGGCGGGGGCGATCAGCCGCGCGCTGGCGGCCGCGGCAGGGGCCGTCTTGCCAGGGGTTTCGGTTTGACGTGAGACTGGTGTCTCAGTATGATTCTTTCGTCTCATTTCTAGATTCTACAGGCCTTTGGCCTCACATATCGAGGCGCGCACGGAGTGTAGCCGCCCGCGGAGGAGTCATGACGCATACGAAGCAGCGGGTGTTTGTCGCCGCCACCTACGACACAAAGGGCCAAGAGGCCGAATACGTGGTGGACCTGCTCAAGCGCGACGGGCTGGACGTGGTGTCGGTGGATGTCTCCACCTCGGGCGCCGCCAGCGCGGCCCAGGTGCAGGCCCAGGAAATCGCCAAGAGCCACCCCGATGGGCCGGGCGCCGTCTTCACGGGGGACCGTGGCACGGCTATCGCCGCCATGGCGCTGGCGTTCGAACGCTATGCCGCCGGCAACGCCGCGATCGGCGCAATGATCGGCCTGGGCGGCTCGGGCGGCACCGCCCTGATCACGCCTGCCATGCGCGCGCTGCCGATCGGCACGCCCAAGATGATGGTGTCGACCATGGCCTCGGGCAACGTCGCGCCCTATGTGGGCCCGTCGGACATCGCCATGATGTATTCCGTGACGGATGTGGCGGGCCTGAACCGCATCTCGCGCCGGGTGCTGGCCAATGCGGCCGGCGCGATCGGCGGGGCGTTCCGCCAGTCCGGCAGCGCTGCCAGCGACGACAGCCGGCCCGCCGTGGGCATCACGATGTTCGGCGTCACCACCGCCTGCGTCCAGCAGGTGACGCCGCTGCTGGAATCCCGCTACGACTGCCTGGTGTTCCATGCCACGGGCACGGGCGGACAATCCATGGAAAAGCTCCTGGACAGCCATCTGCTGGCCGGCGTGCTGGACCTGACCACCACCGAGGTCTGCGATCTTCTGTTCGGCGGCGTGCTGGCCTGCACGGACGACCGTTTTGGCGCCGTGGCGCGCACGCGCGCGCCGTACGTCGGGTCCTGCGGCGCGCTGGATATGGTCAATTTCGGCGGCATGGATTCGATCCCCGAACGCTATCGCGGCCGCAAGTTCTACCCGCACAACCCGCAGGTGACGCTGATGCGCACCACCGCTGCGGAAAACACCCAGCAGGGCGAATGGATTGCCAGCCGGTTGAACCGCTGCGAGGGCCCGGTGCGCTTCCTGATTCCCGAGGGCGGGGTGTCCGCGCTGGACGCGCCGGGACAGGCCTTCTGGGACCCCGAGGCCGACGCCGCCTTGTTTTCCGCGCTGGAAGCGAACGTGCGCCAGACGGCGGACCGCCGGCTGGTGCGCGTGCCCTGCCACATCAACGACCCGCTGTTCGCGACAACCGCGGTCGAACACTTTCTTGAAATTGCCGCTCACTAAGGACCGATGTCATGCCGCGCTTTGACCGTAACGAACTGCTGGACAAGTTTCGCGCCATGGTGCGCGCCCGCACGCCCATCGTCGGCGGCGGCGCGGGCACGGGGCTGTCGGCCAAATGCGAGGAAGCGGGCGGCATCGACCTGATCGTGATCTACAACTCGGGCCGTTACCGCATGGCGGGCCGGGGCTCGCTGGCTGGCCTGCTGGCCTACGGCAACGCCAACGAGATCGTCGTGGACATGGGCCGCGAAGTCTTGCCCGTCGTGAAGCACACGCCCGTGCTGGCGGGCGTGAACGGCACCGACCCCTTCTGCGATTTCGACGTCTTCCTGGACGACCTGAAGCGCCAGGGCTTTGCCGGCGTGCAGAACTTTCCCACCGTGGGCCTGATCGACGGCAACTTCCGCGCCAACCTGGAAGAGACCGGCATGGGCTACGCGCTGGAAGTCGACATGATCCGCCTGGCGCACAAGAAGGGCATGCTGACGACGCCTTATGTCTTCAATGCGGACGACGCGGTGGCCATGGCGCGCGCCGGCGCGGACATCATCGTGGCGCACATGGGCCTGACCACCGGCGGGTCCATCGGCGCCGAGACCTCGCAAACGCTGGACGATTGCGTGGCCGCCATCGACCGCATTGCCGCGGCCGCGCTGGCCGTGCGTCCGGACATCATCGTGCTGTGCCACGGCGGCCCGATTGCGACGCCCGAAGATGCCGCCTATGTGCTGCGCGCGTGCAAACATTGCCATGGCTTCTACGGCGCCAGTTCGATGGAGCGCCTGCCCACCGAGCAGGCACTGACCGCAGCCACGCGCGAGTTCAAGAATCTGCGTTTCTGAGCTTCATTTTTCGGCATTCATTTGGCGCACACCGTATACATCGTGGCGCCATCCACTCACTGCCGGATACCGCCCCTAACCCAGCTTGCGCCCGGCCCGCGCCGCCACTCGTCGGCACCCCGCGGGCAGGGATGCCGTGCGCAGGTACTCATGGATGGCGCGGATCAGCGCCAGCGCGGCGGGGCTCAGCGGGTATTCCTTGTGGCGGATGATGCAGACGGTGCGCACCACGGTGGGCCGGGCCAGTAGCGCATAGGCCAGCCCGGGCTCCAGCACCCGCTGCGCGGCCAGCGCCGGCAGCAGCGCCACGCCCAGTCCGGCCTTGACCAGCGCCGCTTGCGAGGTGGTGCTGGACGCTTCATAGAACGGCGCCGCGGCTTCAATCGGCAGATCCGCGCGCGCGCGTAGCAACGCCATGATTCCCGTTTCGTCCACCACCCCCACCAGCTTGCGCTCGGCCAGGTCCGACCAGCGCATCGTGCCGTCGGCGCCGGGACGCAGGCCGGCGTCGTCCTCGCGGTACAGCACGCCGAACCGGTCTTCGAGCAGCGCGTCGAACTGCAGGCCGGGCGCGTCGGCCCAGCGGCTGGTCAGGCCAAAATCCACCTCGCGCGTGGCGACCTTGCGCTGGATGCGGCCGGAGTTGTCGTCGCTGAGGTACAGGCGCACCGCCGGATACTGGGCCGAAAACGTGGTGGCGGCGGGCGCGATGATCTGCGTGATGGCCGACGGCGCCGCCGCCACGCCGACCCGGCCGCGCTCCAGCGCCCCAAAACGAACGACGTCTTCGATCACGCCATCGAAGTCGGCCAGCAGCCGCATCACGCGCGGCAGGAATTCCTCTCCGGCCGCGGTCAGCAGCACGCGCCTGCTGGTGCGGGCAAAGAGCTGGGTGCCCAGTGCGTCCTCCAGTTGGCGCACCAGGCTGGTCACGGACGATTGTGTCTGGAACAGGCGCTTGGCCGCATGCGTGAAGCTGGACTCCTGCGCGACCGCCACGAACGCGGTCAGGTGCTTCAGGGTGACATGCTTGGGCAGACGATTCATTTCAAAACTAGATAGATGGATTAGTTAAAACAATTTTTCCAGATTGATCGCGCCGACGATACTAGGGGCTTCATCAAGGCCCCGTGCAAGGCGACGTTCAGCGAGCAGGGGCCTGAACAAGGCAGACATGGCGCAGCAAACTCTGGATCTGATCATCGAAGGCGGCTGGCTCATCGACGGGATGGGCGGGCCCAGGCGGCTCGCCGACGTGGGCGTGGCGGGGGAGCGCATCGCCGCTATCGGCGACCTTTCGGCCATCGCGGCCGCGCGTAGAGTGGACGCCAGCGGCAAGATCGTGGCGCCGGGCTTTATCGATGTGCATGGGCACGACGACCTGATGTTCGTGGAAAAGCCCGATCTGGCGTGGAAGACCAGCCAGGGGATCACGTCGGTGGTGGTCGGCAACTGCGGCGTGAGCGGCGCGCCCGCGCCGCTGGCGGGCAATACCGCGGCGGCGCTGGCCCTGTTGGGCGAGACGCCGCTGTTCCCCAGCACCGGCGACTACTTCGACGAGCTGCGCGCGCGCCAGCCCATGATCAACGTGGCGGCCCTGGTGGGCCACGCCAACCTGCGTCTGGCGGCCATGCGCGACCCGGAGGCCCAGCCTACGGCAGACGAACAGGACCTGATGCAGCGCATGCTGGACGACGCGCTGGCGGCGGGCGCCGTGGGCTTCAGCACGGGTCTGGCTTACCAGCCGGGCGGTGCGGCACAGCAATCCGAGCTGGAAGGCCTGGCACGCGTGGCGGCGGCGCGCGGCGCGATCCACACCAGCCATATCCGCAATGAAGGCGACGAGGTGGAGGCCGCCGTCGACGAGGTCCTGGCCATTGGCCGCAACACCGGCTGCGCCACCGTGCTGTCGCACCATAAATGCATGATGCCCCGCAATTGGGGCAAGAGCCGCGCCACCCTCGCCAACGTCGACCGCGCGCGCGCCGAAGGACTGGATGTGGCGCTGGACATTTACCCCTATCCGGGCAGCTCCACGATCCTGATTCCGGAACGCGCGGAGACCATCGACGACATTCGCATCACCTGGTCCACGCCGCATCCCGAATGCGGCGGCGAGTATCTCAGCGACATCGCGGCGCGCTGGGGCTGCGACAAGACCACCGCGGCCGAGCGCCTGTGCCCCGCGGGCGCCATCTATTTTGCGATGGACGATGACGAGGTGCGGCGGATCTTCCAGCACGAATGCTGCATGGTCGGCTCCGACGGGCTGCCGAACGACACGCATCCGCATCCCCGTCTTTGGGGCAGTTTCACGCGGGTGCTGGGCCGCTACGTGCGCGAGGCCGAACTGCTGACCCTGGAGGCGGCGGTGGCCAAGATGACCGCCTTGCCCGCCCGCGTCTTCGGCCTGGCCGGACGCGGCCGGATCAGCGTGGGTGCATGGGCGGACATCGTGGTGTTCGACGCGGACACGGTCGAAGATCGCGCCACCTGGGAAGCGCCGACCCTGGCCTCCACCGGCGTGGAGCATGTGCTGGTCAATGGCCAGCAGGTGTTTCCCGCCACCGCCGGCATGGCACGCCCCGGCAAAATTCTACGCCGCGACGCGCCCTGCGCGCACGCCGCCGAACCCGCTTCGATAACAACAGCAACCATCCCCACAGGAGACAAACCATCATGATGCGCAAGACTTGTACCGCCCTGGCGCTCGCCGCCATTCTGCCGGCCGCCCACGCCGCCTTTCCCGACCATCCCATTACCCTGATCGTGCCGTTCCCGGCGGGCGGCCCCACCGATATCGTCGGCCGGGTGGCCGCGGCCAAGGCGGGCGAAATCCTGGGCCAGCAGATCGTGGTGGAAAACCGCACGGGCGCCTCCGGCACGATCGGCATGACGGCCACCGCGCGCGCCAAGCCGGACGGCTACACCGTCGGCCTGGCCACCGTCAGTACGCACGGCACGGCGCCGCACCTGTTCCCCAACCTGGCCTATGACCCCGTCAAGGACTTCACGCCCATCAGCAACCTGGTGACCAGCCCCAACATCCTCAGCGTGAATCCGAAGTTCCCGGCCAAGACGCTGGCCGACTTCGTGGCGCACGTGCGCGCCAATCCCAACAAGGACGGCTACGCCAATGCGGGCGCGGGCGGCGTGAACGACCTGGGCATGATCTGGTTCCTGCAGATCATCGGCGGCAAGATGAACAGCATCTCGTATCGCGGGTCAGCGCCTGCGCTGACCGATACGGTGGGCGGCGTGGTGCCGGTCATCTTCGACAACTTCCCGTCCTCGCTGCCCTACCTGAAGAGCAACCATCTGCAGGCGCTGGCGATCACCGGCACCGAGCGCAATCCGCGCTTGCCGGACGTGCCGACGTTCGCGGAACAGGGCTACAAGGACTACGATGTCACCGCCTGGTACGGCGTGGTGGGGCCGGCGGGCATGCCGGCCGACGTGCGCGACAAACTGGCGGACGCCTTTGCCCAGGCAGTGCGCGATCCCGCCACGGCGGCCAAGATGGAAGAGACCGGGGCATTTCCGCTGGGCAATACGCCGGCCGAATTCGGCGAGCAGATCCGCACGGAGCGGGACCGCTGGAAGACGGTGATCGACCGCGCGCAGATCAAGCTGCAGTAGGGACGCGCGGCCCGCCGCGCTTCAATACACGTCGCGCCGGTAGCGGCCGGCGTGCTGCAGGGCCTGCAGGCGCTCATCGCCCAGGATGTCCTGCAAGGCGGCGTCCACCCCGCCCGCCATTCCCTGCAGGCTGCCGCACACATAGATGGCGGCCCCGGCGTCCACCCAGGCGCGCACGGCCTGCGCCTCTTCGCGCAGGCGGTGCTGCACATAGCGGCGCGCGGGCTGGTCGCGCGAGAAGACGGCGTCCACGCGTTCCAGCGTGCCGTCGTCCTTCCACGCCGCGATCTCACCCTGGCAGAACCAGTCGTGCGCGGCATTGCGTTCGCCAAAGACCAGCCAGTTGCGGCGGTGGCCGGCGGCGCGGCGCGCCTTGATCAACGCCCGCAGCCCGGCCAGGCCGGTGCCATTGCCCACGAGAATCATCGGGCGGTCATCTGCCGGCGCATGGAAATTGCGATTGGCGCGCACGCGCAGGTCGATGGCATCGCCGGTATCGGCGATCTGCGTGAGCCAGCCGCTGCCCAGCCCCAGCTTGCCGTCGGCGCCGCGCATCTGACGCACCAGAAGCTGGATGACGCCGTCTTCGGGCAGCGAGGCGATGGAATACTCGCGATGCGTCAGCAAGGCGCCGCCGCGTTCGCGCCGGGGGCCGATTTCGGCGATGTCGCCGGCCTGCCAGGGCCGCGCGCCGGAAGCGGGCGGCGTCAGCGTCAGCAGGTAGCAGGGCCCGCCCTGGCTTTGGGGATTGAGCTCCCGCCGGGCGGCAAGGCGCCAGGATTCGTAGACGGGCGCCTCCCAGTCGGGCAGGTCGCCGCGGCCGGCCAGCAGGCCCAGGTGATGCTGCCAATGGCGCAAGGCGGCCGCATCGTCGTTGTCGACCTCGACCAGATCGAACAGCGGCGTTGCGCCCTGCGCGTGCAGCCAGTCGTTGACCAGATGGCCGAAGCCACAGAACCGGGCATATTCGCTGTCGCCCAGCGCCAGCACCGCGTAATGCGCGCCCGCCAGCGCCGCCGTTGCGCCGGGGCCCTGCATCCGGCCCGCAAAGGCCGCCGCCGCGTCGGGCGGGTCGCCTTCTCCATAGGTGCTCACCACGAACAGCATGCGGCGATAGGCGGCCAGGCGCGCCACGTCCAGTTGGTCCAGCGAGGCCACGCGCACGTTCAGGCCGCCGGCGCGCAAGGATTCCGCGGTCTGCGCGGCCAGGGACTCGGCATAGCCGGTCTGGCTGGCGTAGGCGACCAGCAGGGTGTCTTCAGGCGCGGGGGTGTCCAGGGCATGCCGCGCCAGCGTTTGCCGTGCGTCGCGCCGCCGGGCGCGGCGCCACGCCCAAAGGCATAGCAGCAGCCAAGCCAGCACCACGCACGCCGCCGCAATGAGCCGTATAGGGGTCATGAGCGTTCAGGGGAGATTGGCCAGGGCCTGGAACGCCGGCGTGGCGACGACGCGATAGGCGTCGTCCCCGCGCAGGATGAACAAGGCCGCGATGTCATGGCGGCGGGCGTAGCCGGGGCCTTCCGTTTCGCCCAGCACGGTGAGGGCGGTGGCCAGGGCATCGGCCTGCATGCAGCCGGGATGCAGCACCGTGACCGAGGCGACCGGGTTGCGCACGGGGCGCCCGGTGCGCGGGTCGATGGTGTGCGCGTAGCGCCCGTCGCCGCTGCCGGCGTGGCGCCGGTAATCGCCGGACGTGGCGATGCTGCGGCCGTCGAGCGGCAGCGCCAGCGCGTGGTCCCCGCTCGCGTCCGGGACTTCGATGGCCACGCGCCAGGGCTGCCCGTCGGGACGCTTGCCGCGCGCGCGCAATTCGCCGCCCACTTCCACCAGATACTGCGTGATGCCCAGGGCATCCAGCGCCATCGCGGCGCGGTCCACGCCGTAGCCCTTGGCGATGGACGACAGGTCCAGATAGGTGCCGCCTGCCTGGTGCGCCGACTGCGTGGCTTCATCCAGCCGCACGCGCCGCCAGCCGCAGCGCAGGCGCGCGGCCTCGATGGCGGCGGGCGAAGGCGGTTCGTAGGCGCGTTGATGCGGGCCGAAGCCCCAGGCGTTCACCAGCGGCCCCACGGTGGGATCGTAGGCGCCGCCGCAGTCCTCGGCCAGCATCAGCGCATGGCGCAGCACATGGAAGAACGCGGCCGGCAGTACTTGCCAGCCGGGGCCCGCCTGGTTGTAGCGCGTGATGTCGGAGTCCGCTTCCCAGGTGCTCATCTGCGCCACCACCTCGTCCAGCGCGGCCTGGATCGCCTGCCGCGCCGAGGCTTCCGTGCGTCCGGCCGGCAAGGCCATGCGCGCGGACCAGGTGGTGCCCATGGTGGCGCCGGCCAGCGCGGCGGGGCGCGCCGGCATGGCGCCATAGGCGACGCGGAAGGCCGCAGCCGCCGCGCCGGGCTGGGCGTAGGAAGGGGTGTTCGCCACGCGCGGGACCGGCTTAGGGCTGCAGGACTTCGACGGTGCCGGCGTACGACAGGCGGCGCTTCTTGGCCTGCGGCACGGTGACCTTGGCGTCTTCCAGGCCGGCTTCGATCCAGTACAGCCCGGGCTGCGGCCACTTCACCGAGAACTTGCCGTCCTTGTCGGTCTTCAGCTTGATCTCGCCGACCTTGTCGCGATAGCGGCTGCCGCCGGGCACCACGTTGATTTCCAGCTCGGCGGCGGGCTGGCCGTCCAGCAGCATCTGGAACGTCGCGGCCTCGTCGGTGAACAGGTCGTTCGGATGCGTGACGGGCGCCAGTTCCAGGCCACGGCCCACGGGCTTCACGGCCGTGGGCTTGCCGGCGGTCACGAAGGTTTCGACGCGGCCCAGGCTCTGCGAGACTTCAAGATCGTCCGCCTTGGCGGGCACGGCCTGCGCCATGCCTTCGGGCTTGCCGAAGTAACGCTTGCCCTTGCCGTCTTCTTTCCAGCGGGCGAACACGCCGTCGTTGACGACGGCCACGCGGTAGGTGCCGCTCTGCTTGAGCTGCAGGTCGAACGTGCTGCGCAGCTTGCCGCGGCTGATGTTCTCGGCTTCGGCGGCGCTGCCGTCCGGCGCGGTCACGGCCAGGCCGTCCAGGCGCAACGGGGCATGGTTGAAATAGAACTTGTCGTTGCCCACGGCGGCGTCCACCGTGACCCAGCTATCGGTGCCGGACAGCACCGTCGAGGACGGCACGATCCAGACGTCGTGCGCGTGTGCGGCGAAGGGCAGGCACAGCGCCAGGGCGGCGGCCAGTTTGGCGGCGGATTTCATCGTTGCGCTCCTAAGGCGGGTAGGGGGATCAGGGTTTGAGGGCAAGGGCGATGGCGCCCAGTTCGTGTTCGCCTTGCGCGGCGAGCTGCTCGGATTTTTGCGGCGGCCACTGGAAGGGGATGCGCACCAGTTCGCGGCCGCCGACTTCGCGCGCCGCTTCCACCACCACGGCGTACTGGCCGGGCTTCAGGCTGGCCAGCGGCTTGCTGGATGCGTCAAAGCTCAGGGCGTGCTTGCCCACCGGCTTGGTGGCGCCGCTGACGCCGTCGACCGGGAATTGCTGGTTGCGGCCGCTGCGGCGCCACCATTGGCGCATGTCCTTGAGCCACTCGGTGCCCTCGTTGTTCTTCTTGGCCACGTCGTACCAGACGGCGAGGTCAGCGGCGACGCTCTGGTCGGGGTTCTCGATCCAGATCGCCACATAGGGGCGGTGGTATTCGGCGACGTCCAGGCGCGGGACCTCGATGGACAGGCCGATGTCCGCGGCATTGGCGGTTCGGGCGATCAGGCCGGCCAACAGGGCCGGCAACAACAGCTTGCGCATGGAAGTCTCCAGGGGCGTATCGAGGGAATCAATGAATGAACAGCAGGGCCAGCACCACCGGGATGACGACTCCCAGCCCCACCATGGGCCAGGTCGCGCCCCGGTTGCCGGCGTGCATCTTCAGCAGCACCAGCCCGGTCAGCGAAAACACCAGACAGGCGACGGCAAAGATGTCCAGGAACCAGCTCCAGGCAAGGCCCGTATGGCGGCCCTTGTGCAAGTCGTTCAGGTACGAGATCCAGCCGCGGTCCGTGCGTTCGTATTCAACGTCGCCGCTGGCCAGGTCGATCGACAGCCAGGCGTCGCCGCCGGCGCGCGGCAGAGACAGGTAGACCTCGTTGGCGGACCATTCGGCCGGCCGGCCGACGGTGGCCGCGTCCAGCGTCTGGTCCAGCCATTGGGCCACGGGGGCGGGCAGCGGCGCCTTCTTGTCCGCGGGGGGGGCGGTCAGTTGCCGAAGGACGGGCTCGGGCAGTTGGACATCCCGGCTGCTCACCACCGCCTTGGTTTCGATGTGCGAAGCGTTGTTGAGGGTCAGCCCCGTCACCGCGAACAACAGCATGCCCAGCAGGCAGAGCGCCGCGCTGATCCAGTGCCATTGATGCAGGGTCTTGAGCCAATAGGCCCGGCGGCGAGGGGTGGGTTGACTGTCCATGCGATATCGGATTGGAAGGCGCGGATTCTAACATTTAATGAGAATTACTCTTATAGAAGCGGCGCTTCCGGACGCAAGGAAATTTCAATCGATTTCGAAGGCGGCGGCGTTCGCGCATCGCGCCGCGCCACGGCCCGCGCCGTGGCGCCTGCCGGCCAGCGGGGATAAGATAGGCCACCCGTTACCTACACCGGAGGTCGTCATGCTTGAACAGCAAGTCGTGGATCAAATCGGTCGTCATTGGGGTTGGGTGGCGCTGCGGGGCGTTGTCGCCATCCTGTTCGGCTTCATGGCCATGTTCATGCCGGCGATCACGCTGTCGGCGCTGGTGATGGTGTGGGGCGCCTTCGCGCTGGTGGATGGCGTGCTGGCGCTGATCGCCGGATTTCGCATCCGGGACCACGGCAAGCCGCTGTGGGCGCTGGTAATCGTGGGCCTGCTGGGCGTCGCCGCCGGCATCGTCACTTTCCTCTGGCCCGGCCTTACCGCTTTGCTGCTGCTCTACATCATCGCGGTCTGGGCGGTGGTGGCGGGCGTGTTCCAGGTCATCGCCGCGATCCGCTTCCGCAAGGCCATCCACAACGAATGGCTGCTGGGCCTGTCCGGGCTGGTGTCGGTCCTGTTCGGCGGCATGCTGATCATGCAGCCGGGCGCGGGCGCGCTGGCCCTGGTGTGGGTGATTGGCATCTACGCCGTGTTCTTCGGCATACTGCTGCTGGTCTTTTCATTCCGCCTCAAACAGCACGCGTCGACCTGACATTCATGACCGCCTACCAAACCCTGATTCCCCTGAATTTCCTGGCCGTGGGCCTGGGCGCGGCATTCGGCGCCTGGACCCGCTGGCTGGTCAGCCTGTGGCTCAATGTCGAATCCTGGCCGTGGGGCACCTTCATGGTCAATCTGGCCGGCGGCTATCTGGTGGGCGTGGCGCTGGCGCTGGTGGCGGGTCACCCCGAATGGCCGGCCTGGGTGCGTCTGGGCGCCATCACGGGCTTCCTGGGCGGTCTGACGACGTTCTCCACCTTCTCGGCGGAAACCGTGGCCATGCTGGAGCGGGGCGCCTACGCCAGCGCGCTGGGCTATGCCGGGTTCAGCCTTGCGGGGTCGCTGGCGCTGACGGCGGCCGGCGTCGCTACGGCCTATGTGCTGCGCTGATCCGCCTATGCGGGCCTGTCCGCACAGTCCGCGGCGGCGTCAGCCCGCTTGGGCATCCTGAACCCTGCCGTACTCCACCACCGCGATGTCGCGAAACGCCTGGATCAGCGCCAGCCGGGGCGACACGCGCGACCAGATCAGGCCGAAGCGGCGCGGTTCGCAATGCGCGGGCAGCGGCAAGGCCAGCAGGCCCAGCCGTTCAATCGCGCCGTTGGTGGACCGGGGCAGGATAGCCACGCCCAGGTCTCGGCTGACCATGACGGCGATCGATTCGATCGCGTTCAGTTCGAAGCGTTCGCGCGGGGTGATGCCCACGCGGCGCAGGTAGTCTTCGACGTGGCGGCCGCTCCAGTCGCTGCGCTGATACCGGATGAACGGCTCGCCCGTCAGCAGGCTGTGCGGATGCCGGCCCGCGTGGCGCGGCGCGGCCGCCAGCACGTAGGGTTCCTCGCGCAGTAGCTGCCAACCCAGGCTTTTGGACAGGGGGTAGGGCGCTTCCAGCGCAATCGCGGCGTCCAGTTCGCCGCTTTCGATGGCGGGGTAGAAGCGCGCCGAATGCCCCGGCTGGATCTCCACGCTGATCAGGGGATGCCGCCTGACCAGGTGCTCCAGGATCGCCGGCACCATGGAATTCAGCGCCGTGTTGCCCGCGCCCAGTCTCAGTTCTCCCATCATTTCGTCCGACCGGGCCAGGTAGCGGATCTTCTCGATTCTTTCCAGGACCTCGCGCATGGGGCCGATCAGTTCAATGGCCTTGGCGGTCAGGTGCACCGTGCGCCCAGCGCGCGCCACCAGCGGCACGCCCAGGTCCTGTTCCAGTTTGCGCACCTGCTGCGCCACGGCGCCATGCGTCAGCCCCAGCCGCCGGGCGGCCTCGGCCATGGAACCGTGTTCGGCCACGGCGGCCAGCGTTTGCAGGAAGTCGGTGTTCATGATGATAGATATTCTATCTTCTTATCGCATGGCGGCTTTCCCCTGGGCCGCATTGCCGGCCTCACAATGCGCCCAGGAGACATCAATGAGAAGCAAGCTGTTCGTACCGGCATCGCGCCCGGAACTATTCGATAAAGCCATGGCTAGCGAGGCCGACGCCCTGTCCTTCGATCTGGAGGACGCAGTCGCTCCGGCGCGCAAGCAAGCGGCGCGAGAGGCCCTGGCCCAGTGGCTGGCATCGCCCGCCTTCGAGGCAGCTCAGTCCCTACATGCCAAGAAAATTATCGTCCGCGTGAACGCCGACGACACGCCGCATTTTGCGGGCGACCTGAACGCCCTGGGCGGGCTGCCGATAGATGTGCTGAATCTGCCCAAGGTCGAGAGCGCCACGGCGCTGTGCGCGGCAGCAGTCCAGGCTATTGCGGCCGGCTTCCAGGGCGAGTTCCTGATCACGGTTGAAACGCCCCGCGCCTTGGCCCGCGCCGCCGAGCTGGCGGATGCGCATCCCCGCGTCGCCGGCCTGCAACTGGGCCTGGCCGACCTGTTCGAACCGCTGGGAATCAGCCGCTACGAGCCAGAGACGCTGCGGGCGGTGATGCTGTCCCTGCGTCTGGGCGCGGGTTGCGCGGGCAAGTACGCCATGGACGCCGCCTATGCCCGCGTGCGCGATGCCGACGGCTTTCGCGCCGAGGCGCGGCTGGCGCGTTCGCTGGGTTTCCTGGGCAAATCCTGCGTCCATCCCAGCCAGATCGCCATCGCCAACGAGGTCTTCGGCTTCAGCGCCGACGAGGTCGAGCAGGCGCGTCGAATCGTGGCCGCCAGCCGGGAGCAGGACGGCGTGGGCGCCTTTCTGCTGGACGGCAAGATGATCGATGCGCCTTTCGTGCGGCGCGCGCAGGATGTGCTGCGCGCGGCCGGCGGAGCGGCCTGAATCGCGCGGGCGCCTGTCGCCGCGCAACGCATTTATTGAGTGAATCGCATGACGCAACACGAAACCTCTGCTGAGCTGCCGCTGGCGGGAATCAAGGTCCTGGACCTGAGCGCCTACATCGCGGGGCCCTACGGCTGCGCGCTGCTGGGCGACATGGGCGCGGAAGTGATCAAGGTCGAGCCGCCGGAAGGCGACAACCTGCGCAAGTACCCCTCCACTCTGGCCGCAGAGAGCCGCGCGTTTCTGGGCATCAACCGCAACAAGCGCGGCATCTGCCTGAACCTGAAAGAAGCGGCGGGCTACGAGGTGCTGCTGCGGCTGGCGCGCGAGGCCGACGTGCTGGTCCACAATTTCAGGCCCGGTGTGCCGGAACGGCTGCGGATCGATTTCGCCACCTTGGCCGCCGTCAATCCGCGCCTGGTGTACTGCGCCATGACGGGTTATGGCGCGACGGGCCCGATGGCCCGCCACGCGGGCTACGACCAGGTGCTGCAGTCCATGACCGGCATGTGCGCCGCGCAGGGCAAGGCCGACGGACCGCCCGAGGTGCTGTACGGATCGGTGGTGGACTATTACGGCGCCGCGCTGATCTCCAACAGCGTGTCCGCCGCGCTCTACCGGCGCGAGAAGACGGGACGCGGCCAGGCCATCGAAGTGTCGCTGCTGGGCAGCGCCCTGGCCATGCAGTCGGCCAGGCTGGTGTGGGCCGACGGCGAACCGCGCCGTATCGAGCGCGACATGCGTTCGGGCGGCATCACCGGCATTCATCCGACGCGCGAAGGCCATCTGTACATGTCGGCGAATACGCCGCATTTCTGGCGGGCCTTGTGCGGGCATCTGGACCTGCCCGAGCTGGCCGACGATCCCGAGTACGACACGGTGAAAAAGCGCGCGGCCCACGCCGACGTGCTGGTGCCGCGGGTGCGGCAGGCCCTGGCGCGCGCCTCGGCGCGCGAGTGGGCCGAGCGCTTCGGGCAGAGCGTGCCGTGCGCCGAAGTGCTGCCGGTCGAGGACATGTTCGACCATCCGCAGGTGCAGGCCATGGGACACCTGCGCCCCTACCGCAGCGCGCAGGCCGGCGGCTATCTGGGGCTCGCCCAATGGGCCCGTTTCGGCGCGGCCGCAGTCACGCCGGACCCCGAGGCGGACCCCACGTCGGCGGAGGCTGGCCCCGGCGCGCCAGCCCTGGGCGAACATAGCCGCGAAATACTGTCCACGCTGGGATACACCTCGGATGAAGTTGCGCAGTTGATGCAATCCGCCGTGGTGAAATAAGCGGTAACAACCATAAGCAGTGACAACGATAAGCAGCAACCACGATTCCAGGAATCGTCCGGCATAGGACGAGGAGACAAGGACCATGAGTCAAGCGCAACGATACCTTCGCCGTCCGGAGGGTTCGAACTGGGGGGATTTTGGGCAAGACGACCAGCTCGGCACGCTCAATCACCTGGATCGCCACGCGCGCCTTGCGGCCGTGGCGGAAATCCGCGAAGGAATTTCATTTTCGCTCAGCCTGCCGCTGACCGTGCCTCGCGCGCCGGTGCTCAATCCGCGCCGCAAGGGGCCCGTGATCGTGCCGGCCGAGAAGAACGGCGTGCCGGTGTACCGCTATCCGCTAGGGCGCGATGTGCCCGGCGCCACCGATGTCGTCAGCGATGACCGCGTCACCCTGTCGCCGCAGTATTCGACGCAATGGGATGCGTTGGGCCACGTCGGCTCGATGTACGACGCGCTGGGCACCGGACAGCCGCAGCCCACGGGCTACAACGGCTTTGCGGTCAGTGAACCGCTAGCGGAGGGCTTTGCCGGCACGCGCGATCTGTCCATCGAGCCGATGGCGCGCCATGGCATTCAGGGGCGCGGCGTGATGGTGGACCTGCGCGCCCGCTATGGCGATGCGCAGCGCAAGGTCTCGTACCGCGACCTGATGGACGTGATGCGCGCCGACGGTGTGCAGATCCGGCCCGGCGATGTGCTGTGCCTGCACACCGGCCTGGCCGATCTGGCGTTGACGCTGGGCGACGACGAGCAGGACTTGCTGAAGACCCGCTGCTGCGTGCTGGACGGCGCCGACGCCGAACTGCTGGCCTGGATCAAGAGCAGCCGCATCGCTGCCATTGCCGCGGACAATCACGCCGTCGAGCTGCGCAACCATCATCTGGATGCCGCCAGCGGGCCGCTGCTTCCCTTGCACGAACAATGCCTGTTCAAGCTGGGGCTCCCGCTGGGCGAGCTCTGGCATCTGACCCCGCTGGCGCAATGGCTGCGCCAGCACAACCGAAACGCGTTTTTCCTGACCGCGGCGCCGATGTACGTGCCGGGGCTGGTAGGCGCGCCGGTCAACCCCATCGCGACCGTCTGAATATTTCGGGCGGATCGCGCAACGATCCTGGATCGACTGAAACATCCCCGCAGGGGAGACCTGAGGAGCACACATGAAGAAAACCCGTTACACGGCGCTTGCCGCATTGCGTCCGCTGGCTGCCGTCATCGGCCTGGCCGGCGCGTTCGGCGCGGCGCATGCCGCCGGCTATCCCGAACAGCCCATCACCGTGGTGGTGCCGTATTCGGCAGGCGGGGGCGCCGACAATGCCGCCCGCATCATTGCGCAGGGCATGGGCGAAGTCGCCGGCCAGAGCGTGGTGATCGAGAACAAGGGCGGCGCCAGCGGCGCCATCGGCGCGGCCTACGTGGCGCGCGCCAAGCCCGACGGCTACACGGTGCTCTATGACGCGTCGGCCTTCTCGATCAATCCCGTGCTGCGCAAGCTGCCCTACGACGCAAAGAAGGACTTCGTTCCGGTGTCGCAGGCCATCAGCGTGCCCAACATCCTGGTGGCCGCGCCCGGCTCCGCGTTCAACAGCCTGCCCGACTTCATCAAGGCGGCGCGCGCCAACCCCGGCAAGTACACCTTCGCGTCCTACGGGCCGGGCAGCCTGGCGCAGATGGCCGCCGAACTGCTCAAGAAGGACGCCGGCGTGGACATGGTGCACGTTCCCTACAAGGGCGGCGCGCCCGCGATCGTGGACGTCATGGGCGGGCAGGTCGACATCTATTTCGCCAACGCGGCGTCCAGCCTGAACTACGTCAGCGGCGGCAAGCTGAA
>RCUP01000215.1_pt1 | contig 52504 bp, 47 predicted proteins | sample 2166341 | NCBI WGS metagenome assembly RCUP01 (sample SAMN09932325, study PRJNA488358) | compost metagenome | isolation source: compost soil in succinonitrile-enriched | place: Germany: Experimental Botanical Garden | reverse complement strand
GCTGTATAAATCCCTGGCTAAAAATCAATGTGTCGGTCGGTCGCAAACCAGACTCGCTGCGCTCAGACAGTGGTTTCCGAATTATCGACCGAGCCAATGATTTTATTAACGCCGGATTTATAAGGCCTGTCCTAAGCGACCTGTTCCTTTTGTTGCCGGATAAAAAGGACTACCTATATGTGGATAGTTATAACCTATTATTAGAAGGGCACATCACCATCATCCGGAGGTGGTTTAAAACCTTTAAACTGGTTTCCTCCCATCTGGTCCTCATCGTCAAAGTCTACAAAGTTATTGGCTTTGGACTGTAAGGTCTTAAATCCGCCGGTATCGGCACCGCCCTGTGTATATACACCGCTGTTACCAAAATCATCCGCATTCTGTATACCAGTGAAAGAAGTACCACCATTGCCTCCCCATTCCTGTTCTCCCTGTAATTCAACAAATTTCTGGTATTCCAGCTGGGCGACCAGTTTTACACTATCCAGGCGACCATTACGGTGCTTGGCAATATTGATATGTGTTTCTCCTTTTACCGTTTCACCATGTTCATCATTACTGATCCCGTGATATTCCGGGCGATAAATGAACATTACCATATCGGCATCCTGCTCAATCGCACCAGATTCCCTAAGGTCACTCAGTTGCGGGATCTTACCTTTATCACCGGAACGCGTTTCTACCGCACGGCTCAACTGAGACAGGGCAATGATCGGGATACTCAGCTCCTTGGCCAGGCCTTTCAATTCTCGCGATATTTTGGAGATCTCCTGCTCACGGTTACCGCCATCACCGGTACCATGCATCAATTGTAAATAGTCAATGATTACCAGTTGAATGTCATGCTTCACTTTAAGGCGACGGCATTTTGCCCTCAACTCAAAGATATTCAGACCCGCCTGGTCATCAAGGAATAAAGGCGCTTTTACCAGGCGATCCATACGCTCGGTCAGTTGCACCATTTCGTAGTCTTCCATTTTACCCCGGCTGATGCTCTCCAGCTTTACCTCCGTCACCATACTCAGCAAACGCTTTACGAGCTGCGTATTGCCCATCTCCAGCGAGAATACAGCAACACCCTTAGGTTCCGGACTTAAGGCCGCATTTACCGCCAGATTGAGGGCAAATGCTGTTTTACCCACAGCGGGACGGGCGGCAAGAATGATAAGGTCCGTTTTCTGCCAGCCACCGGTAATTTCATCCAGTGAAGGGAAGCCGGTCGGTACACCGGTAAGGTCATCTTTCTTTTTACGGGCTTCTTCGATCTCATCCAGGGTACGCACCAGGATATCTTTGATCGATTCAGAATCTTTTTTCAGGTAACTGTTCCCAATATCGAAAAGGTCCTGTTCTGCTTTATCCAGCAGTTCAAACACATCCGTTTTATCTTCGTATGAATCCGCAACAATATCTCCTGCAATACGGATCAGCTCGCGCTGAATGTATTTCTGCATTACAATACGGGCATGCGATACCACGTGAGAGCTGGTTACAACTGACTGCGTGATTTTTGTCAGCTGGTAGGCACCGCCAATCAGTTCCAGTTCGCCGGTGCGGCGCAGCTCTTCCATTACCGTCAGCAGGTCGATCTCGGATTTTTTATCCTGTAATCGCTGTATGGATGCGTAGATAATCTGGTGGGCATTTACATAGAAACAATCCGGTTTAGGCAGGATCTCCATCACATCCGAAAGCTTGTCTTTCTCCAGCAGAATGGCTCCTAATACGGCTTCTTCGATCTCACGCGCCTGCGGCGGGACCTTACCGTAAATAGCAGAGGGTTCTGTTGTAGCTTTTGACTTTCTTCCGGGATTCAGATTCTTTTTAACGTTCACATCCATAAGGCCTAAGTGTTTTTTTCAGGTATACTAAGAGGAGTACCTTTCATTTTTGGGATAGCGAAGGTAAGTTCAAAATCGCTAATAAAACCGCTTTAAACGAAGTTTAATTTTCCAATCGTAGGTGTTCATCTTATGCACATAAAAGTAAGGTTATCAACCACGCTGCCGGCCTTTTTAACATATTTATACCATTATACACATGAAATAAACATTATATCAACATAGTTATCCACCATATAAAAATCGTTCAGGGTATAGAAAGTACTTATTGAATTTTAATCTCATTCCCCGAAATAAGCTGTACCTTTGCAGACTATTACAAACCATCAAATCCAACATACACAATGGCTTTAATAGCACCTTCGATCTTATCGGCAGATTTCCTTCAATTAGGCAAAGACGTAGATATGGTGAACAACTCTGCAGCAGACTGGTTTCACCTGGACGTTATGGACGGCCGTTTTGTACCCAATATCAGCTTTGGACTGCCTGTGATCAGCGCGATCGGCAGACAGGCTAAAAAGACCCTGGACGTACACCTGATGATCGTGGAACCGGAAAAATATGTACAAGCATTTGCTGCTGCCGGTGCACATAACCTGACGGTACATATCGAAGCCAGTACACACTTACACAGAACTATTCAAACGATTAAAGCAGAGGGTATGAAAGCCGGTGTTGCCGTAAATCCGCACACTCCTATTCACCTGCTGAATGATATTATTGAAGAACTTGACCTGGTATGCCTGATGAGCGTAAACCCGGGATTCGGTGGTCAGCAGTTTATTCCTCAGACCCTCAAAAAAATCCAGCAGTTACGCCAGCTGATCGGTGAAAGCAACAGCAATGCCCTGATCGAAATCGACGGTGGTGTAACCCTGAACAATGCTAAAACGATTATTGAGGCCGGTGCAGATGTATTGGTTGCAGGAAACACCGTATTTAATGCTGCTGATCCGATTGCAACTATTGCAGCATTGAAGCAATTATAATTTTACTCTTTTAATGACATGAAAAAGGCCTGTACAATGTACAGGCCTTTTTCTATAATCGGTATTACTTAATCAACAATTTCCATAAACTCTACGCCACACTTTTTCAGTTCCTTCATTATAGGTACATATACTTCCGGCATAACCGGTATATGCACACCGGTAAGGTGTTTTGACGGCAATCCATCCTGAATAATACGCTTAGCCAGTATAGCCATCGGCAGACCTACCGTCTTCGCCATTGCGCTGAATAAACGGTTTTCGCCCTTCACTACAAGATTAGAAGTCAGCAATACAGGTACTCCTTTACGCTCATAAGCAACCTGGTGCTGCATTACAACCATGTCCTTATCCAGAACATGCAGGTTCCATTTATCTTCCAGTATATCCTGTATGATATCGGCAGAGCTGAACAGGCCCTGGCGTTTAATCTGCTTTTTAGTATCAAACACATCCAGCCATTCCAGTGCTTTCAATACCTTATCATCGATACCGTATTGTTCTGCAACTGCTATCCTGAAATTATCTGTAATCGGCAGACCTGTTTTGAAGGAGATCCAGTCTGCGTAAGACTTTCCTGTTGTATCGAAAGCATCTTCTTCTGTAGTCAGTCCCATTTTAATCACAAAGCTCCAGGCTTTGGAAAATGCAGGATGACGCAGAGTAGCTCTCATAAAAGTACTAACCTCACTCAGGTCATATAACTCAACATATTTGAGGGAATCGCGGTTGGGATAATAACTTAAGGTACCCAGCCCTTCTACTTTAATCTTTTTATTATTGACATACAACTGATCATAATCCATCTTCTGCACCTTTCCATTTTCCATCCATTCGGCACCTGCCTTGCCCGCCAGTACTACATTGCGCGGGTTCCAGCTGATCTTGTAATGCCAGGGATTATCATCACTTTCCGGGGCAACTAATCCACCGCAGAAACTTTTAAAACTTTTGATATCTCCTGCTATTTTCTGAATGCTGTGAATGATCTGCATGGCAGACATGTGGTCGATACCCGGATCCAGTCCCATCTCACACATAAACAGCAGACCGGCTTCTTTTACGGCCTCGTTCATGGCTTTAATTTCCGGGGAAACGTATGAAGAGGTGATGAGGTGTTTTTTATATTTAAGACAATCCTGTGCCAGAAGAAAATGCAAGCTTGGTGGCATCATGGACAGCACCAGGTCAGAACCGGCTACCAGCGCTTCTCTCTGCTCATTATTGTGTACATCTATTGCCGCTGCAACACCCTTTGGGTGATTGTTGAGTTTTTCCGCGATAGCCTCAGCAGAAGCATCCATTACTACTACTCTCCATTCCTGCCGTGCATTCTTCAACAAATAATCTATCAGATAGGATGATGATTTTCCCGCACCGGCTACTAGAATCGTTTTCATTATTTTTATGGTCTGTTTTAAAGAATCTTTATTGATAGGAAATGAAACTCATTTGTAAATTTGCTGCAATTTCCCAAAAAGTATCCAAAAAAGGGCACTTTATTTCAAAAAAGTCTAAAATTCAAATAATCACAATATGATCTGGCATGATGGAATCCCTACGCTTGAGGCTGTAAACGAGATGTCCCGAAACACTCTGGGTGCTCACCTCAACATGATTTTTACCGATATCGGAGCTGATTACATAACGGCCAGTATGCCGGTAAATCATACTACGCACCAACCTATGGGATTGCTGCATGGCGGCGCTTCTGCTGCCCTTGCAGAGACTGTAGGCAGTGTGGCAGGCTGGCTCTGTATCAATAAAGAAAAGCAAAACTGTGTGGGTCTGGAACTGAACTGCAACCACGTAAAAGGAAAGAGAGATGGTACCGTATATGCAACGGCCAGGCCTCTGCACATCGGGGGCAGCACACAGGTATGGGATATCAGGATATTGGATGAACAGGATAAACTGATCTGTGTAAGCCGGCTTACTATTGCGGTGATCCGTAAAATACCTCAGTAAAAAAGGTCGGGACTATTGGTCCCAACCTTTTTTAAAAATATTTCTTGAGTGCGGCAATTATGCGTATTCCTGCATAGCTGCTTCCAGTGCACTTTCCTCATCAAATAAAGATACCAGTCTGCGGATTACATTTTCTACCTGGGCATCCGGACAACTGGCTCCGGAAGTAATCATTACCCGTAAAGGATTTTTGCCCATCGTATAATCGGCAGTTGTCTGTTCCTGTTTATCTGATAACACAAAATGCAGGATATGGTTCTCATCGAGGAGGCAGGTTTCATTATTGATAAAATAGGTAGGTAACACTTCCTGGCAAAGTTCTACCAGATGAGAGGTATTACTGGAGTTATAGCCACCGATTACCAGGGCAATATCAGCTTCATGCTGCAGCATTTCGGTAACTGCATTCTGGTTGTCATTGGTTGCATAGCACAGGGTATCCCGCGTATCTGCAAAATGATTTTTCAGTTGTTCATCATCCAGCTGATAATGTGCTTTAATGGTTTGCTTCAGGTATTCTGCAATGCCTTGTGTATCGCTGGCCAGCATGGTAGTCTGGTTAACCACTCCGATACGGCTCAGATCTTTATCTACTTCAAACCCGTTTGAATACTGTCCTTTAAATTCTTCGTAAAACTGCTCCGCCGGTAAAACTCCTGTGATGTACTGCGCCAGTCGTTTGGTCTGGTTCATATCCTTCACCACTATAGTCGGGGTATTAGCTTTGCTGTGAGAGAAGGTTGCCCTGGTCTCTTCATGATTCGGTTTGCCATGCACCACAATGGTGTAGCCCTCATTACCAATCTTTTCAGAGCGGTTCCATACCTTTTCCACAAAGGGGCAGGTCGTATTATACAGGGTGGGTTCGATTCCTTTTTCTTTCAGAATCGCCTCTATTTCAAGTGTGGTACCGAATGCCGGTACAATCACGATATCATCTTTATGCAGCTCATCCCAGGAAATCAGCTGATTACCTTTGGTATCCATGATAAACTGTAGTCCTTCTGCAAGCAGATCAGCATTCACCTGCGGGTTATGAATCATTTCGCTGAGCAGGAAGATACGCTTGCCTACATTATCATGAATCGCCTTAAATGCAATCTCAATCGCATTCTCCACCCCGTAACAAAAGCCAAAGTGCCGGGCCAGGATGATCTCCAGCTTATTCAGCTTGAGTATACTGGGCGCAAAATCTTTCTTCAATTTATCCAGGCCTTTACGATGTGCTTTAATGGACGTGATGATCGGACTTCTGTAATGCAGGGGTACTTCAAATGATTTCATTGCTGCAAAGATAGGTTTTTCCGTGATGACAAAAAGAGGCCAATTTTACATATCTAAAAATAAACTATGCCAGCATAATCAATCCTAGCAAGGGTTTTAATTAACAAAAAAATATAAAATAAATTTGGTTATGAATAAATATAGTCTATATTTGCTATTAACAACAACAAAATTTTCATCATTTAAAAAACATAAAAGATTATGAACAAAGCAGAATTAATCGACAAAATCTCCAAAGACGCTGGAATCACTAAAGTGCAAGCCAACGAAGCTTTAGATTCTTTTACAAGCAGCGTAATCAGTGCGTTAAAAGGTGGCGATAAAGTTACTTTAGTAGGTTTCGGTACTTTCTCGGTATCAGAACGTTCTGCTCGTAACGGCCGTAACCCACAAACCGGTGCAGTTATCAAAATCAAAGCTCGCAAAGTTCCTAAGTTCAAAGCGGGTAAAGAATTCGCAACAAAAATCGGCGGTAAGAAGAAATAATTTTACCCATTTACATACGTAGCATGCGAAAAGCTTTTCAGGAGTTTTTCGCATGTTGCTTTTCAAATCAGGGATACAGCAGACTGAAGAAGAATGCCAACATACTTTTTCTGTATCACCTTTTTTTTATACATTTGCACAAATTTCATTAACGATTAAAATTTATTACCATGGGCAGAGGTGACAACCGTTCTAAAAGAGGTAAAATTTCAAATGGTACATTTGGAGTTAACCGTCCGAAAAAAGCTAGAAATGCTAAAGCAAAAGCTAAAGCTTAATTTCCATAAAAATCTTTCCTGAATAAATATTAATTTTAGGGAAGATTTTTTATTTTAAATCAGTACTGTTATGAACAATCCGATCCTAAGGTTAAGAAGCTTTGTAGAGTACCAGGCTTTCGGTGTCTGCACCAAACTGGGCGAAAAAATGGGCATCGCCTCCGGCAAGATCCGTTTATGGTTTATTTACATTTCTTTTTTAACACTGGGTTCACCACTGATTATCTACATGATAATGGCCTTCATCATCAATATGCGTCAATACATCTGGCTGCGCCGACGCAATCCCCTCCGTGCCTGATTTATGATTTAAGGTTTCCTTAAGCAATTAGGCCATTATATTTCGTTACTTTTGCGCCGGATAAACCCTACTCACAAGGCTCATGGACGCAATTCTCGATTTCCTGCATAATCTTACTGACCCCAACTGGATTATTGACCACGGTGGATACTATATTGTTTTGGCAATTGTATTTGCAGAGACAGGACTATTACTGGGTTTTATTCTTCCCGGCGACTTCCTCCTGTTTATTACCGGTACGATTATTGCAAAACCGGAAGCCTTAACGCCATTCGACAACCAGATGCAGAATATGGTTTTCTGGGAACTGATGATCATACTTGCAGCCGTACTGGGCAATATGGTCGGGTACTGGTTTGGCCGTAAATCGGGTAAATACCTCTTCGAAAGAAAGGATACCTGGTACTTCAAAAAGAAACATATTATACAGGCAAAAGATTTTTACGAACGTAAAGGCGGCGGTGCCATTATCCTTGCCCGTTTCCTTCCTATTGTTCGTACCTTTGCGCCAATTGTAGCCGGTGTTGTGGGTATGAATTACAAAAAATTCATGCTGTACAATGTGATCGGTGCCGTGATCTGGGTGGGCCTGCTCGTAACTGTTGGTTACTTTCTGGGTCGTAATCCATGGGTAGAACGCAATCTCGAGTACATTGTACTGGGTATGGTTCTGGTCACTACGGTACCGGTACTGTTCAAGATGATCTTCGGCAAATCGAAAGCCGGCGATCAACTTCCGGCCAATGGCAAAACTGCTTAGTCTGAAAAAGATATATACATACCTGTTGGCACTCTGTTGCCTGCTGCCCATCGCCCCGCAAGCGATGGGTCAAGCATTTAAAGACACCCTGAAGGACGTATCTGTTACCGAACAACGTAAAGTATACCAGCAGGATGTGAAAAGTACGTTCCAAACCGGACAGACAAGCATCAGCATAGACAGTATAACACTGCTGCAATATCAGCAGCTCTCACTGGCCACACTACTGGCACAGCAAAGCACCGTGTTTGTCAAATCCTATGGGATCAACAGCATGGCTACCCTATCCTTCCGCGGGGCCTCTTCGGCCCAGTCGGCAGTACTCTGGAAAGGTATACCTATCCTGAACCCGGCACTGGGTGTATCGGATGTATCGATGCTGCAAACCGGACTGTTTGATAAAGTAAGCCTGCAATATGGCAGCAATGCCGCTATGCTGGGCAGCGGAAATGTAGGCGGGGCACTACTCCTGGAGCAGCAATCGGAATATGCAAAAGGCAATCACTATCGTATTGGTCTGGGCGCCGGTAGCTACGGCCGCAAAGAAATCAATACACAGATCATTCTGCAGCCTAAAAAATGGCTGATCAAATGGAATGCATTCGGTCAGCTGGCCAATAATAATTTTCCTTATACCGATCTCGACGGAGTGGCTGTAACGACCAGCCATGCCGGGTTAAAAGCCTTTGGTAGTATCCTCTCTGCAACATATAAGATAGATCCTACGCAGCACATCAGTGCTGATGTATGGTACCAGCGTTATTATCGCGAGATCCCCAAAGCCATGTTCGAAGATTTTTCGGCCAAGGTACAAAGGGATGCTTCTTTGCGCACTTTACTGCACTGGGAAAAGCTGCATCGCCAGAACACCTTCTACGCTAAATTCTCCCTGAATAAAGAGGACCTGCATTATACAGACTCTTCCTTCCTGATGGATAACCGCAATACAGTATACCAGTATTACCAGGAACTGGGCTGGAAAAATAATTTTCACATCGGTGGTACAAAGGCTACGCATACCATTCTGGTCATGTCGCCCTTTCAATACGCCACCATACACCTGCCGGGCAATGAACGGCAGCAGCAGCAAAGACCGGCACTGGCAGCAGCATACAAGTACCTGAACGGTGACGAGCGACTGGGCATACAAGCCAATCTGCGCCAGGAATGGAACCTGGGCAAGGCCTTCCCCATACTACCAGGAATGGGACTACATTATGCATTGGTACGAAACGCACGCTGGCAATGGTCCTGGGATGCTACCCTGCAGAAAACATACCGCCTGCCTACCCTGAACGAGCTCTATAATTTCCCGGGAGGCAATGAACAATTAAAACCGGAACAGGGCTGGAACCGGGAGCTGGCTTATACGCTACACTGGGATAATACCAGGGGAACGATACAGTTCGATCAGCAGGTCAACTATTTCAACCGCCATATCAAGGACTGGATATACTGGCTGGGCGGGGCGATCTGGACCCCGCATAATATTGCCGAGGTGCATAACCGCGGTATAGAAACGCATAATACCCTGCGCCTGCAACTGAGCAAACCGCTGCAGCTGCAACTTGGTTTACGTACGGCTTACGTACTCTCTACTACCGAAAAGAGTGATATGCCTAATGACAACAGCATCGGCAAACAGATCCCTTATACCCCACGATATAATGGGCAGATCAATATAGGCCTGCACTGGAAGCAGTTGTTTATAAACTACAACCATACTTATACCGGTTACCGCTTTATTACCACAGATGAATCGCTGTACACCCTGCCCTATCACCTGGGCAATGTGCAGGCTTTATATACCTTTACGGCAGGTTCTGTAAAAATGCAGGCCAGCCTGCAGGTACAGAACCTCTGGAATACGGCTTATGTAGTCATCGCACAGAGACCAATGCCACAGCGCTATTGGGTTGCCGGGCTACAGTTTGAACTTTAAAGATAAACACATGATGTATCAGGATACCATAGTAGCCCTGGCTACTGCCCCAGCCGCCGGGGCCATCGGCGTCATCCGTCTTTCGGGAGACCAGGCAGTGCCTGTGGCCAATGCCTTATTTAAAGGCAAAGACCTCAGCAAGCAGGCTACCCATACCCTGCATTTCGGTACGATTACTCGTCCGGATGGGGAGATCGTGGATGAGGTAGTGATCGGGCTGTTCCTGGGTGGCAAGAGCTATACCGGGGAAGATACTGTCGAGATCAGCGGACATGGATCTTTATTCGTCCTCAACCAGATCATTGAATTATGCGTAGCGAAAGGTGCCCGCCTGGCCGCACCGGGAGAGTTTACCCAAAGAGCTTTTCTGAACGGCAAGCTGGACCTGGCTCAGGCAGAAGCCGTTGCCGACCTGATCGCTGCTGAAAATAAAGCTTCTCACCAGGTTGCCCTCAGCCAGATGCGCGGAGGGATCAGTACCGAATTACAGGGACTGAGAGATAAACTCATACAGTTTACCGCACTGATCGAGCTTGAACTGGACTTCTCTGATGAAGATGTTGAGTTTGCAGATCGTACTGCATTCAAACAACTGATTGCCGATATACAACGCCATACCGGGCAACTCATCGATTCATTTGCCTATGGCAATGCGATCAAGAATGGTGTTCCTGTGGCCATCATTGGTAAGCCTAATGCCGGCAAATCCAGTCTGCTGAATGCTTTATTAAAAGAAGAAAGAGCTATTGTGAGTAATATTGCCGGTACTACCCGCGACACCATCGAAGAGGTGATGAATATTGAAGGCATTCCCTTCCGCTTTATCGACACCGCTGGTCTGCGCGAAACAGAAGATGTGGTAGAGGCGATCGGCGTGAGTAAGGCTAAGGAGAAAATTGCACAGGCACAGGTTATCCTGCATTTGTATGAAGGTGATGATATGGAGTTATTACAGGAACTGGCCGATAGTCTGCAGGGTAAGATCGTTTTCAGCCTGCGCAATAAAGTAGATACTCCGGTTACGGAAGAGACAAATGCGGCGCAAGAAGAGAACGGCATGCACCTCATGGATATCTCTGCCAAAACCGGCTACCATCTGGAGTTCCTGAAGCAGCAATTACTGGAATCGGTACGCGGCGGATTTGCCGATGCTTCGGTGATCATTACCAATACCCGTCATAAAGAGGCACTGGTGCGGGCTCAGGAAGCACTGGAAGCAGTTACTCATGGTCTGGAGATCGGGCTGAGTGGCGATCTGCTGGCCTTTCACCTGAAAGATGCTTTACTGCACTTAGGCTCTATTACCGGTAAGATCGATATCGACCGTGATATACTGGGTACAATCTTCGGGAAGTTCTGTATCGGGAAGTAAATTCATTTTGTGCCTTTGGGTTTGTTGAAGGCATCTCCTAAAAATCAATGTGTGGGTCGGTCTTAAACCTGGCGCACTGCGCAGGTAGTGGTTTGTGCATAACCGGCCGAGCCAATAATTTTATTAACGCCTGATTTATATGGGCGTCCTAAGCGCGATCTGTTCTGTACGGATCGCTTATTGTTTTCAGCCTCCTCGTTCCATCCTTTCACTGAAGCGCTCGAAGCGACAATGTTCTCTTCAATACACCCTTCGAGAACCTTAAAGCACGAAATCCACCATACTACAATCGTGTTATTTTTTCAACCATTCACTTAATAAAAATCAACAAATATCCTTGTAGTAGTTTTACTACCAAATCAATTAAATAATGTATATTTATATACATTATTTAATTGATTACTAATTTGTTATCAAAAATTAAATGTGAAATAATTTGCATTTTACCCATTGAAGTGACTATATTTGGACCGCAAAAAATAAGTCCACTTTCAATCCCCCTGTATGAAGAGAATTTTCACGGCATCGCTCCTGCTCCTGCTATGTCCGCAACTGCATGCGCAGACCCTACCGGTAACCAATGGCCTGCAACTCTGGCTGGATGCCTCTGATGTAAATGCCACCGGTACCAACCCCGCCAACGGCAGCACGGTGACTACCTGGAAAGATAAGTCCTCCGCAGCCCGCCAGGCAATACAAATCGGCAACCAGAATGCCGCCGTACTGAACACAAACCAGATCAATGGCAAACCGGTACTGCATTTTACCCGTACGACCAATGTCAAAGGTTCGGTTTTTAATGTAGCCAACCTGGACATCCGTGCCGGCAGTATGCCCGCGGTTACCATCTTTACGGTGTACAAACAAGGTACCAATGTTGAATCGCAGCAAGGTATCTGGGGTTGTGACAATGGAGGCTGGGATCGCTTTTTCATGACCATATTTGCAAACAACAGCAGCGACGGTGTAGTCGCTATCGGTCCTGTAGTCCCTTACAATGTATCTATTTCAGGAGCCGGTGTAACGGGTGTTACTAAATTACTGACCGCTGTCTATGATAGAGGTGTAACCAATGGTTCTACGATATATTACAACGGTACACCGGTACAATCGGTTACCGACAATACAGCCCTGACCGATGCACAAAACTCTTTCTATATTGGCTGGGATGGTGATGATAATACCTTTGACGGTGATATCGCCGAACTGCTGGTATTTAACCGTAAACTGACTTTATGCGAAATTCAGCAGGTGAATAAATACCTGGGTACCAAGTACGGTTATACCTATTCTACCGTAAGCATTACCCCAAGTGGCAGTACAGCGCTTTACCCGGGCAATAGTGTTAGCCTTAATGCCAGTTCCGGTACCTCATACCAATGGCTGAAAGATGGCAATCCGATCAGCAATGCTACTGCACAAAGTTATACTGCTACTGCTACCGGTAGCTACAAGGTAATTGTAACTAATGGTTGTGCGGATACTTCTGCGGCGCAGGCAGTTACAGCAGCAGCTATGCCTGCCCCGGGTCATGCCCTGAACTTTGCAGGTGGTGCAAGCGGCAATGATTATGTCGATCTGGGAAATATCCCCGCTACCAGTGTAAAAACGATGGAATGCTGGGTGAAGTTCAACGACTTTACCGGCAGCCAGGAGATCATGAACCGCTCTATTACCGGTTATGGCATCGAGCTGTTGTTATACAACAACAACCTGGCCTTCTTCTGTATGGATGGCACCAATAACTCCAGCGTAACCTATGCTAATACCGGGGAACTGACCATCGGTCAGTGGTATCATATTGCGGCTACCTGGAATGGTACAGATAAAAATACCATGAAACTGTACATCAACGGTAAAAGCGTAGGTACAAAAAATATCGTGGGTAGCGCTGTAAGTGGTGTGAGCAATACCGCTGCTTCTTTCAAACTGGGCCGCTGGTCCGAATCGGCTACCCCACGTTCGTTCAATGGTGCGATGGATGAAGTGCGTATCTGGAGCACTGAACGCAGCGCTGCTGAGATTCAGAATAATATGTACACTCCGATGAGCCTGCCACAAACCGGCTTACTGGCATATTATATGTTTGACAACGGTGCGGCTACCGCAAATGGAAACAATGCTGCATATACCACGGTATATGATTATACGGGCAATGGCAATACCGGCACTATTACTAACTTTGCACTGAATGGCACCACATCTAACTGGACCGAAAGTTATGCAATGGTTCGCCCGATTCCAACCGGAACCAGTGGTTATAGCACTTCCGGCTTTACCGCCAACTGGTCTGCTCCGACTACCGGCACGGTACAATACTACCGACTGGATGTCGCTACCGACAGTATGTTCAATAGTAAACTGACGAACTATAATAGCCTGAACGTAGGTAATGTAAATAGTTACAGTATAATCGGACTGAATAATAACCAGACGTATTATTATCGTATTACTGCTGTCAAAACGGGTACAGACGGGGTCTCCGCCCCTTCAGAAGTGCGTGCGGTAACGACCGGTACTCCACTGGATTTCACACTGACCACTTTCGATGCGAAAGCACAGCAGCAAAATGTATTGCTGCACTGGCAGACGGCTACTGAAAAAGAAACACAATCATTCGAGATCGAGCGCAGCAGTAATGGTACAGACTTTAGTACTATTGGTCGCGTACAGGCCGCAGGTAATGCTACCACTGCGACAGATTACCAGTTTACTGATGCACATCCGGTAAAAGGCCTGAACCTGTATCGCCTGAAAATGATTAATGCAGATGCGACCTGGTCTTACTCCCCGATCTGCAATGTACGTTTTCAGTCAGCAGCGACAACACACCAGCTGTATCCGTCTCCGGCAAGCACTACCATACACCTGCAATTAGCTGCTGCACCGGTAGCTCCGGTACAGGCTTACCTGTACGATATGCATGGTCGTGTAGTGAAGCAACTGAGCGTCAGCCAACAGAATACCATCATCGATATCCAGGATATTGCTACGGGTCAATACCTGCTGGTACTGAGCGACGGCAGCAACCTGAAAGTAGAGAAGAAATAATATAAAAGAGTACACCATAACAAAAGCCAGGACAATGTCCTGGCTTTATGGTTTTAATGAAAAAGCTTTAGAAAAAATATTTAGTTCATCGTCAAATCAAATTTATTACACCCGACGAAAGTACAAAGGAAACTTTAGCCCGTAAACGTGCAGAAGGAGTCATATTAGGTCGTCCGAAGGTCGCAAGTCTTCCAAAACTACATCTTATCAATACAAATGAGCTGTTCCTAAGCTAAACCAAAAACCCCTCCGCACTTAAAGTACGGAGGGGTTTTATATTCACATTCTACTTCATTCTCATACCCGGCATCGTATCCGGTTGTGGCACCGGTGGTTCCGGTGGCATAGGAATGCTGGTAGTATCCCTCTTCTGATCTTTGAGGGTTCTTTCATTGATGTCTCTGTTTTTGTCTTTTTTGCGGGGCGTTTGCTTTTTCGGTGTGATGGTATCCTGCGGGATCATCTTGCTGCTCTGTACCGTATAAGCAATATGCTCACTACTTGTATAGCCCAGTCCGGAGGTGTAGCCTAATGTGGCTCCCATAAATGCCATCAACATCGTCGTAATAACCAAAGTGCTTTTCATAAGATTCATTTTTAGTGGTGAACAAAAAAATCTAATTCTGTCTACGCTCCGCTATGTCTTTATTTAATCCACTGGGGATAAGGATATAGGTTTCAAATAAGGGTAAAATAGGTTTAGGTTTAAGTTATATATAGGTTGGTGTACGTTATCGGTGCAGGTTTTACTTTTTAAAGTATTTTCTATATAGGTTTTATCGGTGTATGGTATATTTAAGGCCAGGTTTTAATAAGGCTGTATAGCTGTACGTCTTACCATTCAGTATCCTTTTCCTGAACTGGTATCTGTTTCAGGAAATCATCAAATGCGGCGGTATGATCTGAATAGGTACCGTAAATATCCAGGATATACCCGATCTCACTGTCCTTATCCTGGGTCAGGTATAAAGCAGTATTATCGGCCGGATCGGAGATACCTTCGAAACGGAATGTTTTAATAATCGTCAGGTCTTCCGGGTTGTAGATTTTATTGGAATGAGCCGATTGCATTTTTCCATGATCTGAGAAGGTGAGTTCATTATCATAGCCTTTGTTTTTCAGTTTGTTCATGACCTCACTCAGTGTACGCATTTGAGAAGGTGTCGTCTCATCCGGTAACTGATCGTTCTGTTCTTTCTTTCTTAAATTTTCTTGTTCCTGGTTCATAAAATCTGCTTTTGTTTTCAATAATATAAGAACAAGGATGATGCCAGAAAGGCTATCTCCTCGCTGACATAAATGAAAAAATAACTACAAAAAATTGATTATCAAATATTTAAATCCAAAAAAACAAGTATAAGCCACACTGGTTACTATATTGGTACTTTTTTATTCAGGGGCAATCAAAATACCCGATTTGGGGAAAATGGGGAATTTGGGGAACTGGCACAAAAAATAAGCGCAGGAATTAATCCTGCGCTTATTTTTTGATTACATTTTTTATTTAGCTGAATACGTCTTTGATTTTCTCAAAGAAGCTCTTCTCTTTTTTGGCATCCTCGCCCGGCTGAATGTTCGGGGAATCTTTCAGGGATTCGATCACAGCACGCTCTTCATCGGTAAGGTGCTGCGGAGTCCATATTTTCACCAGGACCAGCTGATCGCCACGGCCATAACCATTAATATCAGGGAAGCCTTTTCCTTTCAGACGGAAGATCTTACCACTCTGTGTTCCCGGCGGAATTTTGATTTTGGCTTTACCATCAATAGTCGGCACCTCGATCTGCGCACCGAATACCGCATCCGGGAAGGATAAGGACAGCACATACTGTACATCATTACCATCACGGCTCAGTTCTGCATGTCTTTCTTCCTCGATCAGGATAATCAGGTCGCCTGCAGGACCGCCACGCTCGCCCATGTTGCCACGGCCGCTCATGCTCAGTTGCATGCCATCCTGTACACCTGCCGGCACATCGATAGAGATCGTCTCCTCACCATATACCCTGCCCTCGCCTTTACAGCTGGTACATTTGTGGGTAATAGTGCTGCCCTGCCCGTTACAGGTAGGACATGGAGATACGGTCTGCATCTGCCCCATAAAGGTATTGGTCACACGACGTACCTGTCCGCTACCGCCACAGGTCGTACATTTCTGTACAGAGTTACTGTCTTTGGCACCGGTATTATTACAGGTCGTACAACCTACATATTTCTTAACCTTGATCTTTTTATTTACACCATGCGCCATTTCCGCATAGTTCAGCTTCAGCTTTACGCGCAGGTTAGAACCGCGGTTTGATTGCGCACGACCACCGCCGCCGAACATATCGCCGAATCCACCACCGCCGCCACCACCAAAGATGTCGCCGAAGTGGCTGAAAATATCATCCATATTCATACCGCCGCCGCCAAAGCCACCACCGCCACCTGCAGCACCACTCATACCAGCATGTCCGAAACGATCGTAACGGGCTTTCTTATCCTCATTACTCAGTACATCATATGCTTCTGCGGCTTCTTTAAATTTCTCTTCTGCGGCCGCATCGCCCGGGTTACGATCCGGGTGGTACTGTAATGCCAGCTTACGGTAAGCTTTCTTGATCTCATCGGCAGCAGCCGATTTGCTTACGCCTAACACCTCATAATAATCTCTCTTACTCATGGTCTGTTATTGCCCTAAGGCGGTATAAATTATAAAAAATCGGGTTATTATATTATTTGCCTACCACCACTTTCGCGTGACGGATCAGTTTATCGTTCAGGTAATAGCCTTTCTGCAGCTCATCGATCACCTTGCCCTGCATATCAGGAGTCGGTGACGGAATCTCTGTAATAGCTTCATGGAATTCAACGTCAAACTCATTGCCTTTGGTTTCCATAGCTTTCAGGCCTTTGGATTCCAGTACACGTTTCAGTTTGTTCAATACCAGGATGGTACCGCTTTTGATCTGAGCCACATCATCAGACTGCTCCATCTGCTGTACTGCGCGATCGCTGTCATCCAGTACCTCCAGTAGGTCAATCATCAGGTCTTTGCTGGCGGTTTGCATCAGTTCAATGCGTTCTTTAGCATTACGCTTACGGAAGTTATCAAATTCTGCCACCTGACGCAGGTATTTGTCTTTCATGTCTGCCAACTCGGCTTTTACTTTATCCAATTCCGACATTTCGTCACCTGATGCGGTGTTCGCTGCAGTTTCCTGTGCGGCATTTTCCGCCTGCTGTTCCTGGTTCGGTCCCTGCTCCTGGTTCATGTTTTGCTCCGTTGTTGCCATATATAATACGTTTATATTGTTAGGTTGATGATTTACGCAACAATATATGGTCAATTTTGTTGCCAAAGCCTGTTTTTTGTCAAAATGTCGGTATACAACCATTCCGTTAACGGATTAATTGTATTTGAACCCTTGCAGCTACAGGATAAATAGTACCTTTGCGCCCGTGCGTTTCCTGCTGTATTTTACGGTCTGTTTACTGTTACTGGTGTCTCCGGCTCCGGCACAGCAGCGCGTGTGCATCGATTCGATTATTTTCGAAGGCAATCACCGCACACAGGCCTCTTTTATGGAGCGCGAACTCAACTTCAGCCAGGGGCAATGCCTGCCTGCAGATTCCCTGCCCCATCTGTTGCAAGTAGCAGAACAACGCTTATTCAATACCCAGTTATTCAACCAGGCGACTGCCGATACCTTCACGACAGAAGGCCGGTATGTAGTTCGCTTTACGGTCAAAGAGCGTTTCCCCATTTTCCCTAAACCTAACCTTGAATTTGCCGACCGTAATTTCAATGTATGGTGGACAGAGCAGCACCGCAAACTGAACCGGCTGAACGTGGGACTAACCCTGCTGCATAATAATGTAAACGGCAGAAGAGATATACTGAGTGTTGGCGCACAGATCGGGTATACGAAGAAATTTCTGCTGAGTTATGAGCGTCCTTTTATTGATGCCCGTAAACAACACGGACTGGGTGCATCGGTTCAATACCTCCAGAACCTGGAGGTCAGCTATATAACCGACAGCAATAAACTACACTTTGCACGATTCGAAACGCAACCGGCGCTTCAATTGGCTGAGGCTGCTGTATGGTATACCTACAGACCACAGTTTGCCACCCGGCACATCCTCAAAACAACCATACAACAATATTCTATACACGATAGTATTGCCAGTCTGCTGAACCCCGACTATCTGGGCAATAGCCGCAAATCGGCCACAGTGCTGAACCTGGAATACCGGCTGGAACATAATAAGGTGGATAACTGGAACTACCCCCTCAAAGGTTCCCGTTTTATAGGTGTTGCAGTCTATCAGCAGGTACTTAAGGGACCGGGTATGCCCTCCCTGCACCTGCAATATGATTATTACCACAGCCCTTTCCCGAAATGGTATTTCTCCAGCATCAACAGAGGCCGTATCGCTTTTAACCGGGAAGTGCCGTATATTTTCCAGCGCAATATGGGCTATGACTATGATGTGATGCGGGGTTATGAATACTTTGTGATGGATGGCAGCTTATTTGCCCTGACCCGTGCCAATATCAAACGTACGCTGATTGACCGCAATATTAAATTACCCATAAAATATTTCCAGGTGGTTCCCATACGTGTGTATGCCAAAGTCTTTGCAGATGCGGGCTATACTTATCGTAAAGATATCGGCAGCCAGTACCTGAACAATAAATTCCTGTACAGTTACGGAATTGGACTGGATATTGTAACTTTATATGATATTAAAATCCGGTTGGAGTATACGTTCAATCGCGAAGGCCTTAAAGACCTGTATATACATAAGTCAGGAGAATAATTATACGCATGAGAATAGCACTATACAACAGGGTTTTCGAACCGTCTGATATTCCATTTTTCAAGCAGCTGATCTCGCTGCTGCATTCTTACCGTTTCGAGATCGTACTCTACAAAGACTTTTACGAACGGCTGCAAAGCAGTATTGAACTGGATTACACGCCTACCCTATTTACCAATCATACCGATCTCAATCATGATATAGACCTGATGCTGAGCCTCGGTGGTGATGGTACGATGCTGGACACCGTATGTTTTGTACACGATTCCAATATTCCTACACTGGGTGTAAACCTGGGCAGACTGGGCTTTCTGGCTGATGTAAACCAGGACGAAATTGCCATTGCCGTGAAAGCGCTGGCATTGGGCTCTTACTCTATTGAGAAACGCTCGCTCATCCACCTCGACTCCAGTGAACCCTTGTTTGGAGATTATCCTTTTGCATTGAATGAGTTTACCCTGCATCGAAAGGACTCTTCTTCCATGATCAAAATACATACTTTCCTGAACGGTGATTTCCTGAATACTTACTGGGCCGATGGCCTGATCGTCGCGACCCCTACGGGTTCTACGGGTTATTCCCTGAGCTGTAGCGGACCGCTGGTCTTCCCTACTGCCGGAAATTTTATCCTGACACCGGTTGCTCCGCATAACCTGAATATACGCCCGATCATTGTTCCGGACGATACCATCATTTCTTTTGAAGTAGAGGGCCGTACCGATCAGTTCCTGTGTACACTGGACTCCCGCGTGGCTACGATCAACAGTAAAATACAGCTTGCCGTGAAGAAGGAACGCTTTGGCCTGAACCTGATCCGCCTTGACGAACATAACTTCCTCAATACAATTCGCAAGAAACTCTTCTGGGGCATCGATACCCGAAATTAATTCCGGTCCCGGACAGGATTTTATATTATGGATTATTGTACATTTGAGTAAATAATTAAACACAAGAAATATGAAAAAACGCTTATTACCTTTACTGAGCCTGCTGGCTGTAATGTTCTTCTTCAGCTCCTGCAGTTATAACTCCATGGTGAAAAAAGATGAAACGGTGAAGTCGAAATGGGGAGAAGTGCAAACCCAATACCAGCGCAGAGCTGACCTGATCACTAACCTGGTGAATACAGTAAAAGGCGCTGCTGCCAATGAAAGAGGTACACTGGAAGCAGTGATCAATGCCCGTGCAAAAGCAACACAGATCAACGTAAACGCTGATGACCTGTCTCCTGAAAAAATCAAGGAATACCAGGCTGCACAAGGCGAACTGAGTCAGGCATTAGGCAAACTGATGATGCTGACAGAAGCTTACCCGGACCTGAAAACTAATCAAAACTTCCTCGCTTTGCAGGATGAGATTGCCGGAACGGAAAACAGAATTGGCGTAGCCCGTAAGAATTTTAATGAATCGGTACAGGAATATAACAGCTCTATCCGCAGCTTCCCGGCCAATATCACGGCAAAAATGTTCGGCTTCAAAGAGAAAGGATATTTCGAAGCTGATGCTACAGCGCAAAAAGCACCTGAAGTGAAATTTTAAAAACGTACTATCTATATATTTTAAACAAAAAGAGGCCAATGGCCTCTTTTTGTTTACTCTTAACTCGAGTAGTTTCCGCTTAAAGCAAACAAAGGCCAGCAGCATGCTTTAGGTACTCTGGTTTATAGATTGCTATCTTTTGCCTTGATGCAAAAGGTACCGATTGATGTTATTAACGCCGGATTTATAAGGCCATTTTGAGCGATCTGTTCTGTAGGGATCGCTTATTGTTTTGTAAGCTAGCGCAAGCGCCCTCGCGTGTGCCGGTTTGTATAAGTTTTTTATAATGGAAGCACGCATTTGGGAAAGCATGCCAGAGAAGATCTGTTCTGTATAAATTTTCGTTCCTGAGGCTTTGGAAGGGTGCAATACAAAAAGAGGTTCCCGCGGCTTCGCCGCGGGAACCTCTTTTTGTATTAAATGCAATTATTGTTTATTGTGCTTCGCTGATCGCTTTCAGATCCTGTAAGCCCTTACCGAAATCTTTATCCAGGAACTTCCCCATAAAGGTTCCGAATATAAAGTTCATCGGGTATTGGTAATCGGTATCGAATGTCCAGGTCACACTGGTATGCGTCTCGTCTCCGCTCAGCAGCAGATCCGCCTTTGCCGGCGTTTTGCTTGGTCCAAACTCCAGGGACAATCCTGTTTTATCCATCGGCACCAGGCTGGTTATGGTCATCTTACCATCGCCCATTTGCTCGCTCTTCCATACATAAGCAGCGCCAACATTACCATCATCTCCGGTAATCTGCGAGGTCATTTTCGGATCCATCTTCATCCATGGCATCCATTTAATAATAGCACTCAGGCTGCTCACATTGTTCCAGACTTTACTCTTGGCTGCAGCAATCTCTACTTTCTTTTCGAAATGATAATGCTTCGGCGTAAAGAGCCCCCCGACCAGTACTACTGCTATGATCAGCAGGAGTATGATCCCGATAACTTTTAAAACTTTTTTCATATTCCACCTATTGTTGTTACCGCAAAAATACTACTTTTAACAAGAACGCATAGTAAGCGATATATAAACATGAGACTAGTAGTACAAAGGGTAAAGGAAGCGTCCGTTACCATTGATCATAAACAGCACAGCTACATCAACCAGGGCTTACTGGTTTTACTGGGCATTGGTACAGATGATACGGAAGATGATATACGCTACCTGAGTCAGAAACTGGTACAGCTGCGCATCTTCGGAGATGAGCAGGGATTAATGAATCTTTCTGTAAAAGATATTAATGGTGAGATACTGGTCGTAAGCCAGTTTACCCTCATGGCCGCTACACGCAAAGGGAACAGGCCATCTTTTATACAGGCTGCCCGTCCGGAGACGGCTATTCCCTTATACGAACAGTTTTGCGCTGCTACAGTGGCACTGCTAGACAAACCGGTAGCCACGGGCATTTTCGGTGCAGATATGCAGGTAGCCATGGTGAATGATGGCCCGGTAACGATTATTATCGACAGCAAACAACCTTAGCGAACCAGTTTTACATTGCCGGGCAGCTCCTCTGCAATGCGCTTCAGCCGGCCTTTCCGTGTGTCTGTACGGCCCGTCCAGTTATACGTTTTGCCACCGGTCAGGATACGGATGCCGTATTGGTCACCCTGTTCATAAATCGTATAAGTAGCCCCTTTATTTTTAAACTGCAGGGTATTGTCTTTGGCATTATAGATGAAGTCTGCCGTACTGGCCGATTCGGGATAAGATAATTCTACCCTTTCTTCTTTATCCTGCAGGGCATAATACAACATATCATCCTGCAAGAATAAAGTGAGCAACTTATCATTCTTTTCTACTGTAAAAGCAAAGCGAATAGTCACCTCATCTATAGAAACAATCTCGGTAACTGTGGTGACCATCTTCTTTCCATCCCAATGTCTGCGGGTAAGGGTGCCAAAGGGGTAACGACCACCAGAGAAATCTTCTTCTACCACTTCACGCTCTTCCGGTGTATTATTGACTACTTCAAAGGAAGAAAACTGATGCCAGCAGCAACCGCTTTTAGTCATGGTATACAGCCTTTTTTCGGCTTCATTTACTTCAAACAGGCCACAGTATTCCTGCGCCAGGCGGGTGAATGAAGGACTATGGGTAAATCCTCCTTTATGCCCCAGGTATACCTGGAACGATGGTCCGTGATAGCAACTGTTCTGACCGTCTTCTATAGCCAGGTCTTTGATGCCGTCGAAGTTTACATCCAGGTACTGCACCACGCTTTGCTCTCCGTAAGGCAATTCCCGAATATTGGCCACAACCTTTCCCTCATGCAGTTCCAGTGCCAGTTCTTCCGATTCCACTTTCAGCAATTCCTTATCCTGCTGGTTGTATACTGCAATCCAGCCGGGGCTGAATACTTCTGCGGTATCCTTTATAAATACTTTGGCATAATACTGATCGGAAAACTGATCGATTTTATAGGTGTTCTGTGCGGAAACCTGCTGCAGTCCTGTCAGAATACAACACGAGAAGAGAAGTATACGGTGCATATGTAGGCGTATTTATACCCTGCAAACTACAGTATTTTTTACTTATTTTTGAATACATACCTCACTGAATATAATCATCATTATTATGGCAACTCATCATCAATACCAGACACATATTACCTGGACCGGCAATAACGGTACCGGCACCAGTGGTTACCGCGAATATGAGCGCAGCCACCTGATCGATCTTCCGGGCAAGACGCCTATTGCAGCCTCTTCTGATCCGGCTTTCCGGGGCGATGCTACCAGACACAATCCTGAAGAACTGCTGCTGGCCTCACTTTCTTCCTGTCATATGCTTTGGTACCTGCACCTCTGTGCTGATGCCGGCATCATAGTACTGGCTTATGAAGATGAGGCAAAAGCTACAATGGATGAGGTGGAAGGCGGAGGGCAATTTACGGCTGCAACACTATATCCCCTGGTTACTGTTGCAGAAGAATCCATGATCCCAAAGGCTTATGCCCTGCATGAACAGGCGCATGCCTCCTGCTTCATTGCCCGTTCGGTCAACTTCCCCGTTACACAGCAACCCAAAATACAAACTCCGTAATGCAAGCGCATCCTGTATTACCGCAATTATAAAAGATGATATATTCCCAAAGACTAGCTGCCCTGTTACCGGCTGTACTCCTGTCTGTCAACACTATTGCCCAGCAAAGCAAAACCACGATAGTATCTTATCTGCCTGAAAAAGCAGCCACCTATACACAAGCCAGCGGACTGCCCTATGCCTATAAGGCCGAACAATACGGTACTACAGAGCTGATCCTGCGTTATTCGGGCACTGCCGGTAATTTCAGTTTTGTGTTTAACCGCCTCCCTGTATCTGCAACCCGCTATATCGATTATAAAGGCGGTGCTGTAGCAGAGCGTTATGATTTTGCCAGCCGCAAATGGGTTGTGGAAGAAGGAAGCCATCAGCATAGCGACATGAAGGGCAAGGCTATAGATACCAGTATCATGCGGGAAGACAAGCTATATGCCTTTGTGCTGCAGGAGCAGGCGGGCGGACAAAGTATAGAGCGTGTACAGTTTAAGGACTTTGGCAATGTTGTGTACTGGCCTGACTATGTCCTGGAGCTCTGTGCTATTGCAGATGCAGACAAAGATGGCAAGCCGGAATTTTACCTTACCTATTTCGGAGATAGTGATGGCCTGGATGCTAAAGAACTCAAACAGATTGTCTATACCCTTCCTGCAAATGCACAGGACAAACTAGTAAAGTCTAAAGCCACGGCATACTACCCCGTAGATATTGGTGATGAAACGGACCAGCAAACCTATCACGAAACATTTGACAACAACTGGAAAGCCTTGCACAGAGCCATTCAGCAGAAGAGCAAGTACCTGATGTTACAGTATAAAAAGAAATACGGAAAATAAAAAAGGAGCGAAATGATTCGCTCCTTTTTTAAATATCAGAAATTTCATTCCGTTTGTGCCCGCCGCAGCATGGAAATAATATCTTCATGATCCTGCACTATAGCATAGTCCAGCGCAGTTTTGCCGAGATGATCTCTCTGATCAAGATGTACGTTGTGTTGCAGTAGCTTAGCTACAATATCTTTATGACCGAATGTTACGGCAAAGAATAATGCGCTGGCCTTATTGTAATTCAGTTTATCAGGATCGGCACCATATATCAGCAAAAGCGCCAGCAGCTCACAGTATCCTTTATAACAGGCGCCCATTAAAGCAGTGTTGCCGCTCGCATCTTGCAGATCAGCAGTGGCACCTGCGGCCAGCAATAACTTTACCGTTTCGGTGCAGTTATTATACACGGCCAGGTGCAGTAAAGTATATCCCGATGCGGATACCGTATCGACAGGAATATCTTTCAGTCTGGCAGCCAATGCCTCATGCTTGTTATTTCTGGCCAGGTCAAAGATGTCGTCCTGTTCCTGGGCGGCGCAGAATGTTACACACAGCATATTCATCAAGATACTAAATAGTACTATATATTTACTGGGCTTATTCATCAGTACATTTTTAAATCAATCCTTAATTAACAGAAACACTCTTCACTGCTTTTTCCACTGCTTCGCGGGAAAGGTTCAGTGATTGTGCTAATTGCATACCCAGATTTCTGTCTGCCATATAAAAGTATCCTACCATAACTCCCTGTGTGGTTTTGTCTTTAACCTGTCCAAGATCAGCAAGCAGGTTTTTAATCAGGTGTGTTCTATTCACCTCATCAAGGCTTCTGTAAAACTCGCCCGCCTGTTTAAAATTATTTGGCTTGCTGATGCGTGCCTGAGTTATAGTCACATCGCCATACCGGGCAGCAGCATGCTGGTTAGAAGCCATTTCCGGCTTGTCGGCAATTTTGCTGGGCTGATAATTTACATCAGACTTGTTCCCTCTTCGGCTCATGGTACCGTCCTGGTTATTAGAATTAACTTTAACCAGCGGAGCATTTACCGGTAATTGCTGAAAGTTAGCACCCAGGCGGTAGCGGTGTGTATCAAAATAGGAAAATAGTCTACCCTGTAAAAGTTTATCCTCTGAAGGCTCAATACCCGGTACCAGACTGGCCGGAGAGAAAGCAGATTGCTCAGTGTATTCAAAAAAGTTATCCGGTACTTTATTTAAAGTCATCGTACCGACAAGATGTGCCGGCGCATCCTGCTCACTCCACACTTTTGTCGGATCTAATGGATTATAGTCAAGCTTATCGAAATCAGATGATTTCATGAACTGAACATACAGGTCCCACTGAGGATAATTACCTTTACGGATCTGCTCATATAAATCAGTGGTTGCGTATTGAAAATCTTTGGATTGCATCAATGCGGCCTCTTCCATACTCAGGTTATGTACGCCCTGCTTGCTCTTCCAGCTGTATTTTACATAAGTAACTGCTCCTTTATTATTGATCCATTTATACGCATGCACACTGGAGCCATCCATTTCACGGTAAGATGCCGGTATCCCCTCGTCGGAGTATACCCTCAACAGCATATGGGTTGCTTCCGGGATATGCGAAAAGAAGTCAAAGAAGCGGTTTGGATCTTGCTTGTTGGTAACAGGTGAAGGTTTCAGGGAGTGTACCATATCAGGAAACTTTATAGCATCACGGATAAAGAATATAGGCAGGTTATTGCCGACAATATCATAATTACCCTCTTCTGTATAAAATTTAGTGGCAAATCCCCTTGGATCTCTCAGGGTTTCCGGCGATCCGTTTCCATGAATAACCGTAGAGAAGCGTACAAATACAGGTGTACTTTTGCCTTTACGGCTAAATAAACCTGCTTTGGTATAGGCCGACATATCGGCTTTACATTCAAACACGCCATGCACACCGGTACCCCTGGCATGCACTACCCGCTCCGGAATGCGCTCCCGGTCAAAGGAAGCCAGTTTCTCTACCAGGTGAATATCTTCCAGTAATACCGGACCATTATTCCCTGCAGTAACAGAATGCTGATTACTGCCCACCGGCGCACCATTGTTCATGGTAAGGTTCTGTTGTGCGGTAGCCTGGATTGTAGTTAAACAGAAAATCCCAGCTGTAAATAGTTGTTTCCTCATAGTTTCTATGTTAATGTGTAGCAAAACTAGGCCGCTTAGGCTATTGATTACATTAATTGTTTCTATACTTGCCATACACACCATCAATATGAATATTCAACAACTAGAATACGTACTCGCAGTGGATCGCTTAAAAAGCTTTACCAAAGCCGCAGAATACTGTAACGTTACCCAGGCGACCTTAAGTGTTATGGTCAAGAAACTTGAGGATGAATTATCCGTAATGCTATTCGACCGGAAACAAACGCCGATCCGCACTACAGAAGCAGCTCATGCAATTCTGAAAGACTGTGAAACGATAGTGGCCCGCAGCCACCTGATCCGGGAGAAGACAAAGAGTGAACCCGAAATTGTTGAAGGCACTTTGAAACTGGGTGTCATACCTACCATCGCCAATGTGCTGTTACCGAAAGTGCTGCCGACCATACTGGAAACATACCCTAAGCTACACCTGGAAATCTATGAAGCTACTACAGTTGAAATTACCAAACAGCTGAAAGATGGCAGTCTAGATGCGGCTATTATAGCTACACCTATTGCATTTGAAGATGTCGAGGAAATTATTCTGTATTATGAAATGCTGCTGATCTACGGTTGCCAATCCTTAAAACAGAAATTTGTTATGCCACAGGATCTGAACTACCATGAGGTTTGGTTACTGGAAGAAGGTCATTGCCTTCGCGAACAATTCATCAACATATGCTCTCTGCGTAAAAAAAGAACGACTCCCAAAAACCTGTCCCTTAAAGCCAGCTCTCTGGATACCTTGCTGAATATGGTAGACACGCTTGGCGGACTTACCATCATACCAGAGTTATATTACCATGGCATGAGCCCGGAACGGCAAAAAAAGGTCAAGCAGTTCTCCTGCCCTGTACCGGTGCGGGAGGTAAGCCTGATTTACTACCGGCCTTATGAAAAGAAATATACCCTGGCCTGTCTGGCCAAAATACTTACAGATCTGATTCCGCCACAACTATTCACCGCCAAATACAAAAACAGTGACCTGAAGATCATCAGTACATTTTAAGCGGCAGATCATCACTGATTCTGCGAAGACATGTTATAACAAAAACCGCGCACCTGGGTGCGCGGTTTCCATATACACTGCAGCAAGGCTGCAATAGATATTAATTAAGTATTAAGGCTGGAATATGAGCTGTGCAGTACTCTGACAGTTTGTTGCAGGTACCCAGATAGCTTTCGTAGGTCCGGCAGCAGTACAACCAGGCAGGATGGTCACATAACCATAAGTAGTAGGCAGTCCGCAAGGAGGCTGTCCGACAGTACCACCACCAGGACTGCACACAGCCGGGCCATTCAGAATTTTAGCACCCACAATTCCTTTAGGTATTGATGGTGGATAGCTACCGCCAAGGGTGGTACTATTACCATAACTAAGGGTGGTCATAGGCGCAACCATAATGGTCACACTGGTATAAGTCGAGGCACAGGGGCCACACACTTCCCCACCGAATATCACACATTGCTGTGGCCAGGGGGTCTGATTTTGGATACGAAGGCTATATGCAGATGTTGCTTGTGCCCAGATGGCAACGGGCAGGATCATGGCCAGTAAAAAGAAATATAACTTTTTCATATAAAAATTTAGAGGAGTTAAATATGTATAAATTTTGATGTATTAATACCGGTACATTGCAAGGCAACCGGTGGTGCCCGTTTTGTTCACAGCATGCAGTTTCCATATACACTAATACAAAATTTGAGGTATCCGGCAATTACGGCTGGAAAATCAGCTGAGCCGGAAGCTCACAGTTCTGGGCAGGTATCCATGTTGCTTTGGTTGGTCCGGCAGGAGTACAACCCGGCACTATGGTAACATAACCATATGAAGGTGGTAAACCACAAGGAGGCTGGCCTACAGTACCACCACCAGGGCTGCAGACAACGGGTCCGTTCAGGATCTTAGCGCCCACAATGCCTTTATTAATTGTTGGAGGATAGCTTCCGCCCAATGGTGTACTATTAGGATAAGTAATCGTACTCATTGGTGCAATAGTCAGGGTAATGCTGGCGTAAGTTGATCCGCAAGGTCCGCAAATCTCATCACCGAATATAACATATTGTTGTGGCCAGGGAGTCTGATTGAGTACGCGCAGGCTGTATGCAGATGGCATCTGTGCCCATATGGCAACAGGCAGGATCATTGCTAATAAAAAGAAGTATAACTTTTTCATGACTAAAATTTAAAGGAGTAAAAAATTTTTGTTTAGCTATACCGGCCAGCTACAAAGCAACTGGTTTTTCGGGTGATGAATAATGCCTACTCGCTTCACGGGTTTTCGGCTTGGCCCGTTCTGTTCACAGAGAAGATTTTTATTTATTCACATAATTGAGAAGTCTAAGGTAAAATGATTTTTCAAAAAAAAAAACATTTTCGAAAAATAAATTACAAAAATGTGAAAAATGTATAAACCGGAGGTACAGACGAGTACACATAGACAATATCCCCAAAAGTATACTATGCTCCCAGAGGAAGGATAATTAAATCAAACCAGAAATAGTATAAATCATATTTTTACTTCTTTATCTGAATACACATACCATGCAATATAATTTCGACGAAATCATTGACCGTAAAGGAACAAACAGCGTCAGCTTTGAAGGCTGGAAAGGCTATATGTTCGGTACCAACGGAGATAAGACTTTTCCCTTTACAGAAGAAGAATATATAAGAATGTGGGTGGCCGATATGGATTTTGCAACGCCTCCGGAAATACTGGATGCGATCAGGGCCCGACTGGACAGACAGATCCTGGGCTACACCCTGATCTTTGATCCCGCCTATTTCGAGACCCTGAAACAATGGTTCCGGAAAAGATATGCATGGGAAATCAATACTGATCATATAGTCACCTCGCCAGGTGTGGTACCTGCCCTTAACCGCTTAGTCAATCTGCTGACCAGTGCAGGAGAAAGCATCCTCATCAATACCCCATCCTACACCCCTTTCAAAGTGTCAGGAGACATTAACAACCGCAGCGTTTATTACAGCCCGCTGGTACAGTTGAATGGTGATTATGAACTGAGTTTTGAAGATATCATACAGCAACTGGATGATCCTGAAAAAAACATTAAAGTATTCATCCTCTGCAATCCCCATAACCCGACTGGCAGGGTCTGGACAGAAACAGAACTGCGTAAAATCGGTGAAATATGCCTGGAGCGCAATATCTGGCTGATCTCTGATGAGATTCATTGTGACCTGCTCCGCAAAGGCATCCGTCATACACCACTTGCAAAATTATTTCCGGATAGTGAACGCATCATTACCTGTACCGCGCCCAGCAAGACGTTTAACCTGGCGGGCAACCTGATGTCGCATATTTTTATCCCGGATGAGCAGATCCGCAAACAGTGGCAGATACAGTATTTCGACCTTTTATCTCCATTAAGTGTTGCCGCAGTACAGGCTGCTTATGCACATTGTGAGGACTGGCTGGAACAGCTGAAAGCCTACCTGGACAGCAATTTCAGGTACTTATCCGAACAGTTGAATATCCATCTTCCCGAATGCAAATTCAGGATACCAGATGCTACATACCTTGCCTGGATTGACTTTTCGGCATACATACCACATATCCCATACAGCAATATTTCGGAATTCTTTGCACTGGAAGCGGGTGTATTACTGGAGGGCGGTAATATGTTTGTTGATAACGGAGCCGGTTATATACGCCTCAACCTTGCCTGTCCGAAATCTGTGCTGGCAGAGGGTTTGAAGCGGATCATCCATGCAGTACAGCAACATATATCATAACAGCAATCTTACACATACTGATATGGTTAAAATAATTATCTCAAATCATTTTAATTAAATGTTACTTTTCTAAAAACAATGCCATACCTTTGCACCCACACAGCGCGAGGTAGAGCAGCGGTAGCTCGTCGGGCTCATAACCCGAAGGTCGTTGGTTCGATTCCAGCCCTCGCTACAAACAAAACGGTGATTGTAAAAGTCTTTACAATCACCGTTTTTCTTTTAGGCCAATTCTTTAAGATTATCCAATAAATAAGAAGCAGATAAGTATGTCTTATCTGCTTCTTAAGTTAATCTACAACAACCAAAGACAAGGCCTAATGCTCATGTCCGCCGGTATTGCTCATCGCTGCATTAATAAAGAAAGCCCCCTTTACCACAACCTCAGTACCAGCAGGCAATTCCCTTACCGGTGTAATGGCCGTATACCCCATATCAGTAGTACCTTTCAGGACTTCTATTTTCTCAAAATTCATACCACCTCCTTTGCTTTCGGCATGTACCGCAGCAGCGGTCTCATCCTTATGGCCATGTTCTTTTTCTCCTTCATCATGGGCATGACCATGATCATCATGTACCTCAGCTTCTTTTGCTGTCCGGATAAAAATATAGTACTTGCCGTCTGCTTCTACAATTGCTTCTGCAGGCACAGCAGAGGTCAGCATATTATTGATGCTCACCATACCGGTAATATTCATGCCATCGATAAGGCCGGATTTATTGCCCGTTACCGTACAGTGTACGGCTACGGTCTTGCTCTCATTCTCAAACGAAGAACCAATATTATACACCTTAGCAGTATAGGTGGTCTGTGGATTATTGGTGAGGGTAAACAATACCGTCTGGCCTACTTTGATATAGGGCAGATCCCGCTCAAACACCTGCAGGTCCAGGTGCAGCAAGCCATTGTCCACAATTTCCACAACAGGAGAAGACACGTCGACATAACTTCCTATAGTGGCAAACTCCTTGCTGATCGTACCATTTATAGGACTGGTCACGACCAGTGCAGACTTCAGGCTGGATGCGTGAACAGAGGATGGATTAATCCCCATTAATTGTACCTGTTTTTGCAGGGAAGCTTTGCGGGTACGCAGGGTATTCAGTTCCATAGTGGCATTCTGCAGGTTTTTAAGCGCACCGGCATTCCCTTCCGTCAGTTCTCTTTGCCTTTGTAACTCTTGCTCCGCAAGGGTTATACGGCTTCCGATCGTCAGGTATTCTTCCTGCAATTGTATGAACTGCGGATTTTCAATAGTGGCAATTACTTGCCCTTTGCGTACATAATCGCCCATCTGCACCTTAAGGCTCTTGATTACTCCACCATACAAAGAAGTGGCATTTGCTTTGTTATTATTCGGCACCCTTAGCGCGCCGTTTGCTTTTATGGAGGCAGTCAGGTTTTTCTGCTCAATGCTCCCCAAGTTTATTCCGGCTGCCTTTATCTGCTCAGCTGTAAGACTGGCAATAGTTTGCAACGCCTCTTCGTGTGCTTCTTCTTCCGATGCGACTGCTTTGGTCTCGGTCCCATGCGTATGTCCATCGCCTTCGCTATGTTTTTCACCACAGCTGTTAAGCAGTATGATACTGCATGCTGCAAGCAATATTTTTATTTGAATGTTCATAGTATCTTATTTATTATCGTAGTAATTGATTTGTATTACCGCCTGATTGTAGAGATTCAGTGCATCCAGATAGTTCTGGCGAATACCAATAGCCTGACTGAGGAACTGGCTTAGTTCTGCAAAGCTGATGGCACCGGAACGGTAACTGAGTGTTGCTGCACGAATGATCTCGTCCGACTGCTTTAGTCCTGATTGTTCATAAAATTTAAGCAGTACATTATGCTTATCCAATTCAACAAGGGCCGCGGCTCTCTGCACCTCAAACTTCAGCTCCTGGTAAGCCAGCTGCTGCTCCTGTACTGATTTCTCAGCAGTGGCAACTTTTACGCGATTACGGTATGCATTGGCCCCGAACAAAGGAATTGCGGCGGTAACAGAAAAGCCCGTAAAAGGATCAGGTGCGCCCCAGAGTCTCTGACTGAAGACCCTGCCCGAAAATTCGGGCATATTAGTGTTTTTATACACCTGGATATTAGCCGCCGCAATGTCTACAGTTTGCCGTTGCAAAGCAATGACCGGATGCTCCGTCCGATCCGATGACTGTAGCGCCAACCTTTCTAAAGGTTTAAACAAAGGCATATAAGGCACTGTTTCATTCAGCAATATCATCAATTGCATTTGCTGCAGGGATATTTCCCTTTTGTTCTGTTCCAGAAGCGCCTGTAGCTCACGTTGCTTCGTTTCTGCTGAGATCTGGTCAAGCTTAGCGGCATCTCCTGCGTGAACCCTTACAGACGCTGCATCGGTAAGATTGGTATAGACACTATCCAGTTGACCGTAAAGCAATTCTTTATCCTGAAGGTAACAGAGCTGATAATATGCACTGCGCACATCTCTTGTGATCACGGTCTGCAATACCTCTTTATTGCGCTCTGCATATTTCAATTGCTCCCGGAGATACTCCCGTCTGGCCGCATACAAACCTGGCCAGGCAATACTTTGCGCGATGCCGATCTTTAGAATGCCATTATGATCCGAAGGGCGCAGATCCTCGTTCTCTGCAAATACACCCGTTTTAGGTATATCTGCCGCAGTCCTGATATTAAGACCTGCACTGCGGATCTCCTTTTCGTTAATACTCAATTGCTGATTATTGCTCAAGGCCTTATTAAGCAATTCTTCGATACTTATCCGCTGTTGTGCAGAGGCACCGGAGATGCCGGTCAGCAGCAGTAATGCAGTGGTAACAGACTTGATCATACCTTTTTTAGGATTGACTTTTGAATTAAAAATGATATACAGGAGGGGCAGGACAAATAAGGTGAGTAAAGTAGCCGTCACCAAACCGCCGATCACTACAGTGGCCAGCGGCTTCTGCACTTCTGCTCCCGCACTGGTACTGATGGCCATGGGGAGGAAACCCAGAGAGGCCACCATTGCTGTCATCAACACAGGACGCAAACGCGCGATGGTTCCCGCTTTTACACGCTCATGAATATCTTCCATACCATCTTTTCGGAGCTGGTTAAAGGTGCCGATCAGCACAATGCCATTCAGCACTGCCACGCCGAATAAGGCGATAAAACCAATACCGGCACTGATACTAAAAGGCATCCCGCGCAGCATCAGCGCAAATACCCCGCCGATGGCGCTCATGGGAATAGCGGTAAATATAAGACTAGCCTGCTTCAGCGAATTAAAGGTAAAATACAGCAGCATAAAGATCAGCAGGAGCGACACGGGTACTGCAATCATGAGGCGGCCACTGGCTTCGCGGAGATTTTCAAACTGGCCTCCATAGGTAAAGTAGTAACCAGATGGCAGCTTAACCTTTGCACCCAATTGTTGCTGGATATCGTTTACCACACTCTGCACATCTCTTCCCGAAACATTAAAACCGATCACGATACGGCGCTTACCCGCTTCGCGGCTGATCTGTGCCGGACCCAGTTTGTATTTGACGGTAGCAACTTGCGCAAGTGGCACCTGCACGCCGGTACTGGTCGGGATCATCAGGTTACTAACATCTTCTATGCTGCTGCGATGGGCACTGTCCAGCCTTACGACCAGGTCAAATCGCCGCTCATTTTCGTAGATCTGCCCTGCGCTCTTGCCTGCAAATGCAGTACTGACCACATCATTGACATCCTGTATTGTCAGGCCGTAATTAGCAATGCGTGTACGATCATATTCAATATTGATCTGCGGTAAGCCGCTTACTCTTTCGATCTGCGGTGCAGTTGCTCCTTTTACAGTCTGAATGACAGCGTTTACTTTTTGGGCATAAGCAGCTAATGTATCGATATTTTCTCCGAATATCTTCACGGCTACATCCTGCCGAATACCCGTCATGAGTTCATTAAAACGCATCTGTATCGGTTGGTTCTGCTCAAAGAATACGCCGGGGATCACTTCCAGTTTTTCCATGATCGCATCAGATAATGCCTGGTAACTGCGACCAGATTTCCATTCTTTCTGCGGCTTGAGTACTATGATCAGGTCAGAGGCTTCAGGCGGCATAGGATCTGTCGGCACTTCTGCAGCCCCGGTCTTGCCTACGACCATTTTCACTTCGTCAAATTGTTTAATGATCCGTGATGCCTGCATAGAGGTTTCTATACTCTGGCTCAGTGAACTTCCCTGTGGCAGGATACAGTGAAAAGCATAATCACCTTCCTGCAACTGCGGTATAAACTCTCCGCCCATGCGGCTGAAAAAGAATACAGACAAGGCAAACAACCCGATTGCAATACCCACAATGGTATATTTAATTTTTATGGCCTTTTGCAATAAAGGCTGATAGATGCGTTGCAACCAATCCATCATCCGGTCGCTGAAGTTTCGTTTGTGGCTTATGTTTTTAGATAAGAACAAGGCACACATCATGGGGATGTAGGTCAGCGATAAGATCAATGCACCGAAGATGGCGAAGCCTACGGTCTGCGCCATAGGGCGAAACATCTTGCCCTCTACCCCAACCAATGTAAGAATGGGAATATATACGATCAGAATGATGATCTCTCCGAATGCAGCACTGGTGCGGATGCGTGAGGCAGAGACAAAAACCTCTTCATCCATTTCCTGCTGGCTTAATTTCTTTACTGATTTGCGTAATCCCAGGTGGTGCATAGTGGCTTCTACGATGATCACTGCCCCGTCTACAATCAAACCGAAATCAATCGCACCCAGGCTCATCAGGTTCGCACTGACACCAAAGACGTTCATCATACCTAATGCAAAAAGCATAGCCAGTGGTATGGCAGAGGCTACAATCAGCCCTGCACGGAAGTTTCCGAGGAATAGTACCAGTACAAAGATCACAATCAATGCGCCTTCGATCAGGTTTTTTTCTACCGTTCCGATCGCTCTGCCCACAAGATCCGTACGATCCAGGTAGGCCTCTATCACCACATCATCGGGCAGGGAATGCTGAATAGTGGCGAGTTTCGCTTTAATGCGCTTCACGACTTCATTGCTGTTCTCTCCTTTCAGCATCATCACCACACCGCCTACTGCATCTACTTCACCATTATAGGTCAGTGCGCCATAGCGTACGGCATGACCAAAGCGCACTTCTGCTACATCTTTAATAAATACGGGAACGGCGCCGGTAGTCTTTACCGCAATATTGCGTACATCATCCAGGGAAGTGGCCAGTCCTATACCGCGTATGAAATAGGCATTGGGCTTTTTATCGATATAAGCGCCGCCGGTATTCTGATTATTTTTTTCGAGGGCGGTAAATACTTCTGGTATGCTTACGCCCATAGCCCGCAGCCGGTCGGGGTTTACGGCTACCTCATATTGTTTCAGCTCACCGCCGAAGCTGTTCACTTCTGCAATACCCGGTGTGCCATACAGCTGCCGGGCCACGATCCAGTCCTGCATCGTACGCAGGTCTTTGGGATCGTACTTCTGTTCGCTGCCTTTCTTAGGGTGTATAATGTACTGGTATACCTCACCCAGTCCTGTGCTGACCGGGGCCAGTTCAGGAGTACCCACTCCCTTCGGTATCTGGTCGACAGCTTCTTTAAGGCGCTCATTGATCAGTTGGCGGGCAAAATAAATGTCTATATTTTCTTTGAATACGACGGTAATCACCGAGAGTCCGAAACGGGAAATACTCCGCGTTTCTTCAATTCCGGGTACCGTCGCGATGCTTTGCTCTATGGGGAATGTTACCAATTGCTCTACCTCCTGCCCTGCCAGTGTGGGACAGGTGGTGAGGATCTGCACCTGGTTATTGGTAATATCCGGTACCGCATCAATTGGCAATTTCGTGGCACTCCACAAACCCCAGATGATGAGCAGTAAGGTCATCACACCAATGATGATCTTGTTTTTGATACTGAATTTTATGACACGATCTAACACAATATATCTGATTAATTGCTAAACAATAAATACCCGCTTATTGTACCAATGACAATAAGCAAACGATAAGGATACGCGTAACCAGGGACTATATATCCATAGTGCCTTTACACGAATGCCTTAAACAATCTTGTTATGCAGTAAATCTCGGCGGTTGCCATATATTTCCGAAGTAACCGGAAGGGAGGAAATGTTCTTTGATAAAGACTTTTTGGGTAACGAATTCAGGAAGGGCACGTTCAAAAGCGGGCACCAGCCTGGTATCGGTAAGGGTAATGCTAATACTGCAACAGGTACAGTGACAGAAAGGAGTACAGTTGTCATCACTATCCTCCTGGTGATCATGTTCGGTGGCCAGACTGATCTTATGGGTATCTGCACTATCGGCACAGCGATTCACTGCATCGCTGCAGGGTACGAATGACAGTACCACGAGATAGATAGCCCATATGACTTTTAACCAATACATGAGGGTACAAATATAGGAAAAAACAAATGCAATGCTATTGCAAAATACCACCGCACACTATTATTCATGCAACACATTTTTCTTAGGCTGATACTTGCCAGGACATTAAGTTGATATTCTTAGATATAGGATTATATGCCCGGGCAGCATCCCGGAATTATTGGGTATATTTATCCTGAAAAACAGAAGCATGTCCTACAATATCCCCAGCCAGCTGAAAGGATTGACAGATACAGCAGTAACTGCATCCCGGACACAGCACGGATACAACCGGCAGGAGGCTGCTAAAGCCAATACCTGGGTGCATCTACTGACAGACATCCTGAAAGAGCCTATGCTGATCATGCTGATGGCCATAGCCATGATATACCTGGTTACAGGCAATTACGGTGAGGCAGTGTTTATGCTGGTTGCGCTTATTGCCGTCTCCGCAATCTCTTTTTACCAGGACAATCGCAGTAAAAAAGCACTGGAAGCACTGGAGGCCATCAATGAACCACTGAGTACGGTGATCCGAAATGGGATAGTCTTATCTATTCCTACTCATGAGATTGTAGTAGGTGACCTCTGCATTACTGAAGAGGGAAAAAACATTAATGCTGATGGCCAGATCGTATACAGTACAGACTTTTCGATCAATGAATCTTCTCTGACCGGAGAAAGTTTTTCGATATTCAAGGATACTCAGTCCGAAGACAATAAAGTATTCAGCGGCACGGTAATGGTATCGGGTCTGGCCGTATTTGAGGTGACGCATATTGGCAAAGAAACCCGCATCGGAAAAATCGGCTCCTCTATTGCCGGTATTAAACCTGTTCCATCTCCCCTGCAGCTCCAGATCCGGAAATTTATTAAGTTCATGGCGATTGCCGGACTGCTCATCTTCCTGCTGGTTTGTGCAGTTAAATATTACCAGACCAGAGACCTTGTCAGTAGCCTGCTCAATGGCCTAACCCTGGCAATGTCTATCTTACCGGAAGAGATCCCGGTGGCATTTACTACATTTATGGCCTTAGGCGCCTGGAAGCTGATGCGGGAGGGCATTATCGTCAAACACAGCAGTATCATAGAAACGCTGGGCAGTACAACGGTAATCTGTTCCGACAAAACCGGTACCATTACCGAAAATACAATGCAGCTGAAGTATCTGTATGATTATCATACGGACGCAACTTACGAAGAACTGGATTTTAATAAAGAGGCGCTGTCGCAATTAATTGCCTATTCTATGTGGAGTAGCGAGCCTGTGCCTTTCGATCCTATGGAAAAAACAATCCATCGGATATACGAACAAACGCAGCAAATAGATCAGAGAAGCCTCTTTCGCCTATCTCATGAATACCCGCTCGAAGGCAAGCCGCCTATGATGACCCATGTATTCACCAACGCTGCCGGGGAAAGGATCATTGCCGCCAAGGGCGCACCGGAAGCAATTCTACAAGTATCAGTCTTAAGCGAAACTGAAAAACAGAAGATCAGGAACCTGATTTCCGCATTCGGTCGACAGGGCTATAGGGTACTGGGTGTGGCACGAAGTGATGCTGCGCAAACAATATTCCCGGAAAAACAACAGGACTTACCCTTCACTTTCCTCGGGCTCACGGTATTCCAGGATCCTCCGAAGCAAGGCATACAGGAGGTTTTTAAAAGTATTTATGATGCGGGTATTAAGATAAAAGTGATTACCGGCGATAATGAAGACACGGCGGCGGCTATTCTCTTGCAGGCAGGCATTATCAATGAAAGCCCTGCGGTGAACGGAACAGACATTATACACAGTACAGAAGAGCAGCTGATACAGTATGCTACCCACAGCACTTTATTTACCCGCATGTTTCCCGAAGCCAAGCTTGCAGTCGTAAATGCACTGAAACAAAAAGGTGAAGTTGTGGCTATGCTGGGCGACGGAATTAATGATGGTCCGGCTTTAAAAGCGGCTCATATAGGTGTGGCTATGGGCAATAAAGGAACAGAGATCGCCAAGTCTGCAGCAGCACTGATCCTCACCCATGATGACCTGGCTAAGCTCATTACCGGTATTGCCGCCGGAAGGAGAATTTATGCAAATATCAAAAAGGCAGTCCGTTATATTATTTCCATTCACATACCCATTATCCTTACCGTATCCCTGCCATTATTCCTGGGCTGGATCTATCCCCAGATTTTCACACCGGTACATGTGATCTTTATGGAACTTGTTATGGGACCTACCTGTTCCATCGTGTATGAAAACGAACCTATGGAACGCAACGCAATGCATTCCCCTCCCCGTGCTATGTCTGATACATTCCTGAGCCTGCGCGAACTGGGCATCAGTATTGTTCAGGGTCTGGTGATAACAGCTGGTGTATTAATGGCCTATCAGTGGTCGATACACAAAGGTTGCAGTGAGGCAGAAACCAGGGCTATGGTATTTACTACACTTTTGCTGGCTAATATACTCCTGAGTCTGGTCAACAGATCTTTTTATTACAGTATATTCACTAGTTTCCGTAATAAGAACCGATGGTTTATAGCCATTAACGGACTAACACTAATCCTGTTGCTGACCATATTATACTTTAAACCCTTTGCTAATTTCTTTAAAGTAAGTGGCTTAAATTTGCAGGCGCTAGGCCTGTCTGTATTGATCGCCGGTGTTTCTGTATTATGGATGGAGCTGTATAAACTGATTAAAAGAATACGGACTAAACATAATAATCAGTAATCAGGCTTCATTCAGGATTATAGACTATACGGCATTATTGACCCTAAATATCATTATGACTATCAACACAAAAAAAATCCTTACCACCATCTGTACCGTCCTGCTTACCTGCGCTGCATATGCACAGGTCGGGAACAATACAGCACTGTATAAAACGATTTTATCCCAGGACAGCCTGCTCTTTGATGTCGGCTTCAACCACTGCGACATCAAACAGTTTGAGCAATTACTGAGTGATCATTTTGAATTCTATCATGATAAAAATGGCATTGCAGACAAGAACAAGTTCTTATCGGATCTCAGGACAGGCTTGTGTAAGGACCCTGAGCAATACCAGGCCAGAAGGCAACTAGTAAAGGAAAGTACCGAGATATTTGCATTATATAATCCTGGCAAGCCCGGTACTGTATACGGAGCCATTCAAAATGGTGTGCACCAGTTTTATGAGCGTCAAAAAGGCCAGCCGGAAAGTACCGGCGGTTCTGCACGATTCTCTCATCTATGGCTTTTGGAAAATGGCGTATGGAAGTTGTCCAGATCATATAGTTATGAACATGTAAGTGAGGCGGTAATTATGGCTGATGCGATGCCCGATGATGATGCAGGAATAGAAAAATGGCTGAAAGACCATAAGGTTCCTGTACTGGGAATTGGCATTATAGAAAAAGGAAAGCTGCAGCAGATAAAGGTTTTCGGGGAAAGATCGATAGGAAATGCTGCGCCTTATAATACCATTTTTAATGTTGCCTCGCTGACCAAACCGGTTACGGCAATGGTTGCCTTAAAGCTGGTAAGCGCTGGCAAATGGAGCCTGGATGAGCCGCTAAGTAAGTACTGGACCGATACTGATATTGCTACTGATCCCAGAACGAAACTGCTGACCACAAGATTAGTACTTAGCCATCAGACAGGATTCCCGAACTGGCGCTGGAATAATAAAGATAAGAAACTGAAATTTGAATTTGATCCCGGAACAAAATATCAGTATTCCGGAGAGGGCTTTGAATACCTGAGAAGGGCTATGGAAAAGAAGTTTGGCAAATCGCTGCAGCAACTGGCCGGGGAACAGATTTTCACTCCATTAAAACTGAAAGATACCCGTTATACCTGGAGCGATGCAGTAGATACTGCAAGGCTGGCGATTGGTTATGATGCAAACGGGAAGGCTTATGATATCGTAAAGAACAAAACTGCCAATGCCGCAGATGACCTGATGACAAGTATTGAAGATTACGGAACTTTCATGGTCAGTGTACTGAACGGAGCGGGATTAAACAGCAATGTATTTAAGGAAATGAAGACCGCACAGGTGGCCAGTGAAAAAGGAAAACACTTTGGTCTGGGATTTGAAATCTATGATCTTGGTAACGGAAATTACGCCTTATCACACGGTGGATCGGATGATGGTGTGCGTACTATTGTATTTCTCTTACCCAAAACACAAAAGGGATTACTGATCTTTACCAACGGTGATAATGGTGCACAGTTGTATGTTCCGCTGATCCGGAAATATCTTGGAGCAGACGGTCAGCGTATAATTGATATTGAGATGAAGTAGTAGATCTCATTTCATCGGATTGAAATGTATCAATATAGACAGAAAGTAAAAGGAGACATGTATTACATGTCTCCTTTTTATTAATTAAGTACTGTGTTTAAAAGTACCTGGTTTTATTGCTTAACCACTGTTCTGGTATTAACGCGCTGACCATCTACAATAGTATTGAGGAAATAAGTTCCGGCAATTACATTTTGTAAACCGTTAAGCTGCATAGGCCAGGTTCCTTTATCAGCCTTGGTTTCCTGTTGCGCTACTGTGCGACCTGTAATATCTGCCAGCTCCAGGCGTACTGTTCCTGACTCTTTCAGCGTTACTGAAGTGCTCAGTATATCAGAGAATGGATTAGGGTATACAGCATTTGTTTCTAAATCTAAAGTAACATTGTTTTTAAACACCACATCACCCCATTTATGAAATGCATGGTGCAGTTCGTCCAGGTAAGTACTGCTGGCGTCACGATTATAATAAACCGCGTACATGAAGTCCGGAGTCAGGTCTATATCAGATTTGCTGAACGCAATACCGGTATTAGGCAGATTGGAATATGGAGCCGGAGTAGTTCCATTCGGCAATTCCCAATAGTCTCCAAAGCCTACCAAACCACTTGCATCAGGCTTCATTTCAAGACCCAGATAGCCATTATAGCTACCATTAGTCGCATACCAACCCACTGTAATATCATCATTGCCCGAGTGGCCGCCACCATAATGTAAGGTTGGAGAATATACATTGTAACCGTAAAGAGGCGTATTGCCCAGGGCACCGGAGTTAACACTCACATCACCGGTAGTACCGTAGTAATCATAACGGACAATTACATTGTCGTGTGTCTGATCTGCAAAAGTATAGGCCCAGTTTTTAGAATCATCGGCATCTTTACAGTCCAGTACAATTTTAGATCCTATCCCTGCCGGAGGATTATATACATCAGCAAAGAAAGGTGTAACGGAGCCAAAACCATAATATATAGCATTAAAATCGATAATGCTGGAATTGATTTGCGTACCTGCAGCATTCTGGTGTACAAAACGTACATAAGTATCTCCGCCGATTTCCGTTAAAGCCAGATCCGGTCCGATTTCTCCGTTACTGCCATTCAGGAAAACAGCATTACCCCAGTTTCCGTCCAGACAGGCTTTAGCAAAAATACCGCCACCAGCCGGGCTATATGGATCCTCATAAACAACTGCCGCTTTACGTAAATTGGTGCTTTGAGCATCCAGGCGAATGCGGTGTCCGAAATATCCAAGCGTAGAAGTAAGTGTAATGGTATTATTAAGCACTACCGGATTTGTAGGAGATGAAGTAATGTCATACACGTCAATTTTATAACCTGCCCACTCATAAGCCACCAGGATCTGTGTGTTGCCTGTAGCAGCATTATATACAGCACCTACCTGGAAAGAAGAAGCATCATCGTAACGGAATGTTTCATGATACACTACATTGGAGGGATCACTTGGTTTGGTAAACTGTACGGTAAACTCACTCAGCCCGATACCCCATCCGGCAAGATATACATCTACATCTCCCCAGGCTGTGGTACCATATACATTTCTGAAGGAATAGCAGGAAGCCTCATCTGACTGACTAACGATATTGCCGTTGAATACATGCTCATAAGCATTGGGTGCGACAAATGTCTGTGCCTGCGCTGCACCAGCTCCAATACCTAATGGCATTGCAAGCAGAGCCAATTTGAAAAATTTGTTCATAATGGGTTATTTTTGGTTGTTTAAAATTTATATAGTGTGAAGAAAAATGCATCAAAAAAAATCTCACCGGATAGTGAATTTCAGATCGGTACACAAAATAATCAAACCAATATTAATTCCAAATAAAATGATTTAAAAAATGACAGGACTTAACTGCCGTTAATATGGGCTTTTGAAACATTTGTCAAGAGACATATATAAATAAAATCAAACCAGGCATCAATAGAATACTTTTAAAAACGAAAGCGCACCAAAAGGTGCGCTTTCGTTGTATACAGCAGTTATTTACTACGATTCTTCTTCTGTTCATAAGTTGCATGTAGCTGTCCGCAGGCAGCTTCTATACCGGACCCGAACTGTGTTCTTCTGGTAGCATGGATGCCGCAGAATTGCAATTGCGCGACAAACATGGAAACCTTATCTGCAGTTGGTTGCTGATAAGCGGCATTAGCACCGAATGCCTGATTATACCGGATCACACTGATGTGGTACAACTCAGGCCGGTACTGTGCCTTCACCATAGCCACCAGCGCATTCAGGTGCTCATCTGTATCATTGAGATCTTTGATCAGCAGGTAAGCGAGGTATACCTTGCGGTTGTATGTGCGCACATATCGATCCAGCACTGCAAGGTTGTCTGCCAGGGAAAATTTAGTTTCCAATGGAATAAGTTCTGCCCGCTGTTCAGGGAATGGTGAATGTACCGATAAGGTAATGGTCACATTTGGAAATTCCCGGACCAGCCGCTCCAGATGAGGTGCAAAACCAACCGTAGACACGGTAATCCTTCTTTGCGAAAGACCTCCGTAACCTTTAGTGGTAAAGGCTTTGATGGCTGTAAATATATTAGGATTGGCCAGAGCCTCTCCCATTCCCATAAATGCAATACTGTCGGGTAATTTTCTTTGCCAGTGCGGATGAAATACCTGTGCGCAGATTTCATCAGCCGTAAGATTTTTCATCAGCCCCATCGCGGCAGTAGCACAGAAACTACAGCCCAGGCCGCATCCACACTGGGAGGAAATACACATGGAGGTCCATCCGCTGCGGTAGTGAGACAGGACGGTTTCTATTTTTGCTTTCGATCTGGTTTCAAACAGTATTTTCTCTACCTGCTTAGACGCATGGCTTTCCACTATAGTCAATGGCAGCGGTGTGATACCAAAGCGGGATACCAATTGCTCCCGCAAGGGCTTAGGCAGTTCCTTTACATCTTCAAAGTTTACGCTACCCTGCTGTAAAGCGTGTACCAACTGTCTGAAGCGGTACGAGGGTATATCCTTACTGGTCAGAAATGACTGTATATTTTCTAATATTCCGCCACTCGGCGGACTGGGTAAGCTGGTGATATTCATTTTGTATATTGTATTTAAGCTCCTGTTTCCAGAAAGCTGATCAGATATTGCTGCTCCATGATTTTAAAGCAGTGTTTCGTCTGGGTTTGCGGCAATAAAGAATCGTCAGGGAAGTGCCCATGTGGCCTAAGCATAAATACGCTTACACAAAAATGTACAAACGCACGAAGCAGGAAATCAGTCGCAGCATAATATTCAGCCAAAAGAAGTGTCCGGTGCCAGTTGCAACAGGACTATACCCAGGTTGTGTGTCACACCAGGTATATGTATTGAAACCGTAAATCTTTGTTGGGCTGTATATTGGAAAGGACTTGTACAATAAGCATAACTTCTATCCATAAACGTTTATAAAATTCGTGCCGGAATGCAGCACCGTCTTTATTCGCCAGAAAGAAATTATATTTTACATGCTTATTATATTTTGTTTGAAGGATGCAAATGTACAAAAAATAGTAAAGTAACAGGCAGTTACCTTAACAGCACTTCTACTACTACCATAATAAAGGAACAGCGATTTGACAAATCGCTGTTCCTTTATTATGGTAGTCATTTTGCCTTACAGACAACGAATCGTACCCCCATCGACCCTTAATACCGCACCGCTGATATAATCAGCATAACGGCTGCAGAGATAAGCTACAGCGCCTGCAATTTCTTCAGGTGCACCGAATCTGCCGGTATCATTCGGAATGAGCTCCTGTACCGCTTTATACCTGATCTCCTCCGGATCACTACCCCATCCGAATTTAGGTGCAGCCTGCTCCAGCCATTGCTCCACCATAGGGTTGATGATGGCGCCCGGCGATACAACATTGGACGTGATACCGGTTTCTTTAAGCTGCCTGGCCAGTGATACAGACATATTATGACGTGCTGCAAGCGTTGCATTATAATGCGGTTGTTCTTTAATCGGCTGTATGCCCAGTCCACCACCGATGTGTATGACCCTACCCCAGCCGAGCAGCTTCATCTGCGGAACAATCCGCTGTACCATGCGCACATAAGAAACCACATTGGTATTATACAGATCAAGCCAGTCTTCAGCGCTTGCTTCTCCCCATGACTGATGTGATGTTGCTCCGGCATTATTAATCAGAATGTCCACCGGACCTGATTTCAATGCTGCGGCTGCTACCGCATCTGCGCCTTCATTTGAGGAAAGGTCTCCTATGGCAACCTCTGCCGATCCGCCGGAAGCTATAATTTCGGCGGCAACTTCTTCGGCTCTTTTACGATTACGTCCATGTATAATGACCATGGCACCTTCACTGGCGAGCATTTTAGCAATGGCTTCGCCTAAACCGGAACTTGATCCGGTTACCAGGGCACGCATGCCCTTTACTTGTATGTCCATCTTTTAATTGATTTTTATGCTATGAATATTTTTTATTTGGTGCATAACCAAAGGCCTTTTTATAAGCAAAAGAGAAATGTGAGAGATCCTCGAAACCCAGGTCCAGGTACACATCAGAAGGTTTTTCTTTGCGCTCTTCGATCAGGAAACGGGCAGCCTCCAACCGCTTTTGTACCAGCCATCTGCTCGGGCTGATATGATATATTTTTTCAAAATCGCGCTTGAATCCCGAAAGGCTACGCCCTGTAAGGAAGGCAAACCGGTCCATAGGTACATTATACCTGTAATGGCTGTTCATAAAGGCTTCCAGGTCTATCTTGCCCGGCTCACTAAAGTCGAAGAGCGCATTTTTAAACCCGGGATTATGTTGTATCAGCAGCAAAACAAGCTCTCTTGTTTTCAAAGCAACAATGCGTTCATCTTGCTGTTGCTGCTGCAGATATGGAACCAATGAGTCAACAAAACCCTTCAACAGGATATCGGACTGTATCAGCATCGGTACTTCAGGAGGAAAACTTCCATCGGCCTTAAGTCCGTATTGCTCGCTCATCTCCCTTAATGTAGACTGATCGATATGTACGGCTATAGACCTGAAACTGCCGTCAGTTGTACTTTTGACATATTTAGTAAGCTGGTTCTTTCTGAAGAAGCGAAAGTCTCCTTCATGATAGGCATATTTCTGATCGGCAAGCCAGACATCCTGTTTACCCTGCAGGATATAACTGAAGATATGGTCGGCCACAAAAGCTTCCCCTTCTATATTGGCACCGGAATAGCTATTCAATACTATCCTGGGCCCCATACCTGGACCCTTTACGCTATTTCCTGAGCGGTCATTTTTGCATTCCATAATGATCAGCTGATGATTACTTTTGGTTCTAATTGTTCTTCCAGTCCATATACACCGCCTTCTCTACCTACACCGGACTGTTTAAATCCACCGAATGGTGCCAGCGCATCATGGTAGATGGTATTGATGGCCACCCGTCCTGCATTAATCTGCGCGGCAACTTTGCGGGCCCGTTCCATATCCGATGAACTTACATATGCATGCAGGCCATAAATGGTATCATTGGCAATGGCGATAGCCTCTTCTTCAGTTTTATAAGCAATAACCGATAATACCGGACCGAAGATCTCTTCCTGAGCAATTATCATATCGTTATTTACTCCTGTAAATATAGTAGGTTTGACATAAAACCCGTCCTGCAAATCCTCTGGTTTGCCCGGGCCGCCTGCTAAAAGTTCTGCCCCTTCTTCTATACCCAGGTTGATATAATGCTGTATACGATCAAACTGTTTCTGACTGGCCATCGGACCTATGACTGTATGTTCATCGCGCGGATCGCCTACCGTTTGTGTGGCAACGGTTTCCAGCAGAATACGCTTAACCTCGGGCAGTAATGATTCCGGCACCAATAGCCGGGTGCCTGCAATACAGGCCTGACCGTTATTCATAAAGGCAGCATTTACCGCCATCGGGATAGCGGTCTCCAGATTGGCATCATCAAGAATGACATTAGGTGATTTGCCACTGAGTTCAAGCGTTACGCGTTTCATGGTATCTACTGCATTACGCGCAATAATCTTGCCGACAACGGTAGAACCCGTGAAGAGTATCTTAGCGACAGCGGGATGTGTAGATAATATGGTACCCAATACATCACCTCTGCCATGCACCATATTGATCACCCCCGGAGGAAGGCCAGCACGATCAAAACATTCGGCCAATACCTGCGACTGTATAGCGCTCATTTCACTGGGCTTGATCACCACGGTACATCCTGCAGCAATAGCCGCAGCCAGCTTTACACTGATAGACCCAGAATTGGCATTCCATGCGGTCATGATTGCAGTAACTCCTACCGGTACCATGGATATGGTAGACTGACCAATGTTACGCTCAAACTCAAAATCCTTAAGGATGTCTTTAAAATACAGAAACGTTTCTGCTGCATACTGGTTTGACCAGCGGGACCGCCGTACTGTAGCGCCATATTCGGCAGTAGTTGCCTCCTGCAGATCATCGATCCGCTCCATTAGAGCATCATGCAGACGCTGCAGATAATCCATACGTTGCGCGCTGCTTGTTTGCGCAAAGTTGGGCAAAGCAGCCGAAGCAGCAGCTATCGCAGCTGTTATATCCTGTTCATTGCCCAATACTACCTTGCCAATTAGGTAACCATCAGAAGGATTGATGATATCCATCTCTTCTGTGCCAGCCGAAGGAATGAATCTTCCATTGACATAATGCTGATTGATTATTTTCATTTTGTTTCTTTTAAAACGAGCCACAAAGAGCATCGTTATTTCAAACACAAAATTACTCCGATATGCATCCTGCAGGTTTGTCGAAAAGCCCAGATTTCTTTGCTGAAAAGCCCGCTATTTTAATCTGTCAAGCCTCCAAAACTTATCTTAATCCAATATAGCCACAACACAAATACCGCCCGAAACCCGGACGGTATTTGTGTTGTATAGTGATGTAAAGGAATAATAGCGCTACTGCTTATCCCATTCCTGCTCAAAATCTTTCTGTGTTTTTGCCGGTGCGAAGTAATTATTGCGGTGCTGATTGATATCGTATGCAATGGCTTTATTGATCAGCATATTTATTTCGGGAATAGCCCATTCCGGTGAGCCTTTCTTCTCCTGCCCGTTCGTGTGCACTTTTATGGCCCGGCCATTTTCTAGGTCTACTTTCATTAATAAGGATGGCCCCAAAAGTCCCGACACACTGTAACCTGTATACACATCTTCCTTAACACTTCCATCCGTAAAGGTTAGTTTCAATTCTATATAGTTATGGGCTTTGGTAGACTGTACGCCGTAACGGGCATAGCCCTCAACAGAGCGTAATGTTTTCAAGTAACGGATCACATGCTGCCTGCTCTCAGGAATATAACCCGGAGAGTTTATACTCTGCGTATGGTTATCTATCTCTTTATCGATTTCTGTATTGACCATGGCAATCATTTTATCATTGGGCTTGTCTACAACATCAAATTCCGAGCGGCCCGAAAAGATGACATCGGAGAAAAGAATGAGTAAGGTAACTGCCACCAATACCACGATCATGATGGGACTGAATATTCTTGTTTTGTTTTTGTTCATATCGCAAAGATTTACCTTGTAAGCATTATGTACTGTACCGTAAATATAATAATAAGCTATCATAGCATAGCCATTTTATGGTCTCCAAAAATCCGGAGCAATATCGGGGGTGTAAATATTGGCTGGCTATCCGCATATAGTAAACTATCTTTGTCGTCCTTTTGTCCGGCAACAAAAGGACCAAAAATGCCTTTGTTTTCATCAAGGTGATTGCAAGGCACCACCATTTTGTACCATTGCGTGCATTGATCGTCTGAGCTTACCCTTCGAGGACCTCAGGACACGAGATTTTCGGTTGCTGAGGCTCTTTGCTGGCGTGCGTTCCCAAACGCGTGCCTCCATTATAAAGACCTTATACAGACCGGCACACGCGAGGGCGCGTGCGCTAGCTTAGAAAACAATAAGCGATCCGTACCGTATAGATCGCTCAAAATGGCCTTATAAATCCGGCGTTAATAAAATCATTGGCTCGGTCAATTCAGTCGGAAACCATTGTCTGAATGCAGTGAGTCTGGTTTGCGACCGACCGATACATTGACTTTTAGCCAGGGATTTATACAGCCTTGATGCAAAAGGTAGCAATATATCTATAGGATACTTAAATCAGAATGCTAGACTTTGTTTCCTTTAAACGGAGAGTCAATAAAAATTCTTCATTAAATAGACAGAATTGTCTATTTAATACTTACCTTTGTATAATGAAACAAAGAGGACAAGTCGTCATTGACAAGATTCTTGATACCGCAGAGCGGTTATTCTATACACAGGGTTATAGCAATACCGGCATTAACCAGGTTATAGAGGAGGCCGATATTGCCAAGGCATCTTTGTACAAACACTTCGAGACAAAGACTGATCTGCTGGTTGCTTATATTCAACGCACGCATGAGCGCTGGCATAGCCGCCTGCAAGCAGCCATAGATAAGGTGACCGATCCAAAAGATAAATTGCTCGCCATTTTTGATTACCACATCGAACGCCAGGAGATCAGACAGTTTGGAGGATGCCCATTTATAAAAGCAAATGATGAGGCCGGAACCAGTGACCCACGCGTGTTGACCGAGATACAGGCCACTAAAACTCATAGCAAGGCCATTATTAAAAAACTGGTTACCGCCTCCGGTCATCAGCAAAACCTGACTGATCAGGAACTGACCGAATTAATCTTCTTCACCCTGGAGGGGGCCCTTACCAGCGTATCGGTATTCAAACAGACTGCGGAACTGAAGGCAGCAAAAAAAATCATTAAAAAATTAATCTGATGAAAGATATAAAAAACAAATGGCTGGAACTGGCCATTGTATTATCAGCCCCTTTACTTTCCGTCATAGACGTATTCATTATAAACATTGCTGTGCCCTCTATTAAGAAAGGTGTACATGCGACGGATGCGGAAATCCAGCTGGTCATCGCGGGGTATCTGCTGGGTTATGCAGCATTCCTGATTACCGGTGGCAGAGCGGGCGATCATTTCGGACGTAAGAAGGTTTTCTTCTGGGGCATGTTTGCTTTTACGATAACCTCCTGCCTCTGTGGCTTGTCCGAGTCTGCCCTGCAATTAAATATAACCCGGTTCCTGCAAGGCTTGAGTGCCTCATTTATGGTCCCACAGACCATTGCCTTTATACAGGTCTTGTTTACGGAAACTAAAGAACGGGCCAAAGCCTTTGGCCTGTATGGTATTACCCTGGGTACCGCAGCTGTAATAGGACAGGTACTGGGTGGTTACCTTTCCGAAACCCACTGGGCTATTGAAGGCTGGAGACTGATCTTTTTTATCAATCTACCGATAGGCATTGTTACCCTATGGGCCACTCATAAATATGTAACCGAAACCGAAAAACATCAGCGGACCAAATTCGATTATACTGGTATCTTCATTCTGACGGCGGCCCTGTTCAGCCTGATCTATCCATTGATCGAGGGACGCGAAGCGGGCTGGCCCTTATGGAGTATAGGATTATTTGTTTTATCTGCTGTACTGTTTGCATGCTTCATCTATAACCAGCGCATGAAGCTAAGGGCTAAGGGCAATCCCCTGATTGATGTCCGTTTATTTAAAATCAAAGACTTCAATATTGGCCTGATCGCAGTACTATTCCACTTTATGCTGCATACGGCATACCTGTTGCTGAGTGCGGTTTACATCCAGAACGGGCTTGGGGTCTCTGCTGTAGATTGCGGCCTGTACTTCATCGCTCCGGGCATTTTGTTTATCATATCATCGGTACTGGCATCGGGAATGATCGTAATCTATGGCAAACGGGTATTACAGGTAGGTGTCCTTGTACTGGCCACTGCCTTTTATTTGCAGATGACGGTCTGGAAACCGGGCATCAATACCTGGGCTATTATAGGCCTGATGGGGCTCTGGGGCTTTGGTAATGGTTTAGTACTACCCTCTCTGCTCAACCTGGCGCTTAAAAATGTACCTTCACAATACGCAGGTGCGGCCGCAGGAATCTATTCTACATTTCAGCAAACGGCCTCTGCATTGGGCGTAAGTATTATTGGCGGTATATTCTTCTACTATTCCCAACAGAGCTGGCAGCTGGCTTATAAGGCTGGTACAATTGCGATATTAGTCTGTGTCGTTATGGTGGGCATTATGTTACAATTATTACCCTCAGTCCGCGCCACACGTCGTAAAAACAGCAAAGAACCTATTCATGAAAGCATCGAACCTTTTGAATTATAAAGATATGCCCTCGCCGGTGGGCACAATACGACTGGTGGCCTCTGATAAAGGCCTGGTGGCCGTTTTATGGGAGGGAGAGGATTATTGCCGAACCAAATTGCCGGGTGCGGCGCATAGTGAACACATGCCCTTACTCCTCCAGGCAGAAGAACAATTAGGGGAATATTTTGCGCGTACCAGAACCAGTTTTGACCTTCCGCTCGACCTGCGGGGAACTGAATTTCAGCTCAGGGCCTGGGAAGCGTTATTACAGATTCCTTATGGCAAAACCAGGACATACGGAGCCCTGGCCAGGATACTGGGCGATATAAATGCGGTACGTGCGGTGGGTGGCGCACTGAATAAAAACCCGGTTGCGATTATAGTACCCTGTCATCGGGTGATTGGTGCCTCTGGTAAGCTGGTGGGCTTTGCCGGCGGCCTGGACCGTAAGTCAGTACTGCTTTCCCTGGAACAGGAACGCAGCATGCCGACCTTGTTTTAGGCTTTTTATTTCTAAATATATTTGAACAAAACCACGAAATGTATTCTATTTGTATTGTAGTACTGAAGCCGGATAGATCCGGGAACAGTGCTCCAGTGTACAGAAAAATATAAGCATATGAAAATAGAAGCCAGCTCTCCGGAGCAATATATAGACCATCTGCCGGAAGACAGAAGGCAGGCCGTATCTGAACTAAAAAGGGTTATTTCAGAAAATCTCCCTAAGGGCTTTTCTGAAACAGTGGGCTATGGAATGATTGCCTTTGTGGTGCCCCACAGTCTTTACCCTAAAGGGTATCATTGTGATCCTAAACTAGCCTTGCCCTTTATCAATATCGCCTCGCAGAAAAACTTTATAGCACTGTATCATATGGGGCTGTATGCCGATAAAGAATTGCATGACTGGTTTGTAAACGAATACCCCAAACACTGTAAAACAAAGCTGGATATGGGTAAGAGCTGTATCCGATTCAAAAAACCGGATCAGATACCTTTTGACCTGATTGCCGAATTAGCAACAAAAATGAGTGTTGCCGATTGGGTAAATATATATGAACATAACCTGCAACGATAAGCTGCAATGTACTTTTAGGAATCAACCATAGCTTCATTTATAATTTTTGCTACCTTTTGCCTTGATGCAAAAGGTACCGCCAAAAAATCAAGGCTGTATAA